>Ga0247717_1000667_pt1 | contig 9878 bp, 9 predicted proteins | sample 24E_NmetaG_FD_189047 | JGI IMG/M metagenome (GOLD analysis project Ga0247717, IMG submission 189047) | Soil microbial communities from hillslope of Landscape Evolution Observatory, University of Arizona, Oracle, AZ, United States - 2-4-E_N | ecosystem: Engineered > Artificial ecosystem > Mesocosm... | reverse complement strand
GGTCCCCGCACCGTTCCCGCGTGATGTCGTGCTCCTGATATCCGGGGCCGCCCGCGTCCACGCGCAGGTCCAAGCGCGCGATGGTGCCCGAGTCGTGGCCCGCGCGCACCACGACCCACATCGCGCCGGCGACCTGCTCGTTTGCGGTCGGCTGCAGGATTTTCACGAACGGGGGCACGGGTGCGCCCGTACCCTCGGCCGGAGCGAGCGTTCCCAGGAACAAGCCCACGAACATCAGCGTCACGAGATTCCGTTGCATGCTTCCCCGGTTCGGGCAAGCCAACCCGACGGGATGGAGGTTTTCCGAACGCCGTTGGACCCGGTCGAGCTCAGGCAAATCCGCTTGCGACCGTCACGGTCATGCGAAGGCCCCTGTACGCGACGACCAGGACCTGCCGGGCGTCCACGGGTACCGTGCACACCTCGTCGGGGGCGTTGGTGGCGCATCCGCCCAGGTACGGACCGGACTGCCCGTTGGGCTGGCGCTCGCCGAAGAAATGGATGTCGAGGTCGTGGGAGACTCCGCCGTTGTCCGTGACCGTCGTCACCCGCGAGCCCCACAGCGTGGACGCAAGGTCGCAGTAGAAGCCGTCGATGCCCTCCGGAATGGCGTTTCGGATCGTCGGTGACCAGGGGCCTTGTCGCTGCTCCGTCACGCTTGTGACGGCCGTCGCCGGATGCCCCACGACGATCGTGCGCGTGCAAACGAACACGGGCTCGGACGGACTCGCAAGCGCCGCTCCCGCAAGCGGCCCGAGGAGGCAAAACAGGGCGGCGGCTTGAAGCAAGGCCGGGCGTGCAAGCGTGGTTCGCATGGGGATCGGCGGCGCGAACGCGCGAGTGCGGCATTACGGTTGTCCGAATCTCATGCGACGGCAAGCGTGAGCACGAGGCGGCCGCTTGCGCCATGGGGGCCGGCGACCTGCACGAAATAGGTTGTCCCCGCCTCCACGGGGAAGTCGAGCCTCGACTGCGCGATCTTCGGGGCAAGGTCGTTGTTGCAGGCGACAAGCGAAAGGGCCGCGAGGTCGTCGCCGCGGTAGGCCGCAAGCATCGTGTCGTACGAGGATCCAAGCGTGGTTGCCGCGGCGCGCCCGCTGCGAGCGGGTTCCCATCGGTACCAGAGGCTCGCTCCGATCGAGCTCGCGCAGCCGGCGGGCTCGCCGGGTTCGTTCGTCGCGCCTCCCGTGTCGCGCACGTCGACGTACGGCGTTGACGTCACCGCCTCCGCCTGGGCAAAGCAGTCGCCCCGAACGCCCGGGCAGCCTCCGAAACGGATCGCAAGATCGCCCTGGCGGCCCAGGGACCCGCCCGCTTGGACGAAGTACGCGTTGCCCGCTTGCACGTCGAGCCGCACGCGAGACTGCAAGACGCCGGGGGCGGCATCGTCGTTGCAGGCCAAGGGCTCAAGCGCGCCCCATCGCCCGGCGTACACGGCAAGGACCGTATCGAATCCCGACTCGCGCGTGTCGATCTCCACGAAGCCGTCGGATTCGGCGGTCCACCGGTACCAGACGGTCGCGCCCATGCCGCCGCAGGGTCGCGGCTCCTCGGGTTCAAGCGTCGCCCCGCGCGTGTCCCGCCGGTGGGTCGCGGGCACGCCGCGAAGCTCGGTCGCGGCCGCAAAGCAGTCCGCCGGGACGCTCGCCTCCGGGCAAGGCGCCGGCGGCGCGATCGGTCGAACCCGGAAGGCAAGATCGCCAAAGTCCTCGCCCACCCCCGACGCCTGGACGTAGTATCGTTCGCCCGCGCGCGCCGGGAACCACGCGCGGGAGGAAAGCGCGCCGGGAGCGTCGTCGTTGCAGGCCAGAAGCGCAAGATCCGACAAGGCGCTGCCGCGATACACGGCGAGGACCGTGTCGAAGTCGGAGCCGGTCGTGTCCGCCACGAGGTCGACGTCCTCGTCGACCGCAAGCGCGTACCAGACGGTCGAGCCAACGGGCCCGCCGCCCTTTGCGCACGCGCGCGGCTCCCCCGGCTCTGCGCCGGCGCCCGCCGTGCCGCGCCGATCGGAGAACGGCACGCCGTCCACCAGGCGGGCGTCGGCGAAGCAATCGTTGGGTGCCCAGCCGCACGCCGCTTCGGGCGGCCGGGGGCACGGCTGCGCTCCGGAAAGGAGGCAGCCCACGTCGAGCTCGCCGTGCCCGAATCCGTCGTCGCGTCCCGGCGCTCCAAGGTCGTGCGCGGTGGCGGCAAGGCGCGCGCGAAGCTGCGGTCCCGTGAGGTGCGGAAGGTGCCCCCACGCAAGCGCAAGGGCGCCGGCCACGTGGGGCGCGCTCATGCTCGTTCCGCTCATGCGCCCGTAGGCGAGATCGCTCACATGCAGCGTGCTCAGGACGGAGAAGCCCGGCGCGGACACCTCGACCTGCGGGCCGCGGGCGGAGAACGGGCAGAGGCCTCGCGCGCGCGTGGTGCATCCGACCGCGATCGCATCGGGGTGGCGCGCGGGGTGCAGCACGCAGTCTTGGCAGCCGTCGTTGCCCGCCCCGGCCACCACGATGCGGCCCTTCGTCTGCACGGCGTACTCGATCGCGTCCGAGATCGCGCGGTCGTCGCACGACTGGCAGCCAAAGCTCAGGTTGATCACGGTCCGCTCGACGGGCGCGTTGGCGCACCATGCGATGCCGCTTGCGGCGGCCGTGGTGAGGATGTACCGGTCACTGCCGGCCTTGACCGCGTAGAGGCCGACGTTGCCCATGCCCGCGATCCCAAGCCCGTTGCCCACGGTCGCCGCGGCGATGCCGGCGACGTGCGTTCCATGGCCCATGCCATCGGAGACGTCCGTGTTGTAGCCCACGTAGTTGTATCCGCCCAGGAAGCGGCCCGCGAACTCCTCGTGCGTGGCGCGAAGGCCCGTGTCCACGACGCACACGGCCGACGAGCCGTCGCCGGGGAACAGGGCCCAGGCCGCCGGCGCGCCCACGTTCATGGGAGCGTACTGCGCGCCGAACCGGGGATCGTCCGGCCACGCGTCCAGCAGCGGGATCCGGCGCTCGGGCTCCACGTACCGGACGCGCGGGTCGGCTTGCGCCTGCGCGCGGAACGCGCGGGGGTCCAGGGGCGACACGACGAGGAAATGGAGGCGCTCGTCGACGGTCTCCACGGATAGCCCCAGGTAGCGGTCGCCCACCCCCAAGCCGTGCGGACCGGAAAGACCGACGACAAGACGGCCCGTCTCCGAGACGGCCCCGTGCGCAGGAGGCTCGGCGCCCGCCGACGCTGCGGCGGGCACCGGCGGAACCAAGCCTGTCGAGAGCAGGAGCACGATCGTGATCGCGCGCTTGGCGTGCATGCGCTCCTAGAGCCGTGCCGGGGGATGATCCCTCTCCGAAACGCGCTGGACCGGCCCGTTTTGGGCCGCGGCCGCCGTGGCGTCGTAGCGGAGCAGGAACGCGTCCTGTCGCGCCGGCGACATCAGGCAGTCGCCCGGCCCGGCGCAGAGGCGCTGGGGCCCGGCACACACCCTCTCTTCGCGACCCTGCAGGGTGTACGAGATCGAGGCAAGACAGCCGGCGCCGGTTCCGGAAAGGTGTCCTCCCACGTAGACGGCCGAGCCTGAAAGCGCGACGGCGAGCCCGACGTCGTCCCCGCGACCCGCCCCGTCGAGCGCCGCCTTCCACAGCACGGCGCCGTCGGAGGCGCGATACGCGACCGTGAATACGTCGCTCGTTGGCGCGCAGGCCTCCTCGGGCAGGGAGATGGGCGAGCAGGACAGAAGGCCCGACCGCAGCGCGGCCGACTGGCTTTCCCCGGTCACCACGACGAAGGAACCGTCCGCGGAGGCGGCGATGCCGTGCGCGGCGTCGAGGGCCGCGCCGCTGCCGTGGCTTTGCATCCACCGCACGGAGCCGTCCTCGACGGAGTACGCGATCGTCCGGTGGACGGAGCCGTTGCCGTTTGCGGACAGGGCCTCGCCCGCAAGCACGAAGCTTCCGCCTGCGACGGCCGCGTCGTTCATGCGCCCGGAGGCGGCGTGGCGCTCCAGCCACTGGACCTGACCCGTCGCGGCGTCGAGCGCGGCGGCCACGAAGTCGTGGTGCCCCAGCGCGTCTGCCGCGTTGCCCGCCACGAGCACGCGCTCGCCGGCGAGCGCCACGCGCGACGCAAAGGCCCGTCCCGAGACGGCCAGCGAGGCGGACCAGGAGGGCAAGAGCTGCGGATCCAGGGCCTGCACGAAGGGCGCAAGGCTCTGCCCGGCCGACGGGGCGCGCCCGCCCACGACGACGACCTGCTCGTCGGACCGCACGACGTCCCACAGCAGCGTGCGCGGAAAGTCCGCATGGCCAAGCCGGGTTCCGGTGGCGCCATCGTAGACGGCAAGCCGGGCCGACTCGCCCGTGCCAAAGGCGCTGCTTGCTGCAAACACGCGTCCGTCGGGCGCGACCGCAAGGGCGTTCACGAGCTCCAGATCCCCTTCGGGGAATCGCGATTCCACGCGCGACCAGGCCGGGGCTCCCGTCGCGGCGTCGTAGGCGAGGAGCGCCTCGTCGTATCCCGTGCCGGCGGAGTACACGAACCCTCCCACGTACACGCGCGTGCCCGAAGGATCGAAGGCGACGGCCATTCCGACGTCCACGAAGTCGCCGCTTCCGCCGTACGTCGCCGACCACCGCCGGGCGCCGGTCTTCGCGTCGTAGGCGACCGTGAGCATGTCCATGCCGGAGATTCCGACGAAGCATTGCGACCCGCACGCGCTCGTCTGTCCCTTGCCCGTGGCCACGACAAGCGTGCCGTCGGGGCTCACGGCGATCGCGCCGTGCGTGCTGAGCTCGCCCGCATTCGCTCGCGAGATCCAGCGCGCGCAGGGCTGCGCTTCCAAGACCGTTCGCGGGTCCGCGCAGACGTTCTTCACGGGTCCGGCTTCCGTCCCGACGAGGCTTGGGGCGGCGGCCCCCCAGGGCACGATCAACAGCGCAAACGCCAAGGGCAGGATTCGCAACATGGCTCTTCCCGAGGCCGGCTACGACCGCGGCGCTCTTAGCGACGTTCCAAAAAGCGTTGATCGCCTAGCACGATCCTTGTCCAACGGCGATTCGTCCGAATTCCGTTGGACGCGCCCGTCGCCGGTACAGAAAGCGTTAAGGACCGTGATTCGAAAGGGGGGTGGGAGAGCGGAAGGACATGCGAGCGTGGGCGGTCGCGTTGCTGCTGCTGATCCTCCCGCAGGCGGCGGGCGGGACCGCGGAGGTTTCGCACGACGGCACGCGGGTTCTGGCCGTCGATTCGCCCTTGCCGCTTCCCGCCATCGAGTTCGATGCGCGCGCCGCCGCCGGGCAGGCCCTCGCCCCCCTGCCGCCCCTGGCCCGAAGCTACGACGAGGCCTTGGCCGGCTGGCGCCTCGACGAGCGCGGCGCGACGGTCTCGGCCTCTCCTTCGCGCGCCCGCGCGCACGTGGCGGATGAGGACCTCGATCTTTCGCTTCCAGAGCCGCCGGTGGAGTCGTCTTCGGTGCGCCTCGACACCGCCGAGACGTATCGCGCCCTCTCGCTTCTCCTGGACGTCGTCGTCGAAGAACTGTTTGGCCGCTCGGGAACGGCGATGGAAGGGGCCTGGCGGGAGGTCCAGCCCCACGCCGACGAAGTCGTGCGGAAGGTGACCCGCGAGCTGAACCGGTTGAGGATCACTCCTCCTTGGTGCGGCGAAGGTTCGCCCTGCTACTCGCCGAGCCTGGGGGACGAGCTTCGGGAGAACTACGCCGTGGCGGCCTCGTTTGCCCGGGCGTACCTGAGGGCGACGCTCCACGACGGAGGTCGCCTGGTTCCGCACGAACGCGTGCAGACGGGGCTTCCAAGGCCCGTCGTCGAGGTTGCGGTCGAAACGGGCCCCGTCCGCTCCGCCGGCGAGGCTGCCTCGGCGGCGACGCGGGCGGCCGCAAACGCGGCGCTGGAAGCGTTCGACGAGGTTCCCGACGCTCGCGTGCGCCTCGACGTTCCTGACCTTCGCGTGTACACGAGCGCCTCTCCCAAGACGGGAGACTCGGAAACGGCGTACTCCGCCGGAGGAAGGGACGAGCTGACGTCGGAAGCCGAGAAGGCCGCCGCCGACGAGGGGCGGGCCGCGTTCGAAGCGCTCGATCCCTCACCGAAGCTGCGACCCTCCGGGACCTTGCCGCTGGGCGGGCCGTCGGCCGGGTCGATGGCCGTGCCCGCCCGTGCAGCCCCTGCGCCCGACGCGCCGCCCCTTGCACTGGGGCTTCTCATTCTGGCAATGCTCGCTGTGCCCGCGTGGCTCCTGTCGCGGCGCATCGGGGCCGCCGACGCGCTGGAAAACGCCAACCGCGCGCGCGTCTTTGCCCTGGTCGCGCAAAAGCCCGCCGTCACGCCCGCCGAGGTCCGAGACGCGCTTGGGATCCACTACACGAGCGTCGTGCACCACCTCCGCATGCTCGAAGAGGCCGGCCACATTCGAACCGAGCGCGCGCAAGGACGCATCCGCTGCTTCGAGAACGGAGGCCGGTACGATCCGGTCGAGCGCGCGACGCTGGCCGCCCTGCGACACCCGACGGTCGAGCGCCTGCTCCGCGTGCTCGCCTGGAACGCCGGCATCCAGCAGGCCCACGCGGCGCGCAAGGCGGGCATCCGTCGCACGCTTGCCAAGCACCACGTGGACCGGCTGAACGCCGTCGGCGTGGTCGAGCGGGAGCGCCTTGGGCCGCGCGTGCGGCTGCGCCTTGCGCCGGCGGCCCTCGACACGGTGCTCTCGCGCGCGGCCCCACCGCAGCCAAGCGACGAGCGCGCGCCCGTCCTGCCGGGAAGCGCCGGGCTCTAAAAGACCGGAAAACGCCCCGGGGCCAAGCAGGATCGCTTTGGGCGCATTTCGAAAGCCTTACCCCACGTGGGCGAGTAACGGTCTGCGTGCTTTCCCCCGGCGTCCACCACGCCATCCACGACCGCAACTTCGCCGATCTGATGAAGGCGGAGAAGGCGGTGCTCGTCGTGGGGCGGACCGATTGCGCAAACTGCGGGCCGTACAACGAGGAGATCGAGCAGCTCGTCCGAAAGCCCCACTTCAAGAGCATCGTCTTTGGCAAGCTCACGCTCGACAAGCCCGGCGGGCTCGAGTTGAAGAAGTCGCAGCCGTGGCTGGCCGACCTCGCGCTGCTTCCGCACACCGTGCTCTACCGCAAGGGCAAGAAGGTGGACGAGTTTGCCGCGGCCAACGCGGCCACGCTCGTCGAGCACATCGAGGACTTCCTGCTCAATTGAGAGCAAGGCTCAAGCCGCTACGCGTCCGCCGGTCGACTCGACCGCAGGTTTGCGACAAGCCTTTTTCGAAGCCTTTCGACGTCGGACGGACGGTGATTCGTTGGTCCGCTGCCAGATGTGCAACCAGGACTTCCCGAACGAGCAGGAGCTGCGCACGCACAACCAGATCTCCCACCCCGAAGCCGGCGTGGGCAAGACCGTCGGCGGGGGCCAGCGCGGAACGACGGGGACGACCGGCGGGACAGGCGGCGGCCAGACCGGCGGCGGCTCCCGGACCGGCCAGAACCGGTGAGGGCTTCCGGGCGGCCACAAGCTTCTAGTCTTGAAGCACCATGGCCGCCCCGAGGCTTCGAACGCATGCTCAACCGCACGGCAAACGCGACGTGGACGGGCAAGCTCAAGGACGGCAAGGGTCAAGTCAGCACGGGCAGCAAGGCGATCCAGAACCTGCCCCTCTCCTTCACGACGCGCTTTGAGGGGACGCCCGGCACCAATCCCGAGGAGCTCATCGCCGCGGCGCACGCGGGCTGCTTCTCGATGGCCCTCTCCAACGAGATCGACAAGGCCGGGCTCACGCCCGAGCGCGTGGACGTCACGGCCACCGTGAAGTTCGAGAAGACCGACGCGGGCTTCTCGGTCACGAACATCCACCTCGACGCAAAGGCGAAGATCGCCGGCGGCGACGCCAAGGCCTTCGAGCAAGCGGCGGAAAAAGCCAAGAACGGCTGCCCCATCTCGCGCCTTCTGGCGCCAGGCACCAAGATCACGATGACGGCTCGGACCGCCTGAACCGCCCCGCTTGCGCAAAGAGTCCGGCTAGATTCCCTGCGACGCTTGCGTCCTTGGGCCGGAGCGCTCGAACGGGAATCCGGCGTTGGCCCACGCCTCGAGGCCGCCCTCGAACTCGAGCACGTTTTCGTAGCCCATGGCCTCGAGCCTGCGCGCGGCCCTCTTGCTCGTTTCGCACGTCGGCCCGGAGCAATACGTGATCACCGGAGCGCGGACGTCGAGGATCTCGTCCCTCGCGCGCCGCTCGAAGTCGGGCGCTTCGGCGGGGAGGTTGACCGCCGTGGGAAGGTGCCGCTTGGCGAAGCTCTCCGGCCCCAGCGCGTCCACCACGATCACGTTGGGATCCGTCTCGATGAGCCGCTTGGCTTCCTGCGCGTCGATGTAGCGCATGGACAACGGCGCGCGGGCCCGAAGACATCACGTTTGGGGGACGGTCGTCGCTTGTTTACTGCGCATCTGCGCAGTAACGGGCGGGCGCGCCGCCCGCAAGCGTCCCCCAACCGGGATGAGCGCGCCGGGAAACGTCCCCGCATGCGCGCCGTCGTCTGGAGCCCCGGACGCCGCGAGCCGCGTCTTGCCGAGCTGCCGGAGCCTTCCCCCGCGCCGGGCCAAGCGCTCGTCCGCACGCTGTGGACGGGCATCGACGGCACGGACGAGGAGGTCGTCGCGGGCGAGGGCAGGCTTCCGCCGGGCGAAGGGGAGCTCGTGCTCGGCCACGAGGCGCTCGGCGAAGTGGTCGCGGCGCCGGCCGGGTCGGGCCTGGCTCCCGGCGATCTCGTCGTCCCGCTCGTTCGACGAGGCTGCGACCGGTGCCTTGCTTGCGCCCACGGCGCGCCGGATCACTGCGAGACCGACGCGTACGTCGAGCGCGGCATCAAGCAGGCGCACGGCTTCATGCAGGATCTCTTCGTCGAGGCGCCCGAGCGCCTCGTCCGCGCGCCGCCGGAGCTCGGGCGGGCGGCCGTGCTCGCCGAGCCCCTGTCCATCGTGGAGAAGGCCCTCGACCAGGCGCGCCGCGTGCAGGCTCGCCTGCCGTGGTTTGCCGGCTCGTTCGAAGGCGCCCGCGTGCTTGTCGTCGGCATCGGCAGCCTCGGGGGGCTTGCCGCGATGCGGATGGCGCTCGAAGGCGCAAAGGTGGTGGGCGCGGATCGCAGCGGCCCCGAGGAGCCCGGCGGTAGGCTCCTTGCCCGCGTGGGCGCCGCGCACGTGGACGTCCGCGAAACTTCGCTTGGCGAGGCCGCCCGCGCGGGAGGCGGTTTCGACGTTGCGTTCGAGACGACCGGGAATCCGGACGTCACCGTCCAAACGGCGGCGGCGCTTGCGGCAAACGGTCTCCTCGTGCAGCTGGGCCTTCCCTCGCCCCAGGCGCATGCACGCCTGCCGGCGGCGGTCCTGCGCGATCTTGTCTTGGGCAACCGAGCGATCATGGGCTCCGTCAACAGCCGCCGGGAGCACTTCGAGCGGGCGCTTGCGGCCTTGAGCATGATGCGGGCGCGTTGGGGGGATCTTCCGCGGGCCGCCATCACGCGGACGTTTGCCCCGTGGCAGGCCGAGGAGGCCTTCGGCGAGGAGCGCGTCGTCAAGAAGGCGCTCGCGTGGGGCGCCATGGACTAGAGTCGCGCCGCGTCGGGCTCCTCGGGCGTCTCCGAGGGCTCGACCGGATGGCCCGCGCCGGCCCACTGCGAGAACCCGCCGTCGAACAGCAGGACGTCGCGGTACCCCATGGCGTCCATCGTGCGCGCGACCTGGCGGCTTTCCGGGGACCGTGAGTTCTCGGCGTACACGAGGATGGTCGCTTGCGTGTCGAGGACGAGATCCCGCGCCCGCCGCGCGAGGTCGGGCGCGTCGGCGGGCAGGTTGATGGCGCCGGGCACGCGGCCCTGC
>Ga0247717_1000666_pt1 | contig 9880 bp, 5 predicted proteins | sample 24E_NmetaG_FD_189047 | JGI IMG/M metagenome (GOLD analysis project Ga0247717, IMG submission 189047) | Soil microbial communities from hillslope of Landscape Evolution Observatory, University of Arizona, Oracle, AZ, United States - 2-4-E_N | ecosystem: Engineered > Artificial ecosystem > Mesocosm... | reverse complement strand
GAGGCGGGGGTGTGCATGTCGCTGGAGGACAAGGGGACGAGGAAGGGTCTGGGTGGCGGGACCTGGCAACCCCGGCTCGTCGCCATATCGATCGCCTGCTGGGTGATCGGGATCGCGGTGTTCGTATGGATGCTGGTACTGGCGGCACGCTGACCCCGTGACGCTCCGACCGGGGACGGCGCCCTCCCGCGCCGCCGCCGTGAGCCTCGTGCTCGCGCTCTGCCTCGCCGCGTGCGGCGGGAGCGACGACGGCGACGGCGCCGGGGGAATCGGTCGCGCCCCCCGACCGGTACCGGAGGCCGGGGTCCAGGTCGGCGAGGAGACCGACGAGTCGGTGATCCGGGCGGCGAGCACGCCCGTTCTCGCCGCCAACCCGAAGGACGCGCGCAACTTCGTCGTCGGGCACCGCGTCGAGCTGCCTGCGTACTCCTGCGTGGTGGCCGCCAGCTTCGACGCCGGTGCAACGTGGGCGACCACCACGCCCGCCCTGCCCGCCGGCACCGAGCGCTGCTACAGCACGTCGCTCGGGTTCGACGGCAGCGGTGTCCTGCACCTGGCCTTCGTCACCCTGGCCGGTGCCGGGAACGTGCCGTCCGCGGTGTGGTTGACCCGGTCGGCCGACGGTGGCCGGACCTTCGACCCGCCCCGCCGGGTGCTGGACGCCCAGAAGTTCATGGTCCGACTGGTCGTCGACCCGACCACCTCGCCCGCCCGGCTCTACCTGTCGTGGGTCGAGGGAAGCGGCGTCGGCTTCCTCCAGATGGTGCCGCCCGCCCGGGTGATGATGCGCGTCTCGACCGACGGCGGACTCACGTTCGGCGATCCGGTGCAGGTCAGCGGCACGTCGCGCGACCGGATCGGCGCCGCCGTGCCGGCGCTGGCTGGGGACGGGTCCGTCACCGTGGTCTACTTCGACTACCGGCGGGACGCCTTCGACTTCCAGAACGTCGAAGGTCGCTACGACGGCACGTTCGAGCTGGTGGCGGCCACATCCCGCGACGGTGGTGCCACGTTCAGCGAGACGACGGTCGACCCCGCCGTGGTGCCCCCCGAGCCGTTCCTGGTGTTCCTCCCGCCCCTACCGGCGGTGGCCGCCGAGCACGACGGGACCGTGCACGTGGCCTGGTCCGACCGCCGGTCGGGGACGCCGGCGATCCTCCTGTCGACGTCGCGCGACGCCGGGACGACCTGGCAGCCGCCCCGGCGGGTCGACGCCGGCGGCGGGGCGGCGCTGCTGCCCCAGCTCGGACTCGGCCCTGACGGCCGCCTCGACGTGGTGTACGCCCAGGTGGAGGACGCGGAGGGCGGCCCGACCCGAATCCGGTTCACCGCGTCGACCGACGGCGGGAGGACCTTCGGGCCCGCTGCGCCCCTCAACCAGCCGTTCCTCCGGGCCTGGCTTCCCGTCAGCCCGCGGGAGGCGGCCGGCGCCGGGCCCGACCTGGGCAGCGCCCTCGGGCTGATCTCGCTGGCGGACGGCGCCTACGTCGCCTGGCCCGACACCCGCCTAGGGGGGCTCCAGACCCGGCGCACCGACATCGTGGGCGCGCCCGTCAAGGTCACCGCGGACGGCGCCGCCCGCCGCCTCCCCGACGCCTGACGTTCCACCACGGCGGCGTCGACGACGACCGTTCCCGCCGCTTCCGGCGGCAGGAAGGGGCGCCATCCGCCCGTTCTTGCCGCCAGAGTCCCAGCGGGACCGCCGACCGCGCAGCCGCGCCGCTCACCGCCCCGGCCGCTTCCGGCGGCAGCAAGGGGCGCCATCCGCCCGTTCTTGCCGCCAGAGTCCCAGCGGGACCGCCCGTTCCTGCCGCCGGACGGGCCTGCCGCCGGGGGTTGGAGGCCCCTCGAGCGCGACGGGTGGACTGCCCGCCCCGCCACGCGGAACGGGGCGCCCCCGGAGGGGCGCCCCGCAGCGAGATGGTCGAACGGCTAGGCCCGGGCCCGGACCCGCTTGCGCTCGTTCATGAAGATCGCCGTGCCCGTCCCGATGAAGCCGAGGGAGAGGATGGCGAGGGCGATCAGCGTCGCCAGCGGCGTGTCGGAGCGGCTCGGCCGCTCCGCTGCCGCGCCCTCGACGGGCGTGACGGGGGCGGGATCGAAGGTCTGAGCCGGGGTCTCCACGGCCGGCGCCGGTGCCGGCGTCTCGGCGGCCGGAGCGGGAGCCGGAGCGGGAGCGGCTGCGGGAGCCGGCTGCGCCGCTGCCGCGGGAGCGGGCTGGGCGGTGCGGGCCGGCGCCGGAGCGGCGGTGCGCGACTGGGTCGTCGTCCGTGCCGGGGCGGCGGCGGTCGAGGTGGCCGGCGCCGGGGCCGGGGCGGGCGTCTCGACGGTGGCCGGGGCCAGGCCGGCGGCGCCGTCGGCGTCCTGCGCCGCGCCCTGGAGGTTCGGCGCCTGGGCGGTGGTGCCCGGGGCCAGCACCTTGAAGGTGGCGTTCGTGGGGTTGCCGATCGACGTGCCGTCCGCACGGTGCTGGGTGACGCTCACGATGTGGTTGCCACCGACGGACTCGGGGACCTTGAAGCTCACGCTGATGGTGCGGTCGGCGGCGACGGTGGTCGTGGCCAGCTTGGTGCCCGCCGTGCCGACGGCGCCCCACCACACGTTGACCTCGGTGGCGCTGGCGTCGAAGCTCGAGCCGGTCACGCCGATGTCGGTGCCGACGGCGCCGCTCGTGGGGCTGAGGGTGACGCGGGCCGACGGCACGCATGCCCATGCGACCGCCCCGAACATCGCGACGGTGAGGGCGATCCCACCACCGACAGCGAACAGGCCCCGGACTTGACGATTCTTCATGCGTCGACTCCCTCTCCCCGAACGACAGGTGTACGGCGTAAGACTACGCCCCCGGACGTCCCGCAGCAATAGGTGCGTGCATCCCGCGTGAAGTATTGACACCGGCGCCGCCCGTGCTTAAGGTCAGCCGGCTCTGAGAGCGGGGCCGGGATGTTCGCCGGCCGGTGCCAGTGGCGAGGGAGGGGCGCAGAGAGTGATCGGGGGACAGGTTCGTTGCCGCAAGGGGGCTCGGACCAGGGCGATGGTCATGGCGGCCCTCGCCGGCGTGGGGCTGGTCGCCACGGCCTCACCGGCGGCCGCCGCCGTCGCTTGCGCGTTCGCCGGCGGCACGGTGACCATCACGTTCGACGCGGCCAACCAGGAGGTGCGGGTCTTCCGCACGGGTGACGCCATCTCCGTGGAGCAGCGAGTCTCCGGGGTGACCACGGCGATCGCCTGCGCCGGGGGCCCGACCGTCACCACCACCGACACCATCTCCGTCCGGGGGACGGCGGCGAACAACCAGGACCTGCGCATCGATCTCTCCACCGGCGCGTTCGCGCCGGGTGTGGCGGCCGAGGGGACGGGCGCGGCGGAGATCGAGTTCGACGTCGACCTCGGCGCCGGCACGGGCGACGGCGTGATCGTCGTCGGCTCGGCCGGCGCCGACACGATCGTCCTCGGGACGACGGGCATCAACCTCAACGACGACGACGACGCCGATGTCACGCTCGGAGGCGTCGATACTGCGGTCGGCGACCGCCAGCTGCTGGGCGGCGGCGGCGACGACGTGCTCTCCGCCGGCGGCGGGGCGGGAACCGGCGCCCCGTCGACTGCGCCGGTGACGGTCAACGGGCAGGGCGGCAACGACACCCTCACCGGCGGCGCCGGCGCCGACACCGTCACCGGGGGTGCCGGCAACGACACAGCCAGTGGCGGCGGTGGCAACGACACGATCAACGGCGACGCCGGCGCCGACACCCTCAACGGCGGCGGTGGCAACGACACGATCAACGGCGGCGAGGGCGCCGACACCGTCAACGGCGATGCGGGCAACGACGTCCTGAACGGCGGGAACGGCGACGACACGCTCAACGGCGGGGACGGCAACGACACCATCGACGGCGGCAACGGTAACGACACCGAGAACGGCGGTGCCGGCGACGACACGTTCCGTCACGGCCTCGGCATCCCCAACGGTGCCGACGTCCTCAACGGCGGCGCCGGCACCGACACGGCCAGCTACGAGGGCCGGGACGACGCGGTGAACCTCACCATCGACGGGGTGGCCAACGACGGCGCCTTCGGCGTCCCCACGGGGGGGCCCAGCGAGGGCGACAACATCGGGACCGACGTCGAGAACCTCACCGGTGGCACCAAGGACGACACCCTCACGGGAAACGCTGCCGCCAACCGGATCTCGGGCATGCAGGGCAACGACGTGATTGACGCCGGGGCCGGCGACGACGTGCTCCTCGGGGGCACCGGCGACGACCTCCTGCGCGGCGGCGACGGGGACGACACCTTCGACGAGGAGGGCTTCGCCAACGGTGCCGACGTCATGCACGGCGGCCCCGGGGCGGACACGGCCGACTACTCGCTCCGCGTCAACCGGGTCACCGTCACGCGCGACGGCCGCGCCGACGACGGCGAGGAGGGAGAGCGCGACAACGTCGGCTCCGACGTCGAGACGGCCAAGCTGCCCCGCTCCCTGGCCGGGTACTGGATCGTGGCCGCCGACGGTGGCCTGTTCGGCTTCGGCGACGCGCCGTTCCACGGGTCGGCCGCCGGGATCCGCCTGGCCAAGCCGGTCGTCGGGATGGCGGCGACCCCGACGGGGGCCGGGTACTGGCTGGTCGCGTCCGACGGCGGCGTGTTCGCCTTCGGCGACGCCGCCTTCCACGGCTCGACGGGGGCGCTCACCCTCAACAAGCCCATCGTGGGCATGGCGGCGACCCCGACGGGGGCCGGGTACTGGCTGGTCGCGTCCGACGGCGGCGTGTTCGCCTTCGGCGACGCCGCCTTCCTCGGCTCGACGGGGGCGCTCACCCTCAACAAGCCGGTCGTGGGCATGGCGGCGACCCCCGGCGGTGCCGGGTACTGGCTGGCCGCGTCCGACGGCGGCGTGTTCGCCTTCGGCGACGCCGTGTTCTCCGGCTCGACGGGCGCTCTCACGTTGAACGAGCCGGTCGTGGGCATGGCCGCCGCGTCGGGCACCGGCTACTGGCTGGTGGCCGCCGACGGCGGCGTCTTCGCCTTCGGGGACGCCCTGTTCTCCGGGTCCACGGGCGCTCTGGCGCTGCGCCGGCCGATCGTGGGCATCGGCTCGGGCGGCAGCCGCGCCGCCTACTGGCTGGGCGCCGCCGACGGCGGCATCTTCTCCTTCGGGGGGGCGAACTTCTACGGGTCGGTCGGGAACCTCAACCTGGTGCAACCGGTGGTCGGCATCGCCCCGTTCCTGCGGTGAGCAGCGGAGGCGACCGACGAATGCGACGACGACGACCCCCGGACGCCACGTCGGCGCCGGGACACGGGCGGAGGCAGGAACCATGATCAGGCGAAGCACCTTCCGGGCACGCGACGGGCGCCGCCACCGGGCGATGGCCACCACGGTCGGCCTCGTCCTCGTCGCCGCCCTGCCGGCGCTGCCCGGGACCGGCGCCGCCCAGACGGCGGCCGCGTCGATCCCGGCCGACGCCCAGGCCAACGGCCTCAGGATCGTCGGCTACAACGACCTCGGCGGGCAGGGCCTCAACGGCGAGCTGGCCGTGGTCGGCAACACGGCCATCGTCGCCGCCGGCGCCATCCCGATGAACACGATGCAGACCGCCAACACGACCGTGGCCTCGCTCAACATCGCTCCTCCCTGCGTCAACGTCCCCGTCAAGGTCGTCGACCTGAGCGATCCGGCGCAGCCGCGCGTCGCCGCCACCATCCCCGTGCCCGACGGCCAGGCCGCGCGCGACGTGGCCGCCCTCCAGGTGAGCACGCCGAGGTTCAAGGGCGCCCTGGCCGCCATCGCGTACACCTCCTGCCTCTACGACCCCATCACCTTCCGGACGCTCGGCGTGGTGCAGCCGGGGAGCTTCGCCGACCGGGGAGTCGCCTACTACGACGTCACCGACCCGGACAAGCCCCGCTTCCTCGGCCGGTACATGGCGGACTTCGAGAACTTCGACCCCCAGGCGCTGGGCTGCGCCCGGCCGCCGGCGGGCAGCGAGGCCCGCTGCGCCCAGGACCAGTTCTCCGTCGACCTCCGACGCATCGCCGACGGCCGGATCCTGTCGGTGTCGGGCCGGCCCGACGGCTCGGCCCGCAACACCCCCGCCACCGACATCCGCATCGTCGACGTGACGGATCCCGCCGACCCGGTCCAGCTCGGCGTGTGGCCGCCCCTCGGCGAGCCGCCCAACGTCGTCAACAACCACGGGTGCTACCCCCGGTCGGGGAGCCGGACGCCGTCGTTCAGCTCCGATGCCGCCAAGCTCTACGTCCCCTACCTCGACGGTGGCCTGTTCACGGTCGACATCACCGACCTCGCCAATCCCAAGACCCTGGGCCGGTGGGCGTACCCGGCCGACTGGAGCGTCGAGGGCCAGGCCGCCTACTCGGCCACCGCCCGGGTGGCCGGCCGGGAGCTGGCCCTGGTAGCCGACGAGGACTGGTGGTGGCCCACCTCCGCCTTCGTCGTGGACTCCCCCGCCTCGATCGCCGGCGCCAAGGTCGGCTGCTCGGACCTGTTCACCGCCTTCGACCAGAAGTACGTCAGCCAGATCCACATGCGCCCGGGCGGCGAGGTGCGGGGCGAGCTGGCGTACGTCGGCCGGGGCTGCCCCGACCGCCCGCGCGTGGCCGGGACCAGCATCCCCGCCGACCCGTACCTGGCCGACCCGCGAGGCAAGATCATGTTCGCCGACGTCGAGCCCGAGCCCGCCACCCAGCCCACCCTCGCGACGACGGCCTGCACCTTCAACAGCCGGGTGCGGCGGGCCCAGGACGACGGCGCCCTCGGCGTGGTGATCGTCGCCCGCACCGCCCTGCCCGCCGAGGCGGTCGCCGGGTTCCCCCCCACGGGGACGCCGCGCGAGCCCACCGACCAGAACGGCGCCCTCACCGGCGACGTGTCGATCCCCGGCATGCAGATCACCCGGCCGGCGGGCGACGCAATCCGCAACACGATGTGCCCGGCCATCGACCCCGCCACCGGCCGGTGCACGGGCGGCCAGCGGGTGTTCGGCGCCATGAAGGATCTTCCCGGCGAGTGGGGCGGGCTGCGCGTGATCGACGTCACCAACCCCGCCGCCCCGAGCGAGGTGGCCACCTTCCGCACCGCCCGCTCGCTGCAGATGCCCCCGCCCGACCCCCGCGGCATCTACTCGGTGCACCACGCCGTGGTCGAGGACGACCGCGCCTACGTGGCGTGGAACACCGACGGCCTCCGGGTCCTCGACCTGGGCAGCGGCCAGCCGTCGGAGATCGCCTGGTTCGTGCCGCCCGACCGGCCCGACCCCACCGGCACCTACCCCGGGAAAGCGTTCGTGGTGGGCGTCGACTACACGCCGACCCACATCGTGGTGAGCGACATCAACTCGGGCCTGTGGGTGCTCGAGAAGCCGGCACCCTTCGGCGGCCGCGGCTACTGGCTGGCTGGCTCCGACGGCGCCGTGTACGCCCTCGGCGACGCGCCGTTCCTGGGGTCAGCCACGGGCGCCCGCGACATCGCCGGCCTCAGCACCACGCCCACCGGGAAGGGCTACTGGCTGGTCGGCTCGGACGGGACGGTCCATGCGTTCGGCGATGCCCCGAACAAGGGCGGAACCGGCGGGCGGCGCCTCAACGCGCCGATCGTCGAGCTGGTCCCCACCCGCACGGGCCAGGGGTACTGGCTGGTCGGCGCAGACGGGGGCGTGTTCGCCTTCGGCGACGCCCGCTTCCGGGGCTCCACCGGCAACCTCAGGCTGAACCAGCCGATCGTCTCCGGCGCGGCGACACCGACCGGCGGCGGCTACTGGCTGGTCGCAGCCGACGGTGGCGTCTTCGCCTTCGGCGACGCCGAGTTCTACGGCTCGACGGGCGGCATGAAGCTCAACCAGCCCGTCGTCGCCGCCGCGCCGACCCCCAGCGGGCGGGGGTACTGGATGGTCGCGACCGACGGCGGTGTGTTCGCCTTCGGCGACGCCCAGTTCCACGGCTCGACCGGCGGAATGCGGCTGAACCAGCCGGTCACCGGGCTCTCGCCGGTGGCCAGCGGCACCGGTTACTGGCTGACGGCGGCCGACGGCGGCGTGTTCGCCTTCCGCGCCCCGTTCTTCGGCAGCCTGGCCGGCAACCGGCTGTCGGCCGGCGTCGTCGGGATGGCGGCGGTGCCGCGGTGACCACCGAGCTGCGGCTCGCCCTCTTCTGTCCCACCTGACAACCCGGCCTCCACCTGCCGTTCTTCGCGGCAGAGGCGAGCGGTCTGTTCGCCGAGCAGGGCCTCCAACTCGACGTCGTCGACGCCGTCGGGCACGGCTCCGAGGCACTCTCCCGCCTGGGCAACGGGGCGGCCGACCTCGCCGTGGGCGGCGTCCACGGCGTCCTGGCCGCTGCCGCGGGCACGCACCACCCGCCGAGGGTGCGGTTCGCGGCAATCCTCCACCAGCGCAGCCCGCTGGCCGCGTTCGTGCCGACCGACTCGGCGCTGGCCACGCCAAGTGATCTGGCCGGCGCCCGCGTGGTGCGCAGCAACGCCCCGTGGTTCGACGCCGAGTACCGCGCCGGCCTCGAGTACCTGGGCCTCGGCCCGCCCGTGCACGTCGGCCCGAACCCGCTCGGCACCCGACCCTCGCTCGCTCGTGGCGAGGTCGACGCCATCGGCTCGTGGGAGGACGGGATCGCCGTCGTCCGCCAGCGCGCCGGCATCCCGGTGCGCGCCATCCCGTTCGGCCCCGACGTCTACACGACCGGCCTCCTGGTCGCCGACTCCGTCCCCACCGAGGTCGTCCAGCGCGTGGTGCACGCCGTCGCCGCCGCCCTGGCCGGCCTGCGCCGCCGCCCCGACGTCGGTGTCGCCGAGCTGTGCGCTCGCATACCCCGCGTGGATGCCGACCGGGTGGGCGAGGAGTGGGCCGTTCTCTCCCGTTACCTGCTCGGGCCCGCCGAGCCCCTCGTCATGCGCCGCGACCGCTGGGAGGCCACGCTCCGCCATGGCCGGCGCGTCCAGGGCTTCCCGCTGCTCGATGTCGCCGCCGTGTGCCGCGAGGAGCTCCTGGCCGAGCCGGCCTCGGCCGTCCTCGCCTAGAGGGGGCGCCGGATTTCGCCTCCTCCGGACTATGGCCGCTGCTAGAAACGCCGCCATGCGGATGCTCCCCAACCGGCGGTACACCTCCCGGCCCGCTCGTCGGGCCCTGGCCGTCGCGCTGGCAGCGGTCGCCTCGACCGCGGCAGCCTGTGGCGGCGGCGGGGGTGGCGACGCCTCGGCGACGACCCGGCCCGACGCCGGCCGGTCCGGCACGTGGACGGCGATGGCGGCCTCGCCGCTGCCCGGGCGCAACCTGCCCGCCTTCGCGTGGACCGGCAAGGAGCTGCTGCTGTGGGGCGGCAACGGCGACGACGCCCTCCTCGGCGACGGCGCCCGCTACGACCCGGCCGCCGACCGGTGGACGCCCATGGCGCAGGCACCGCTGGCGCCGGCCGCCGGGCGCATGGTGTGGACGGGCAGCGCCGCCCTCGTCTGGGCGCCGGGGTCGGGCGCCGCCCACGGCGCCGCCTACGACCCGTCGGCCGACGCCTGGCGGCCGATCCCGGCACCGCCCGTGCCGCCGCCCTCACGGCCGGCGGCGGTGTGGACGGGCCGGGAGATGCTGCTCTGGGGCGGGACGGGGACGACGGGATCGCCCGTGGCCGACGGGGCCGGCTACGACCCGGCGACGAACACGTGGCGGAAACTGGCATCGTCGCCGCTCGGCGCCCGCATCGGCCACGTCTTCGCCTGGACCGGCAAGGAGCTGGTCGTCTGGGGCGGCACGACGGGCGGCGAGAACCGCCTGGACGACGGTGCCGCCTACGACCCGGCGACCGACACCTGGCGGGCCATCGCCCCCTCGCCGCTGGCCGGCCGCCTGGGCGC
>Ga0247717_1000665_pt1 | contig 9882 bp, 13 predicted proteins | sample 24E_NmetaG_FD_189047 | JGI IMG/M metagenome (GOLD analysis project Ga0247717, IMG submission 189047) | Soil microbial communities from hillslope of Landscape Evolution Observatory, University of Arizona, Oracle, AZ, United States - 2-4-E_N | ecosystem: Engineered > Artificial ecosystem > Mesocosm... | reverse complement strand
GCGCACGGTGCTCACCCTCTAGGACGCGCTGAGGCCCCGGCTCGCCCCCGGGGCCTCAGCGCGTCCTAGAGGGTGAGCACCGTGCGCAGGCCCTTGCCGGCCTTCATGTCCTCGAAGGCGTCGCCGATCTCCTCGAGCGGGCGCCGGGCGGTGACCATCGCCTCGAGATCGAGCTTGTCGGCCCGCCACAGGTCGAGCAGGCGGGGGAACTCGCGATGGGGGTTCGACGAGCCGAGGAAGCACCCGGTGAGCTTCTTCTCGCTCATGGCGAACATCAGGGCGTGCACGTTGAGGAACTGGTCGATCTTGGGCACGCCCACCATCACGGTGGTGCCACCGGGCCGGGTCGCCTGGATGCAGGTCTCGACGAGCGACGACGAGCCGACCGCGTCGAAGGCGTAGTCGACGCCGATCCCGCCGGTCGCCTCCATGATCGCGGCCGCCACGTCGCCGGCCGCGGGATCGATCACGTCGGTGACGCCGAAGTGGTCGATGGCCTGCTGGCGGCGGGACACGACGGGGTCGACCCCGAACACGCGGGCGGCACCGGCGATGCGCGCCCCTTGGGCGATGGAGATCCCGATGCCCCCGAGCCCGATGATCATCACCGTGGCCCCGGCCTCCACCTTCGCGGTGTTGAGCACGGCGCCGACGCCGGTCTGCACCGAGCACCCGATGACCGCCGCGACCTCGAGCGGGGTGTCGTCGGGGACCTTGACGACCCCGTTGGCGGGCACGACCGCCTGCTCGGCGAACGCCGCCAGGAACACACCGGCCCGCGACACGGTGCGACCCTGGTGGGCGAGGCGGGTGCCGCCGTCGGGCAGCACGCCCATCATGTCGGCGTACTGGGGGCAGATGCTGAACTGACCCCGCACGCAGAAGTAGCAGCGGCCGCACGGCGGGCGGAGGCTGAGGATCACCTTGTCGCCCTCGGCGAGCCCGGTCACGCCGGCACCGACCGCCTCGACGATCCCGCCGGCCTCGTGGCCGAGGATCGCCGGGAACGGGCACGGCAGGCTGCCGTCGACGAAGTGCAGGTCGGAGTGGCACACCCCGCAGTGCTGCACCCGCACGAGCACCTCGCCCTCGTGCGGCTTCTCGATCTCGACATCGTCGACGACCTTGACGTCGCCGACCCCCTCCAGCAGTGCGGCTCGCATGCGGCCGACCCTAGTCAGGAGCGGGGTGCCGGGCCGCGGGGGTGGCGGGGATAACGTGCGCACCCATGGCCGTGAGCGCGTACATCCTCATCCAGACCGAGGTCGGCAAGGCCGCCGCCGTGGCGGAGTCCGTGGGGGCCATCGACGGCGTCGTGTCCTCAGAGGACGTGACCGGGCCCTACGACGTCATCGCCCGGGCCGAGGCCGACACCGTCGACGACCTCGGGAAGATGGTGGTGTCGAAGGTGCAGATGATCGACGGGATCACCCGCACCCTCACCTGCACCGTGGTGCACCTCTAGCCGGGACGACCCTCGCCGCCGGCGTCGTCGCCGCCCCGCGCCCGGGCCACGAGCGCCAGGCTGACGAGCACCGCGAGCACCGCACCCGCCAGGAGCACCCACTGCCCGTAGGCGCGATCGAGGCTGACGTCGGCCCGGAAGCTGTCATCGGCGCTGCTGGCGTCGATGAGGGCCCACACCGTGGCGACGGCGGTGGCGATTGAAGCGGCCAGGACGGCCCGCCGCGGCCGGTTGCCGGCGTCGACCATCCGCCAGCCGAGGCCGGCGATCACGAGACCGCCGAGCAGGGTCACCACCCCGTTGTTCGGCGAGTCGATGCCGTCGATGTTGAGCGACGGGCCCAGGCCCTCGACGGTGTGCCAGGGCAGCAGCGACCCGATGACGATGACGGCGCCCGCCAGCAGCAGGAGACGCCCGTAGACCCGATCCATGCGCACTTCGATGCCTCCTCAGTTGTGCAGGACCATGGCACGGATGCCGAGGCCCATCAGGAACAGCCCGCCCAAGCCGTAGAGCAGGTACAGCCGGTGCCGCATCTGCTGGCGGTACGAGTAGACGACCGCCACCGCGATGATTGCCACGAACCCGTAGAACATGTGGAACTCGGCGGGCTCGATGTCGTCGGCCCGCATGTGGGCGACGCCCAGGGCCACCTGCACGAAGATCGCGATCTCGGCGGCGGCGGTGAACCACCACAGCGCCCGGTGCCGGAGCGCCTCCCAGCGGTGGGCGCCGAGGGCCCAGCCGCCGGCCGCGGCGTTGGCCACCACCACCACCCAGGCACCGGCGATGTGGAGCTCGCGGAGGGTCAGCTGGCCTGGGCGGCGTTGGCCGCCTGCATGGCCTGGGCCTCGGCGTAGGCCTCGGCGCTCGCCTCGACGAGATCCTCGATCTCGTCGTCGCTGAACCCGGCGAGGGCCCGGAAGGTGCGGGCCAGGTGCACCGGGTTCTCCTCCTGCTCGCCGCGGAACCCACCGAAGGAGAACAGCTTGTCGACGGCCCGCTGGAACTCGAGGGCGTTCTTCTGGCGGTCGGGGTCGTCGGCGGTGATGCGCCGGAGCCAGTCGGAGCCCATCTTCACGTGGGTGACCTCGTCGGCCAGCATCCAGTCCTCGCAGAAGTAGAGGACCGGGTCGGTGGTGACCTCGCCGAACTCCCGCATCGTGTTGAACACGTCGATGGCCAGGCCCTCGAGGGCGCGGTTGACCCCGCAGAGCCGCAGCACCGGATCGATGTTGCAGCCGGCCTCGTAGAGCAGGGTCTGCTCGGCGAACTCGCCGATCTCCGAACCCATGTGGTCGCTCAGCTTCACGGAGATCTCGACGTGGCGGGCCTCGTCCCAGCACTGCCGGGCCATGTCGAGCTTCAGCTCGAACGGTGCCTGGTCGGCGCCCTTGCCGGTCGGGAAGTCCCAGCAGGTGCGTCCGGCCACCTCGAGCGCCTGGATCTCGCCCACGAAGATCCCGTGCATGAGCCCGCGCACGGCATCGGGGGCGTCGACGTCGGTCGGCTTGAAGCCGCTCTGGCGCTCCTTCTGGGTGGACGCGGACGCGTTGCGGGGGTCGAAGATCAGCTCTTCGACCTTCATCTTCTCGAACCGGGAGTCCCGGGCGAGCTCTTCGACGGGAAGGATCTGCTTCACGGGTGGTCCCCCTACGCATGCCGCCGGCGGTCGACTGCTTGTCTTGCCAACGTTAGCCCCCGGGAAACGCAACCCGGAGGTGCGTCAGAGAGCGGGCTCGTAGCTCCAGAGCTCGCTCGACATCGCCACCGGCTGCTGCTCGCCGTCGCCGCCGTGGGGCGACGCGCCGCCGGCCACGCCCCGGTGCCCGTGCATGAACGCCGGCGAGGACACCCAGGCGTTGAAGGACTCCTCGTCCTTCCACCGGGTCACGACGAGCCAGGTGGTGCGGTCGTCGGTCGGGCGCAGCAGCTCGAAGCCCTCGAACCCGGGCTGGCCGTCGACGGCGCCGGCCCGGGCCGCGAAGCGCTTGCCCAGCTCGTCGCCGCTCTCGGCGGGCACGGTGATGGCGTTGATCTTGATGACGGTCATCGCCTACGCGCCGGCCTTGTAGTAGTCGCGGGTGACCTCGTCGACCAGCTGGGTGGCGACGGTCGACGCCAGCTCGCCGCGGTCGCGCAGCTCGAGCACCGCCGGCACCGGGTCGGGGTCGGCGAACAGCCCCTCGTCGGTGTAGTCGGCGGGCCGCCCGGTCGGGTCGATCGTCCACCACGACGCCTCGAGGGCGATGCCGTTGGGGTCGTTGAAGTAGATCGACCGGAGGAAGCCGTGGTCGACGACGTCGGTGACCTCGCACCCGTGCTCCTTCAGGCGGTCGCGCAGGCGCTGCAGCGCGTCCTCGTCGGCGAGGTGCATCGACAGGTGGTCGAACTGCGACGCCTGCGGGAACGGCACCCCGGCGGGCTTGGCGAAGGAGTGGACCTCGACGCCGAAGTACTCGAAGAACGCGATCGTGTTGCCGGTCCCGATCTCGAAGAAGTAGTGCCGGAACGCCGGCGTGGCCAAGGTGGTGACCAGCCGGGCGCCGAGCACGCCGTGCCAGAACCGCACGGTCCGGTCCATGTCGGTGGTGATGAGCGCGAGGTGGTGGACGCCCCGCCAGCGCACGGTGTCGTCGGTCATGTGACCGAGCCTACGGCGACCTCGTGGCGAGTGGAACAGCCCCGGCCCGGCGGGCGGCGATGGGGCCGACCACCGCGGTCAGCAGCACGAAGGCCGCCGTCACCGCGGCCAGCTGGTGGCCCGACGCGAGCCCGGCGCCCAGGCTGGCGATCACCACCGAGAACTCGCCACGGGCCATGAGCGTCACCCCAGCCCGGATCCGGCCCGGTCGCGCCACGCCGGCCCGGGCCGCCGCGAACCAGCCGCTGGCCAGCTTGCCGGCGCCGCCGAGCACGAGCAGGACGGAGGCGACGGCCAGGCCGCCGGCGAGGTCGGCGGGGTGGATCTGGAACCCGAAGAAGAGGAAGAACACCGCCGCGAACAGATCGCGCAGCGGTTCGATGAGCGCCGCCGCCCGCTCCTGCACGGGGCCCGACAGGGCGAGGCCGACGAGGAAGGCGCCGATGGCGGCCGACACCTGGAAGTGCTGGGCGATGCCGCCGACGAGGAGGGTGAGGCCGAACACGGCGAGCAGGAGCGACTCGTCGCCGCCGGGCTCGAGCACCGAGCTCAGCCGGTCGCCCAGGCGCAGGGCGATCAGGAGGATCACCCCGACCGCCACGAGCGCGATGCCGACGGTCCGCGCCGTGGAGAAGGCGTCGCTGCCGAGCGCGAGGGCGGCGGCGACCGGCAGGAACACCGCCATGGCCAGGTCCTCGATCACGAGCAGGTTGAGGATCGCCGGCGTCTCGCGGTTGCCGAGGCGGTCGAGCTCGGTGAGGACCTTCGAGACGATGCCCGACGAGCTCACCCACGTGACCCCGCCGAGCAGCACGGCGGCTTCGAGCTCCCACCCGACGGCGAGCCCGACGGCGAAGCCCGGCACGAAGTTGGCGAGCGCGTCGACCGTGCCGGTCGGGACGCCGGTGCGCAGCCCGTGGCGGAGCTCCTCGGCGGAGTACTCGAGACCGAGGGTGAGCAGCAGGAGGAGGACGCCGATCTCGGCGACGAGCTCGATGAACTCCGAGCTGACCTGCAGCCGGGCGATGCCGCCGTCGCCCACCGACAGGCCGGCCAGGAGGTAGAGGGGGATGGCACTGATGGTGAGGCGGCCGGCGAGGCGCGACAGCGCGGCGAGGACGAGGGCGACGCAGCCGATCTCGACAAACGCGGTCGCGGCGTCGGCGCCGGCGATCGCGAGGACGTTCACGAAGCGAGGAGGGAGCGGAGCTGCTCGAGCCCGTCCGGCGTGCCGACAGCGACGAGCACGTCGCCGGCGTCGAAGACCTGGTCGGGCCCGGGGGCCGGGATCGTGGTGCCGTCCCGCAGCACCGCGACGATCGACACGCCGGTCCGGGTGCGGAACGCGCCGTCGCCGATCGTGGCCCCTGCGTAGGTCGACTCGGGCGGCACCGTCACCCAGTCGATGCCCAGGCCCTCGATCTCCTGCTCGACCACCCGTGCCGTCTCCCCGACGTGGGTGGCCCCGAGGAGGTCGGCGAGCAGCCTGGTCTCGTCGATGCTCAGGTGGATCACGCCGGTGCACGCATCCGGATCCCGCCGGTCGTACATGGCGATCTCGCGCCGACCGCCTCGGTGGGTGACCACCGAGACCCGGTCGCCGCTCTCGGACCTGAACTCGTGCCGGACGCCGACGCCCGGCAGCAGCGTCTCCTCGATCTCCGGCATGGACCCCAGTCTGTCGTGCGCCCGGCCGCCCGCGCGCGCTCCGGTCACCAGGCCGCTTCGAGGATGGCGAGGGCGTCGGCCTCGCTCACCGGGCGGGGGTTGGCCCGGACGCTGCGGTTCTGCTGCGACAGGCGGGCGACGGCGGCAAGGTCGTCATCGACGACGAGGCCGAGGTCGGAGATGCCGGCGGGCAGCCCGATGCGCGCCCGCAGCCGCTCCACCGCCCCCGCGGGGTCGTCCTCGTCGCCGAGGGCCCGGCCGATGCGGCGCAGCTCCTCGGGGACCGCCTCGGCGTTGAACCGCATGGCGTGCGGCAGCACGAGCGCGTTGGCGAGCCCGTGGGGGATCCCGGTGCGCCCGCCGAGCAGCTGCGAGAGGCCGTGGTGCACGCCCATCTGCGCGTTGTGCAGGCACCGGCCGCCGAGGACGGCGCCGATGAGCATGTCGCTGCGGGCCCCCAGGTCGTCGGGGGCGTCCACCACCCGCGGCAGGGCGTCGGCCACCCGCTCGATGCAGGCCAGCGCGATCACCTCGGCCTCCGGCGAGCGGTAGGGCGACCACGCCGCCTCGATCCCGTGCGCCAGGCAGTTCATGCCGGTCTCGGCGCTGACGCGCGCCGGCGTCGACCGGGTGGCGTCGGGGTCGTAGACGGCGGCGACCGGCACGATCGTCGGCCCACCGGCGCCGGTCTTGGACCGGGCCGTCTCGTCGGTCATGCCGAAGAAGCCGGTGAGCTCGGCGCCCGAGTACGTGGTGGGGACCGCCACGTGGCGCACGGCGGCGGTGTCGGCGTAGGAGGAGCCCGGGGCGCCAGACTCCTGCTCGAGGAAGAAGCACACCGCCTTGCCGAGGTCGGCGCACGAGCCGCCGCCGAAGCTCACGACGCCGTCGATGCCCTCGGTGTGCGCCTGCCGCAGGGCGGCCTGCACGGCGGTCGTCGGCACGTGCGACTGCACCCCGGCGAAGGTGCCGACCGCGGCGCGCCCGATCGATCGCTGGAGGCGTTCGCCCTCGGGCGAGGCGGCCCGGCCCTGGGTGGTGACGAGCAGCACCCGCCGGAGGCCGAGGTCGCGCAGGATCTTCCCCACGCCGTCGATGGCGCCGGTCCCGAAGTGGACCTGCTGCGTGTAGCCGGTGTGGGTCCAGTCGCCGAGAGCGGGCACCGCTAGCGGACCTCGGTCGTGGCCTGTCGACCGAGCTCGACGACGCTGATCCCGTCGGCGGTGACGTCGACGACGGTCCACGAGCAGTTGTCGGGGGCGAAGCACACGACCCGGTCGTCGCCGAGGGCGGCGCCCACGACCACGTTGATGGCGATGAAGTGCGAGTGGACCACCGTGTCGGTGTCGACGGCGCGGATCCGGTCGAGCACCCGCTGGCGCCACGCGGCGTGCTCGGCGCCGAGGTCGGACCACCGGCCCTGCATCGCCGTGCGCAACCAGGCGCTGCGGGCCTCGAGGCCGGCGGCGTCGGCGGGCGAGACGATCTCCCCCACCGCGCCGTCGACGACCGGATCGACGCCCCACCGCGCCGCGAACGGGGCCGCCGTCTCCCGGCACCGGCGCAACGGCGAGCACACGATGGGCAGCGGGCCCAGGTGCTCGAGTGCGGCCGCCGTCGCCTCGGCCTGCTCGCGACCGATCGCCGACAGACCGGGATCGAGGTCGTCGCCCCATCCCGCCGCGGCCTGACCGTGCCGGACCAGCGTGATGCGCATCAGAGGATGGCGTCTTCCCAGGGCTGGGTGGGTTCGACGCCCCGATGGATGTACCACTCGGTGCCGAACGCCTGGGCGAACACCTCGTCGGGCATGGCCAGGAAGAACGACTGCTCCGAGATCTGGCTGGCGTGGGCCCGCATCGACGCCCGCTTGCGGGCGATCCACGGGGTCACGTCGACGGCGGTGGTGATGAGGGTCTCGGGCACGCCGATCTCGAAGTCCGCGTCGGGCAGGTCGTCGGGCACGTCGTCGCCCGCCGCCTCCCGCATCGCCGCGATGTTCCGCTGGATGTAGTCGCGGTTCATCGTCGCCTCGTACACCTGCTCGACCCCGGCGATCTCCGCAGCCCTGACCCCCACGCGGTGGACCTGGATGTGGTCGGGGTGCCCGTAGTTGCCGTTCGAGTCGTACACGGTCAGGACGTCGGCCTCGTGCTCGGTGAGCAGCACCGCCAGGCGGTGGGCGGCTTCCTCCACGTCGGCTCGCCAGAAGCACGTCGGGTCGTCGTTGGTGGCGGTGCCGATCATCCCCGAGTCGCGGTAGCCGAGGAACTCGACGGCCGCCACGCCCAGCTCCTTGGCCGACGCCATCGTCTCCTGCACCCGCCGGTCGCCGAGCTGCTCGCCGTCGGCCAGGAACCCGTCGGGCACCTCGCCCTCCTCGCCCTTGGTGGCGATCACGAGGACGACCGTGTGGCCGTCGTCGGCCGCCTTCGCCATGACCCCACCGGTGGCGATCGACTCGTCGTCGGGGTGGGCGTGGAAGCAGACGAGCGTCGCCATCTCAGTGGTCTCCGCGCTGCGCGTAGCGGCCTTCGGCGTGCGGCTTGCCGCTCAGACGAGCCTGCACCTGCGCGCCGGCGCCGCGACGCGACACGCACCTCGTCACCTGACCGCGCCGGCCTCTCGGAGCTTGGCGATCTCGGAGGCGTCGAAGCCGAACCCGGCGAGCACGTCGTCGGTGTGCTGGCCGGCGTGGGCCGCCGGGCCCTGGATCTCGCCCGGCGTGCGCGAGAACCGCGGCGACGGTCCGGGCTGCACGATCCCCGCCACCTCCTTGAACGTGCCGCGGGCGATGTTGTGGGGGTGCTGGTAGGCCTCGTCGAAGGAGAGCACCGGGGCGTAGCAGACGTCGGTGTGCTCCATGATGCCGTTCCACTCGTCGCGGGTCCTGGTCTTGAAGACGGCCGCGATCTTCTCCTTGAGCGCCGGCCACTGCGAGCGGTCCATCTGCGCGCTCCACTCGTCGTCGTCGAGTCCGGCCAGCCGGCGCAGCTCGGCGTAGAACTGCGGCTCGATCGAGCCGATCGACACGTGCTCGCCGTCCTTGGTCTCGTAGACGTCGTAGAAGTGGGCGCCGGTGTCGAGCAGGTTCGTGCCCCGCTCCGTCGTCCACATGCCCATCGCCTTGAGGCCGTAGACGAACGCCGTGAGGGTGGCGGCCCCGTCGACCATGGCGGCGTCGATGACCTGGCCGGTGCCGGTCTTCTGGGCGTCGAGGAGGGCGCAGACGATGCCGAACGCGAGCATGAGCCCGCCTCCCCCGAAGTCACCGACGAGGTTGAGCGGGGGCACCGGCGCCTGGCCGGCGCGGCCGATGGGATGCAGCGCGCCGGCGAGGGCGATGTAGTTGATGTCGTGGCCGGCGGCGTGGGCGTAGGGGCCCTCCTGGCCCCAGCCCGTCATGCGCCCGTAGACGAGCTTCGGGTTGCGGGCCAGGCAGGTGTCGGGGCCGAGGCCGAGGCGCTCGGTGACGCCGGGCCGGAACCCCTCGAAGAGGGCGTCGGCCTTCTCCACCAGCTTCAGCACGGTCTCGACGCCGTCGGGGTTCTTCAGGTCGACGCCGATCGAGCGCCGGCCCCGGGCGAGGATGTCGAGCGGCGGGTTGGCGGGGTCGCCGCCCCGAACCGCCTGGGCGCGGTCGACGCGGATCACGTCGGCGCCGAGATCGGAGAGGAGCATCCCGCAGAACGGGCCGGGACCGATCCCGGCGAGCTCGATGATCGTGTAGCCGCTGAGCGGTCCGGTGCCCATCTAGGAAGCCCTCCTGGCGTTGGTGACGATGGCGTCGACGATGCCCGGCCACAGCGGCTCGGGCAGGTCGTGGCCCATCTCCTCGAGCACGAGCAGGTCGGCGCCGGGCACCGCCTTCGCCGTGGCCTCACCGCCGCTCGGCGTCACGAGCGGGTCGGCGGCGCCGTGGATCACGAGGGTGGGCACGTTCACGTTGCCCAGCGCCGGCGTGCGGTCGGCCGACGCCATGATCGCCACGAGCTGCCGGGCGACGCCGTCCGGGTCGTTGGCCCGGTCGAACGCCTCGCCCGCCCGCTGGCGCGCCTTCGCCTCGTCGAAGTGGACGGGTGAGCCGATGATGCGGCCCACCACC
>Ga0247717_1000663_pt1 | contig 9892 bp, 9 predicted proteins | sample 24E_NmetaG_FD_189047 | JGI IMG/M metagenome (GOLD analysis project Ga0247717, IMG submission 189047) | Soil microbial communities from hillslope of Landscape Evolution Observatory, University of Arizona, Oracle, AZ, United States - 2-4-E_N | ecosystem: Engineered > Artificial ecosystem > Mesocosm... | reverse complement strand
GACCGTGCCGCCCTTGAGAAGGAGCGTGGACAACGGAGACGGAACCGGCGGAGGTCGCTTGAAGGTTGCTTATCGCGCGGCTGCCGGCGCGCGCGCCTTCTCGACCTTCGTGGCGAGCACGATGGGCTCCTTCACGCTCGATTCGAGGCGTCCCAGGATGCGCACGGCCGTGCCCTTCAGGTGCGCCATGTCGTCCTGCGTGACGACCGTGGCAAGATGCCCCTGCTCCTGGACGCGCAGGAAGTAGCGGCCGTTCTTCTCGGCCGCGTCGAGCACGACGCCTCCCACCTCGACGTCGCCTTGGGGCTTGCCCGCGAGGTCGGCGATGGCGTACTTGCGCGTGAAGGGCTCCGCCGCGTCCCAGAGCTTCTTGAACTCGGACGCAAGGCGCGCGAGCATGGGCTTGTCCACGGTCCAGACCGCAAGGGTGCGGGGGTGCACGTGGCTTGCAAACACGAGCGCGGCTTCGCGGCCGACGGCGAAGTTGACGTCGACGTTCTCGGCGACGCGCACGTTGGCGGCGCGGAGGATCTCGGGCGGGGGCTCGACGCCGCGCGGCAGGATCACGCGCGCGCCGCGGGGGACGGTGAGGCCCTCGATGCGGGTGGCGACGATGCGCGGTTGCTGTCCTTCCTGAAGCACTTCGGAGAGGCTCCACATGTTCGTGAGCTTGGACTCCTCCCGGTTCCGGATTCGGCGCATGCCGACCTCCATGGCCAGGAAGGTCCCCACCACGCCGAGGGCAAAGCCTAGCGCGACTGGAACGAGATCGATCATCCCATCACCCGCTGCTTCCGGTAGGCCGGCCCCCGGCAAAAAGGATGCCTGGAACCGGCGATTCCCTCAAACGAGCACTTTCGCGTGTCCGCACACGGGACAGCGCGCCTTGACCGGGCGCCGCGCGGAAAGGGTGAGGGACGTCCCGCACTTCCCGCACTTGCCCAAGGTCCGCTTCCCCGCGTCCAGCGAGCGAAGGATGGGGCCCGCAAGCGGAAGCTGTTCCATGCGGAGCGGTCGCCCGGCGACCGCGACGCGCGGACGCGCGGCCGGAGCGCCTGTCGCCACGGCGCGGAGCGCTTCGCGCCTGGGGGTGTTCCGGGCCGGGCGAAGGAGGACGGCGGCGAGCGCGCCTATGGCCAAGACCGCGGCAAGGCCGGCGCCGACGGTGAATCCGCCGAACCACCCGCCGACGACGATCGCCGAGACGGCGCACAGCGAGAACGAGAGATCGCGAAGGCTCACGTGCATCCCAAACGATCAAGGATTCGCGAATGGAAATAATTTTGGAAACGCGCCGCGAGCAGGCGACCGGGCTTCACCCGCTCCAGCGGAAGCTTCGGCTGGCGCCCCTTCCGGCTTGATATGGCCGGCCGGCCATCCGGGGATGGGAGCGGGACCGTCGTTTCGGTGCCGTCCTGAATCACCCCCCGGGCGGGCCCACCTTCTTCCCGCCCGAACCTGCTGCCCGATCCGCCGAAAACGCTTTCGTCGGCCGGCGTGTCCCCCCTTTCGTGCGCGTCCTGCTCCTCCTCTCCGGCGGCTTCGACAGCCCCGTCGCCGCGCGCCTGCTCCAACGAGACGGCCACGAGGTCGAAGCGCTGCACTTCTCGCTCGAGCCCTTCACGGACGGGCGTCCGACGGAGAAGTGCATCCGGCTCGCGGGCCTGCTTGGCTTGCGGCGCCTGCGCGTCGTGGACGCAGGCGAGCTCTTCGCCGACATCGCGCGCGAGGGCAAGCGGCGATACTACTTCGTCCTCTCGAAGGTCTTCATGCTCAAGACGGCCGAGGCGTTGGCCCGCCGGGAGGGCTTCGATGCCCTGGCCACCGGCGAAAGCCTGGGCCAAGTGTCGAGCCAGACGCTGCCGCATCTTTCCTTCCTGGCCGCGCAGACCACGCTTCCGGTCGTGCGGCCGTTGCTTGGGTTCGACAAGTCGGAGATCGTGGACTTGGCCCGCCGCATCGGCACGTTCGAGACGAGCGCGGGGCCCGAGGTGTGCGACGTGCTGGGCCCCAAGCACCCGCTCGTCGAGGGACGGCCCGAGCTTCTTGCGCAGGAGCTCTCGGCCGTGGGCATGGATTCGCTTGTCGAGCGGGCGCTTGCCCGCGTCCGGGAGGCCTCCCTGCCGCCCGAGACGGCGAGGCCTTCAAATACACCGTCCGCGTAAGCGGTCCCTCGTGCAGGACGAGCGGTTCCTCCTCCAACCGTGCCGGACGAGCGCGGCGTACGAGGCGTTCCCGAAACGGCGGACGCGCGTCGACCTCGCGCTTGCAGAGCGCAAGCTTCGCGCGGCGGGGATCGAGGTCCTCCACAACGCAAGCGTCCTCCTCCTCGTGCGCGGGGCGTGCGAGGCAAGCGTGTTCGAGAACGGGAAGGTCCTTCTCAAGACGACCGACCGCGCGATCGCGCAGTCGGAGGCGTCGCGGATCCTTGGCGTGCTCGAGGCGATGGCCTAGCGGCCCTCATTCGAGGAACACGTCGGAGAGGCCGGCGTGCCGCTGGAGGAGGGTCTTTGCAAGCTGGATGTTGCGCCCGCCGCGGCCGATCGCCTTGCCCTTGTCGCGGGGGTCGACGGCCACGCGCACGATCTCGCTTCCGTCCTTGCGCTTCTCGAAGCCCACCTTCGTGAGCTCGAACCGGTGGAAGATGTTGCGCACGAACGCCTCGCGGTCGGCCGCGAAGCCGTAGACCTCCAGGTCCTTCCTGAGGAGCTCGCGCAGCTTGAGCACGTTGGCCGCGCCTTTGCCAAGGGCCTTCCCGAGATCCCCTTCCTCGACGACAAAGACGAGGCGGTCGCCGTCCTCGAAGCAGTCGCGCACGCGGGCGCGCGTGAAGTTCTCGAACGCGGCGATGTTCCGCAGCGAATCGCCGTCGAGCTTGATTTCGACGATGGGATTCACTTCACTTGGGAACGCGCGCGAGGGCCAGCACGTCGCTCTCGCCGGCCTCGACGACCGAGAGGCTCGCGACGGAATACGGCTTGCCGCAGGCGGGGCCAAGCTCGGAGTTGGGGCCTCCGAACTCGTACACGGCGACGTTCTTGGTGCGCGCGGCGGTCTTGATGCGCTCGGCGGCGTCCTTGGGGATGTTGGCGGCCAGCACGACGAGCTTGGCCTTCCCGCTGGCGACGGCTTGCTCGGTCTCCTTGATGCCCATGCGCACGTCGCCCGTCTGGGCGGCGGTGCGGAGGGCGCGGTTCACGTCCATCTATCGGACCTCCTTGGGTTTCTCGGTGGTTTCCTTGGGCGTCTCCGTCGTCGGCTCGGCCGGGGGCGCCTCCGGCGACGGGGCCGGCGGCGCGGCGCCGGGGCCCGCCCCGGGCAGGGGCGGCGGCTCGAGCTTGGGCATCACGTCCTCGGGCCGCACGACGCGCGCGCCCTCGAACGCCTTGGGCTTCATGACAAGCTGCACGGCGCCGGTTCCAAGCGCAACGGGCTGGCCCACGATGATGTTCTCGGCCACGCCCTCCAGCGGATCGACCTCGCCGACGAGGCCGGCCTCCAGGAGGTGCGCGACGGTGATCTCGAAGGCCGCGCGCGCGAGCACGGACGATTTCTCGCCGCTGATGCCGTGGCGTCCGATGGCGCGGATGTTGCCGTCGACGGTCATGAGGTCGGCGACGAGCATGAGGTGGCGCATGTCCACCGTGAGGCCCTGCTCGGAGAGCGTCTTGTGGGCCTCGCGCATGATGGCCACGCGGGCGGCCTCGATGCCCAGCACCTCGTAGATCTCGCGGAAGTTGTTCGTGGTCGTGCGGGAGGTGTCCACGCCGGCGATCTGCATGACCTTCGCGAGGTTGCTCCCCTCGGTGTAGATCACGTAGCCCTCGTAGTCCTCCTTCTGCTCCTTGCGGACGACGACGCGCTTGATGTCCGCGATGCCCTTGATCTGCGTCTTCTTCGCGTCGGCCGCGATCGACTGCAGGAGCTTGTACGACGACTCGGCAGGCTTGAGCACGATGGCGCCGCCGTCGCCGCGCTCGACGGTCGTGTGCTTCACCTTCGTGAGGCGATCGGCGACGTCTTCCACGGTGACGTTCTTGCGGGCGAGCTTGCGCTCGTCGCAGCGGATGACGACCTGCAGCGTGCCAAGGTCGATGTCGAGATCGGCAAGATCGATGAGGTGCGTGGACTCCATCTCGCTTGCGACCGCCTGCGCCTTCGCGGGCTCGCCGCGGGTCTCCTCGTCGAGGTAGACCTCCATCATGGGCGTCGAGGGGATGCGCCGCGCGTCCACCACCTCGATGAGGCGGGGCAAGCCGAGGGTCACGTTGATCTCGGCCACGCCGGCGTAGTGGAACGTGCGCATCGTCATCTGCGTTCCGGGCTCGCCGATCGACTGGGCGGCGAGGATGCCCGCCGCCTCCGTGGGGTCGATGACGTTGGCGGAGTACTGTTTGTGCACGAGCTCCACGATCTGCTTGATCTTGGGGTCGCCGATCTTGTGGCCGTCGAGCTTGCCGTCGATCTCGAGGAGGATCGACTCGGGCAGGTAGCCGCCGATCCGCTCGAGCGCGGCGCGCACCTTCTTCTCGGTGGCGCTCATGGCGCGGGGCTTCTCCTCCGCGCTTGCCACGAACTCGAGCTCCTCGGAGGCGCGGCGCTCGGCCACGATGGGTTGGTACTCGCCGACCTCCTGCTTCAGGACCTCCGCGAGGGGCTCGCCGATGGCCTCGATCTGGGCGAGGTCCTCGACGCTCATGCGCTGGATGTCGTGGATGGACTTCAAGCCGGCCTCGACGATCGCCGCGGCCTTGGCCTTGCTCACGCCGGGGAGCTCCATGAACTCCTCGATCGTCTCCTCGGGATCGTAGACGGCTTCCTTGAGGTCCTCGGCGACCTCCTCGTCCACGCCGTCGATCGAGAGGAGCTCCGGGATGGAGACCTTGCGCAGGTCCTTGCGCGTCCGCACGCCGGCTCGGTGGAGGTTGGCGGCCACGCTCTCGTCGACCACGTCGAGGTCGAGGATCTCCTTGAGCTCGGTCGCGTCGACCTCGGGCGCGGCGGCGGCCGCGGCCTTGCCCTTCTTGCCCTTGGGCGGCGAGGGCGCCTCCGGCTCGGCCTCGGCGGCCGCGGGCTTCTTCCCGTCCTTCTTCCCCGCCTCCTTCTTGGGCTTGGCGGGCTCCTTCTTCGCTTCCTTCTTCGGCGCCTTCTTCTCCGCCATGCTCACTCGCCTCCGTAGTCCGTGTCGGCGCCTTCCTCTTCGGTGATCTCGTCGAGCATGGAGCGCGTGAGCTCGACGTCCTCGCGATCGTAGGTGGACTTGCCGCGCGTGGTGCGCTCGGGTCCAAGGTCAAGGCCAAGGACCTCCTGGATCGCCTCGTTCACGTTGACGGCCTTGCCGCGCAGCGAGCGCGTGGGGTCGACCCCGTCCTCGCCGTAGCGGAACTGGATGATCGTGCCCGCGGTGTTGCGGACGGTGCCGTCGTACTCGACCTTCAGGTCCTCGAGGGCGTTGATGAGGCGGCGCTGCATGTAGCCGCTTCGGCTCGTGCGGACGGCCGTGTCGACGAGGCCTTCGCGGCCGCCCATCGAGTGGAAGAAGTACTCGAGGGGCGTGAGGCCCGTCTTGTAGGACGACTGCACGAAGCCCTTGGCGTCGGCGCCAAGGTCGCCCCGCCGGAAGTGGGGGAGCGTGCGGTTCTGGTAGCCGCGCGAGATGCGCTCGCCGCGGACGGCCTGCTGCCCGACGCAGCCGGCCATCTGGGAGAGGTTGAGCATGCTGCCGCGGGCGCCCGACTTCGCCATGATGACGGCGCTGTTGTCAAGGCCCAGGTGCTTGCCCGCGATCTTGCCGGCCTGGTCGCGCGCCTTGCCGAGGACCTGCATGATCTGGAGCTCGAGGGTCTCCTCCAGGGAGCGGCCCGGCAGCTGCTCGAGCGCGCCCTCGTTGTAGGCTCGCACGAGGTCGTCGACCTTGCGGCGGGCCTCCGCGAGCATCGAGGCGATCTGGTCCTGGGCCTCCTGCGGGATGTCCTCGTCGTCGATCGAGGTGGAGAATCCCTTCACCATGATGCCGGCGATGCAAAGGCGCGTGGCGCGGTCGATGAACTCGCGCGCCGACGCGTGGCCGTAGTTGCGGATGACCTTGTTCAGGATCTCGCCCTTGAAGGCGCCGATGGCCTTCTCGTCGATGGGGCCGTGGATGACCAAGCCCTTCTCGACGACCGTCATGCCCGCGTACTCGCACCGGTCCTGCGGCACGCCGCACTCGGCGCACGTGTCGCCTTCGCGAAGCTCGGGGTAGAACTTCATCGAGAGGTCCTCGGGCAGCACGTGGCTGAAGATCTGCTTGCCCGTCCAGTAGGAGATCCCGCCGACGGTCTTCGCCGGCGCGAACCGCAGCTTCTTCACGCCGATGCGCGAGAGGACGTAGAGCGCCTGGCTCTTGTCGAAGAGGACCTCGCGGAAGGTCATGAGGAACGCGCCCGTGATCTCGTCGTGGATGGCGCCGATGATGGGGCCGCCAAAGCGCGGCGAGAGGATGTGCTCCTGGACGCGCATCAGGATGCGCGCCTCGGCGCGGGCCTCCTCGCCCTGGATCACGTGCATGTTCATCTCGTCGCCGTCGAAGTCCGCGTTGTAGGGCGGGCAGACGGAGAGGTTGACGCGGAACGTGCGGTGGGGCATGACGCGCACCTCGTGCGCCATCATGCTCATGCGGTGCAGCGAGGGCTGCCGGTTGAACAGCACGATGTCGCCGTCCATGAGGTGCCGCTCGACCACGAAGTCGGGCTCGAGGCGCTTGGCGACCTCTTCCGCGTTCTGCGCCGTGACCTTGATGCGGCGGCCGTCGCTTCGGACCACGTAGTTCACGCCGGGGTGCTGCTCGGGGCCGCGCAGGACAAACGCGCGGGCCTCCTCGATGTTGTAGGGCGTGACTCGAAGCGGCACGGTGAGCTCCTTGGCCGCCTCGACCGGGACGCCCACCTCGTTGATCGAGATGTTGGGGTCGGGCGAGACGACCGTGCGCGCGCTGAAGTTCACGCGCTTTCCGGAGAGGTTGGACCGGAAGCGGCCTTCCTTGCCCTTCAAGCGCTGCGAGAGCGTCTTCAGCGGCCGGCCCGAGCGGTGGCGAGCGGGCGGGATGCCGCTTGTCTGGTTGTCCATGTACGTGGTGATGTGGTACTGGAGAAGTTCCCAGAGGTCCTCGACGATGAGTTGCGGCGCGCCCGCGTCGCGGTTCTCCTGGAGGCGCTGGTTGATGCGCAGCACGTCGACCATCTTGTGCGTGAGGTCGTCTTCGGACCGCTCGCCCGACTCGAGCGTGATCGAGGGGCGCATGGTGACGGGCGGCACGGGGAGCACCGTGAGCACCATCCACTCGGGCCGTGCGGCCTTCGTGTTGATGCCCAGAAGCTCGCAGTCCTCGTCCGGGATCTTCTCGAGCCATTCGCGCACGTCGACGGGCGTGAGCTTGTGGCCCTCCTCCCGGAAGGTCGTGGGCTTTTCGAAGTCGATCTTCTTCTGCGGCTCGCCGCAGTTCGGACACGCAGGAACGGCGGGCTTGCTCGCCTGCTTCACGAGCGTCTTGATGAGGTCGGTCGTGTCCTCGCCGGCCTCCTGGGCCCGCTTCATCTCCGCGTGCGCCTTGTCGAGCGTCTCGCGGGGAAGGAGCATGCGGCCGCACGCGCGGCAGGTGGCGCGCAGGATGTTCTTGATGATCTTCGTGTAGCCGACGTGGATCACCGGCATGGCAAGGTCGATGTGGCCGAAGTGGCCGGGGCAGTCCCCGACCGTGCGGCCGCACGTCTTGCACCGGAGGCCCGGCTCGATGACGCCAAGGCGCGGGTCCATGAGCCCCATGTCGATGGGGAACCCGTCGTCGTCGTACGTGTCGGCCGTGATGATCTTCGTGGCCGAGAGCGTGCGGATCTCCTGGGGGGAGAGCATGGCAAAGGCGATCGCGCCGATCTTCTTCGGGGTCGTCGTAATGAGTTCAGGCACGTTGCATCCCTCCTAGATGAGATCCTCCAGCTGGATCCGCGGCGCGACGATCAACGACTTGAGCTCGTCCAAGAGGAGCTTGAAGGCGTAGCTCATCTCGACCGGGTAGATGTCCGCGTCCTCGCCGCAGGTGGGGCAGCGCATGAAGCCGCGCCGGTCCTGCATGGCGATGTGGCCGCAGCGGGCGCAGGCGAGCTCCGTGACGCGGTCGCTCTCGTCGAGGAGGCGGTCCTTGATGACCATGGCCGCGCCGTGCCCGATGAGGCAGTCGCGCTCCATCTCGCCGAACCGGAGCCCTCCGTCGCGGGCGCGCCCCTCGGTGGGCTGGCGCGTGAGGATCTGGACGGGGCCGCGCGACCGCGCGTGCATCTTGCCCGAGACCATGTGGTGGAGCTTCTGGTAGTAGATGACGCCCGTGAAGATCTCCGCCTCGATGCGCTCTCCCGTCTGCGCGTCGTACATGACCTCCTTGCCGGTGTGCAGGAAACCGTGCTCGGAGAGGCCGGCGCGGAGCTTTTCCTCCGGCTCGCCGGAGAAGGGCGTGCCGTCGATGACGCGGCCCTCCATGCCGCCGACCTTGCCGCCGATCATCTCGAGCACGTGGGCGACGGTCATGCGGCTCGGGATCGCGTGCGGGTTGATGACGAGGTCCGGCACCACGCCGTCGGCCGTGAAGGGCATGGCCTCCTGAGAGACGATGAGGCCCACGACGCCCTTCTGCCCGTGGCGCGAGGCGAACTTGTCGCCAAGCTCGGGGATGCGCTCGTCGCGCACCTTGACCTTGACGAGGCGGGAGCCGTTTGAGGACTCCGTGAACATGACGCTGTCCACGACGCCCGTCTCGCCGTGGCGCACGGTGACGGAGGTCTCGCGCCGCTTCTGCGGCGTGAGGAAGTCGGAGGGCTCCTCGAGGAAACGCGGCGGGCTCGTCTTGCCGATGAGCACGTCGCCGGAGCCCACGGGGCACTCGGGCGAGATGAGGCCGTCCTCGCCGAGGTTGCTGTAGGCCTCGGCGGTGCGGGCGCCCTTCACGTCGGGCGAGGGGATCTCGAAGTGGTCCTCCTGGCCTCCGGGGTACCGGCGCTCCTCCGCGACGTACGTGCGGAAGAACGACGAGCGGCCAAGGCCGCGGTCGATGGAGGAGCGGTTCATGATGAGCGCATCCTCCATGTTGTAGCCGTGGTACGAGATGACGGCGATCACGAAGTTCTGGCCGCTGGGGCGGCGGTTGAAGTGCACGTACTTCATGCCCTGCGTCGTCGCGACGGAGACCTGCGGGTAGTGCATAAGGTGGCCGCGCGTCTCCTGGCGGATGCGGTAGTTGCTCTGGCCAAAGCCCAGCGACTGCTTGCCCATGCCCGCGCCCATCGTGATGCGCGGGGACGAGTTGTGCTCGGGGTAGGGCACGATCGAGGAGGCGATGCCCAGGATGACCATGGGGTCGATCTCGATGTGCGAGTAGAGCTTGCCCTTCTCGGGGTGGCGCAGGTCCTCGGGGACAAGCGCGATGAAGAGGTTCTCCTCCTCCTCGGCGTCGATGTACTCGACCACGCCCTCGCGCACGAGGTCGCTCCAGGTGGTCTTGCCCTCGCGAAGGAGCCGGATGTGGTCCTCGGTGATGGCCGGGCGGCCGTCGCGGACGACCACGAGCGGGCGGCGGGCGCGGCCCGCGTCGCAGTTGATGAACACGTCGCCCGTGTTCTCGTCGAGGCGGATGTTGACCTCCGTCGACAGCAGGCCCTGGCGGCGCCGCGTGCGGAGCTTCTCGACGAGGTCCTTCGGGTTGCGGTGCAGGCCGGCAAGGTCGCCGTTCACGTACACCTTCGCGCCTTCCGTGATCTCCTCAGGCACGCGGGGCCACCCCCTGGCCGGGCGCGGGAGCGCGCCCGTGGATCTCGGCCACGCCAAGGTCGCGGACGACCTGCTTGACCTCGTGGTCCTCGTATCC
>Ga0247717_1000662_pt1 | contig 9895 bp, 8 predicted proteins | sample 24E_NmetaG_FD_189047 | JGI IMG/M metagenome (GOLD analysis project Ga0247717, IMG submission 189047) | Soil microbial communities from hillslope of Landscape Evolution Observatory, University of Arizona, Oracle, AZ, United States - 2-4-E_N | ecosystem: Engineered > Artificial ecosystem > Mesocosm... | reverse complement strand
TGGCCACGCTGACCGACGTACCGGCCACCTTCCTGGCTGTACTGGACGTGCCCCAGCCGAGCGCGTTCACGGGGCGCATCGTCGAAGGCACCGGCGGCGGCTCCACCGCGCAGCTGGTGGATGCCGCCGACCGTGCCGCCACCGCAGACCGGACCCGGACGGCGTTCGTCCTCACCTTCGTGCTCGCCCACCTGGTCGGAGCGCTGCTGATCGTCCGCCGCCTCGTCGCTCCGCCGGCGGTTGCCTCGGCCCTGCTGGCCATCGTTCCTGCGACGTTCGTCGCCATGTTGGTCCCCTGGTGGCGCTGGGCGTATGTGGGCGCGGTGGCGGTTGTTGCCGTCCTGGCCGCCACGCTGACGGGGCTCGTTGTTCGCCGGGCCGGGCCCGACGTGCACCGTGTGGTCACGCTCCTGGCCGGGACGACCGTGCTCGTCATCGGCGTCGACGCCATCGTGGGCGGACCGCTCGAGGTCGACGGGCTGTTCGGTAACTCGTCGATCGGCGGCGGTCGCTTCTACGGCATCGGCAACATCCCCTTCGGGTTCTTCGCCGCCAGCGTGCTGGTGGTCGCGGCGTGCGTCCTCGAGCGGCACCGACGCGCCGTTCCGTGGATCGCCGGGCTCCTGGCCGCGGCTGTGGTGATCGACGGCGCACCCTGGTTCGGAGCCGACAGCGGTGGTGTGCTCGCCACCGTGCCCGCCTTCGGGATGTTCCTCCTGTCCTACCGGCACGGTCGTGTCGCCCTTCGCCGGCTGCTCCCGCTGATGGCGGTGGCGCTGGCCACCCTCACCCTCTTCGCCGTCCTGGATCTCAGCCGGTCCCCGGAGCGCAGGACGCACCTGGGTCGGGCGCTGGCGGACGGTGATTTCGACGCCGTGATCATGAGCAAGGGCAGCCGAGCGCTCGAGGCGTTCACGGCGCCCATCGGCTTGGTCCTCGTCATCGGCGTGGCCACCGTCTCCCTGATGCGTCCCGATCTGCGGCGCCGGCCGGCGCTCCGATCCGGCGCGGGCGCCCTCGTCATCGTCGGGGTGCTCGGATCGGCGCTGAACGACTCGGGCGTGCAGGTGGCCGCTGCGGTCGCCGCCATCGGATGGCCGGCGATCGTCGCCAATGCCCGACCGCGCGCCCCATCGGCACGGCGCGGCGCCCACCCCGACCTGGTCTCGGCACCTCCGTGACCCAGCCGAACGTGCCGTGACCCAGCCGAACGTGCCGTGACCCAGCCGAACATGGAGGTGTCGACGGCGCTCGGCCGCGGCGCGACAGCGGAGCATCGTGGGCCCCCGCCCTGGAAACTCGCGGCGACCTGTGCCGTGGTGGCGGCGGTGGTGGCCACCGTGCTGGTCGTGTTCGGTCCCGCCGGCGGCGACCGAGCCGCCCACGACTATCAGCGCTGGCTGTTCCGCGAACACGGGCTGACCCTCTGGAACAACTACTGGTACGCGGGGAGGTACAGCTTCGTCACCTACAGCGTCCTCTACTACCCCGTGGTCGCGGCCGTCGGGATCGGCGCGACAGCGATCGCATCGGTCTCGGCCGCGGCAGGGGCCTACGCGATCCTGGTCGCTCGCCGGTGGGGCACCGGGGCGCGCCTGTCCGCCTACGCCTTCGCCGTGGTTTGGGCGGCAGCCGTGCTGGGCGCCGCCTTCCCGTTCCTCCTCGGTGCCACCTTCGCCATCGTCGCCCTGGCCGTAGCCGACGCGAGGGGACGGGCGCCGTGGGCCTTCCCCCTTCTCTCCGGCGCGACGCTGGCGACCAGCCCCGTCGCCTTCGTCCTCCTGGCCATCTGCGTGGCTGCCGTGGCCGTGGCGCGCTGGCGCCGGCCGGCGTGGGGCATGGCGGTCCCCATCGCCGTCCTGGCGACTCTCGAGGTGCTGATGTGGCGAGCGTTCCCGGACAGCGGTCGTTACCCGTTCGCCACGAGCGACGTGCTCTACGTCACCGTGTTCTGCTGCATGGGTCTGGCCCTGGCGCGCCGGGTTCCGGGCGGGCGACTGCTTCGGTCCTTCTTCGGGGTCTACCTCGCCGCGGGTGCCGTGGCCTTCCTTGTGCCGTCGCCCCTCGGCGGCAACATCGTCCGGCTCCGTCTGGCGGCCCTTCCCATCGCCGTGTTGGTGTTGACGCTGCGGCGCTGGCGGCCGCTGCTCCCGTCGGCGGCTGCGTTGGTCGCGACCGGGATCTGGACCTTGACGCCCGCCGTCGGGGCCTTCACCCACGCCGACGCGCAGGTGTCGGCAGCCGTCTCCTACTGGGCGCCGGTCGTCACCTTCCTCGAGCCGCGCCTGCGCCCCGGTCAGCGCGTCGAGGTGGTGGACACGGAAGGGCATTGGGGCGCCGTGTACCTGCCCCAGGCCGGCATCCCCCTCGTCCGGGGCTGGTTCCGGCAGCAGGACTTCCCCACCAACGCCCTCCTCTACGAGGGGCGACTGGATGCCGCCGAGTACCGGGCCTGGCTGGACCGGTTGGCGGTCGCCTTCGTGGTCGTGCCCCACGCTGCGCCCGACTACAGCTCACGCCGCGAGGCGGAACTGGTGCGCAGCGGGACATCAGGGTTGCGTCGGGTCGCGCGGGTGGGTGCCCACGTCGTGTACGCAGTGCCGTCGCCGGCGCCCTTGGCGCGAGGACCCGGTTCGGCCCGGGTGCTGACCTTCGCCCACGACGAGCTCTCCGTGGCCATCGACCGCCCCGGCCGTTACGACCTCGCCCTTCGTTACACGCCGTACTGGCGCCCTTCGGCGGGGTGCATCGAGCGCGGCCAGGACGGCCTGGCCGTGCTCGATGCAGCCACCGCAGGCATCCACCTGCTGCGGTTCGCGCCATCACCCGATCGGGTCGTCGAGGTCGTGGTCGGTGGAGGAGCCCGCAGCTGCGCGTGAAGTCGCGGTCGCTCAGTCGTAGCGCCAGGGCGCGGGCCGGGCGACGGCGCGCTGGGGCGTCAACACTCGCCACCCCAGGCCCACCAGCAGGCCGAACACGAATCCCCCGACGTGTGCCATCCAGGCCACCCCCGAGTTGGGGCTGGTGAAGAACTGGAGCAGGAACCAGAAGCCGAGCAACCACTTGGCGGTGATGTCGCGGAACATGAAGAAGAACCCGAACAACAGCAGGGTCCTGATCCGCACGCTGGGGAACATCACCAGGTACGCGCCCATGACCCCGGCGATGGCTCCCGATGCACCGACCATCGGTACGGTGCTGTCCGGCTCGGCGGCGACGTGGGCCAGCGTTGCCACCAGGCCGGCCACGAGGTAGAAGACGGCGTACCTCACGTGGCCCCAGTGGTCTTCGATGTTGTTGCCGAAGATCCACAAGAAGAGCATGTTGCCGGCCAGGTGGAGCAGGCCGCCGTGCAGGAACATCGAGAAGAGCACCGCCAGGTACACCTTCTTGCCGGGGTAGAACGGTGGCGTCGTGTCGTTGCGGTCGCATGCCGTGGGATCACCGCCCGGGCGGAACGTCTCGGCCACTTCCTGCTGGCTCAGGGGCTCGCCCGTCACCACCTCGCACGGGATGGCGGCGTTGTAGAGGGTGAACCGGATCTCCCGGTCCTGCTGCACCTCCTGCCGCTGCGGGTCGGCCTCGAGGAAGGCGCTCTGTCCTGTGGGTTGGACGAAGAAGTAGATGACCACGCAGGCGCCGAGGATCAACACCGTCACGAGGGAGAAGCGCCGGGTGGGGTTGTAATCCTTGAGCGGGATCACCGAGTGGAGGCTACGCGGGCCACCGACGTAGAGTGCCCCATGGCCGAGAACGACACGCTTCGCCGCTACCTGGACGCGGGAATGGCATTCACGCAGCTCACCCGAGCCCGGGCCCAGGGCATCGTGAAGGACCTGGTGAAGGCGGGCGAGATCCAGCGCGAGCAGGCCCAGGAGCGTGTCGAGGAGCTCATGGATCGCAGCAGGAAGAACACCGAGCAGCTGCTCGACGTGGTGCGCAAGGAAGTCCGCCAGCAGCTCTCGGCGATGGGCTTGGCCACCAAGGACGACATCGCCCGTCTCGAGCGCAAGATCGCAGCGGCCAGCGGCGCCAAGAAGACCACGTCGGCCAAGAAGGCGACGAAGAAGAGCGCCGCCTCGGGGGCTTCTCGAGCCTGAGCGCGCGCCAGCGGCTGGACGTCGAGCTGGTCCGCCGAGGCCTGGTCGAGACCCGTCAGCAGGCGCACGTCGCCATCGAGGCGGGAACCGTCCTCGTGTCGGGAGCGCCGGCTACCAAGGCCGGTCGCTTGGTGGGACGTGGTGAGCCCATCGAGATGCTCGGACCCGCGCCTCGCTTCGTCAGCCGGGGCGGTGAAAAGCTCGACGCCGCGCTGGCCCGTTTTCCCGTCGAGGTGGCCGGGCGCCGAGCGGTCGACGTGGGCGCCTCGACCGGTGGGTTCACCGACTGCCTGCTCCAGCGCGGCGCCGCCCACGTCACCGCAGTGGATGTCGGCTACGGGCAGCTCCACGAGAGGCTGCGCCGCGACCGGCGCGTCACGCTGCTCGAACGGACCAACGTGCGGTACCTGACCGCCGGGGAGGTCGGCGGCCGGGTGCCGCTGGTTGTCGCCGACGTCTCGTTCATCTCTCTTCGCACCATCACCCCCGTCCTGGTCGGCGAGCTGGCCGAACCAGGGGGCGATCTGGTCCTGCTGGTGAAGCCGCAGTTCGAAGCGGGCCGGGCCGAGGCGTCCCGCGGCGCGGGTGTGATCACCGACCCTGACGTGTGGCTGGACACCCTCCGCGGGGTGGCCAGCGCCCTCCAGCGGGCCGGAGCCGTCATGATGGACGCCATGGTCTCGCCCCTCCGAGGTGGGCACGGGAACGTCGAGTTCCTCGTACGCGCCCTCGTCGACGCGACGGCACGGCCGTCGATCGACCTCGCCGCCACGGTGGCTGAGGCGTCGGGCGGAGCGGAGGGGCGATGGCTTCCGTCGTAGTCGTGGCCCATCCGGCCAAGGCGACGGGTGTGGCCCAGGACATCGTTCGGTGGCTCCAGGAGCAGGGCCACGAGGTCCGCGTCCCCGAGGACGACGCCGCCACGCTTGGCCTGGCGGAGTGGGGGAGGCCGGAGGAGAAGCTCGCTGACGGGGCCGATCTGGCCGTGAGTCTGGGTGGCGACGGCACGATGCTGCGCGCCGTCGACCTCGTCTGCGGCGCGGGCGTTCCCGTCCTGGGCGTCAACATCGGGCACCTCGGGTACCTGACCGAGGTCGACCCCCACGACCTCCGATCCGCGCTCTCCCGCTTCTTCGCCGGAGAGCACGACATCGAGGCACGCATGACGCTCGAGGTGGCCATCGAGAGCTCGCTGACGCCGCACACAGCCCTCAACGAGGCAGTGCTCGAGAAGACCGTGTCGGGCCATACGGTGCGAGTGGCGGCGTCGATCGACGGTCGCCCGTTCATCAGTTACGCCGCCGACGGCCTGATCGTCGCCACGCCGACCGGGTCGACCGCCTACAACCTGTCTGCGCGCGGCCCGATCGTGTCGCCCCGCCACCGGGCCATCCTCCTCACGCCGGCATCGCCCCACATGCTGTTCGATCGGGCACTGGTGCTCGATCCGGTGGAGTCGATACGACTCGAAGTGATCGGCGACCGCCCGGCCAGCCTGGTGGTCGACGGTCGCAGCCTCGGCACACTCGAGCCCGGAGATGCGCTGCGGTGCACGGCCGGCGCAGCCGATGCCCGACTGGTGACGTTCGGTGGGCGGGACTTCCACGGGATCCTCAAGTCCAAGTTCGGGCTGGCCGACCGCTGATGCTCACCGAGTTGGCCGTACGCAACCTCGGAGTGATCGACGATCTGGTCGTCGCGCTGGGCCCGGGGATGACTGCCCTCACGGGCGAGACCGGGGCGGGCAAGACCCTTCTGGTCGACGCCCTCGAGCTGGTGCTCGGCGGACGGGCCGACGTCGTGCTCGTGCGTCCCGGCGCGGCGGAAGCGGAGGTAGCCGCCCGCTTCGTCACTGGTGACGAGGAACGCGTCCTCGCCCGGGTCCTGCCGGCGACCGGTCGCTCGCGGGCGTACGTCGACGGCCGCATGGCCACGGCGTCGGCCCTGGCCGAAGCTGGTGCGGGGCTGGCCGACCTGCACGGCCAGCACTCGCACCAATCCCTGCTCGGGGTGGCTCTCCAGCGAGCTGCACTCGACCGCTTCGGCGCTGTCGACCTGGCACCCCTGGCGGCGGCGCGCGCCCGCCGACACCAGGTCGAGCAACAGCTGGCGGCGCTGGGTGGTGACGCCCGGGCGCGGGCCCGTGAGATCGACCTGCTGCGGTTCCAGGTCGACGAGCTGCGTGCCGCAGCGATCACAGATGTCGACGAGGAGATGCATCTGGCCAGCCAGGAGGAGTCGCTCGCCGACGCCGTCTCCCACCGCGAGGCGGCGGCGCTGGCGGGCGAGGCCTTGGCCGGCGACGGGGGCGCCGCTGACGTCTTGGCCGGCGCCATCTCCGCCCTGGCCGGGCGGGCGCCGTTCGCGGGCATCGAGAGTCAGCTGCGCGCCGTGCACGTCGAGCTGTCCGAGACGGCACGCGAGCTGCGCAGCATCTCCGAGACGATCAACGAAGACCCCGAGGCCCTCGAGCGCGTTCGGGGCCGTCGCCGGCTCTTGCACGACCTGCGGCGCAAGTACGGCGCCACCCTCGCCGAGGTGGTGGAGTTCGGTGAAGAGGCGGCCCGACGTCTCGACGACCTGGAGAGCCACGACGAGCGAGCAGCGGTGTTGGAGGCGGAGCTGGTCGGCGTCGACCGTGAGACCGCGTCGGCGGCGGCGGCCGTCCGCCGGGCGCGTCTCGAGGCCGCTCCCCGGCTGGCGGAAGCGGTCCAGCAGGAGCTTCGGCGATTGGCTCTGCCGCGCGCCCGGTTCGAGGTCGAGGTGGGTGACGTCGATCCCGGCGACGACGTCCGTTTCCTCTTGGGAGCCAATCCCGGCGAGCCGGCCCTGCCGCTGACCAAGATCGCCTCGGGTGGAGAGCTCGCCCGGACGATGCTCGCGCTGCGCCTGGTCCTGATCGAGGCGCCCGAGACACTGGTGTTCGACGAGGTCGACGCTGGGGTGGGCGGCCAGGCAGCCGTCGCAGTGGGGCGAGCCCTGGCCGACCTGGGCCGACGTCATCAGGTGCTGGTCGTGACCCACCTCCCGCAGGTGGCTGCATTCGCCGACCACCAGATCGCGGTGTCGAAGGTCGTCCAGGGCGGGCGCACGCTGACGCGGGCCGAGCTACTCGACGAAGGCGGGCGCGTCATCGAGCTGTCGCGGATGCTGTCCGGGCAGCCCGAGAGCGTCACCGCGCGCGGTCACGCCGAGGAGCTGTTGGCGTCGGCTGCCCGGGAGCGGAGTCGCTGATGCCGGCGCGAAAGGGCGAGGAGGTCGTGGCCACGACCGGGTCGGCGCGAGTCGACCGGCGCACCAAGAACCTCATCTCCCGGCTCCAGCCCGGCGAGGTCGCCGTCATCGACCACGAGGACCTCGACCGGGTCGCGGCGGAAGGCCTGGTGGAGGCGCGAGCGGGTGCCGTCATCAATGCCGCGCCCTCGATATCGGGGCGCTACCCGAATGTCGGGCCGCTCCTCGTCGCCGCGGCCGGCATCCCGCTCGTCGACCGGGCCGGCCCCGAACTGCTCGACAGTGTGCGCGAGGGGCAGCTCGTGCGCGTCGAGGGGGACGAGGTGCACCTGAACGGCGAGGTGGTGGCCAAGGGCGTTCGCCAGACCTTGCAGTCGCTCGAAGACCAGTACGAGCAAGCCAAGCGCAGCCTGGGCGACCAGCTCGAGCGGTTCGCCGAGAACACGCTCGACTTCATGCGGCGCGAGCGGCACGTGTGGCTCGACTCGGCCGCCCTGCCCGACCTCGCCGTCGACCTCAGGGGCCGCCACGTCCTCGTGGTGGTTCGCGGCGCGGACTACAAGTCGGACCTCGCCCACCTCCGGAGCTACGTGCGCGAGATGCGACCCGTGCTGGTCGCTGTCGACGGAGGGGCCGATGCCCTGCTCGAGGTCGGGCTCGAGCCCGACCTCGTCGTGGGCGACTTCGACTCCGTGAGCACGCGGGCGCTGGAGTCCGGCGCACAGCTCATCGTGCACGCCTACCCGGGGGGGCGGGCCCCGGGCGCAGCGCGCCTGGAGCGGCTCGGCCTCCCCTACGTCGCCGTCGAGGCGGCGGGGACCAGCGAGGACCTGGCCATGTTGCTGGCTCACGAGAAGGGGGCCGAGCTGATCGTGGCCGTGGGCAGTCACAACTCGATGATCGAGTTCCTCGACAAAGGTCGCGCCGGCATGGCATCGACCTTCCTCACGCGGCTGCGCGTAGGACCCATCCTCGTCGACGCCAAAGGTGTGAGCCGCCTCTACCAGGGGCGCATCCGCAAGCGCGACATGACCTTCTTCCTGCTCTCCGCTCTCCTCTGCTTCGTGGTCGTCGTGTTGGTGCTGACGCCCGACGTCTTCCGGGACAGCGTCGGCTACATCGCCCGCGACCTCTGGCGCGAGCTCTTCGACTAGGTATCTGCATCTCCTCAGATGATCTCCTTCCGCTTCCACATCGTCTCCATCACTGCCGTCTTTCTCGCCCTGGCCATTGGCATCGGGATCGGGGCGACGGTCGTCGACCAGGCCACGGTCGAGACCATCGAGGAGCAGCTGAACAACGTGAGCGAACGGGCCGACGCGACGAGACGCGAGAACGATGCCCTCCAGGCCGACCTCGACCAGTGGCGTCGATTCGGCACTGACGGCGGGCTGGAGCTGGTCCGCGGGCGGCTGGACGTGCCGGTCGTTATCGTCGGGGTGCAGGGGATCGATCGAGAGCCGGTCGACGCGCTGCGCCAGTCGCTCACCGCCGCCGGGGCGCAGGTGCAGGGGGCGGTGTGGTTCACCAGCAGACTGGAGCTGGACAGTCCCGGAGACGTGCAGGCGCTCCAGGGGATCCTGGGCGTCACCGCCAGTCGGCCCGACATCCTGCGGCGCACGACCGCAGCCCGGCTGGCGACGGGTTTCGTGCCCGAACGCGAACCGACCCTGCTCCCTGCTCTGCGTGACGCCAGGTTCGTCGACTACGAGGCCCCCGAGGGAGCGCCGGTCGACGTCGCGACCATCGGCGCGCCGGGGACGTTCTTCGTGGTCGTGTCCGCTGCCGTACCCGACCTGCCCAACGACCAGGTCGCACTCCCGTTCGTCACGACCCTGGTCAACGCCCTGCCCAATCGCGTCCTGGCCGTCGAGGCCGGGCGGGCCGCCAGCGGCGACGAGCCCGCGGTCCGCGCCGTCTTCTTGGCGGCCCTGCGCGGCGACACCGACCTGGCGCCGAAGCTCTCGACGGTCGACAACCTGGAGGACGTACGCGGCCGCATCGCCGCCGTCCTCGCCCTCGATGCCCTGGCCGACGGCAAGACAGGTCACTACGGGGTGGCCGAGGGAACGCGCGCCCTGCCGGAGCTCTCGCCGTGATCCCTCTTCGAACCGGACGGTGAGACAGGAATGACGCAGCCGATGGAGGCCAGCCTCCTGCGGTCGGCGGCGACGATCAGCGCGTGGAACACCGTGTCGCGGATCACCGGCTTCGGTCGGGTGTTGGCAGTCGGGGCTGCGCTCGGCACGACGTTCGTGGGGAACACCTACCAGTCGTCGAACCTCGTCTCCAACCTGCTCTTCGAGCTGCTGGCCGCCGGGCTGCTCTCGGCGCCGCTGGTGCCGGCGTTCGTGGCGCTCATCGACGACGGCCGGCGCGACGACGCCGACCGGCTGGCAGGGGCCCTCCTGGGCATGGCCCTGGTGGGGTTGGGCGCCGTCGTCGTGGTGGCGGCGCTGGCCGGGCCCGCGATCATGCGGGGGCTCACGACGATGGTGGCCGATCCCGACGTGCGGCGCATGCAGGTCGAGCTGGGGACCTTCTTCCTGTGGTTCTTCCTG
>Ga0247717_1000661_pt1 | contig 9916 bp, 8 predicted proteins | sample 24E_NmetaG_FD_189047 | JGI IMG/M metagenome (GOLD analysis project Ga0247717, IMG submission 189047) | Soil microbial communities from hillslope of Landscape Evolution Observatory, University of Arizona, Oracle, AZ, United States - 2-4-E_N | ecosystem: Engineered > Artificial ecosystem > Mesocosm... | reverse complement strand
GCGCCGCCGGTGGCCAGCAGCGTGGCGCGGCCCAGGACCGTTCCCTGGTCGGTCACCACGCCGGCGCAGCGGCCGTCCTCCATCGCGATCGCGCGAGCGCGAGCGTCCATGCGCTGCGCACGGCCGCGGGCTGCGGCGCGAAGGGCGCGAACGATCTCGGCGCCGGTCGCGTCGCGCCAGTGGACACTGCGCGGCACGCTCTGCCCCCCTTCGCGAGCAAGATCGAGACCGTCGCCGTCGCCCCGGTCGAAGTCGCAGCCGAGCGCCTGCAGCCACGCGACCGCCGCGGGTCCCTCACCGCAGATGTCGGCGACCACGTCGGGATCGCACAAGCCGGCGCCGGCCGCCATGGTGTCCTTGGCATGCAGCTCGGCCGAGTCGTCCGGCCCGACCGCCGCGGCGAGCCCGCCCTGCGCGAGCGGCGAGGACCCGGAGGCGGCCTCGCCCTTGTCGATAACCGCGATCGAGGCGCCCTCGGGTGCGCTCAGCGCGGCGCACAAGCCGGCGACACCGCCGCCGACGATGACCAGGTCGTAGACATCCGCCATGAGTGGCGAATCGTAGTCGAAGCCCGCGCGGGGATGCCGCCTGCTACAGGCGCCAGTGCGGCTTGAGCCAGGTGCGACGGCCACATCCCGGGCACTTCAAGAACGCGGGATACGGACGCGGGACCGCCATCCAGAACGGCATCGCCAGCCGCGGAAGCTCGCGCAGCCGCACCGGCGACTCGCGCTTGCACGAGGAGCATTCGAGTGTGAGCGTGCCCATCGGGCCGGTCCCGCGGGCCCCGACGCTGTAGAGCGCGCGCTTGCCCATCGGATCGGGCTCGCGCTGGCGACGCGAGTAGTCCTGGAGCTGCTCCTCGATCAGGAGCCTGTCCCAGTCCACGGGCCGGTCGTGCTCGCTCACGATGCCGCGTCCTGCTGCGGAAGGCCGGTGAGCTTGCGCGCGACCTCGCGGTAGGCGCGCGTGCCCGGATGCGACGGCGCGAACTTCAGCATCGAGCGGCCCGTACGCGGCGCCTCGGCGAAACGGATCGACTTGCGGATCGCCGGCTCCAGCACAGGAAGGCGATAGCGCCGGGCCACATCATCGAGCACGTCCTTGGAATGCGCGGTGCGCGCGTCGAACATGGTCGGCAGGATGCCGGTGACCTCGAGGTTTCGGTTGGTCAGCCGCTTGATGTCGTCGATGGTGGCCAGCAGCTGGCCGACGCCGCGGTGCGACAGCGTCTCGCACTGCATCGGGATGATGACCTCGCCGGCGGCCGTGAGCGCGTTGATCGTGAGCACGCCCAGCGACGGCGGGCAGTCCACGACGATGAAGTCGTAGTGGCCGCGCACGTCCTCGAGCGCGGCGTTGAGCGTGTATTCGCGTCCCGTACGGGTCAGCAGGTAGGCCTCGGCGCCGGCGAGATCGATGTTGGCCGGAACGAGATCGACCTCGTCGAGCTGCGTGATCACCTTGCCGATCGGGACGCGCCCCACCAGCACGTCGTGGATGCTCGTGTCGATCGTGTCCGGGTCGAGGCCGAGCGAGAAGGTCAGGCACGCCTGCGGGTCCAAGTCGAGGGCGAGCACGCGCGGCCCCTGCTCGGCGATGGCCGCTGACAGGGCGATGACCGACGTGGTCTTGGCCACGCCTCCTTTTTGATTCGCGACCGCGATGACGCGCGCCATCGGCCTCTCCCCTCTCCGGCTTCGCTCAGCCGGTCCAATGTTCGGCGGAACACGACGGGAATCGCAAAGCCGTGAAAATCCCGCCTGCCGCCTCAAGGCCGAGCTCGCCGGCCCCCCGGCTTGCTCGCACCACTGGATACACTACGCCACGGATGCCCGAATTCGACCCAACCATCCTGCCGGGGGCCTCGTCCGAGGCCCCGCACGGCGGCCGTTTGGCGGCCGCGGCGCTGCGCGAGGGCGGCGTGGACACCATCTTCGCGCTCTGCGGAGGCCACATATTGGGGCTGCTGGACGGATGCGTGGACGAAGGCATTCGCGTGATCGACGTCCGGCACGAAGGCGCCGCATCGCTGGCCGCCGAGGGCTGGGCGCTGGCCACCGGCCGCACCGGCGTCGCGGCCGTGACCGCGGGACCGGGCTTCGGCAACGCGCTGACGGGCTTTATCGACGCGGGCGTGTGGACGCTCCCAATGGTGCTGCTGGCCGGGCGCACCGGCGTGGCGCAGCAGGGCCGCGGCGCGGTGATGGACGTCGATCAACGCGGCATCGTCGCACCCGTCGCGAAGTGGTCCGCGACGTGCCTTGCGACACCGCGCATCCCGGCAGTGATCGCCGAGGCGCTGCACCGCGCGCGCGCCGGCAAGCCGGGCCCGGTCTACGTCGAGATCCCGCAGGACATCTTCATGGCCTCGGCCGAGCCGGATTCGCCGCGCGCGGCGGCGGGCGTCCCGTCGGTTGCGCCCGCGCCGGCGGGCGATCCGGCCGAGATCGCACGCGCGCTGGACGTGCTGCAGCGGGCCGAGCGGCCGCTGCTGATCGCGGGCGGCGGCGCGTTCTGGTCGGACGCGGGCGACGCGCTGGCCCGCTTCGCGGAAACGGCTTCGATCCCCGTGGCCACCACGAGCGCGGCGCGCGGCCTGCTGCCGGACTCGCACGAATGGTGTCTGGGCTCCCTGGTCCATGCGGGCGTGGCGGCGCTGGCCGCCGACGTGGTCGTGGTCGCCGGCTCGGCGTTCAACGCGAACATGGCGTTCGGGCAGCCGCCGCTCATCGGCCCGGCCGTGACGGTCGTGCAGATCGACATCCGGCCCGAAGCGATCGGCGGCAACCGCGCCGCCGACATCGGCATCGCCGGCGACGCGGCGCGCGTGCTGGGCGGCCTCGCCGACGGATGGACCAAGACGCCCGACGGCCGCGACGCGTGGCTGGCGCAGGCGCGCGAGCTCGCCGGGCACGGCCTGGCGGCTTGGGATGCCCAGATCGACGGCTATACCGGGCCGGGCATTCACTGCGGCGCGGTCGCGCGCACGACGGCGCGCGTGCTGCGCGAGACGTGCGGCGGCGACGTGACCTTCGTCGCCGACGGCGGCGACGCGCTGTCGTGGGGGCTCGCCTACGGCTACGCGGAGGGCCCCGGCCGAATGATGACCACCACCACCGCGCTGGGCACGCTCGGCGTGGGCATGCCGTTCGCGATCGGCGCGGCCGCCGCACGGCCCGGCGAGCCGGTGGTGCTGCTGACCGGCGACGGGTCGTTCGGCTTGACCGCGATGGAGGTCGACACCGCCGCGCGGCACGGCCTGCCCGTGATCGCGATCGTGTCCAACAACGGAAGCTGGGGCGACGTGGTGCACGAGCAGCGCGCCTGGTACGGCCGCGAAACCGCCAGCGCGCTGAGGGGCGCCCGCTACGACGTGCTCGGAGAGGCGCTGGGCGCGCGCGGCTGGCTGGTCGAATCCTTCGAGGCGTTCGAGCCCGCGTTGCGTGAGGCGCTGGCAAGCGGCGGCCCGTGCGTCATCGACGTGCGCACCGACCCCGAGATCCTATCGGACTTGCTTCGCAACCTTTCATCGATGAACTTGATGTAGCTCCGCCGAGCCGAAGGGACCGCAATGAGCGACCTCATCACCTACGACATCAACGGCGCCGTCACGACCATCACGATGGACGACGGCAAGGTCAACGCGCTCTCGCCCGCGATGCTCGCCGGGATCAACGAAGCATTGGATGCCGCCGAAAAGGAACGAGCGACGGTCGTGCTGGCCGGACGCGACGGACGCTTCTCGGGCGGGTTCGATCTGACGATCCTGCGTGCGGGCGGCGACGAGGCGATCGGCATGCTGCGTGGCGGCTTCGAGCTGTCCGAGCGGCTCCTGTCGTTCCCGACGCCGGTCGTCATCGCATGCACCGGACACGCGATCGCGATGGGATCGTTCCTTCTGGCGTCCGCGGACTATCGGATCGGCGCCGCCGGCGACTTCAAGATCGCCGCCAACGAGGTCGCGATCGGCCTGACGCTGCCGCTCGCTGCGATCGAGATCCTGCGCCAGCGGCTCACGCCCGCGGCATTCTCACGCGCGACGCTGCTCGCGGAAACCTTCACACCCGACGACGCCGTCGCCGCCGGATTCCTGGACCACGTTGCGCCGCCCGCCGACGTCCTCGCCATCGCGCAGACGGTCGCCGCCGGCATGGCGGGCGGCCTCCACATGGATGCGCACGCGGCCAGCAAGCTGCGCGTCCGGGCGGCGGCGCTCGAAGCGATCCGCGCCGGCATCGACGCAGAGTTCCCCGACGGCGAGGGACCAGCCACGGCAATCATTCAGCGGGGCAGGTCGGGCTAGCTAGATCGGGCCCGGCTCGGGGTGGGCGGCGTGATGCTCGGCGCGGATGCGAGCGAGCAGCCACACCAGGCCGGCGAAGCCGACGATCGATCCGCCGAGGAACGATCCGCGGTAGCCGTACAGGTCGGCGAGGAACCCCATCAGCAACGGCCCGGCGAGGAAGCCGAGGTCCACGAACGCGGTGAAGGTGCCGACGACGCTGCCGCGCTCGCGGGCCGGCGCGCCGCGCACGGCCAGGGTCAACATGGACGGGAATACGAACGCCTGGCCGGTCGCGAACAGCATCGATCCCAGCACGAGCCCGAGGCTCCCCCGCCAGGCGAACACCAGGAGCAAGCCGCTGGCCGAGACCATTAACGCGGTCGTGGCCGTGCGGCGCGCACCGAACCGGTCGGGGACGCGCGCGCCCGCCAGGCGGAGCACGAGGATGACGACCGAATACGCGAGGAAGATCGGGGCGGCGTCCATGCCGAGGTTCCGCGCGTACAGCGGCATCAAGGCCGCGTAGCCGGCGAAGCCGATCACGCTCGTGGTCATGATCGACCCGGGCCCGAACGCGGCGCGATGGAAGATCGGCCCACGGCCTTGCGGCCCATCCTTGTCGGGCCGGGTGTCCGGAAGGCGAAGCGTGGCGAGCGCCGCGACACCCGCGAGCGCGCCGGCGGCGAGGAATGCGGCCTTGAACCCCGCGGCCTTCATGATCGCTTCGCCGGCGAGCGGGCCGAGCGCGAGCCCGGAGTAGAGCGAGAGCGTGAAGTAGGACACCGCTTCGCCGCGCCGCTCCTCGGGCGCGAGGTCGTTGATCGCGGAGGCGGCCCCGGTGAAGAAACCCGCCTCGCCAAAACCTGCCGAGAACCGGAACAGGAACGCGAGCCACACGGCCCCTGCGTAGCCGGTCGGCAGCGTCGCCGTCGCGACGATCGCGGCACCGCCGGCCATCAGGATCCCGCGGCCGCGTGCGTCGCCGACCCGTCCCGCGATCGGGCGCAGCACGATCGAGGAGAACGCAAACGCCGAACCGACCAGGCCGACCTCGAGGCCGCCGCCGCCCAACGGCCCGTCCACGAACTTGGGCAGCACCGGCAGCGTCATGCCGTAGGACGCGAAATAGGCGAACGAAGTCAGCGTGATGCGAACGAAGAGCGGCGTGACCAGTCGCGGCGCCGCAGCGCCGCCCCGGCCGCTCATGCGCGCAGCATCGCAAGCCGCTCCGCCGCGGCCTGCAGCGTCTCGAGACGTTTGCAGAAGGCGAAGCGCAGCTTGGTCCGGCCCAGCGACGGATCGGCGTAGAAGGACGAGCCGGGGACGGTCGCGATGCCGGGATCCGCTGCGAGGCGCTTGGCGATCTCGACGTCGTCGCCGTCCCAACCGAACGCCGAGATGTCGGTCATGATGTAGTACGCGCCGGAGGGCTTGTAGACCTTGAAGCCCGCATCTTCGAGGATGCCGGTCATCAGGTCGCGGCGCTCCAAATACTCCTCGCGCAGCGACTTGTAGTAGGCGTCGGGAAAGTTGAGCGCGACCACGCCGGCCTCTTGCAGCGGCGCGGCGGCACCGACGGTCAGAAAGTCGTGCACCTTGCGGATGCCGTCGGTCAGCTCCGGCGAGGAGATGGTCCAGCCGATCCGCCATCCGGTGACGCTGTAGGTCTTGCTCATCGCGTTGATCGTGACGCTGCGGTCTTCCAGGCCCGGCACGGTCATCGGCGGGATGTGCTCGCGGCCGTCGTACACCATGTGCTCATAGATCTCGTCGGTGAAGCAGATCACGTCCCACTTCTGGCACAGGCTCGCGATGAACTGAAGCTCCTCGCGGCTGAAGACCTTGCCGGTCGGGTTGTTGGGCGTGTTGACGATGATCGCGCGCGTGCGCTCGTTGAACGCGGCCGCCAGCTCGGCCTCGTCGAAGGTCCAGTCGGGCTCGTGCAGCGTCACGTAGCGCGGGACCGCGCCCGACAGGATCGCGTCGGGCCCGTAGTTCTCGTAGAAGGGCTCGAACACGATGACCTCGTCGCCCGGGTCCACGATCGCGAGCGCGGCCGCGATCATCGCCTCGGTGGAGCCGCAGGTGACGCAGATCTGACGGTTGGGATCGACCGGGACGCCGGAGAAGCGCTCGAAGTTCGCCGCGATCGCCTCACGGAAGCGCTGGGCGCCCCAGGTGATCGCGTACTGGTTGACGTCGGCGTCGATCGCGGCCTTGGCCGCCTCCTTGAGCTCGGGCGGGCAGGAGAAGTCGGGAAAGCCCTGCGCAAGATTGATCGCGCCGTGCTGCATCGCCACACGCGTCATCTCCCGGATCACCGACTCGGTGAACGAGGCGGCCTTCGCCGAGATTCGGATCTGCCCCACGGTGCTCGTCTCCTTCCGCCGCCTTGTGGTCCTTCGGCACGATATCGGCCCCGACGCCGTCGCGCACCCCGATGGGGATACGTCCCTGGTTCGGGACCGTGCGCCCTCGAACTCGGGACCTTCGGCCTATGAGCCCGCCACCGCGCCGCCCGATATTCATGGCATGCACTCCCCTGGAGGCCCATCACCGTGGCAGGGACTCCTGCATCGGCGCCCCGAGACAGGCGGCGTCGCCATCATGATGGCGATCATGATGCTGGTGTCGCTGGTCATGGCGGCGTTCGCGATCGATCTGAGCAACGCGCGCTCGGACCGGACGCTGGCCGACTCCGCCGCCGATTCCGGAGCACTCGCCGGTGCGCAGTCGCTTCCCGATCCCGCCTTAGCGCGGCTCGACGCGCGCGAGTACGCAACGGCCGCGCTCACCGGAGGCGAGACGGGCACCGGCGCGACGGTCACGGTGACGACGCCCTACACGATGAGCGGCAACGCGTATCCCGCGCATCGGCTCGTCAACGTGCGCGTCTGCTGGAACAGCCCGACCGGGTTCGCCGCGGCGTTCGGCATCCCGTCCGTCAACGTCTGCGGAGTCGCGACCGCCTTCAAGACGAACGGGACCCCATGCGGCCTGTGCGTGCTCGGCACGACCGGGCGGACCTTGTCGATCGCCGGAAACGGCACCCTTCGGGTCACGGGGGCCGACGTGCACGTGAACTCGAACGGCACACCGGCCGCCGGGGTCGAGGGCACCGCGACCGGTGGCGTGACAACCGACGGAGTCATTCGGATTCTCGGCACCTACCAGCAACCGAGCCCGGGGACCTTCAGTCCGACGCCGATCACGGGCGTGCCCGCGATTCCCGACCCCCTTTCGACGATTCCTGTCCCCTCGGTCGCCGGTCCGTATCGCGGGTCGGTCGCGCACACGGGCCCGGAAAATCTGACGCTGCAGCCCGGCATCTACGACTCGATCTTGTCCGAGTCTCGCGGCGTGCTGACCTTCAGCCCCGGCATCTACGTGATCCGAACCGGGCTGACGCTGCAAAAGAGTGCGCAGGCCCCGGTGCCCTCGGTGGTGGGCGACGGCGTGCTGCTGTACTTCGGATGCTCGCTGTACCCGACCCCGTGCCTGTCCGGCGGACAGACCGGCGCCGGGATCTCGATGTCGGGCTCGACGACGTTCCGGATCAGCGGCATGACCTCGGGGCCGTATACGAACCTGCCGATCTTCTTCGACCGGAACAACACCGCCTCGATGACCATCCTCGGCGGAGTGCTGAACCGCATCGACGGGGTCGTCTACGCCCGCTCGGCCCACTACTCCATGGCCGGAAGCTCGGGCTCGATCTCGCACAACGGCGCGGTCGTCGTCGGACGCACGACCACGACGGGGTCATCGAACTTCACTGTCGCATTCACGACCGACTACGCTCATCCGGTCCTGGGCCGCCACACGTTCCTGGTCGAATAAGCAAGCTTGCGGACGCCGCTTTCCGGCACGCGCCCGAACTCGTACAATTCGGTCAGCCGGCAGGGAGCCGGCGGTGTCAGCCGGCAGGCGGCCGGCCCGATCCCGGGGGATGCACGTGACCGACATCGTCCGCTTCACGAACAACTACAGCGATCATTCGACCGAAGCCGGCTATCAGTTCGAGTTCTATTGCATGCGCTGCGGCAACGGGTACAAGTCCGGATTCAACGCCTCGGCGCTGGGCATCGGAAACAAGGTCGTCCGCGGCCTGGGCGGCCTGCTCGGCGGGCGGCTCGGCGGCGCGAGCTACGCCGGCCACGAGCTCAAAGACCTGACCGAGTCGCAGGCCAAGGACAAGGCGCTGCGCAAGGCGGTCGAGGAGGTCTCGCCGCTGTTCAACCAGTGCCACCGCTGCGGCTCGTGGGTCTGCAAGGACATCTGCTGGAACGACGAGGCCCAGCTGTGCGTGAACTGCGCGCCCAAGCTCGAGCAGGAGATCGCCGGCATGCAGCAGCAGCGTCGCTTGCAGCAGGTGAGCGAGAAGATCAACGAGTCCGACTACGCCTCCGACGTCAACGTCGAACGAATGCAGGTCGCGCTCTGCCCGCACTGCGGAGCCGAGGCGCAACACGGCGCGAAGTTCTGCGGCGAATGCGGCCAGACGCTCGCGGTTCAGGTCCAGTGCGGACGCTGCGGCACGACCGCCGCGCCGGGCACGAAGTTCTGTCCCGAGTGCGGGAACGGGCTCTAGTGGCCGCGGTTCCCGGGCAGGTCGCCGTCGGGGGCGGCGACCCGGTCGCGTGCACGGTGGAAGCGGCCGAGGACGGCGTTCGCGTCGGCGGCGGCGTTCAGGCATTCATCGCCTACGACGACATCGACGACCTGCTCGACGACAGCTACACGCTGCGAATCGCGGTCGAGGACGGGTCGCGCTACGACTTCGGCATGCTCGGACGCGCGTACGGCCAGATCGCGGCCGACATCGTCAAGCGCCGCGACGCGTCGCTCGAGAAGAACCTGCTGCTGCGCGGCGTGAACCTGCGTGACACCTATCCGGGCATGCTTCTGGGCGAGGACGCGCTGCAGCCCGTCGGCGCGACATTCCGGCTCTACGAGGATCTGCTCGTGGTGCGGCCGGATCACGGCGTGATGTTCGGAGTGCCCTTCAGCGCGGTGGACGCGGTGGACTGGGACGCCGAGCTCTACCAGGCCCACATCCGGCTCGACGACGGCACCACCGTCACGATCGGCAAGCTCGCCAAGCGATCCGAGGAGTTCACCGGCGAGCTGCGCCGCCTGCTCGACGCGCTCGCCGAGCGCACCCGCGCGACGCTGTCCGGCCTGCTGCCGGACGTGTCGCCCGGGACGATCACCGCGCTGGCCGGCGCGATGCGCGACGGCCGCGCCGTGCAGAAGCGTACCGTCGACGCGATCGACCCCGGCTTGTGGCCCAAGCTCGCGACGGCCGTGCTGGGGTCGCGGCGCGACTCCTACGAGCGACTCGCCGCGATGACGCCCGACGGCTGGGCCGCGTTCGGCGTCAAGGCGCTCAAGGCGGCTGCGAGCGACGAGGCGGCCGAAGAGCAACCACCGGCCGCCGAGCCCGAGGATCCGGAGACCGGACCCGAAGCGGAGCGGACCGTCCCGGGCGGCGGGGAGAACCGGCTGTGGTTCTTCTGCCCGCTCTCGCGGGACGGCGTGCCGATCAACGCGGTCGCGAGCGAGGTCACCTCGGAGTCCGGCCACGCGACCTACGTGTTCCGGCTGATGGAGCCGGAACACGTAGGT
>Ga0247717_1000660_pt1 | contig 9927 bp, 11 predicted proteins | sample 24E_NmetaG_FD_189047 | JGI IMG/M metagenome (GOLD analysis project Ga0247717, IMG submission 189047) | Soil microbial communities from hillslope of Landscape Evolution Observatory, University of Arizona, Oracle, AZ, United States - 2-4-E_N | ecosystem: Engineered > Artificial ecosystem > Mesocosm... | reverse complement strand
ACCCCGCGCTGGTCGAGGCCACCTTCGCCATCGTCGAGGCCGAGTGCGCGGCCGTCGAGCCGCTCGGCGGCCGCGCACTCGGCCTCGACGATGGCGAAGGTGGCCTCGACCAGCGCGGGGTCGGCCTCGTCCATCACGAGCAGGACGTGGCGGTCGCCGGTGTCATAGCTGCGGGCGGCCTCGGCCGCGTCGTACAGGCGCAGCACCGCCGGGGTCGCGCCCCGGCGCAGGATCCGGCGGCACGCGTCGAGGCCGTCGTCGAAGGACGTGAACCCCCACGCGCCCTGCTGCCGGCCGGCGGGCACCGGGTGGGCGCGCAGGCGGGCCTCGGTGATCACCCCGAGCGTGCCTTCGGAGCCGACGAACAGCTGCGTGAGGTCGGGTCCGGCCGCCGCGCGCGGGGCGCCGCCGGTGTGGATCACGGTGCCGTCGGCGAGCACGACCTCCAGGGCCACGACGATGTCCTCGATCTTGCCGTAGCGGGTCGACAGCTGGCCGGCGCCCCGGCAGGCGAGCCAGCCGCCGACGGTCGACAGCGCGATCGACTGCGGCCAGTGCCCGCACGTGAGGCCGTGGTCGGCGCGCAGCGTGTCCTCGAAGGTGTCGCCGAAGGTGCCGGGGAGCACGTCGACGGTGAGGCTCTCGTCGTCAACCGCGACGATGCCGGCGAGTGAGGTGAGGTCGAGCACGACGCCGCCGTGAACCGGGATGGACGCCCCGCACACGCCCGAACGGCCGCCGGCGGCGGTGACCGGCACCCGCGCGTCGTTGCACAGGTGGAGCACCTCGGCCACCTCGCCGGTGGTGCCGGGCCGGGCGATCGCGAGGGGCAGGCCGGGGACCCGCCCCTTCAGCGCCCACTGCATCGCCAGCGGCCACCAGTCCCGTCCCGCCTCGGCCCGCGCCGCCGGCTCCTCGACCGTCGAGCACACCGACGCCAGCCGCTCGCCGAAGCCGGCCGGCGCGTCGGCTTGGGCGGCGAGGTCGTGGCGCCTCGCGTCGCCCTCGATGACGATGGGCGGCACCGGCTGGCGCGCCGGCTCAGGCATCGAGGCTCACGTCGAGGCCGGCGGCCTCTCGCTGCTGATCGATCGAGGCGCGGAACGACGCCACCTCGCGGGCGATGTCGGCCTCCGACCAGCCGAGATCGTCGGCGACGAGCCGCGCCACGTCCTCGGCGGCGGCGGCGGCGCCGTCGCGCTGGAGCCACCGGGCGGGGATGCGGCGGCTCAGCACGTCGTCGAGGGTGCGCGCCAGCTCGTAGCGGACCGCGAACCGCGCCTCGGCGCGGACGTGGGGGAGACCGTCGACGACCGGCTCCCCGAGCGCGGGTTCGGCGACGACCATGGCGGCCACGATCCGGGCGTCGGCGCCGTAGCGGCCGGCCAGATGGGTGACGAGGTCGGCGGGGATGCCCAGCCGGGCGGCGACCGCCTCGGGATCGCGGACGAGGTCGTCGTAGCCCTCGGCGCCGTGCAGCTTCAGCTTCTTGGTGCGGCACCGGGTTCGGGTGATCTCGTCGACGGTGTCCTCGGCCATGCGCCGGTAGGTGGTGAGCTTCCCGCCGGTGACGGTCAGCACGCCGCTCGCCGACCGCGTCACCTTGTGGTGGCGGGAGAGGTCGGCGGTCCGCTCGCTCACCGCGTCGGACTTCACCAGCGGCCGCAGGCCGGCCCACGTGCCGAGCACGTCGGCGGTCGTGAGCGGCTCGGCCAGCGACGCGTTCATGGCGTTCAACAGGTAGGCGATGTCCTCCGGGGTGCACTGGGGGTCGTCGACCGGTCCGTCGTAGTCGGTGTCGGTGGTGCCGATGTAGGTCTTGCCGTCCATGGGGACCACGAAGATCGATCGCCGGTCCTTCGGCACGGGGAACACGCAGGCGATGTCGTTGCGCACCTTCTCCCAGGGGACGGTGATGTGGATGCCCTTCGCCGGGCGGATGGAGTCGGGGTGTCGGCCCTCGTCGAGGGCGCGCACGTCGTCGCTCCACACGCCGGCGGCGTTGACGACCGTGCCGGCCCGCACGTCGATGGTCGTGCCGTCGGCCGTGACCCGCGCGCCGGCGGCGGTGTCGCCGTCCTTCAGGATCTCGACCACGGGACACCAGTTGGCGACGACGGCGCCGTGATCGATCGCGGTCCGGGCGATCGTCATCGTGAGCCGGGCGTCGTCGGTCTGGGCGTCGTAGTACACGAACCCGCCCAGGGTGCGGTCGGCCCGCAGCGTGGGCACGTGGGCGAGGGTCTCGGCCTTGTCGATCTGGTCGTGGAGCTTGCCGATGCGGAACCCGCCGGTCAGGTCGTACATCCAGAGCGCGCTGTTCAAGGCCTTGCGCAGCTTCGGGTGGATGATGCCGTCCTTGCCGAAGATGGGGATGAGGAACGGGAGGAGCCGCACGAGGTGCGGCGCCGTGGAGCGCAGGCGCTGGCGCTCGGCCAGCGCCTGGTAGACGAGCCGGAACTCGCGCTGCTGGAGGTACCGGAGCCCCCCGTGGACGAGCTTGGAGGACTTCGAGGAGGTGCCCGACGCCAGGTCGTGGCGCTCCACGAGGGCGACCGAGAGGCCCCGGGACGCGGCGTCCAGGGCGACGCCGGCGCCGGTGATCCCGCCGCCGATGACGAGGACGTCGAACCGCTCGCCGGCCAGCCGGCCGAGGGTCGCTTCACGATCGCGTCGCACGGCCAGGACGGTATCTGCCGCCACCCACGGCCAACGATTGGTGATCAACAATGATTGTCGATAAGGTGGCGTCCGTGCGATCGGCGGCGGAGCTCAGCGACCTGTTCCGGGCCCGGGGGCTCAAGATCACGCCCCAGCGGGAGGCCGTCTTCCGGGTCCTCGACCGCAACGACGCCCACCCCAGCGCGGAGGCGGTGCACGCCGCGGTCACCGCCGAGCTCCCGAACGTGTCGCTGCGCACCGTGTACCAGGTGCTCAACGACCTGGCCGCGCTCGGCGAGGTCCAGACCCTCGACATGGGCACCGGCTCGACCCGGTTCGACCCGAACGTCGACGCCCACCACCACCTGGTGTGCACGGTGTGCGGGAAGGTGCGCGACCTCTACGCCGACTTCGGCAGCCTCCGGGTCCCGCCCGGCGCCGAGCAGGGGTTCGCCATCGACACCGCCGAGCTCGTGTTCCGCGGCCGGTGCGACGACTGCGCCGACCACCGCTAGACCCGCTCGCAAACCCAGGAAGTCCCACCTACCAAGGAGACATGCACATGGCCGGACTCAGCGGCAGCAAGACGCACGAGAACCTCAAGACCGCCTTCGCCGGCGAGTCGCAGGCGAACCGCCGGTACCTCTACTTCGCCCAGAAGGCCGACGTCGAGGGCTACCCGGACGTGGCAGCGCTGTTCCGCTCCGTCGCCGAGGGCGAGACCGGCCATGCGTTCGGCCACTTCGACTTCCTCGCCGAGGTCGGCGACCCCGTCACCGGGGTGGCCGTCGGGCCGACCGCCGACAACCTGAAGTCGGCCATCGAGGGCGAGACCTACGAGTACACCGAGATGTACCCGGGCTTCGCCAAGACGGCCCGCGACGAGGGCTTCGACCAGATCGCCGAGTGGCTGGAGACGCTGGCCCGGGCCGAGAAGAGCCACGCCGGCCGCTTCACGCAGGGCCTGGAATCGGTCTCCTAGGTCCGGTGGCCGCCATGACCAAGCTGACCCTCGACGACATCGCCGACCTGCGCGCCTACGAACGGGAGCGCGACGCCTTCCGGGCGCGGGTGATCGAGCTCAAGAAGAAGCGGCGGGTGGCGGTCGGACCGTTCGTGACCCTCGTGTTCGAGAACCGCGACACGATCCGGTTCCAGATCCAGGAGATGGCGCGAGCGGAGCGGATGCTCACCGACGAGGCAATCCAGACCGAGCTCGACATCTACAACCCGCTCATCCCCGAGCCGGGGCGGCTGTCGGCCACCTTGTTCGTGGAGCTGACCTCCAAGGACGAGCTCATGGAGTGGCTGCCGAAGCTCGTCGGGATCGAGCGGGCGGTACGGCTCCGGATCGGCGACGACGTGGTCGTCGCCGAACCGGAGGCGAGCCACGCCGACCAGCTCACCCGCGAGGACGTCACCGCCTCGGTCCACTACGTGGGCTTCGACCTCACCGCCGAGCAGGTGCGCGCCCTCGTGTCGTCGGCGGTGACCCTCGAGATCGACCACCCCCGCTACCAGCACGCCACCACGCTCCTGGCCGACACCGTGGCCGAGCTGGCGGCCGACGTGACCGCCGGCGAAGGCGGGCCATTGTCGGCCTGACCCGTCCAAAACCGCCCGCGCCACCCCTTGTCCGGCGATGTCCGGCTGTTCACACTGGCGCAGCGCCGCCTGACGGGTGGCGCCGGCAAGGGGGGAGTGGGTGGCCGAGCGAGAGGCGCTGGTGGCCGAGCTGTTCGGCACGTCCGGGAACGGGCGGTTCCTGCGCACCCGCGAGGTCGCCATCCTCTTCCAGGTGTCCGAGCGGGCCGTGACCGATTGGGCGAGGAAGGGGCGGATCCTGTCGGTTCGCACCCCTGGCGGCCATCGACGGTATCCCGCCGACCACGTGCGGTCGCTGCTCGAGGAGTCGGGGCAGGGAGCGCTGCTCCAGCAGTAATGGCATCGGCCGGGCGGCTGAGGCAGGATGCCTGCTCCGCTGCTCCGCCCTGGTGGTGGCGCGCGGGCACAGTCCGGACCACCCAGGAGACCGATCCCCCCACCATGAACCTCTGGCGGCAGCACGGTGCGTGCCGGGGCCTCGACCCCGCGATCTTCTATCCCCTCGACGACGACGATGCCGAGCCGGCGAAGGAGGTCTGCCAGGTCTGCCCGGTGCAGGCGGCGTGCCTCGAGCACGCCCTCGCCACCAGGGAGAAGGAGGGCATCTGGGGCGGCGCCACCGAGCGCGAGCGGCGGCGCATCATTCGCCAGCGCCGCCGGACGGCCTGAGAGCAGACTGGCGCCGGTGAGCACCGCGCTCGACGAACTCGGCGGCTGGCCCGCGGTCCTGCGGGCGCTGCTGGCCGGTGAGGACCTGTTCACCGACCTGGCCGAGGCCGCGTTCGTCGAGGTGCTCGAGGGGCGGGCCACGCCGGCCCAGATCGCCGGGTTCGCCGTGGGCCTCCGGGCCAAGGGCGAGACGATTCAGGAGCTGAGCGGGATGCTCGACGCCATGTTCCGGCTCGCCGAGCACGTCGTGCTCCCCGAGGGGACGGCCGCGGTCGACACCTGCGGCACCGGCGGCTCGTCCCACCGCCGTGTCGCGTGCTTCAACGTCTCCACCGTCGCCGCCTTCGTCATCGCCGGCGCCGGCGGCGTGGTGTGCAAGCACGGCGGGCGGGCGGCGACCGCCACGTCGAGCTCCGGCGACCTGCTCGACGCCCTCGGTGTCGTGATCGACCTCGGCCCCGCCGGTGTGGCCCGGTGCGTGGCGGAGACGAGGTTCGGGTTCTGCTTCGCGCCGCGCTACCACCCGGCCATGCGCCACGCGGCGCCGGTCCGCAAGGAGCTGGGGGTGCCGACGCTGTTCAACGTGCTGGGTCCCCTCGCCAACCCGGCGGGGGTGACTCGCCAGGTGCTCGGGGTCAGCGACGGGAAGCTGGCGACCAAGATGATCGGGGTGCTCGAGTCGCGTGGCGCCGAACGGGCGCTCGTGGTGCACGGCGACGACGGGCTCGACGAGCTGACGACCACCACCACCTCCACCGTGCTCGAGCTGCGTGACGGCGCGATCCGGACCTACGTCGTGGACCCCGCCGACCTCGGCATCCCCTACGCCGACGCCGGCGACCTGCAAGGGGGCGACGCCGCCCGGAACGTCGAGCTCACCCGCGAGGTGCTCGGCGGCGCCGCCGGGCCCCACCGCGACATCGTGGTCCTCAACGCCGCCGCCGGGCTCGTCGTGGGCGGGGTGGCGCAGGACATCGCCGAGGGCTGCGAGGCGGCCCGGGCCGCGATCGACGGCGGGCACGCGGCGGCGGTGCTCGACAAGGTCGTCGCCGTCTCGCAGGCGGCGCGGACGGAGGAGACCGCGGCCGGCTAGCGGTCGGACCGGTCGCGGTCCTCGACGGTGAGATCGAGGTGGAGGGCGGCCTCGAGATCGGCGATCTCCTGCCGCGAGAGCTCGATCACGTCGAGCTTGTCCTCGATGGTGCGCATCGCCTCGGCCGTCGGGACGCCGCCGGGCCGGGCGGCGGAGGACACGAGGACGGCGAGGCGCCCGGCGAGGGCCTCGACAGCCGCGACCTGCGGCTCGACGGCGGCGAGGATCTGGCGGCGCACGGACGCGGGCGCGCCGTGGGCCAGCACCAGCTGGTCGTCGAGCTGCGCGGCCTCGACGAGCAGGTCGCTGACGAGGTCGTCGACCTCGGGCTGGGGAACCGGGCGCCGGCCCGGGCTGCCGCGGTGGTGGGCGCAGGTCACCGCCGCCCGGAGGCGGCGGTGGAGCCGGGCCGGTCGTCCCGGGTGGACCAACCAGAGCAGCGGCGCCGGCGTGGCCAGGCCCGGATGGAGGCGGTTGGAGCGCCGGAGGCGCCAGAGGAGAGCGATGCCGAGGCTGCTGAACAGCACCAGCAGCGCGAGCGCGCTCAGGAACGCGACAAGGAGGACCCGACCCACACCGTCATGATTCGCCGGTCAGCGGGCCAGCACCTTGGTCGCGGTCCGCTCGGCACCGGTGCCGGGCCGGGGCTCGAACCGAGGGATCCGCCCGGCCGGGGACGCGAGGAGGTCGCTGCAGGAGACGAGCCGCACCCGGGCCGCCTCCTTCTCGAGCCACGACGCCACCACCGCCACCTCGTCGGCCAGGTGGCGGGGGAGCGGCGAGCCCGGCGCCGGCGTCACCGACGGGGCGTCGAGCGACAGGGGCGCCTGCTCGCCCGGCCACGAGCGGACGAGGAGGCCCCCGTCGAGCTCGATCCCGCCTCGTCCGGGCACGTCCACCACCAGGCGCCCCGCTCGTCGCAGCCCGTCGAGGCGGCGCTGGCGGCGGATGGCCGATGCGAGGGCACCGGCGCGCTCGCGAACGTCGGCGGCCTCCTCGAAGCGCTCGGCGGCGGCGAGGTCGAGCATGCGGGCCTCGAGGGGGGCGAGGAGCGGCGCCGGGTCGACGGTGAGGGCGTGGACGACCGCGTCGACGACGGCGCGGTAGTCGTTCTCGCTCACCGCCGCCGCGCACGGGCACAGCGACACGCCGAGCTGGGCCGGCGCGCACGGGGCCGGCAGCGGCGTCCGCGACGGCGTGCGGGTGCACCGGCGCAGCGGCATCGCCGACTCGATCGCCTCGGCGATGCGCCGGGCCGCCGCCGACGTCGACAGCGGGCCGAGGTAGAGGGCGCCGTCGTCCTTCGGCACCTTCACCACCGACAGTCGCGGGAAGCGCTCCTGGAGCGTGAGCTTGAGGTACGCGTACCGACGCCAGGTCTTCGACTGCCGGTTGAAGCGGGGCAGGTGCTCGTGGATCAGGCGCACCTCGAGCACCGCCGCCTCCAGCGGCCCGGGGGCCACGACGTGGTCGATGCGGTGCGTCTCACGGAGCAGCTGGCCGACCTTGCGGCGCTCGTCACCGGAGAAGTACGACCGGACCCGGGTCCGCAGGTTGGCGGCCTTGCCGACGTAGAGGACGCGGCCGCCGGCGTCGCGGAAGAGGTACACGCCGGGCGCGCGCGGCAGGTCGTCGGTGAGGCGCAGCTTGGCGAGCTGGGGGTGACCGGCGATGGTGGGCAGCGCCAGGAGGTCGTCGAGGCCGAGGACGCCGAGCGAGCCGGCGCGCTCGAGCAGGACGTGGAGCAGATCGGCGGTGGCGAGCGCGTCGTCGAGCGCGCGGTGGGTGGGTGTGTGCCGCAGCCGGAACCGCTCGGCGAGGGTGCCCAGCCGGCAGTTCGGGACCTCGTCGCGGACGAGTCGGCGGGCCAGACCGCAGGTGTCGACGCTCGGCTGGCGCAACCGCGGGTAGCCGTGACGGCGGATGGCGGCGTCGAGGAACGCGAGGTCGAAGCGGACGTTGTGGCCCACGACCACGGCGTCGCCGACGAACTCGAGGAGCGCCGGGAGCACCGAGGCGATGTCGGGGGCGGCGACGACCATTGCCTCGGTGATCCCGGTGAGGAAGGTGATGGTCGGCGGGATGTCACGGCCCGGGTTCACCAAGGTCGAGAACGTGCCGAGGCACTCCCCGCCGCGGAGCTTCACGGCGCCGATCTCGGTGATGGCGTCCTCGGCGGGCGAGCCGCCCGTGGTCTCGAGGTCGACGACGACGAAGGTCACCGCCGACAGCGGGGTGCCGAGGTCGTCGAAGGAGCGTTGCACCGGCGGGGAGGGTAGTCGAACAGATGTTCGATCCACAACCATCTACCGTCGGGGTCCGTGCGCTACCGGTGCAACGCCTGCGGGAACCTCACGCGGTTCGACGTCACCGTGTCGCGGCGCACGGCCGAGTACTGGCACTTCACGGTGGGCGGCGACCTCGACGTGGAGGATCGCCAGGTGCTCAGCGAGGAGATCGAGTCGGTGTCGTGCCGGTGGTGCGGGCACGGCAAGGACGTCGAGCAGCGCTGACTGTCACAGGGCGTCGTCATGCTGTCGGGCATGGATGAGGTGCTGACCATCGACTGTGACGAGTGCGCCCTGCAGGGCACGGCGGCGTGCGAGGACTGCGTCGTCACCCACCTGTGCGGTGGCGTGGCGGCGACGGCGGTCGTCATCGACATGGCCGAGGCGCGGGCGGTGCGCCTCCTCGGCGACGCCGGGCTGGTGCCCTCGCTCCGCCACCGAGATCGCGTGCGCGTGGCGGGGTCGGGATGCCGCGGTCCGGAAGGTCCCAGGTAGTACCGTCGGCGCGCGTTCGGCCCGACAGGCGGGCCTCCGGCCGGGGGAGCGCATGCAGAAGCTTCACCTCGTCGGGCTCACCCCTGAGCACGACGGCCTGATCCTCAGCGCCAGGAAGGGCGCCAAGTCAGGGAGCTTCGTCGTCACCGTCGACCCTGCCGTCCTCGCCCAGCTGGGCCGGAGCTCCGGCACCGACCGGTCGAACGGGGCCCGGGCCTCGCGGGAGCCGCGCCTGGCCCGGCCCGAGAGCCAGCTGGCGCCCCGCGAGATGCAGGACCTGCTCCGCTCCGGGTGGACCCTCGAGGAGGTCGCGGCCGAGGCCGGGGTCGACGTCGACTGGGTGAGCCGGTTCGCGTCGCCGGTGCTGGCCGAGATCGCCCGCGTCGTCGCGTTCGCGCGGGACTGCGTGTTCGACAAGCCGCGGGTCGGGCCGTCGTCGCTCCCGCTCGGACCGTCGGTGCGCCGCAACCTCGCGGAGCGGGGCGCCCGGTTCACCGACGAGGAGTTCGCAGACGGGTGGCGGGCCCACCAGCTCGACGAGCTCACCTGGGTGGTGGGCTTCGACTACCGCTCGCGCGGCCGGCTCCAGTCGGCGGAGTGGACCGTCGAGCTCGACACCGGGGTCCTGCGCTCGCGGGGCCGGTTCGGCACGCAGCTCGGCTACGTGCGGGGGACCCGCAAGAAGGTCGACCTCACGCCGCCGGCCAAGCCAAAGCCGCTCGCCGCCAAGCCCAAGCCCGCCGACCCCCAACCGGCGCCGGCGACACCGGCGCGCCGCCGTGCCCGCAAGCCCGTCGCCAAGAAGAAGACGACCGCGAAGAAGACGACCGCCAAGAAGGCGACGGCGAAGAAGGCGACGGCGAAGAAGGCGACAGCGAAGAAGACGACAGCGAAGAAGACGACGGCGAAGAAGGCGACGGCGAAGAAGGCCGGCAAGCCCCACGGGGTCTCGGCCGGCGCGCCGACGGGGCGCGCCGTCGATCCCTACCGCGAGGAGCTCCGGCGCCGGGGGGCGGCGCTGCCGGCCGACGATCGGGCCCCGAGCCGCGAGCCGGTCCCCGATCCTGCGCCCGTGCCCGACCCGGTGCCGCCGGCGTCGGGCCGGTTCGGCCGGTT
>Ga0247717_1000657_pt1 | contig 9946 bp, 9 predicted proteins | sample 24E_NmetaG_FD_189047 | JGI IMG/M metagenome (GOLD analysis project Ga0247717, IMG submission 189047) | Soil microbial communities from hillslope of Landscape Evolution Observatory, University of Arizona, Oracle, AZ, United States - 2-4-E_N | ecosystem: Engineered > Artificial ecosystem > Mesocosm... | reverse complement strand
CGCGCACAGTCCGCGACGCCTCGGGCAACGTCATCCACCAGGAGACGTTCTACTCGAAGTACCGCAGGATCACCGGCATCACGCTCGTCGGTCGCTCGCCCGGCGACCCTCCGCCGGGCGGGGCAGGGTCTTCACGCGCGTGCCCGGCGGAGGGTCGCCGGGCGAGCGACCGACGAGCGTGATGCCGGTGATCCTGCGGTACTTCGAGTAGAACGTCTCCTGGTGGATGACGTTGCCCGAGGCGTCGCGGACTGTGCGCGTGACCCACGACTCGAAGCCCGGCCGCGGATACTCGATCCGCTTGCGCTGACCCGCCGGCAGCTCATTGGTGTACTCGTAGAGGTCTTCGGCCGGGTTGCGGTTCTCAACGCGCGGCTTCGAGAACTCAATCTGTCGGCCATTGGGCACCGACCAGATCTGGAAGGTCACGCTGGTCTTACGGTTGATCGTCCGGATGACGAGCGGGTAGGCAGTGTCGTTGACGAAGGTCATGTTCTGCTGGGCCGACTTCGAGCGCCAGACGGTCGCGTCCAGGCCGACGGGATAGCGATCGATGTAGTAGGAGTGGTTGCGCCGCGCCCCGAGCTGCAGGCCCGCGCGAGCTGCCGCATTGAAGATCGTCGTTGAGACCGAGCAGATGCCACCACCAATAGCCCCAGTCGGGTCGGTCTGGCCGCCGCGAATGGCGCCTCCAGGGCCAACGCCCGGCAGCTCGGCGAGATTGGACGGCATGAGCCCCCAAAAGTCAAAGGTGTCGCCCGGTGGAATGACCACGCCATTGAGGTGGGCCGATGGGGCCCGGATATTGCCGCCGAAGTGGTTGCCCTCGTAGACCGTGTAGTGGGTGGTCCACTCGGAAACCATCTCGACACGCGGTGCGGCCGCGATGGCGTCCTCCGTCGTGAACTCGGGATCGGTGATCGTGATGGCCATGTTGATCGTGGGCGCCGGCGGGGCACCATCGGCGCGGCCGGCCAGCGAGGCATAGACGGCCTCCGTCGTCGCCTCGACATCGACCAGCTGGCCGGTCTGGCCCGGGACGGCCAGCACCTTGCCGTCCTCCAGCTTGAAGGAGGCCTCGATGGGCTCGCGATTCGTCGCCCCGGCGACGGCGGCGACCCACTGGGCGACGGGCTCGCGCTCGAGCGTGACCGACCATTCGCCGACTGCAACCTCGTCCAGTCGGACCCAGCCGCGCAGCATGTCAGCAGTGATCGTCTCCGTTGTCCCACCGCCGGTGACCGTCAGGTCCATGGCAACGATGCTCTCGGCACGGTCGACGGCGGCCTGAGCCTGCGCGGTGCTGATCTCCGGCGTCAGCACGGTTGCCTGGACGCGGACGATCGAGTCGGCACCGCTCAGGCTGTCGACCGCGACCATCGCCTGGCGCAATCCATCGGCTAGGTCAACGGTCCGACCGTCAGCGGCCGGCACGACCGCCCAGCCTGCACCCTGACGCTGAATGCGCGCATCCGTCGGGGGTATGTAGGCCGCCGCGGCAACCTGGGCCAGGCGTTCCTCCAGAGCTGCCTCGTTCCAGCGCATCTGGGGCTGGATGGCGACGCCGTTGAGCAGCGTCGCCAGCTGGTCCTGCAGCTGGTCCGCAAGAGAGCCCTGCCGGCCGACAGAGAAAGCCTGATCGAGCATGGCGGCCATGTCGTAGTCGCGCTCGATGGAGCCATAGCTGATCTGCTGCTGGACGTCAGCGAAGACGACCGTCAGGTGGCCGCTGGCGAGCGACGGCAGGTGCTCACGCAATGCGGCCTCGGCCGCCGGCCGATCCAGCCCGGCCAGCGAGACGCCGCCGACGTAGACGCCGGGCAGCGTCCTGCCCGCATGCAGCGTTGCGTAGCCGACCGCGAAGGCGACGCCGAAGACGGCGATGGCAAGCAGCGTCAGCAGGAACGACAGGCCGAGCTGGCGCCACGGGAAGTTGCGCGCCGGCGAGTAGTGGACGGGCAGGTTCTCGGCGCGGGTCGTCATCAGGTCGTGAATCCTAGCAGCAGGGTGTCAGGCGGCTCAGTCGACGGCCCGAGCGCGGTCGTTGCGAAAGTGCATGATCTCACCTTGCCCGACAAAGCGCGTTCCGGCTGCCCGACGATCGGGCCAGCGGATAGGTGACGCTTGGTTGGCTGGGAAGGTTGCGCAGCCTCAGCTGGGCCGGCGCAGGACCACGACTCGCCGCTGGGGCTCGTCCCCGATCGACTGGGTCGTCACCTCAGCGTGATCGCGCAGGGCGAGGTGGATCCAGCGCCGCTCGAGCGGCGGCATCGGCTCCAGCTGGAGCATCTTGCCACTCTCCATGACGCGTTCGGCGGCGCGGAGCGCGATGTCGCGCAGCTGGCGTTCGCGCCGGCCGCGGTAGTCCTCCACGTCGACCAGCACCCGCGTCCAGGCGCCCATCTTGCGCGAGAGCATCAGGTTGAGCAGGTGCTGGAGCGCCGACAGGCGTTCGCCCTTGCGGCCGATCAGCGCGCCGAGAGCGTCCTTCTCGTCGTCGTCGCCGGTTACGTCCAGCTTCGAGGTCTCGCCGCTGCTGATCGTCACGCTCGCCTGGTAGCCCATGTGCCGGAGCAGCTGCTCGAGGATGTCGCGCGCTGCAGCCAGCGCCTCGGGTGACGCCTCAGCGGCCTGGATCTCCTCGCGCTCGACCGACTGGGCCGCGCGCGAGGCGCGTGTTACCTCGCCCTCGTCCAGCGGTGGGCGCTCCGCCCGTGACGGGCGCTCGCGGTCTCGGCGCGGGCGGTCGGTTCGGACGGCGGGGCTGACCGGGCTGTCAGCAGCGGCTTCGTCACGCGGTCGGTCATCACGCGGTCGGTCATCACGCGGCCGGTCGTCACGCGGCCGGTCGTCACGCGGCCGGTCGTCACGCGCGGGTCGGCGATCGCGGTCCCGGTCGCGCGGCCCGCGATCGCGATCGCGATCGCGAGGCCCACGTCGGTCACCCCGGTCGGGGCGATCGTCTCGCCCACCACGCTCGCGGTCCCCGCCGAAGTCCTCACGCGCCGGTCGCGGAGGCAGCGGCGTGGCGGCCGCGGCCTCGCGGCGTGGCGCGGCCCCGCCCAGCGCGGCCCGCGGCGCAGCCACGATCCGCGCCGGCTCTGAGCCCATGCCCAGCACGCCGCGGCTGCCTGGCGTCAGGATCTCGAAGTCGAGCTCATCGAAGCCGCCCACGCCGAAGGCCTCGCGCGCCTCGCGCAGCGCTTCCTCCACCGTCTTGCCGGTGAACTCCTGGTATTCGCTCATCGCCGCCTCCCTCGTCGGCTGGTGCGACCTCGCTGGCGCGCCGGCCGGATCGTGCCAGCAGCCCGATCAGATGGGCTGCGCTTGTCCTCTTCCTTTTCGCGGTCCTCTCCCGCGGCCCGCTTGGCTGCCGGGATGTCCACCGGAAAACGTGGCTTATGGTCCCTGGCAAAGCCCGGTGTCCAGCCGAGCAGCGGGAAAAGGCTGCCCCAGCCGGCAATGAAGTATTGCTGGACTATGGAATACGCGCTGAAGACGATCCAGTAGAGGAACAGCCCGGCCGGCAGGAAGCCCCACAGCAGCACGAGCAGCGGCAGGATCATGAAGATCCGCTGCTGGGCACGGGCCTGCGGGTCGCTCGACGGCGGCATCATCATGCGCGTCTGGATCAGCTGCAGGAAGGCGGCCAGGCCGGCCAGGGCGCTGACGTAGATCGGCCCGACCTGGAACAGCACTGCCGGCAGGTGCGCGTCGAGCCCGCCCAGCCACCAGATGTCTGTGTTGAGGCACGGATCCAGCGCACCCGGCTGGCACTCGACCTGGAGCAGCGGCTGCCCGAAGACCTGCAGCATCGAGCTGACATCCGTTGCCGCGAGGCCCTGGCTGACCACCTGGTAGATGGGCAGCAGCAGGAACAGCTGGAGCACCATCGGCAGGCAGCCGGCGGCCGGGTTGACACCGCGCTCGCGGTAGAGCCGCATCGTCTCTTCGCTGATCTTGGTCCGGTTGCCCTTGAACTTCTGCTGCAGCGCTCTGATCTCGGGCTGGATCAGCTGCATTCGCCGCTGGGCCACGATCTGCTTGCGGAAGAGCGGGATCAGCAGCGTCTTGAGCGCGATCGTGAGCAGGATGATCGCGATGCCGATGTCGCCCGTCAGCAGGTAGAACGCGGCGAGGCCCAGGAAGAGCGTCTGGAAGATGGGCGTGAACAGCCACGCCAGCACCGCGATTGGATCCCCGCTCGGCTGCGCGGGACAGAGCGGGTGTGGCAGCGGGTGGCCGGACCGCTCGCCGTAGCCGGGCGGGTAGGTGGGCAGCGGGTGCTCAAGTGGGCAGTCGGTCTGGGGAGAGGGCAGCGGCTCTGGCGTGGTCCCCGGGGCCAGCGTGGCTGCCGGGTCTGGCGTCGCCGCGCCAGGGGCGGGCGAGGCGGCTGGCGTGGGCGAAGCACCGGGCGCAGCCGTCGTGCCTGGCGTCTCGATTCGTGGCGCGGCGCAGGCGAAGACCAGTAGCGCCAAGAGGCCCAGGAGCAGGCCCGTCGCTACGCGGGCAGGCACGCGTCCGGCTGGGCGCGCCGCCGCGGCTGGTCGGTCAGCGGACAGGGTCGTAGCCTCCCGGGTTCCAGGGATGGCAGCGCGCGATCCGGCGCATGCCCATCCACGAGCCACGCAGCAGGCCGTAACGCTCGATCGCCTGCTCCGTGTAGCGCGAGCAGGTCGGCTCGAAGCGGCATGACGAGGGCAGCCAAGCGAAGACGACGCGATAGAGCCTGATCAGCCCGATGCCGACGCGTTTCACGATCCCTGCTCGACCTCCATCAGTCCTGCTCCGATGATCAGCTTCTCGAGCGCTGCGCCAAGCTCACCCTGGCTCGCCTTCGCCGCTGCCGGCCGAGCCACGATCAGCACGTCCCAGCCGCCGCTCATCCGTCCGACGAGGCTGCGCAGCAGGCTGCGCAGCCGACGTCGCACCCGGTTCCGCTCGACCGCGCCGCCCAGGCGTCGGCCGGTGGAGATGCCAAACCGCGTTGGCTGGACATCGTTCCTCCGGTAGCGCAACACGAGCAGCGGATGCGCCCGGCTGCGACTGCCCCCCTGAAGGGCCGCGAAGTCGGCCGCCGAGCGGATCATGATCAACGATGCGCCCAACGCGGCACTCGCCTTAGACGGTCAGCTTCTTGCGCCCCTTGATGCGGCGCGCGGCGAGCACGCGGCGACCGCCCTTGGTCTTCATACGCGCGCGGAAGCCATGCTCCTTGGCGCGATGTCGCTTCTTGGGCTGGTACGTCTGCTTGGTCATGACGCGGTGAAGCTTTCCTCCGGGAGCCTTGGGTGTGGCTCGATCGGCACGCTCGTGCCTTGATTTTCAAGCGGCTTGCGCCGCACGTGGAGACGGCGCGCGCTGCGCGTCGGGGCGGCCGGTATTGTATCCCAACTTCATGTTCAAGCCACCGGGCAGCGCCACGATTGACGACTTCGCGCGCCTCGACCTGCGCGTCGGACGGATCGTGGAGGCAGCCCTGCTGGAAGGTGCGCGCCGGCCTGCCTACAGGCTGCTAGTCGACTTCGGCGCTGCAGGGACGCGCCGCTCGTCAGCTCAGCTGGTGGGCACGTACCCGGATCCGGCGGCGCTGGTCGGCCGGCTGGTCATCGCGGTCGTCAACTTCCCGCCGCGTCGCGTGGCCGGTTTCGAGAGCGAGGTGCTGGTCCTGGGGGCGCTGCCGGAAGGTGGCCGGATACCGCTCCTCGGCGTCGACGATGGCGCCCAGCCGGGCGATCCTATCGGCTGATGGCGCGCGGCCGCCGGATACTCCCCGGGGGTATGCGAAGAATCGGTTGCGGACGGCCGAAGGCCGGTGCTACTGTAGGCCGCCCCGGACGCGAGAGGTGACCGAGGCATCGGCTCGCCGGGGCATCGGGCAGGGGCCCGACGACGATGCTCGGCAGCCGTGGGTGACGCCGCTCAGTCCGCCCACAAGAAGACTTTTCGGGGCCTTTTGTATTGATGGACGCGAAGCAGGTCTGGCGCGCAGCGCTAGGCGAGCTCCAGGTTTCGCTGTCACCAGCGAACTACGAGACCTGGCTGAAGGAGACCGCGCTCATCGCCGTCAGCGACAACCGCTTCCGCGTCGCGGTTCCGAACGGCTTCGCCAAGGACTGGCTCGAGACGCGCTACCGCTCGCTGATCAGCCAGACGCTGGCGCGCATCGTGGGCAACGGCGTGCAGGTCGACTTCGAGGTCCAGGAGGGACTGGTCGTCGAGCACGACGAAGAGGCTGAGCCGGCCAAGGTCGCGAGCGCAGCACCGACGCGCGGCGAGGGAACCCGCTCAGGCTCGGCTGAGGGCGGGACGCTCAACCTCAACGCCCGCTACACCTTCCGCAACTTCATCGTCGGCTCGGCCAACCGCCTGGCCCACGCGGCCAGCCTATCGGTCGCGGAGCGGCCCGGCCAGGCCTACAACCCGCTCTTCCTGTACGGCGGCGTGGGTCTGGGCAAGACGCACCTGATGCACGCCATCGGCAACCAGGTCATCGCCCGTTTCCCGCGCAAGCGGGTCGTCTATGCGACCAGCGAGAAGTTCACCAACGAGTTCATCACCAGCATCCAGCAGGGCCGCATCGACGACTTCCGCGCCCGCTACCGGCGCATTGACCTGCTGCTCATCGACGACATCCAGTTCATCGCCGACAAGGAGCGCACGCAGGAGGAGTTCTTCCATACCTTCAATGCGATCCACGAGGACGGCAAGCAGATCGTGCTCTCGTCCGACCGGCCGCCCAAGCTGATCACGACCTTGGAGGAGCGGCTGCGCAGCCGCTTCGAGTGGGGGCTGATCGCCGACCTGACCGCGCCGGACCTCGAGACGCGCATCGCGATCCTGCGCGCCAAGGCCGAGGAGCACTCGATGGCCATTGGCTCGGACGTGCTGGAGTTCATAGCACGAAAGGTCGCAAGCAACATTCGCGAGCTTGAGGGCGCGCTGAATCGGATCGTCGCCTACGCCGCCATGGGCGGCATGCCGATCAGCATCGAGCTTGCCCAGGCAGTGCTCTCGAACGTGCTCTACAACCCCAAGCGCCGGCTCGCCACGCCCGAGCGCATCGCGCAGGTCGTGGCCGATTACTACGGCGTCGAGCTCGAGGCGCTCAAAGGCCAGAAGCGAGACCGCGCCATCGTCACCCCGCGCCAGATCGCGATGTACCTCATGCGCGCCGAGACGGACGTGTCGCTGCTGCGCATCGGCCAGGAGCTGGGCGGCCGCGACCACTCGACCGTGCTCCACGCCTGCGACAAGATCGACAAGGAGACCCAGCAGAACGAGGAGCTACGCCGCGAGCTGGCCGCCGTCAAGGAGATGATCTACGCCGAATGAGCGGCCTTACAGCGCGCTAACAGCGTCCACGGCCATCCGCCGTGACGGTGGAAAAAGCGGTGCCGGCTGTGGACTCCTGCGGGGCACTGTCGATAACCTCACCGGACCACCCACATCGCTTCCCCGCCGTTGGCGCGATGTTCCACTGACCGCTCACCCTCCAGGCGCATCCGCGGCGAGCGTGGGCCACGTGGCAGGCATGGCGCCTGTCCCCCGTTTCCACAGCATGATGATTACTACGGAATGAGAAGATTGAATCAGATAGCGAGTCCGAAGCCCGCCCAGCTGGTGGACAATCGCGACCGACCCAGCCTGCCGAAGGGAGCACCGTCACAGTGAAGCTGACAGCGATGCAGGAGAACCTCGCCCGCGGCCTGTCGACGGTCAGCCGCGCGGTCAACAGCCGGCCTACGCTGCCGGTGCTGTCGAACGTGCTGCTGCGCACCGAGGACGGGGGCCTGAAGCTGACCGCCACGAACCTCGAGATCGCGATCACCGCGTGGGTGCCAGGGAAGATCGACGCCGACGGCGCGCTGACCGTGCCTGCCCGGCTGTTCGCTGACGTCGTCTCCGGCCTGCCCGCCGGCGAGCGTGTCGAGCTGAGCGCCGACGGCCCATCGCTGACCGTCAGCGCCGGGCGCTATCGGACCCATCTGCGCGGCATAGACGCCGAGGAATTCCCGGTCATCCCGCCGCCCGGCGAGCGACCCACCACCCGGATCAGCCAGCGCCAGCTGCGCGAGGGCCTTTCCGAGGTCGTCTTCGCAGCGGCCAGCGACGAGGCACGGCCAATCCTGACCGGAGTACTGACCAAGCTCTCGGGCGATCGGCTGACGCTTGCCGCGGCCGACAACTACCGCATCGCGGTGCGCAGCCTGCCCATCCTCGACGCCGTCGAGGAGACCAGCCTGGTCGTGCCTGGGCGCTCGTACGTCGAGCTGATGCGCGTCCTGGGCGACACTGACGACCCAGTCGAGATCATGCTCGCCGGCTCCAAGAACCAGATCATCTTCCACATCGAGGGCGTTGACCTCGTCAGCCGGCTTATCGACGGCCAGTTCCCGAACTACCAGCAGGTCCTGCCAACGAGCCACTCGACGCGCGCCGTCGTCGAGCGCGAGGAGCTGCTCAAGGCGGTCAGGCTGTCAGCGCTGATTGCCAGCTCCGCCGCCAATGTTGTCAAGCTCAGCCTGGGCGACGAGGGGAGCGGCACGATCACCATCGCCGCCGCGGCTGAAGTGGGCGACACCAAGGGCGAGGTCGAGGCGGCGATCGATGGCGAGCCGGTCCAGATCGCGTTCAACGCGCGTTACCTGCAGGACGCGCTGGCCAACCTCGATGCCGACCAGGTGGCGCTCGAGTTCACCGGCCCGCTCTCGCCCGGGGTCATGCGCCGGACAGAGGGCGGAGACGACTACGTCCACGTCATCATGCCCGTCCGCACGCCCTCCTGAGGGCCCGGCGGCCGCCGCCCGCGGCGGCGCTTCGAAAGAGGCGACGATGCGCGTCGAGAGGCTGAGCCTGGCCGGCTTCCGCAACTACGCCGCCCTCGAGCTCGAGTTCCCGGCCGGGCCACAGGTGATCGCCGGGCCGAACGGCGCGGGCAAGACCAACCTCATCGAGGCGCTGCTCGTGCTCGGAACCGGGCGCTCGCACCGTGCCTCCAGTGAGGCCGAGATGATCGGCTGGTCAGCCTCGTTCGCGCGCATGGAGGCCCGGGCATCAGCCGCCGACGATCGCGACGCGGCACACCTCGAGGTGGTCCTTGCCCGTCCGGGCGTGGACGGTCGGGCCGGCGGGGGCGCTGGGGCCGGTGGCCGCAAGCGCATCAAGGTCAACGGCGTCCCGCGCCGCGCGAGCGCGCTGGCGGCGGCGCTGCCTGTCGTCCTGTTCTCGCCTGAAGACATGCTGCTCGTCATCGGCTCGCCGTCACTCCGCCGGGCCGCGCTTGACAGCCTGCTCGCGCAGCTCGAGCCGGAGGCGGGTGCCGTGATGGCGACCTACGGTCGTGCGCTGGTCCAGCGCAACAACCTGCTGCGCACCGTGCGGGACGGGCTTGCCGAGCGCGCCGAGCTGGCCTTCTGGAGCGAGCAGATCGTCCGCGAGGGGGGCCGCATCGTGGGCTGGCGGCGGGCCTTGCTCGAACGGCTGGCCGAGCCGCTGGCCGGCGCCCACCGTGAGATCGCGCCCGGCGAGGGCCGGCTCGAGCTGCGCTACCTGACGAATGCCGAGCCACAGCCGGGCGAGGACGCCGTTGCCGCGCTTCGCCGTCGTCTTGCCGAGACGGCAGAGAAGGAGCTGTGGAACGGCGCCACGCTGGTCGGGCCCCATCGCGATGACTTGGCCTTCGTGCTCGACGACCGCGAGCTGGCCGGCTTCGCGTCGCGCGGCCAGCAGCGCTCCGCCATCCTGGCCCTCAAGCTGGCCCAGCTGGCACTGCTCCGCGACAGCCTTGGCCGGGTGCCATTGCTGCTCCTGGACGACGTGTTCTCCGAGCTGGACCCGATGCGCCGCGCCCATCTCGTGCGGCGCATCGGGTCCAGCTCGGAGAACACGTCGTCCAGGAGCAGCAATGGCACCCGGCCAAGGCTGTCGCGGAGCAGTGCCAGCT
>Ga0247717_1000654_pt1 | contig 9986 bp, 9 predicted proteins | sample 24E_NmetaG_FD_189047 | JGI IMG/M metagenome (GOLD analysis project Ga0247717, IMG submission 189047) | Soil microbial communities from hillslope of Landscape Evolution Observatory, University of Arizona, Oracle, AZ, United States - 2-4-E_N | ecosystem: Engineered > Artificial ecosystem > Mesocosm... | reverse complement strand
GTGTCATGTGGCATGTGAGAGGCGGAGATCTCACGGAAGTCCTACGGTCGCTCGCCCACGCGCTCGACACGCAAGTCATCGGGACTCTGCAGCTGAGCTTCGTCGACAACGACGCCGCCTTGGCGGCGGTTCTGAACGCGCCAACCGATCCGGCCGCTGCGGCGCACGCGCACTCAGCTGCGCATTGGCAACAGCCGCCCGGCAATACCGGCGACATTGCGCCAGCGAGATTGCGAATCAAGCGGTTCGCCGAGCAGACCGACGAGGAGCTCGTCGCCATGTTCACCGCCCTACTCGCGTGAAGCGTGTGGCAGCCGTCGAAGAGGCGGTCCTCGATGCCGATCCATCAGATGCGATCGCGATCTACGAGCGCCTAATTCGTCTGCAAGCGGAGCTCGCTCCTCGCCTTGACTTCGTGAACGGCGCCCCCAAGGCCCCGGTGATCCACAATCTGGTCGGATCTGTCCAGGTCTCCGCGAATCTGGTTCTCGACGTCGCGCCGAAGACGACGCCCGGAACCGATTGGCAGACGGCGGTGATCGATCTGCTCGCCAGAGACCGTATCCACGCTGGAGGGCCAACGCAGCACGCAGTACTCGCTCGGCGGCCACTTCCCGACGCGTTCGCCTACCTGTATGCCGACCAGCTCGAGCGGGCGCTGCGCACAGCGGGGCCTCTGCTCGTCATCCGCCACGAAGCTGTGCGGAAGCCGCCGCTCACCGGGCGGTTGGACGTGACCACCTGGCTGCGCAGTCGCCAACTCGCGCCACACGTCTTTCCTCAAGTCACGAGTCGGCTCACTGCTGACAACGAGTTCACGAGGGCGCTCGCGTGGGTCGCGTTGGCCCTTGCTGCTCGGGTGACCGACCCGGCGACCCGTGCGCGGCTACTCCGCCTGGGGCGGGACATACGCCCCGGACTTCCCGAGCACCCGATCCTCGACCCGGGAGTAGCCCACAAGCCGTTGCCGCCTCAGTGGCGCGAGTACGTCGGCGCGTGGGTCACGGCGACCGCCATCCTGCGCCGGATCTCGCCACTCCACAGGGAGGGCACGCAAGAGGGCTTGAACCTGGCTGTCGAGCCGTGGCCACTGTTGGAGACCCTGCTCGCGCGGTCACTGCGTCACGCTGCTCGGCTCGGACAGGCAGCCGGTCATGATGTGACCGCCGGCCCGAAGGCCAAGTACCCCTTTCTCAAGGCGGTTGGCACGACCGACGAGCCCAAGATCGAGCCCGACGGCGTACTGCGGCTCAACGGGGCACCGGTTGCGTCGTTCGAGGCGAAGTACAGCACGCCGACCGAGAAGGCCCTCCGGTTGCATCGATTCCAGCTGATGACGACCGCCGCTGCGCTAGGTGCCCGACTGGGCGTGCTCGTGTACCCGCAAGCGTTCGAGCCGCGGGTGTGGACGAACGTTGGCGCCACGACTCCGCCGAAGGTGGTGGTCGCAGTCGGCGTGGACATGTACGCGTATCGGTCCGGTGTTGGCGAACAGGTCCAAGGTGGCCGCCTTTGGGATCTGGTGCAGGCGCACGCAAGTCTCTTGACCGGTACTGCGGCCTGATCGGCCGGGATCCTCGGGTTGAGCCACGCGGCGTGGCATCGTGGGCGATGCACTAGCGGTCTTGCGGGCTGGTCGAAGGGGGCCAGGCCGGCACTGTCACACCCCTTCCGCATTATGGAGATCTCCGTGAATCGTGGCCTTTGGCCGGGATGTCCACCGACGAGGGAGATGTGTGCGGATGGATGGGCTTGAGCTGACCTGGAGCAACAAGGATCGCGAGCTGAGGGGTGACGGTCCCGACGGCTATCGCTGGTCCGCGCGGGATGAGCCGAGGCAGGCAGCTCCGCTTGACGTGATCACCCGAGTGGGCGATGGCGAACCTCACGACGGCCTCGTCGTACTGGGCGATTCGCTCGAGGCGCTCCACTGTCTGGCCGAGGACTCGACGTGGATCGGCGATGGCGTCCGCCTCGTCTACATCGATCCGCCTTTCAACACTGGGCAGGCCTTCGCGCAGTACGCCGACTCGTTGACGCACTCAGTCTGGCTCTCGATGTTTCGGGATCGACTCCTGGCCGTGAAACCGCTGCTCGGTGACACGGCGAGTGTCTGGGTGCATCTCGATGATGCCGAACAGCACCGGGCCCGGTGCGTCCTCGACGAAGTCTTCGGAGCCGCTGCGTTCGTGGCGACTGTGGTCTGGCAAAAGCGAACGACCCGCGAGTCGCGCTCGGCGTTCTCTAGCAATCACGACTACATCCACGTTTATGCGCCCGCCGGCCCGCAGCAATGGAAGCGATCGCGCAACCTGTTGCCGAAGGACGTCGGCGAGCTCCGCAACCGTGATGGCGATCCACGGGGCCCATGGGCCGACGCGCCCTTCACAGCCCCGGGCTACAGAGCCAACCAGCACTACGACATCGTCAATCCGGCTGGTGCCGTGCTTCGCCCCCCGAAGGGCCGGAGCTGGTACGCGACCCGACCGGTGTACGACCGCCTGCTGCAAGAGAACCGGATCTGGTTCCCGCGTGACGGCGCCGGGCTCCCGCGTATCAAGCTGTTTCCCGAGCATCTTCGCGGGCTGGTGCCGTTTTCCCTGTGGGGACCGGACGAAGCCGGAACCAACGATGAGGCGAAGCGTCACCTCATGGCGCTCTTTCCCGATCTGGACGCGTTCGCGACGCCCAAACCTGAAGCTCTCCTCGAGCGGATCGTGCACATCGGTTCCGATCCCTCCGAACTGGTACTGGACTACTTCGCTGGCTCCGGAACGACAGCGGCCGTTGCACACAAGATGCAGCGGAGATGGATCGCTGTGGAGCGGTCATCGTTTACCGCGGCCGCCTTCACGGTCCCCCGACTTGCTCGCGTCGTGATGGGCGCCGATCCGGGGGGGATCACCCAGTCGACAGGTTGGGGCGGGGGTGGCTCGTTCGTCGTCGCGAGCGTGGGTGACTCCGATGCGCTCAACGGAGATGTTCTTGACGCCCTGCGGAACCCGTCCTCGCCAGGGAATTGCACAGTGGACTTGACCGAAGCTGGGCAGGCGGCGCCAGCGCCGACGAGCGAGCTCACCCTCTTCGATGAGAACGCCGCAACTGAGGTCGCGTGAGGTCCCGTGCCCACCGCGTGCCCACCACGGTGGACATGGGCGGTCAGCGAGGGGTCGTGGCGGTCAACGGAAAGCCTCGCTGAGCAGGACTTTCGTCACCAGAGGCCCAGCTGTCCGTCGTCCTGATCCTGCTTTGCAAGCAGGGGGTCGTGGGTTCGAGTCCCATCGTCTCCACCATGTGATGTCGCGTGGGGCTCAGTCATCAGCTCGAGCTGCTGGTGACCTGGGCGAACTGCCAGGTGTCCGTGTACTGCTGGAACGCTGCGAGCTTGCCGTCGCGGACGGTCCACACATGGCAGACCTGGGCGTCGAGGGGGTCGGAGATCGCTGCCGCGCGGGCGCGGTATCGGCCTTCGACGACCACAGTCTCTCCGGCGTCGTGAAACGTCGTCGGGTGGACCTCGAAGCGGTCGAAGTCGTGGGGGATCCGTGCGAACACGTTGGTCAGGACCTCAGCAGGTCCGTGGTGGCCGCCGGGCGCGTGCCACGGGGAGTGCTCGGCCTCGTGCCACTCGATGTCGGGGTGCATCGCCGCGATCACGGCGTCGATGTCGCCGCGGCCGAAGGCTGCGTAGGCGTCCTGCACGAGCTGGATGTTGGATGAGGTGTGGGTCATGTCCCGAGGATCCGACGTCCCGAGCGCGACCGCATCGCTTGACGTGCCCATGGTCGCCCGGGCCCGTGATCAGTTCTGACCATCGAAATACGCTGAGATGATGATCCGCTCACGTCCGGACTGGCGGGCGATCCACGACGAGCTGGCTGGGCGGGAGCTCTCGTCGTTGAGCGCGGCGGAGCTCGACCTGCTGGGCGAGAGCCTCTTCTGGCTCGACCGTCCCGACGACTCGATCGCCGTGCTGGGCCGGGCCTTCACCGCCCATCTCGACGACGGCAACCATGCCGGCGCCGCGATGGCGGCGTGGCAGCTGTTCTACGACCACGCGCTCGTCGGCGAGACGGCGCTGGCCAACGGTTGGCTGGAGCGGGCGCGTCGCGAGACCGGCCACGCCGAGGAGCCGGAGGTCGCGGGGTTCCTGGCCGTCGCCGAGTCCGACCTCGCCGCCGGTGCCGGTGCGCTGGAGGACGCGGTGGCCCACGCCGAGCGTGCTGTGGCACTCGGTCGCGAAACCGGCCACGCCGACCTGACGGCCATGGCGCTGCAGGCGAAGGGGCGGTCACTCGTCGCGTGCGGCCAGCTCGATGACGGGATCACCGCACTCGACGAAGCGATGGTCGCGGTGGTCAACGGTGAGCTCACCCCGCTGTTCACCGGGTGGGTGTACTGCAACGCACTGTCGACCTGCCACGACCTTGCCGACCTGACCCGTGCCATCGAGTGGAGCGACTCGGCCATGCGGTGGTGTGACGACCTCCGGGAGGGTCGGCTCTACCCGGGGATCTGCCGCCTGCACGTCGTCGAGCTGGCCGCGCTGCGGGGTACGTGGGAGACCGCGGCGGCCATGGCGCAGCAGGCGTGCGACGAGCTCACCAGCCACGACCCCCGCTACGCCGGTGAGGCCCACTACCTGATCGGCGAGCTGCACCGGATGGCCGGCGACCTCGACCTCGGCGAGGAGGCGTTCACCCGCGCCCACCAGCTCGGCCGTGTCCCGCAGCCGGGCCTCGCTCGGGTGCGGCTGGCGCAGGGACGGAGCGCTGCCGCGGTCAACGGGTTGCGGCTGGCGCTGGAGCCACCGCCGTTGGCGCCCCGGCGACGAACCGAGCTGCTCGCCGCCCTCGCCGAAGCCCATCTCGCGGCTGGCGACGTCGACGCAGCTGCCGATGCGGCCGCGGCGATGAGCGACGCCGTCGGTGAGGCCACGAGCATCTACCTCGACGCCGTCAAGCGCACCACCGAGGCCCAGGTGCTGCTCGCTCGCGGCGACGCCCTGGCGGCGTGCCGCCGTGCCGGTGAGGCCGTCGAGCGGTTCCAGGGGTTGGGCCTGCCCTACGACGGAGCCCGAGCCCGCGAGGTCCGCGGCACGGCGGCGCGGGCGATCGACGAGCTCGACACCGCCCAGCTCGAGCTCACCGCAGCACGCGACACGTACCAGCGCCTCGGCGCTGAGCCCGATGAGCGGCGGGTTGCCGCGCTCCTCGGCCACGCGCCACCGTCTCCGCTGTCGTCGCGGGAGATCGAGGTGCTTCGCCTCGTCGCTCGCGGCGGCACCAACAGGGAAGTGGCGGGGGAGCTGGTGGTCAGCGAGCACACCGTGGCCCGCCACCTGAGCAACATCTACACCAAGCTCGGCGTCGGCTCCCGCTCCGCAGCCACGGCCTGGGCCCACGAACGCTCACTGATCTGACCGCATCGCCGGCCACTGGTCAGAACTGACCAGGTTGGCGACGGAGCGAATGGCTGATCGTGACGATGCGAACGCCCGGAGCCAGCGCGTACAAGGGGACGATGAGCGCACCCGAGACCTTCCAGATCCCCCTCGAGCAGGCCGAGATGTACGAAGCAAAGTTCGTACCCGCCCTGTTCGCCGACTGGGCACCCCACGTCGTCGAGATGGGTGACGTCTCGCCGGGTCACTCGGTCCTCGACGCGGCGTGCGGCACCGGCATCGTCGCCCGCACCGCCTCCCAGCGCGTCGGGCCCGACGGCCGCGTCGTCGGCGTCGATCTCAACCCGGCGATGCTGACCGTCGCCGAGCAAGTGTGCCCGGGCGTCGAGCTCCGTCAGGCCGACATCGCATCGCTCCCGTTCGACGACGCGACCTTCGACGTCGCGCTGTGCCAGATGGCCCTGATGTTCTTCCCGGACCGAACCGCAGCCATCCGCGAGATGGGTCGCGTGGTCAAGCCGCACGGAACGGTCGTTGTCATGGTCCCGAGCAGTCTCGACGCCCAGCCTGCGTACCGGCCTCTCGTCGAGCTGGCGGCACGGCACGCGGGTCCCGACGCCGTTGCCATGCTGAGCGCCTACTGGGCCTGCGGTGACCTCGACGACCTCCTCCGCACCACGAGAGACGCCGGGCTCGAGGCTCTGTCGACGCGCACCCGCATGGGCACCGCCCGCTTCGACTCCATCGACGAGTTCATCTCGGTCGAGGTGGAGGGCACGCCCGTGCGGGAGCGGCTCACCGACGACGAGTACGCCGCTCTCCGCCGCGAGGCCACCCGCGTCCTCGACGAGTTCGTCGCCGCCGACGGCACCGCGCAGATCCCGATCGAGGGCCACCTCGTCGCCGCCCGACACGGGTGAGCACGCGCGTGCGGCGCACGGGATCGACCCCGTGCGGGCCGGTTCGACCCTCGGCTGTGGCATAGACAATCCGATATACTCGTTGCCGTGGTCCCCGGTGAGCTCCTTCGGGTGGTGCGTCGGCGGCGCGGCTTGAGCCAGGCCGAGCTGGCCTGGCGCGCGGGCACGTCGCAGCCGGTCATCTCGGCCTACGAGCACGGCCGGCGCGATCCCACCGTCGGAACCCTGCGCCGGCTGATCGAGGCCAGCGGTGAACGGCTGGTCGTGTCCGCCGCCGCGCCGGCAGCGGACCTGGCGCCTCCCGCCGACGTGCAGGAGCACGCCCGCCGGCTCGTCGACGTCCTGTCGCTCGCGGATGCCATCCCGAAGCGGCGGCGGTCCCGCTTCCTGCGCGCGCCTCGACTCGTCTCGACGTGACCGCGATGTCGCTCGCGCGGCGCATCGTCGAGCTCGACCGCGCGCTCGCGGCGATCCCGCACGCGTTCGGCGGGGCGCTGGCGCTCGCCTACTACGCCGAGCCCCGCGCCACGATCGACATCGACCTCAACGTGTTCGTCCCCGTCGAACGGTTCCCCGACGTCGCCGAGCCGCTCATCGGCCTGGGCGCGTCGGTCGACGACGTGGTCGCCGAGCTCGTCCACCGTGACGGCCAAGCCCGGGTCATGTGGGATGCCACGCCGATCGACCTGTTCTTCGCCTACGACCCCTTCCACGATGCCGCCGCCAAGGCCCGCCGCACCGTGCCGTTCGCCGATGGCGAGATCCCGATCCTCTCGCCCGAGCACCTCATCACATGCAAGGCGGTGTTCAACCGCGCGAAGGACTGGGTCGACATCGACGCCATGCTCGCCACCGGGCTCGCGGTTGACGTCGCCGAGGTGCTGCGCTGGGTCGGACGCATCGCCGGCGACGATGATCCACGCTTCAACCGGGTCGCTGCAGTCCTCGCTCGACGGTGACCGAACCTCGTCTCCGCGATCGACGCCACCCTCCAGCACCGGCTCTGGCTGCGCTCGGCGGTCGAGTGCTGCGTCACTACACGGTGCCGGTGCCCGACATCATCGAGCCGTCCCGCAGCCACCGCACCCTCACGTGGTCGCCCGAGAGGAGCGACCGCGACACGGCCGAGAGCTCATGCACGTTGACCACCGGCGAGTTGGCGAGCAGCAGCACGAGGTCGCCGTCGACGAGCCCGGCGTCGGCGGCGAACCCGCCCGCCCGCACGTTGCGCACCACGAGCCCGCCGGGCGTCTCCGAGACGTCGCAACCGAGGTCCGCCCACGGCCGGGCGTGGCGCATCGGTCGCACGCCGTGCTCGAAGAAGACAAAGAGGTCGGCCCGGATCGCCCACCACCCGGCCTCCAGCCACGGACGGGCCTCGCCGAAGAACGGACCGAAGCCGTGCTGCACGAACGTGATGCGCGTCCCGGTGTCGGCGTCCTCGAACGTCATCACGATCTCAGTGCCCTTGCACGGTTCCTCGGCCTTGCGCACGCGCAGGCTCGATGCCGGTGTGACGGCAAGCTCTTCGGCGGTCGACTCCACGCCCGGGATCCACCACCGGTCGTCCTGCTTGATGTCGACGAGTCGTCTCCAGGCCTCCGATCGCGGCGTGCTGACCACGAACGTCACCTCGAACCCGTCGTCCCGCTCCGGTCCCTCCATCACGCCCTCCTGCCGGGGTACACGGCGACGGCCACCCGGAACGCGTCGCCGTGCTTGCTGCCGTGCCGCTTCAGCAGCGGCTTGAGTGCGGCCAGGTACTCCTGCATGAACGCGGCACGGCTGGCGTCGTCCGCGAACCGCACCTCGGCCTCGACGCACAGGCTCGGGATGTCCTCGCCCTCGAACGCGGCGCGATCGAGCAGCTCGACGGCGTCGCGCTGCACGTGCTCGCCCAGCTCGACGAGGTGCTCGAGCGGGAGCTGGCTGCGGAGCGCCTCGACTCGACGGTCGCCGCGGTTCGCGACGCGCGACGACACCATGAACGAGCGCGCCGTCGACTCGTAGAGCTGCTCGACGAAGTTGCCGTTCCGTCGCTCGCCGACCGAGCGGAGCAGGCCGGCGTCGACGAGGGCCTTCACGTGATGGTTGACCTTCTGGCGCGGCTCGCCGATCCGCCGCGCCGCGCCGGCCGCCGAATCCGGCTCGCGCAGCGCGTCGAGGATCGCGACCCGCAGCGGGTGGGCGAGGGCGGCGACCTGCTCGGGGTCGTCGAGCACCTCGACGCGCGCCGCCGTCACGCCGGTCCCCCGGATGGTCCTGCCCGCTCGAGGACAGAGATGGCTGTCACGAAGGGAAGACTGATCGAGAAAGGAAAGCCTGTCAAGGCGAGGCGCCGACTGGGCGGCGCCGCCGCGACCACCGCCGTCCTAGGTTCACGGCCCACGCCGCGGGGGCGGCAGACCAGGAGGGGTTCGTGCACGAGGTGGTGCTGTCCGGCGGTCGGGTGCTCGACCCGGAGACGGGGCTCGACCGCGTGGGCGACGTCGGGATCGACGGCGGCTCGGTCACCGCGATCGGCGACGGCCTCGACGGCGTCACGACCGTCGACGTGGCCGGGCTCGTCGTCGCGCCCGGCTTCATCGACCTCCACAGCCACGCGCAGACGTTGCCGGGCCGTCGCCTCCAGGCGTGCGACGGCGTCACCACCGCGCTCGACCTCGAGGCCGGGCGCGCCCCGGTGGCCCTCGCCTACGAGCGGGAGGCGGAGCGGGGCTCGCCGATCAACTACGGCTTCTCGGCGTCGTGGGCGGCGGCCCGCATGCACGTGCTGGCCGGCGCTCCCCTCGACGGGGGTGCCGCCGCGGTCTTCGCCGGTCTCGCCGGCAGCGAGTGGCAGCAGGCGGCGAGCCCGAACGAGGTGGCGCGGCTCCTCGAGCAGATCTCGACCGACCTCGCCGCCGGTGCCATCGGCGTCGGGCTGCTGGTGGGCTACACGCCCGGCGTCGACCCGTCCGAGTACCTGGCGGTGGCCGAGCTCGCGGCTACCGCCGGCGCGCCGACGTTCACGCACTCGCGCGACATCGTCGAGCTGGCGCCCGCCACCCTGATCGACGGCGCCGAAGAGGTCGTCCGCGCCGCCGGCACGACCGGCGCCCACATGCACTACTGCCACATCAACTCCACGTCGGCCCGCCACATCGACCGAGTGCTCGCGCTGGTCGGCCGCTGCCAGTCCGAGGGCGCCCGCATCACGACCGAGGCCTATCCCTACGGGTCGGGGTCGACGGCCATCGGCGCCGCCTTCCTCGCGCCGGAGCGGCTGCGCGAGCGGTTCCGGGACACCACATCGATCACCTACCTGCGCACCGGCGAGCGGGTCGCCGACGACGACCGTCTCCGCGAGCTGCGCGCCACCGACCCCGGCGGGCTGGTGATCGTCGAGTTCCTCGACGAGTCCGAGCCCGGCGACGCCGAGCTGCTCCGGCGGTCGCTCACCTTCCCGGACGCCATCGTCGCCAGCGACGCCATGCCGCCGCTGTGGACCGAGACCACCGGCATGGACGCCACGACCTGGCCGCTGCCGCCGGCCGCCGTCACCCATCCCCGCACCGCCGGCACCTTCGGGCGGGCCCTGCGGCTGTGGCGTGAGGAGGGCGCGCCGCTCCTCGAGGCGGTCCGCCGGGCCACCCTGCTGCCCGCCCCTTGCGGCGCATGGC
>Ga0247717_1000652_pt1 | contig 10011 bp, 10 predicted proteins | sample 24E_NmetaG_FD_189047 | JGI IMG/M metagenome (GOLD analysis project Ga0247717, IMG submission 189047) | Soil microbial communities from hillslope of Landscape Evolution Observatory, University of Arizona, Oracle, AZ, United States - 2-4-E_N | ecosystem: Engineered > Artificial ecosystem >... | reverse complement strand
GTCGGCCTCGAGGGTGAGACGAGGCTCGAGGGGGCGGTCGTCGAGGACGTCCACACCGGCGAGCGCCACACGCTGCCGGTCACCGGGCTGTTCGTGGCCATCGGCCATGTCCCCAACACCGACCTGTTCGCCGGCTCGCTCGACATGGACGACGCCGGCTACCTGCGCACCGCGCCCGGCAGCACCGCCACCAACGTGCCCGGCGTGTTCGCCTGCGGTGACGTGCAGGATCACACCTACCGGCAGGCGATCACCGCCGCCGGCTCGGGGTGCATGGCGGCCATCGACGCCGAACGCTGGCTCGAAGCGACCCATGACGCCCCGTCCGACCTTGCCGAGACCCCCCGAGACTGGTGAAAGGACCCGACATGGGTGAGAACACGACGCAGCTGAGCGACGCCACGTTCGACGAGACGATCGGCTCGGCGTCCGAGCCGGTCCTCGTCGACTTCTGGGCGGAGTGGTGTGGACCGTGCAAGCTGATCGCGCCGATCCTCGAGGAGATCGCCGACGAGCAGGCCGGCAAGCTCACCATCGCCAAGCTGAACATCGACGACAACCCCGACGCCGCCCGCCGCTACGACGTGATGAGCATCCCCACCCTGATCCTCTTCAAGGACGGCGTGCCGCAGAAGAAGCTCATCGGGGCCAAGGGCAAGGGCCAGCTCCTCGAGGAGATCGCCGACTTTCTCTAGGCCCCTGACCAGGGAGAACGCCGGTTATCCACAGGGTTGGGCACAGCATGGGGGAAACTCAACTGCAGGGTGAGATCCCCAACCCTGGAGGTCACGTCGAGCGTTTGTGACGGTGGTCACAAGGCGCCGGGCGGTCAGGTGCCGGCCGGCTCCGTCATCGCCCGGTAGAGGCGCTCGAGGTCGTCGAGGTCGGCGAAGGCGATCACGACCTTGCCACCGCCGCCCTTCCCCTCCTGGACCTGGACCCGGGTGGCGAGATGCTCGCCGAGCAGGTCCTCGAGCTCCTGCATGCCGGCCTGCCGGAGCTTCGGCCCCCGGCCGGGACGGGCGGTGGCGCCGGTGGCACTCGGCGCGGTCGCCTCCAGCTCGGCGCGCTCGCGCACGACGTCCTCCACCGCCCGCACCGACAAGCCCTCCCCCACGATCCGACGGGCGAGGGCCTCCTGGAAGGAGCGATCCGGGGTGCCCAGCAGGGCGCGGGCGTGACCGGCGGTGATGGCGCCCTCCGACACCATCTTCTGGATCGTGGGCGGGAGCTGGAACAGCCGCAGGGTGTTGGTGATGGTGACCCGGCTCTTGCCCACCCGCTCCGCGAGCTGCTCGTGCGTCATCCCGAAGTCCTCGAGCAGCTGCTGGTAGGCCGCCGCCTCCTCGAGCGGGTTGAGGTCCTGGCGGTGGAGGTTCTCCACCACCGCCTGCTCGAGCGACGCCAGGTTGTCGGCGTCCTTGACCACCACCGGGATCGTGGGCAGCCCGGCCCGCTTGGCCGCCCGCCACCGGCGCTCGCCGGCGATCAGCTCGAAGTCCCCCGTGGGCAGCTCCCGCACGAGCACGGGCTGGAGGACGCCGAGCTCGCGCACCGAGGCGGCGAGCGACGCCAGCGACTCCTCGTCGAAGTGCTTGCGGGGCTGGTGCGGGTTGGCCTGGATGCTGCTGACCGCTACCTCCCGCAAGGCGCCGGTGTCCGCCGACGAGGACGCCTCCGGGGGGATGAGGGCGCCCAGGCCCCTACCGAGTCCGCTGCGGCGTGCCACCGCTCACCTCCCTGGCCAGCTCGCGATAGGCGATGGCGCCCCGCGATGACGGATCGAACGTGATGATGGGCTGCCCGTAGGACGGGGCCTCGGACAGCCGCACGGTGCGGGGGATCACGGTGCGGCACACCCGCTCCCCGAAGTGGTCGCGCACCTCCTGCACCACCTGGTCGCTGAGCTTGGTCCGGGCGTCGTACATCACGCAGACCAGGGCGCTCACCTCGAGGGCGGGGTTCAGGTTCTTCTGGACCAGGGCGACGTTGCGCAGCAGCTGGCCGAGGCCCTCGAGGGCGTAGTACTCGCACTGGATCGGCACGACGACCTCGCCGGCCGCCGCCAGGCCGTTGACGGTCAGCAGGCCGAGCGAGGGCGGACAGTCGATGAGCACGAAGTCGTAGTCGTCCAGTACCTCCTCGATCGCCCGCTTCAGGCGCAGCTCGCGGCTGAACGCCGGCACCAGCTCGATCTCGGCGCCCGCCAGGTCGAGGCTCGCGGGGGCGACGAAGAGGTTGCGGACCGACGAGGGCTCGACGCAGTCCTCCAGCGGGAGGTCATGGAGGATCACGTCGTACATGGAGGTCGCCATGTTGCGGGGGTTGAGGCCCAGCCCGGTGGAGGCGTTCCCCTGCGGGTCGAGGTCGACCACCAGCACCCGGTAGTCGAGGGACGCCAGGGACGCGCCGAGGTTCACCGCCGTGGTCGTCTTGCCCACCCCGCCCTTCTGGTTGGCGATGGCGAGCACCCGGGGCAGGTCGCGGGCAAACGGGCTGGTCGCGGCGCCATTCGCGGGCTCTGGCGGGCTGGACTCGGGGAGCTCGAGCCCCTCGGGAGCCGGGAGCGGCGGGAGGTCGGGCGAGGGGAGCGGCGCCGGCTCGCGAGCGGCGTCCTCACCGTCGTCGCGTGGCGTGCGGTCCTCGACCGGCGCCCCGTCGTCGTGCTCGCGGGCGGCGACGCCGTCTTCGGCGGCGTCGGGCGGTACCGCGACGTCGGGGTCATCGGTGGCGGCGCGCAGCCGCTCGAAGATCGCTCGACCTCGGTCGGCACCGTCGGGCACGGGGCCATCCTGACAACCGGCAGCGGTGGGCGCAAGGATGCCTTCGCGGCGTTTGCCGCCTCGTTCCACGTGAAACGTCACCAGAGCGGGCGCTTGGCCGGCACCCCGGTCCGGCGCGGGTACCGCTCCGGGCACGCCGTGGTCTGCACCAGCACCACGACGTTCGGGGGGCCCGGCAGCCAGTGCGGCGGACCCAGCCCGAGCGCGCCGGCCCCCGCCCACCGTGCCGGCGTCGGGGAGCCCGGCGGCTCGCTCACCACGAGCCGGCCGCCGATGCGCAGCAGCGGCGCTCCGCACTCGGCGGTGACCGCCGGTGCGCCGAACGCCCGCGCCACGACGGCTCCCATCGTCGCCCGGAGGTCGGCGACGGCCTCGGCCCGCTCGGCCCGCACGGTCACGGTCAGGCCCAGCCGTGCCACGGCGTCGCGGAGGAAGGCGGCCCGCTTGCCCATGGCCTCCAGGAAGGTCCAGGCGAGATCCGGGCGCTCGGCGGCCAGGACGAGGCCGGGCACGCCACCGCCGGCGCCGAGGTCGAGCGCCCGGCCGTCCACACCCTCGAGCGCCGGCAGGAACGCCCGCGCGTGTTCCACGTGGAACGACACCGGGCCGGGACCGAGAAACCCCAGGTCACGAGCCTCGTCGAGGATCGTGACGAGCTGGCTCACGCCGGCGAGATGACCACCCGGCGCCGGGGATCCTCGCCCTCCGAGGACGTGCTGACGCCATCGATCTCGTTCACCGCGTCGTGGACCACCTTGCGATCGGCCGCCGACATCGGCTCCAGGGCGGCGGCCTCGCCCGACTCGAGCACCTGCGCCGCCACCTTGGCCGCGAAGGCGGCCAAGGCCTCCCGCCGCCGCTCGCGGTAGCCGCCGACGTCGACCCGGAGCCGGGCCGAGTCCTCGACCGCCTGCTGCAGCGCTCGCCGGGCGAGCTCCTGGACGGCGTCGAGGGTCGTGCCCCGCGGTCCGAGCAGGAGCCCCACGTCCTCGCCGTCGATGGCCGCCTCGATGGCGCGGTCGTCGGGCACCACCGTGATGGTGACGGTGGCATCGACCCCGAAGGCGTCGAGCAACCCGTCGAGGAAGCCCCGCACGACCTCGCACTGCGCGTCCAGCTGCTCCTGGCTCAGTGCGGGACGGTCTCGCTCGCGCCGATCCTCCACGTCGTCTCCCTGCTCGTCACGACGGGGGCGTCGGCCCCCATCCCGGGCTTGCTTGGTCGGTCGACGGGCCCCGCCGGCACTCGCCGTCTCGCGGCGAGGCGCCGCCGTCTCCTCACGGCCGGCACCCTCGCGACGGCCCCGGGCGCTCCGCCCACCGCGGCGGTCGCGCCGGTCGACCTTCGGCGGCGGCGCCTGGGGCCGCACGCGCGCCCGCACCCGGGCCTCGGACCGGAGGCGGCCGAACAGGCCGACCTTCGGCTCCTCGAGGACCTCGAACTCGGCGTCGACCTCGTCGACGCCGAGCTGGTCGAGCGCGTGCTCCTTGGCCTCTTCGACCGTTCGACCGGTCGTCTCCACCCATTCCACAGCTACTTCCGCTTCCGCTTGCGATTCTTGGACCGGCTCCGCTGCTGGCCCTGGGCGACCCGGGGCGAGGGCGGGACCGGCTTCTGGTCCTTGGGCTTGTCGGGCTTGTCCTGCTTGTCCTGCACGACCGTCGCCGCCGGCGCCGGCTTGGACGGCTTCGGGGGCTTCGACCCGTTGGGCGACCCGCCACCCCTTCGCAGCTCCGGGAACTCCATGCGGGTCACGACCGCCTGCTGGCCCACCCGCACGAGCGAGGACACGACGAAGTAGACGACGACGCCGGCGGGAAGGCTGTAGGAGATCGGGATGAAGATGAAGGGCAGGACCCGCATCATCATCTGCTGCTGGGGGTTGACCTGGGCCTGGTTGACGTTGCGGCCCTGCACCTGCTTCTGCTGGTACCAGGAGAGCAGCGCCGTCAGGCCGACGAGCACCAGGTAGGGGAGGGCGTCGACGGCGCCGTCACCGGACAGCACGTTCCCGGCGCTGCGGGACAGGTCGATCCCCCAGGAGATCATCCGGTCGGTGGCATCCAGGTCCCGGAACAGCGCCGAGGAGTGATCCAGGTACTTCGGCGCGAACGTCGTGATCCCGTCGACGGTCTCCTTGCGGGTGAGGCCGTTCAGCACCTGGAACAGCACGAAGAAGATCGGCATCTGCAGGAGGAGCGGCAGGCACGAGCTCAGCGGGTTGATGTTGTTGGCCTGGTAGAAGGCCATCATCTCCCGCTGGAGGGTCTCCTTGTCGTCCTTGTACTGCGCCTGGAGCTTCTTGAGCTCGGGCTGGACCCGCTGCATGGCGATCATCGAGCGGGTGCTCTTGATCGTGAGGGGGGTCAGCACCAGGTAGATGGCGATGGTGAACAGCACGATCGCCATCCCGTACGAGTCCCAGACGTCGTAGAAGAAGGCGAGCGCGCCGGCGAGCAGGTCGAACATCAGGTAGGCCTATCGGTCGGGAACAGGATCGAAGCCGAACCGCCCCCACGGGTGGCACCGCAGCAGCCGGCGGGCGGCGAGGACACCGCCGCGGAGGGCGCCGTGGCGCTCCACGGCCTCGATGCCGTAGGCGGAGCAGGTCGGGAAGTAGCGGCACGGGGAGGGACGGCCGGCGCGGAGGTGCTGCCAGCCCCGGAACACCGCCCGCAGCAGCGCCGCCGGCACCGACAAACCCTCGACTCGCGCGTGAGGGTTCACGCCACCGCCTCGAGCAGCGCTCGGCGGAGGTCCTCGCCGGCCAGACCGGCGGCGCCGGGCCCGGCGCTGACCAGGTAGGTGCCCGGCGCCAGGGGCGTGTCGGCCACCACGGCCCGGAGCCGGCGGCGGAGGCGGTTGCGGGTCACGGCGCTGCCCACGGGGCGGCCCAACGCGTAGGCGACCCGGGGCGGCTCGCAGCCGTCGGCGAGGTGGGTGACGGTGAGGGGACCGACGCGGCGGCGCACGCCCTCCCGGCGGAGGGCCGCGAACGAGCCGCGATCTCGGACACGCCAGCGGCGAGCCATCGACGGCGGCCGGATCAGGCGGACAGCTTGGCGCGGCCCTTGCGGCGACGGGCCTTGATGATGGCGCGACCGGCGCGGGTCGACATCCGGTGACGGAAGCCGTGCCGGCGCGCCCGGCGACGGTTGTTCGGCTGGAACGTGCGCTTCACGACGGGTCCTTTCTGGCGTCCCGGCCGGGACGCGGGCACTGCGGTCTCGGCGCGGCGCGATCATCGGGAGGACGTCGCCGCCAGCGCGTCCGCCCAGCGTAGAGCCACCGATCACCGCCTGCCACTCGCGCCGGAGCGGCGGGGCGACTGCCCCGCGCGCGGACAACGCTGCCGCGCGCGCCCAGAATGGCCCTTGCGTTGCTCGGGAAGGCCGGTGCTACCGTCCGATCTCCGATCACATGCCGGTTCCACAGGGGCGTGCCGGTCGCCCGACCTCCCGTAGGGGTGGGCGACGGCAGGCTCTCGGGCGGGGTGCGGCCGTGATTGTCCACACGTGTGGACCGAGCTGTGGACACCGTCAAGGGGCTGGAGGCGTTGCGGCACGTGGGCGAGGCGGAAGAACTGTGGATTTCATGTACGGCAGCACTACGGGGCCAGCTGCCTGAGGCGGTCTGGACCACCTGCTTCCAACCGACGACGGCGGTCGAGCTGACCGACGACGTGCTGGTGGTGGCGGTGCCGAGCACGCTGGTGAAGGAGCGGATCGAGGCCCGCTTCCTGCCCCAGCTGCACGCCACCCTGGCCGGTCTCGGCCAGCACGAGCTCGACGTGGTGCTCCAGGTCCGCCCCGACGAGGAGCTGTTCCCGGGCGTGGGACCCGTCGACGGCGAGCACGACGGCGGCGCCCCGCTCCCGAGCGTGGCGGTCGGCGACCACGGCGACCGGCGGGAGGAGCGGACCTCGCTCAACTCCCGGTACATCTTCGAGAACTTCGTCACCGGCGCGTCGAACCGTTTCGCCCACGCCGCCGCGCTCGCCGTCGCCGAGACCCCGGCCCGCAGCTACAACCCGCTGTTCATCTACGGGGTGGCGGGGCTGGGCAAGACCCACCTCCTGCACGCGATCGCGCATTACGTCAAGCAGAACTACCCGGCGTACAAGGTCCGCTACGTCTCGACCGAGGCGTTCCTCAACGACTACGTCGAGGGCATCCGCACCAACTCGATGCCCGAGTTCAAGCGGAAGTACCGGGAGATCGACGTCCTCCTGGTCGACGACATCCAGTTCATGGAGGGCAAGGAGGGCCTGCAGGAGGAGTTCTTCCACACCTTCAACCAGCTGCACGCCGCCAACCGCCAGATCGTGCTCAGCTCCGACCGCCCCCCGCGGGCCATCGCCACCCTCGAGGACCGGCTCCGCAGCCGCTTCGAGTGGGGCCTGATCACCGACATCCAGCCGCCCGACGTGGAGACCCGCCTCGCCATCCTCCGCAAGAAGGCCGAGCGGGAGCCCACCCACATCCCGAGCGAGGTGCTGGAGTTCATCGCCACCAACATCACCAACAACATCCGCGAGCTCGAGGGCGCCCTGATCCGCGTCTCGGCCTTCGCCAGCCTCAACCGACAGCCCCTCACCGCCGAGCTCGCCGCCCAGGTCCTCGGCGACATCCTCTCCGACAGCGAGCCCCGGCCCATCACCGCGCAGGTCATCCTCGAGGCCACCGCCAAGATGTTCGGCTTCACCACCGATGAGCTGCGGGGCAAGAGCCGCCGCCGGCCCCTCGTCACCGCCCGCCAGGTCGGCATGTACGTCTGCCGGCAGATGACCGACCTCAGCTATCCGGCGATCGCCCGCGAGTACGGCGGCCGGGACCACACCACGGTCATCCACGCCGTGGAGAAGATCGGCGCCCTCATGTCGGAGCGCCGGCAGATCTACGACCAGGTCACCGAGCTGACCCAGACCATCCGGACCACCGGCTGATGGCGCGCACAGGTGGTCCGTCGGCCCCGGCCCGCGCGCGTGCACAACGTTGTGCACGGCCTGTGGATGAGCTGTGCATGCGCCGTCGTCCTGCACAGGCCGGACCGGGTCATCACGGCGATGCCCTATCCGCCGCGCGACCCTGGGGATGACCCCGGCGCAACAAAACCCGGTCTGACCTGCGGCAACGGTCCCTCATCCCCAATCCACAGCCCTTATTGTCATCACGACCTCGATCTCTCTAAAGAACAAAGGAAGTAACCCGTGAAGTTCCGGTGCGAGCGCGACGTGCTGGCCGAGGCCCTCGGCACCGCCAGCCGCGTCGCCACGAGCGCCACTGGCGCCCGAGCCCATCCCGGGATCAAGGCCGAGCTGGCCGGCGGCGCGCTGACCCTCACGGGAGGCGACGTCGACCTGACCGTGCAGGTGACCAAGCCGGTGCAGGGGGTCGCCGACGGCGCCGCGGTGCTGCCGGCGAAGCTCTCCACCGAGATCGTCCGGGCCCTCACCGAGGGCGCCATCACCGTCGAGTGCGACGGCGACGAGGGCCACATCACCGCCGGCCGGTCGCACTTCACCGTGCGCCTGCAGCCCGTCGAGCACTTCCCCCGGCTGTCGCCGCCGCCGTCGGACCGGGTGACCCTCGCTGCCGAGGAGCTCGCCACCGCGCTGCGGCAGGTGGTGCGAGCGGCGTCGTCGGACACGATGCGTCCCATCCTCACCGGGGTGCTCCTCGCTGCCGAGGGCGATGGCCTGCGGCTGGTGGCGACCGACTCCTACCGGCTCGCGGTGCGGGACCTGCCGGGAACGAGCGTGCTGCGGGAAGGCCAGACCGTGCTCGTGCCGTCGCGGTCGCTGGGCGAGCTGGCTCGCCTGCTGGGCGCCGGCGGCGAGGTGACCGTGGGCCTGGCCGAGCGGGAGGTGACCTTCGAGGTCGGCGACAGCCGGCTCATCACCCGCCTCCTCGAGGGTGACTTCCCGAACTACCGCCAGCTGATCCCCTCCACCCACCCCAACCGGCTCACGATCGGCCGGGAGCCGTTCCTCGAGGCCATCCGGCGGGTGCGGCTGCTGGCCAAGGAGGCCCAGGCCGCCACCATCCGCCTGCAGCTCAAGGCCGACGGCCTCGAGCTCACCGCCACCACGCAGGACATCGGCCAGGCCCACGAGGACCTCGATGCCAAGTACGAGGGCACCGAGATGACGATCGCCTTCAACCCCGACTTCCTGCTCGACGGGATCGAGGCCGTCGAGGGCGACGAGGTGAGCCTCGAGACCATCGATGCCCTCAAGCCGGCTGTCGTTCGCTCGGTCGAATCGCAGGACTACCTGTACCTGCTGATGCCCGTCCGGGTGAGCTGACGGGGCCCGCGGGCCCCGGGAGGGATGCCCTCGTGCGCCTGCGGCGCATCACCCTGGCCGACTTCCGGTCCTACGAGGCGGCCGAGCTGGAACCGGCCGAGGGCCTGACCGTCATCGTCGGGGCCAACGGTGAGGGGAAGACGAACCTGCTCGAGGCCATCGGCTACCTCGCCACCCTCTCGTCGTTCCGGGGGGCGCCGGGGGATGCCCTCGTGCGCCAGGGCGCGCCGAGCGCGGTGATCCGCGCCGAGGTGATCGACGCCGACGATCGCGCCGCGCTCGTCGAGGCCGAGCTGCGGCGCGCCGGACGCGACCGGGTGATGGTGAACCGCCAGACCCTGCGGCGGGCGCGCGACCTGCTCGGCACCGTGCGGGTCTCGGTGTTCTCGCCCGACGACCTCGCGCTGGTCAAGGGCGGCCCGGCGGAGCGGCGGCGGTATCTCGACGACGCGCTGGTGGCGTGCGCGCCGAAGCACGACCGGACCCTCGGCGATCTCGAGCGCATCCTGCGCCAGCGCAACGCCCTCCTGAAGCAAGCAGCCGGGCGGGTGACACCGGAGGTCGAGGCCACCCTCGACGTGTTCGACGCCAAGCTGGCCGAGACGGGGGAGCGGCTGGGGGCGGCCCGCGCCGCCCTCGTCGAGCGGCTCGAGCCGATCGTGGCGAAGGCGTACGACGTGGTGGCGTCGGCGGCGGCCGCGGTCACGGTCGGGCTGGACGCGCCGTGGCAGACGCAGGGCCTCGCCGCCGCGCTCGCCGCGTCTCGCACCGAGGACCTTCGCCGCGCCGTCACGACCGTGGGACCCCACCGGGACGACGCCGTGCTGACGATCAACGGCATGCCGGCGCGCACCCACGCGTCGCAGGGCGAGCAGCGGTCGCTTGCATTGGCCCTGCGGCTCGGGGCCCACGAGCTCGTCA
>Ga0247717_1000651_pt1 | contig 10029 bp, 7 predicted proteins | sample 24E_NmetaG_FD_189047 | JGI IMG/M metagenome (GOLD analysis project Ga0247717, IMG submission 189047) | Soil microbial communities from hillslope of Landscape Evolution Observatory, University of Arizona, Oracle, AZ, United States - 2-4-E_N | ecosystem: Engineered > Artificial ecosystem > Mesocosm... | reverse complement strand
CGGTACGCTCGAGCCGGCTGCGCTTTCGCGCTAGGACAGCAGGGTCGTCTTGGTGAGGTCGCGCATCTCGCGCGCGTCCGAGGCGCCGATGGTCCATTCGGCGATGGTCGAGTCGGGCTTGATGTAGTAGACGACGGGTTCGGCGGCCAGGCGCCAAGCCGCGGCGGCGGGGGCGAGCGTGCCGGTCGCGGGTGCGTCCTTGTCGTCGGCCCATTGCTCGATGTGCACGAAGTTGGCCCGGTCGGCCGTCTCCTTCTGCACGATCATCAGCTGGTCGACGATCGGGCCGCAGAAGCGCGACTCGCAGAATGCGGGCGTGCCGATGATCAGGACGGTCGGCTTGCCGTTCTTGAGCGCTTGATCCAGCGAGATCTGGTGCATCGTGCAGGGCTCGCGTTTGCCCGCGTCGTTGACGCGGGTGCAGATCGGGTCGACGCCCCGCGCATCGTCCAGCGTCGGGGTCGGCGTCGAGATCGCCTTGTCTCCCGGGACCGGCTGCGGGTCCTTGCCGGGGGCGGCGGGCACGTTGCCGACGACCAGGGTCGAGCCGCCCTGCACCTGCTCGGATCCCTCGGGCGTCGCCTCGACATAGACGAGCCACTGGCCTTCGGTGTCGAAGCTGGCACGGCCGATGTAGACGCCGCGATCGAAGCCGTCGCCGTGGAATTCCAGATCGATCGGGCCCTGCAGCGGTGCGGTCTCGGAGGTGGCGACCCAGGCGCGGGCGGTCCCGCCCTTGTAGACGGTGCCGCCGTCGGTGCCGGTCGGGACGAGCGCGAGCGCAAGCCGGTCGTCCTCGCGCGCCAGGTTCGGCTGCACGGAGATGACGTTGACGGTGTTCTGCTTGCCGGCGATGAGCTCTTTGATCGTCTTGGCGTCGGTGTTGCTTTTGCCGCCGTTGGGCGGGGCGGTGGTGCCGTTGCCGCCGCTGCACGCGGCCGCAACCAAGCCGAGGAACGCGGCGCCGCCGGCCGCCAGAAACTCGCGTCGATCCATGGGTGGGGTCATGAGAGCCCGATCCTACCGGCGGCCCGGAGGGCGTGCAGACGATGCTGTCGGTGGCATCGGCGATCCTGCTCTTGACGGAGGCAGCGGCCGCGGCGTACCGTGTCCTTCTCTCTCGAACATGTGTTCGAATGCTTGATTCGGGCTCCGTACGGGAGAGGGGGAAGGCCTCCGCCGCGGGTTCGCAGCGAGCGGGTGAGGCCGGAAAGCCTGGGGACGATGTCGAAGCGATACGACGAACCGGCCGATGTCGAACTGAATAGCGACGCCGGGATCGAGGCGTTCTGGTGGCGGGGCCGCCGCTATCGGGTGCGCCGCGTGCTGTCGCGCTGGCGCGAGGCCGGCGGCTGGTGGGAGAGCGCCGCCGACACCGCGCAGCCGTGGGCGCGTGGCGAGTCGAAGGAGATCCTGCGGGTCGATGCATTCCCGGATGCGAACGCGCCGGTGTCGGCCGATCCGGTGTCGGCCGAGCCCGTCGCCGCAACGCGGACGAGCGGGTTCGCGGGCGTCACCACCGCGACCGCGTTGTTCGCGGCGCGATCGGGCGGACATCATCCGGCCGGCCGCCGCCGCGTGCGCGCACCCATCGCCGGCACCTATGAGCTGTCCCGCGACCTGCGCAAAGGCACCTGGACGCTGCTGCGCATCTGGGACTGATGACGATTTCGAGCAAAAAGAAAGGAGCAGGCAGTCCTGCTCCTTTCATGGCTCGCAGTGTTGACTCTGACTCAGCGATCTCATTGTGGTTCGTCTTGCTCAGATGGTCAAGTGCCAGGTGGCGGGACGGTTATCTCTGGTTGGCCGTCCCGGCGATGGTCCCCTCAGTTGAGGGGGTGGGCTCGGACGGACTCGAACCGTCATCTCGAACTGAGTCAGAGTCGCGTGTTGTCCTTTACACTACGAGCCCACCGCCGCAATGCATTCTCGGGCTTCGCCTCGCGAAGTCCATTCCGGGAGAAGCGCGATGAACCAGCCGGCCTTCGCGCATCTGTCGGTCCGGACGGTCTACTCGCTCCGCGAGGGTGCGATCCGGCCGGACGAGCTGGCGGCGCGCACGGCGGCGCTGGGCATGAACGCGGTCGCGATCACCGACACCAACGGCCTCTACGGTGCGGTCCGCTTCGCGCAAGCGTGCGCGCAGCACGGCGTCAAGCCGATCTACGGCACGCGCCTGACTGTGGCCGGCCACGCAGGGGAGCGGTTCGTGCTCACGCTGCTCGCCGCGAACGACGACGGCTACACCAACCTGTGCCGGCTGCTGACCGCGGCGCACAACCGCGGCGAGCGCGGCGACCCCTGCGCGACGATCGAGGACGTGCTCGACCATGCACACGGCATGTTCCTTTTGCTCGGCCCCGAAAGCGACGCGCAGACGTTGCTGCGCGCCCGCCGCTTCGACGCGGCGGTCGCGGCCGCCCGCCGCTGGCGCGAAGGCTTCGGCCGCCGCCTGGTGATCGAGACCCGCAACCTGCTCGAGCCCGACTCGGGTTTGCGCATGCAGGACGCGCTGCGTCTGGCGGATGAGATCGACGCCAAAGCGGTGCTGACCAACGGCGTGCGCGCGGCCACGCCCGCCGATGCGTTCCTGCCCGATCTGCTCGACGCGATCCGCAAGCTGGTTCCGGTCTCGCAGCACGCGCGCGAGCAGGCTCATCTCCAGCGGCGACTTCAGCGTCGCCTCGTAGTTGGTGGCTTCGCGCGCGGCCGCACCGATTTGCTCGAAAACACCGCGCGCATCGCCGACGAATGCACCGTGGACATCGGCCTGGGACAGCTGCACCTGCCCGAGTATCCCGCGGCCCGGGGGTTCGGGGGGCTGAAGGAGCGAAGCGGTAGCCCCCCGGATCAAACGGCTCGCTCGGTCAACGAGCTGCTCGCCAAGCGCTGCCACGAGGGGCTGCGCCGCCGCGGCATGGATCCCAGCGACCGCACGGTGCGCGAACGCTTGGATGCCGAGCTGTCGCTGACCGCACGACTCGGCTTCGCCGGCTACTTCCTGACCGTCGCCGACATCGTGGCGAGCATGAAGCGCAAAGGCATCCGCTGCCAGTGCCGCGGCTCGGCCGCCGGCAGCCTGATCATCTATCTGACCGGCGTCAGCGAAGTCGATCCGATCGAGCACGACCTGCTGTTCGAACGTTTCGTCAACCCGCATCGAACTGAGCTGCCCGACATCGACATCGACGTCGAGTCCGCGCGGCGCGAAGAGATCTACGACGACATCCTCAAAGCCTTCCCACGCGACCGGGTCGCGTGCGTCGCGATGGTGGACACCTATCGCGCGCGCGGCGCGATCCGCGAGACCGGTAAGGCGCTGGGCTTTCCCGACGGCGAGGTGGACATCGTCGCCAAGGCCTTCCCGCAGATCGGCGCGCGCCACATCCGCGATTCGCTCGAGCATCTTCCTGAGCTCAAGCGCACCTCGCTCGCGCGTGGGCAGCTAGACCTGATCTTCGCCGTCGCCGAACGGCTCGCCGGCTTTCCGCGGCATCTGGCGCTGCACCCGTCCGGGATCTTGATCGCGCCCGACGATCTGACGACGCGATCGCCGCTCGAACGCAGCGCCGCCGGATTCCGCATGGTCCAGTTCGACAAGGATGACGTCGAGGCGCTCGGCCTTTTGAAGCTGGACGTGATCGGCATCCGGATGCTGTCCACGATGACCCACGCCATCAAAGAGATCCGCCGCACCAGCGGCCAGCAGGTGGATCTGGATGCGATCCCGCGCGACGACGACAAGACCTTCGATCTGGTGCGCGCCTCGCGCACGCTCGGCTGCTTCCAGATCGAGTCGCCCGGCCAGCGCGAGCTGCTCGCCAAGTTCCAGCCCGACCGCTGGAAGGATCTGATCATCGACATCTCGCTGTTCCGGCCGGGGCCGGTGAACTCGGACATGATCGGGCCGTACCTGAACCGGCGGCACGGCTTCGCGAACCCGATCTACGCGCATCCGGCGCTGCGGCCGTTCCTGCAGCAGTCCTACGGCGTGATCGTCTACCACGAGCAGGTGATGCGCGCGATCGCGGTCGCGACCGGGGTGGACCTGGGCAAGGCCGATCAGATCCGTCGCGAGCTGAGCGACCCGGACCGGCTTCCGGCGATCAAGGAATGGTTCTACGACGCGTCGCGCGAACGCGGCTGGAACGATCGCGACATCGACGCGATCTGGAAAGAGGTCGCCTCGTTCGCGGCGTTCGGATTCTGCAAGGCGCACGCGGCCGCGTTCGCGGTGCCGACGTATCAGTCGGCCTGGCTCAAGGCCAACCATCCGGCCGCGTTCTACGCCGGCGTGCTGACCCACGAGCCGGGCATGTATCCGCGGCGCGCGATCATCGACGACGCCCGCCACGAAGGCGTTCCGGTCTTCAACGTCGACGTCAACGTCTCGGTCCGCGAATACACCGTCGAGGCGGGCGGCGTGCGCATCGGCCTGATGCATGTGGACGGCATCTCGGCCGCCGAGATCGACTCGATCCTGACGGCGCGGGAAAGCGGGGGAGTGTTCCGTGACCTCGGCGACCTGTGCCGTCGCACGCGCCTGTCGCGGCCGACCGTCGAGAACCTGATCCACACCGGCGCCTGCGACGCATTCGGCGGCCGGCGCGATCTGCTGCTGCGCGTCAAAGACCTGTGGACAAAGAAGATGCCCAAGCCCGAGCGCGCCCAGACCGATCTGAAGGTCGCCGAGCCCGCGCCGGTCTACGGCCTGCGCGCCTACAGCGACGCCGAGAAGGTCCGCGCCGAGATCGAGGTCACCGGCATGGACGTGTCGCGTCACGTGATCTCGTTCTACGAGCCCGTGCTCGGCGCGCTGCGCGTCACCCGCAGCGAAGGGCTGCGCGCGACCCGGCAGCGGCAGCGGGTCATGGTCGCCGGCGTCAAGGTCGCCTCGCAGACCCCGGCGGTTCGGTCGGGGCAGCGGATCATCTTCCTGACGCTCGACGACGGCACCGGTCTGGTGGACGCGACCGTGTTCGAGTCCGTGCAAGAGCATTGCGCGTGGACGGTGTTCCACTCGTATCTGATCGTGGTGCGCGGCACCGTGCATCGCACCGGAAAGCGCGGCGTGTCGATCAACGTCGAGCGTGCCTGGGAGCTGGGCTCGCTCGCCAAGCAGTACCGCGCCGGAGCGCTGGACGTGGACGCGATGTGGACCGAGGGCGTCGCCGAGATCGAAGCCGCCGAACGCGAGCGGCTCCGCACCCGCGGCAAGAAGGCGCCGCCGGTCAAGCATTCCGGCGGCCAGCTGGTCCTGCCTCTTCCCGCGGCCGGGCCCGCCGCAAACCCGGCGGAGGCCCCGGCCGCGCAGGCGCCGCGCAAGCTGTGGCACTCCAGCGGCGGCTCGGCGGGCGCATGAGACGGCGCATGAGACGGCGCATGAGACAATGAGCGAGATGACCTCCTCCCCGGCGTCGGCCGAGCCGATCCTGCACGTGGACATGGACGCGTTCTACGCGTCCATCGAAGCGCGCGACGACCCGACGCTGGCGGGCATCCCGCTTGCGGTCGGCAGCGCCGGTCCGCGCGGCGTGGTCGCCGCCGCCTCCTACGAGGCGCGCGTCTACGGCGTCCACTCGGCGATGCCCAGCGTCCAAGCCCGGCGGCTGTGCCCGGAGCTCGTCTTCGTCCCGCCCGATTTCGACCGATACAAAGCCGAGTCCGACGCGGTCTTCGAGATCTTCCGGTCCTTCACGCCGCACGTCGAGCCGCTCTCGCTCGACGAGGCGTTCCTCGACGTCGCCGGCGCCGAGCGGCTGTTCGGCTCGCCCGAGTCGATCGCGCACGCGATCAAGGCCCGCGTCCGGGACGAGCGGCGTCTGCCCTGCTCGGTCGGGGTCGCACCGAACAAGTTTCTCGCCAAGCTCGCCTCCGGCAAGGCCAAGCCCGACGGCGTGCTGGTCGTTCGCGCGGGCGCGATCCGCGCGTTCCTGGATCCCCTCGACGTCGAGGATCTATGGGGGGTGGGAGAGGTAACCGCGACCGCGCTGCGCCGGCTCGGCGCGCGCACCGTCGCCGAGCTTCGCGCGCTGCCCGCCGGCGCGCTCGAGCGGGCGCTCGGCGCCAACGCGGCCACGCACCTGCGGAGCCTGGCGAGCGGCATCGACGACCGGGCGGTCGTCGCGCGCGAGCCGGCCAAGCAGGTCGGCGCCGAGGAAACCTACGAGCGCGACCTCGACGACCCCGCCGACGTTCGCCGCGAGCTGCTGCGCCTGTCCGAGCGCGTCGGACGCCGTCTTCGCGCCGAGGGCATGTCGGGCCGAACCATCACCATCAAGGTCCGCTTCTCGACGTTCAAGACGATCACGCGCGCGCGTACCATAGAGGCGCCGACCAACGTCGCCGAGGTCCTTTACGAAACCGCACGCGACCTCTACAAGGCCGCGGCGTTCGACCGGCCACGCATCCGCCTGCTCGGCATCTCGGTCTCGTCGCTGGTCGAAGGCGACGGGAGCGCCCAGCTCAGCCTGGGCGAGGAGCGGCCCGATCGGTGGCGCGCCGCCGACGGAGCGGCCGACGCGCTTCGCAAGCGATTCGGGTCGGGCGCGGTCGAGCGAGCCGCTCTCGCGGATCGCAAGCCCGTGCGGGCCCGGCGGCCGCCCCCGCCCGCGCGGTAGGCTGCATCCGGAGGGAGGCACTCATGTCCGAGGACAAGGTTCTGTACGAAGTCGACGATCGCGTTGCCGTCGTCACGCTCAACCGGCCCGACCGTCTCAACGCGATGGACGCCGACGTGTTCCGGCTGCTGACAGAGCATGCCCGCCGTGCCGCCGCCGATCCGCAGGTCCGTGCGGTCGTGGTGCGCGGGGAGGGCCGCTCGTTCTCGAGCGGGCTCGACATCTCGCTGTTCGGCCAGCAGGCCTCCGAGGACGGAGTCCCGAGGATCGACATCGAATCCCTCCAGCGGGCCTTCACGGTTTACGAAGAATGCCCGAAGCCGACGGTAGCGGCGGTCCAGGGGCACGCGCTCGGCGGCGCGTTGCAGCTGGCCATCGCATGCGACATCCGGATCGCCGCGACCGACGCGGTCTTTTCGGCCGCCGAGGTCCGGTGGGGGATCATTCCGGACTTGGGCGCCACGCAGCGTCTGCCACGCCTGATCGGATTGGGACGTGCCAAGGAGATGGTCCTGACCGGTCGCAACGTCACCGCCGACGAAGCCGGCCACTGGGGCCTGGTCAACCGCATCTGCGAGCCGGACGCCCTGCTCAAAGAGGCGATGTCGCTGGCATCGCAGCTTGCCGCCGGCCCTCCGCTGGCCCTCGCGGCCGCCAAACGGCTGACCGGCTCGGCGCTGGATCGTCCGGTCGCGGAGGGTTTGGACCGCGAAGCGCAGGCGCAACGCACATTGCTCGCATCCCAAGATTTCCGGGAAGCGGTCACCGCAGGTTTCGAAAAGCGTGCGCCCGCCTACCAGGGAAGATAACGGGGAACAGAACGGCTCAGGACGAAGGACCTGTTGTCCGCCTCCACGGCGGGCCCCTATAATCCGAGTCAAGCCGACCGGGACGGAACGATGCCGCTATCCGAGCACGAGCAGAGAATCCTCGATGAGATCGAGCGAAGGCTCGTCGAAGAGGATCCCAAGTTTGCGCGCGGCGTTCACGCCAAGACGCCGCACGGGCAGTCTCTTCGACGACTGCGCCGCGGCATCATGGGATTCGCGGCCGGTCTCGCGCTGCTCATCTCCGGTCTGCTCATCCCCGACGCGTTCTTCCTTTTCGGCATCGCTGCGTTCGCCGTGATGCTCGCGTCGGCTGTCGTGATCGCCTCGAGCGTCAAGGCCATCGGTCACAAGCCCGTCGCGCCCGATCAGAAAAAGCGCGGCGCGTGGTTCGACAAGATGGAAGATCGTTGGAAGAAGCGCTTCGAAAAAGACGAGTAGCGCTCACGATTGTCGACGAATCAACGCGCCGCACGGACGGCGCGTTCTTCGTTTTCGAACATTTTTCGAAAACATCGGGTGAACACCTTGCAGGACCAATGCCCGGTGAATTAGAAAAGGAACCTCGCGCCTTCCCCCGCGCTGCTCACCCCGTTCAAACGGTTACGGAGTCCTGCAAATGATGGAAGGCTTTACCGCGCTCCAAGCTTCTCGATTCACGGGCTGCACCGGAAACCAGCTTCGCTATTGGGACAAGATCGGGCTCGTCAAGCCGTCGGTCCAGCCGACGCGTGGCCGTCCGGGCGTCCGCCGGCTCTACTCGTTCCGGGATCTGGTATCGCTCAAGGTCGTCAAGTCGCTGCTCGACGAAGGGATGTCGCTCCAGCGAGTGCGCCGCGCCTACGAGTACCTTCGCGATGCGCACGCGCTCGAGGATCATCTCGCCGGCATCAAGCTGGTGACCGACGGCAAGAGCATCTTCCGGGTTTCCAAGGGTGATGACGAGTTCGAGGACGCGCTGCGTAAGGGCCAGATGGCCTTCTTCGTCGCCATCGACAAGATGGCGCGCGAGGTGGACGACGGCGTGACCTCGTTCGTGCGGGACCGGGACCAGTTCATCCGGACCATCAAGGCCGCCGAGTCGGACTTGCGCGCCGAGATCTCGCCGAAACGCCGCCGCGTGGCCCGCTGAGCCGATCCTTCACGAAGCCCGGTCCCTAGGACCGGGCTTTCCACCATCCCCAGCCGGCCATCGACATCAGCCGGGAGGCGGCGGGCAGCGAGGGGGCGACCGCGTGGCGTGCTTGCTTGCCGAGCGCCGCGGCGCGTTCCGCCTCGGCCGTCGCCGCCGGAGCCCACAAGGTCCGTTCGGTGATGGCGGCAAGGTCGCGGAGCGGGCCTTCGGCCGGGGCGGCCATCGCCGCCAGCCTCCCGGCGTACTCCGCCGGGGTCTCCCCGGGTCGTTTCGGCACCCGGGCGGCCGCGCACCAGTCCAGGAAGTCCATGTAATGCGCAACGGTCGCGGCCCGGGCGTTGGTGGCCTTGCGGCGTCGCAGCAGACGTTTGGCGGCCGCGCCGCCCGGCAGCGCCAGCAGCGTCCCGGCGATCAAGGCCAGCGCGATCCACAGCGGCTTTCGGTCCTTGGGCGCGCCGGCGACGCCGCCGGCCGCCCCGCCCACGTCCGGATCGCGCGGCTCGCTCGTCGGGGGAGCGGCCGAGCCGGTCGGCTGGGCCGTCGGCTGCGTGGTCGGCTCGGGGTTGATCGTCGGGTTCAGGGCCTGCGGCGTGGTGTAGGTTGGGGTGATCGTGATCTCGCTGCGGGGCGTGGGCTCGAACGGCAGCCAGCCGTAGCCCGGGAAGTACAGCTCCACCCAGGCGTGCGCGTGCTTGGTGGTGACGCGGTACTCGTCGGCCCCGATCGGGTCGCCGGCCGCGAAGCCGATCGCCACGCGCGACGGGATCCCGATCACCCGGGCCAGCACCGCCATCGTGGATGAGAACTGCTCGCAGTAGCCACGCCTGACCTCGAGCAGGAACTGGCTCATGGTCCGGTACGAGTGGCCGTTGGCGACCTGGTCGTCGTACTCGAACTGGCGAAGGTGGTTCTGGATCGCGACGGCTTTGCGGAACAGCGAGGTCTCCCCGTCGGTGATCTGCAAGGCCGCCGCCCGAATCTCGGCAGGAACCTCGTTGCCCGGCAGGCCGAGAAACTGGCTGCCGATCGGATCACCTGTGATGTCCTCGGCCGTGATGCGGTCGAGGTCCTCGGGGGCCGGCGAGATCAGCCGCGACGTCACGTCGACCCGCTCGCCGGTTCGCATCTGGCCGCTCAGAACCAAGGACCGCGTGACGGGCTCGAGCCGGACGCTGTCCCGGCGATCCACGCGGATGGCCTCGTAGGCGCCCGGCAGCCACGGGCCGGAAAGCTTCGCGAGCGTGATCTCCTGCTTGAGCGTGCGCGACTGCGGGACCGGAACCGTCGCCGGGATCGTGGTGCCGCTGATCTCGGGAACCGCGCGCCGCGGCGGCGCCGACCACACGATGCCGTTGAACTGGTCGAGTGCCGTGATGCGCCAGTAGGCCGGCTCCTCGGCCTTGACGGTGAACAGCGGAACGGCCGGCGTCTGGTTCAGGCTCGGCTG
>Ga0247717_1000650_pt1 | contig 10042 bp, 7 predicted proteins | sample 24E_NmetaG_FD_189047 | JGI IMG/M metagenome (GOLD analysis project Ga0247717, IMG submission 189047) | Soil microbial communities from hillslope of Landscape Evolution Observatory, University of Arizona, Oracle, AZ, United States - 2-4-E_N | ecosystem: Engineered > Artificial ecosystem > Mesocosm... | reverse complement strand
CCGCCCGGCAAGACCCTCGCCTGGCTGGCGCGCGACGACGACTCCTGTCGCGTCGACGACGGATGCCCGGACGAGGAGTGGTTCGCGCGACGCGACATCTTCCCGACCACCGACACGGAGCTGACCCTCGAGCGGCTCCCGTCGCGATCCGACGATCGCCGCGAGTGGCACGAGGTGACCGTGGTGCTCATCGACGAGCGCGGGCGCCGGGTCGGCGAGACCGGCTGGACCCTCGAGTTCCAGGTGGCGCGTTGATGGTCTCGCTGCGCAAGCTCCGCTCGACTGCGCCACTGTCGTGGCCGCCCTGCGGGTGCGCGGGGTGCGAAGGGAGGGCTGATGGTCTCCGCTGACGAGCATCTCGCCCAGGTGCGGGAGGAGGAGGCGCTCGTCGCCGAGGTCGAGCGCACCCGCGAGGAGCTGCGGGCCGACGCCCGCGAGCGCCTCGGCGTCACCGGCAGCGCCGAGGGCATGCCGTCGTTGCGGACCGTCATCGCCCTGCCCGGCGTGGCGATGTACCCGCTGTTCGCGCTCGGGGTCCTCTCGATCGTCGACAGCTTCCAGGCCTACGCCTTCTCGGTGCTGACGCCCGAGATCAGCCGCGCCCTCGGCGTCGGCAAGGGCGCCATCGCCGGCGTCATCGCCCTCAAGACCCTCGCCGTGTCCCTGGCCCCGCTCCCCGTCGCGGCGCTGGCGCAGCGCCGGGCCCGGCGGGCGCTGCTGTCGATCATCTCGGCGTTCCTGTGGAGCGCGGTGGCCATCTCCACCGGGTTCGTGACCCTCATCTGGGGCCTGCTCCTCGTCCTCGTCCTCGACGGCTTCACCACCGGGTCGGTCGAGGTGCTCCATCGCCCGCTGCTGATGGACTCCTACCCGCCCCAGGGCCGGGTGCGGGTGCTCTCCGCCTACCAGGGCTTCAACGCGTTCGGGAACGTGCTGGCCCCCCTGCTGGTGGCGCTGCTCTCGACCCAGCTGGGCTTCACGTGGCGCGGCGTGTTCGTCGTGCTCGGGCTCATCTCGATGGTCGGCGCCGTGCTCTCCCTGCGCCTGCGCGACCCCGGCTTCGGCCGGTGGGACACCGACCAGATCCGGGCGGCGGTCCACGAGCGGCGGGCCGAGGACGACGAGGACGAGGCGCGGTTCGGGACCGTCCACCCCGACGAGGTGGCGCTCGGCTTCTTCGAGATCGTCCGCCGGCTCATGCTGATCCCCACGGTCCGGCGGCTGCTGATCGGCCAGGCCGTGCTCGGCATCCTCCTCATCCCGTTCCAGACGTTCCTGTTCTTCTTCCTCGACGAGCGGTGGGGGCTCGGGCCCGGGCCGCGCGGGCTGTTCTTTGCGTTCCTCGCCGCGATCAACATCGTCGCCCTCGTCGCGTTCGGGCGACGGGGGGAGTCCCTGTTCCGGCGCGACCCCGGCCGCGTCCTCGACCTGTCGGCCGTCCTCCTCGCCGCCGCGGTCGTCCTCATCTGCATCGCCGGGCTCGTCCCGAACCTCGTCGCGGTGTGGCTGCTGTTCGGCGCCGCCTCCGGGCTCCTGGCCGTGCTCACGCCTGCGTTCGCGGTGACGGTCCTGTCGATCATCCCCGCCAACATGCGGCCCCACGCGGCCGCGCTGCTCGGCATCTTCCTCGGTGGGGTGGGTGGGCTCATCGGCGCCCTGTTCCTCTCCGGGATCGACCGCCGCTTCGGGATCGGCGGCTCGATGGTGTCGCTGCTCGTGCCCGGCCTGATCGGCGCCGCCATCCTCCGCAGCGCCAAGGGTCTTGTGCAGCCCGACCTCGACCGGATGATCGACGAGGTGCTCGAGGACGAGGAGATCCGCGCCATCAACGCGTCAGGCGGGCGGCTGCCGATGCTCGCGTGTCGAGGCATCGACTTCTCCTACGGCCAGCTCCAGGTGCTGTTCGACTGCAACCTCACCGTCGACGACGGGGAGATGGTCGCGCTGCTCGGCACCAACGGCGCCGGCAAGTCGACCCTGCTGAAGGTGATCTCCGGCATCGGTCTGCCCACCGCCGGGAGCGTCCGCTTCCGGGGGACCGACATCACCTTCCTCGACGCCGAGCGCCGGTTGCGGCTCGGGATCACGCAGATCCCGGGGGGCCGTGCCGTGTTCGGTCCGATGACGGTGATCGACAACCTCCGCGCCTTCGGCACGACGGTCCGGCGGGACCGCGCCGCGCTCGATGCATCGATCGACCGCTGCTTCGACGCCTTCCCCCGGCTCGCCGAGCGCCGCAACCAGCTCGCCTCGACGCTGTCCGGCGGCGAGCAGCAGATGCTGGGCCTGTCGAAGGCGCTCATCCTCAAGCCCCGGCTGCTGCTCATCGACGAGCTGTCGCTGGGGCTGGCGCCGGTGATCGTCGGCCAGCTGCTCGACATGGTGCGCCAGATCAACGCCGACGGCACCGCGGTCGTGCTCGTCGAGCAGTCGGTGAACATCGCCCTCGGTCTCGCCGACCACGCCTACTTCATGGAGAAGGGCGAGGTTCGCTTCGACGGCCGCAGCACCGACCTGCTCGCCCGCGACGACCTGCTCCGCGCCGTCTTCCTCGAGGGTGCGGGGGCGAGGAACCGGTGACCGCCCGCACGCCCGAAGGGCCCCTCGGCTCGGAGCGAAGGCAGTGATGCAGTGAACATCGAGATCCCGCTGCCGGTGGTGGTGCTCGGGACCATCATCGGCATGACCTACGGCCTGCTGGCCGTCGGCCTGGTGCTGATCTACCGATCGAACCGGATCGTCAACTTCGCCCACGGCGAGATCGGGGCGTTCGCCGCCGCGGTCTTCGGCGTCGTCGTCATCCGCTGGCACGTGCCGTACTACGTGGCCCTCCCGCTGGCGATGGCCCTGGGCGGCGCGGTGGCGGCGCTCGCCGAGGTGGCGGTCGTGCGCCGCCTGCGGAACGCGCCGCGGCTCATGTCGATCGTGGCGACGCTCGGGATCGGCCAGTTCCTCGTGTTCTTCGGCGCCGCCGTCAACAACCAGGCCTCGGCGGGGTTCATCTTCCCGCAGCCGCCGTTCGTGCCGGTGTTCCAGATCGGGGCCCTGCGGATCACCCCCGCCTACTCGGGGATCCTGTTCATCGCGCCGTGGCTCGTCGTGGCCATCGCCGTGTTCCTGCGCCGCTCGTCGTTCGGCATCGGGATCCGCGCCGCGGCCGCCAACGCCGAAGCGGCGCGCATGGCCGGCATCTTCGCCGGCCGGATGTCCTCGCTGGCGTGGGCGCTGGCGGGCGCCGCCTCGGCGTTCACCGCGATCCTCGTGCAGCCGTCTCGTGGCTTCACCTCCGGTGAGTCGTTCGGACCGTCGCTGCTCCTGCGGGCCCTCGCCGGCGCCGTGATCGCCCGGATGGTCAGCCTGCCGGTTGCGCTCGCCGCCGGGATCGGTCTCGGCATCGTCGAGCAGCTGCTCCTCTGGAACCACCCGCGCGCCGGCTTCGTCGAGCTGGCCCTGTTCGCCATCATCCTCGGCGCCCTCCTCCTCCAGCGTCCGCAGGGCGGCCGCGACGAGGAGAAGGGGTCGTGGGCGGCCGTCCAGGCGTGGCGGCCGGTGCCCGACGCGTTCCGCTCGGTCTTCCTCGTCCGCCACCTCGGGGTCATCACCGGCGTCGTCGCGGCCGCCGCCTCGGTCGTGCTGATCATGCTGGTGACCAACAGCGACGCCATCATCCTCGTGTCGATGATGGGCTTCGCCGTGGTCGGGCTCTCGGTCGGGGTGATCACCGGCCTGGGTGGCCAGCTCAGCCTCGGCCAGTTCGCGCTGGGGGCGGTGGGGGCGACCATCTCGTACTACGTGTCCAGCCGGACCGGCAGCTTCCCGCTGGCGTTCCTCTACGCCGGCCTCGGCGCTGCGGCCATGTCGCTGCTCATCGGCCTGCCCGCGCTCCGCCTCAAGGGCCTGATGCTCACGGTGACGACGCTGTCGTTCGCGCTCGTCACCCCGGCGTGGCTGTTGCAGCAGGAGTGGATGCTGGGCAGCGGTGTCGATCCTGGTCGCCCCATCGTGTTCGGGAACGCGCTCGACACCGGCCGCGAGTACTACGGCGTCGCCCTCGTGGTCACCGTGCTGATGGTGATCCTCGCCCGCAACGTGCGCCGGGGCGGCTTCGGCCGGCTGCTCGTCGCCATCCGCGACAACGAGGACAACGCCCGGGCGTTCACCGTCCCGGCCCGCCTCGTGAAGGTGCAGGGCTTCCTCCTGGCCGGCTTCATCGCCGGCGTCGGCGGCGCGATGTACGGGCATGCCTTCTCGCGCATCGGCTCCACGGTCTTCGGCACGCGGGCGAGCATCGACGTCGTCGTGATGACCGTGATCGGCGGCATCTCGACGCTCGCCGGCCCGCTGATCGGCGTTCTCTACACGATCGGTGTTCCGGCGTTCGTGCCGCTCGACGCGGCCGGGCTGGCCGCCACCAGCCTCGGCTTCCTGCTGCTCGTGATGTACCTCCCGGGCGGTCTGGCGCAGGTGATCCTCCCGGTCCGTGACCGCATCGTGGCCCGGCTGGTGCGCGGCCGTGTCGATCTCGAGGCCGGTGAGGACGGCGAGCCGGGTGATGACGCGGCGATGCCGGTGGCCCGCCGCCTGGCGGCGCGCGACCGGTCGACGCCGGCGAGCGCGGAGGCGCACCGCGTGCTCCGCCCCAAGCTCCTGGAGGCGGTCGACCTCGTCAAGCACTTCGGCGGGGTCCGGGCCGTCGACGGTGTGTCGCTGCACGTGCGCACCGGCGAGACGCTCGGGCTGATCGGGCCCAACGGCGCCGGCAAGACGACGACGTTCGAGCTGCTCGGTGGCTTCACCCGACCCGATCGTGGCGCGGTGCGCTTCGACGGACGGGACGTCACCCGGCTGGGTCCGGAGGCGCGCGCCCGGCTGGGGCTGATCCGATCGTTCCAGGACGCCGCGCTGTTCCCGACCATGACGGTCGAGGAGACCGTGATGCTGGCCCTCGAGCGGGTGATGCCGACGAGCTTCCTGCGGTCGTGCGCCGGCGTCACCGCCGGCGACCGCGAGAAGCGACGGCGAGCGGCCGAGCTGGTCGAGCTCATGGGTCTGGGCCGCTACCGCGGCGCCCAGATCCAGGAGCTGTCCACCGGCACCCGGCGGATCACCGAGCTCGCCTGCCTCGTGGCCGTCGAGCCGACCCTGCTCCTGCTCGACGAGCCGTCCTCGGGCATCGCCCAGCGGGAGACCGAGGCGCTCGGCGCGCTCCTCGCCGACCTCAAGCGGGAGCTGTCGCTCACGCTCGTCGTGATCGAGCACGACATCCCCCTGGTCATGTCGCTCGCCGACCGCATGGTCGTCATGGACGCCGGCTCGGTCATCGCCGCCGGGCCACCCGAGATCGTCCGCACCGACGCGCGCGTCGTCGAGGCCTACCTCGGCGGCAGCATCGAGGCCATCGAGCGGTCGGGGACCGCCACCCCATCACGCGCCCCACGGGCCAAGGAGCCAGCATGAGCACGACCGAGCAGAGCCAGAACCCGATCCCGGCCGCCGAGCCGCGCCGGCTGCGACCGCTCGCCCGCGGGCTTCCGTCGTTCGACCCGTCCTCGCCGGCGCTCACCTGGATCGGGCTGGCGCTGGCCGCCATCGGGTTCGGCGTGATCGCCTTCTCGTGGGGCAAGGTCGCCGGCCTGCTCGACGTCTCCCTGCAGATGCCCTACGTCGTGTCGGGCGGGCTGACCGGCCTCGGCCTCGTGATGGTCGGCATGACCGCGGTCAACGTCGCCGCTCGCCGGCAGGACGCGGTGGAGCGGGCCCGCCAGGTCGAGCAGCTCGAGTCCGTCCTCCGCGAGCTGCAGGAGACCCTGGAGCGCGACCGGTGACGTGGTGGCGCGATCCCTGGCGACGCTCGGTCGCGCTCGCCGGCGGGCTCGTGCTCGCCGGCTTCGTCGCCATCGCGCTCGCGTGGGTCGGCGTGTCGGCGACGCGGTCGGTGCCCGAGCAGGTCGCCTTCGCCGTGAGCGGCGGCATGGGCGGTCTCGCGCTCGCGGGCACCGGCGCCGCGCTGTTCGACATCCAGCGGCGGCGGCTCGCGACCGCCGAGGAGCGACGCGACTTCGCCGGGTTCGCCGAGCGGCTCGCCGGCATCGCGGAGTCGATCGCGGCGCGGGGCGCGGTCGTTCCGCCAGCACCGGCCCCGAGGTCGCGGCGGCGAGCGCCGCTTCGGGCGCGATGACCACGATGACCGATGTGACCGCGATGCTCGACGACCTCGCCGCCCTCGTCGAGGCGGAGTCGCCGTCGTCGGACCCGATCGCCTGCGGGGTGTGCGCCGACGTGCTCGCGACCATCGTCGATGCCCGGCTCGGCATCGCCGCCGAGCGCCACGACGGGGGCGGGAGTCCGGCCCTGGTCTGGCGGTTCGGAGGCCCCACGCGAGTGTTGCTGGTCGGCCACCTCGACACCGTGTGGCCGCGGGGGACGCTGGCCGAGATCCCGTTCCGCGTCGACGGCGACCGCGTCACCGGGCCCGGCGTGTTCGACATGAAGGCCGGGCTGGTGCAAGGCATCAGCGCCCTCGCCACCCTGCGCTCGCTCGAGGGCGTGACGATGCTCGTGACCAGCGACGAGGAGCTCGGCTCGCCCGGTTCCCGGGCACTGGTCGAGCGCGAGGCCCGGGGTGCTCTCGCTGCGCTCGTGCTGGAGCCCAGCGCCGCCGGCGGCGCGCTGAAGTCGGTCCGCAAGGGCGTCTCGATGTACACGATGGCGGTCCGGGGCCGGGCCGCCCACGCCGGACTCGAGCCCGAGCGGGGCGTCAACGCCCTGGTGGAGCTGGCCGCCCAGATCCCCCGCATCGCCGCGGTGTCGGCGCCCGAGCTCGGCACCACCGTCACCCCGACCCTGGCATCGGGGGGCACGGCGATGAACGTCGTGCCGGAGCTCGCGACCGTGCAGATCGACGCCCGGGCCGCCGTGGTCGAGGAGCAGGACCGCGTCGACCGCGAGCTGCGGGCCCTCGCGCCCACCCTGGCGGGCGCATCGATCGAGCTGACCGGCGGGCCCAACCGACCACCCCTCCCGGCGACGTCGTCGGCGGGCCTGCTGGCCCGGGCCCGACGGGTGGCGGGCGAGCTCGGGCTGGGTCCGCTCGACGACGTGGCGGTGGGGGGCGGGTCCGACGGGAACTTCACCGCCGGTGTCGGCACGCCGACGCTCGACGGCCTCGGGGCGGTCGGGGACGGCGCGCACGCCCGCCACGAGTGGGTCGACATCACGGCGATGCACCCGCGCGCCGCGCTGGTCGCCGCGCTCGTCGCCGATCTGTTGGAGCACCCGTGAGCCTGGGCACGCTGCTCGCCAACCTCGGCGTCGACGTGGTCGCCATCGCCGCGGCACCGAAGGGCCTCGACGTCGACGTGCAGGGCGTGACCATCCACGACCCGATCGACCCGGTGGTCGAGGAGGGCGATCTCGTCCTCGGCGTCGGGATCGACCCGACGTCGCTGGCCGCGGTGGAGACGGTGGCCGCCCTCGGGCGCGCCGGCGCCGTCGGGCTGGTCGTGAAGGGGGAGGCGGCCGCCCTCGTCGAGCCGGCCAACGCCGCCGGCACGGCGGTGCTCGTCGTCCCCCGGGAGATGGCGTGGTCGCAGCTGCACACGCTGCTCCGCAGCGCGCGGGCCGCCGAGGGCACGCCGGCCGCCGGCGCCGGCGATGCGCCCGCCGGCGACCTCTTCGCGCTCGCGAACGCGATTGCATCGATGGTCGGCGGGCCCACGACGATCGAAGACCTCCACTCGACGGTGCTCGCCTACTCCAGCCTCGACGAGCCGATCGACGAGCCCCGGCGCCAGACGATCCTCGGCCGGCGGGTGCCCGACGAGTGGGTGCGCCGGCTCCAGGACGACGGCGTGTTCCGCCGGCTCTACACCTCGCCGGGCCCGATCCGGATCGACTACCGCGAGGAGATCCCCGGCTACGCCAACCGCCTCGCGATCGCGGTGCGGGCGGGCGACGAGCTGCTCGGGTCGGTGTGGGTCGCGGAGTCGTCGCGCCCGCTCGGCGAGGAGGCCGAGTCGGCGCTCCGCGACGCGGCGCCGCTCGCCGCCCTCCACCTGCTTCGGAGCCGGGCCGCCGACGACCTCGAGCGGCGCCGCCGGGGCGATCTCCTCCGGGCGGTGCTCGACGGCCGGGCGGCACCCGAGGCACTCGGCGCGTCGCTGGGCCTCGGCACCGGCATGCCGGTGACGGTCGTCGATCTGGAGCTGATGATGGACGAGGAGGCGGGGACGGCGGCGGCGGCGGTGAGCGCCGACCGCGCCGTGAGCCTCGTGACGCTCCACTGCGAGGCCTACCGGCGGACGGCGGTGGCGGTGGCCGCCGGTCGCATCGTGCACCTCGTGCTGGCGGAGGGCGCGCCGGCGAACCGGCCGGCGCTGCTGCGGTTCGTCTCCGACCTCGTGACCCGCACCGCCGAGTCGCTCCGGGTGCCCCTGCGGGCCGCGGTCGGGAGCACGGTCCCCGGTGCCGCCGAGCTGCTCGGATCGCAGCGGGAGGCGGCGGCCGTCCTGCGGGCCATGCCCGCGTCCACCGGCGGGACGGGCGCGGTCAGCACGATCGACGACGTGCGGAGCCGCGTGGTGCTCGACGCCGTCCGGGACCTCGCCGCCCGCCAGCCCGACCTCCGCGACGGCAAGGTGGCGGCGCTCGTCGACCACGATCGGGAGAAGGGCACGGAGTACGTCGTGACCCTGCGGGCGTACCTCGACCACTTCGGCGACGTGCCGGCCGCCGCGGCGTCGCTGCACGTGCACCCGAACACCTTCCGCTACCGGCTTCGGCGCCTCGTGGCGGTCGCCGGGCTCGACCTCGACGATCCCACCGAGCGCCTCGTCGCCCACCTCCAGCTCACCACCCTGCTCTAGCGGTCGCGCGCGCGGATCGACATCACCCATTGCGCGCGGTCCGCCGGGCAGCAACGATTCCGGCGCCGGGCGCTCGGCCTGGCATGGAGCGAGAGGACGCCAGGTGGGGGAGAAGGGCAACGAGGTCCAGGGTGGGAGCGGGGTCCAGACCACCGACTCCGGCGGTGGCGGCGGCAAGAAGCCCAGCGACGCGCCGTGCGTCGTCTGCGGCGAGCCGCGTGGCGCGGCCCGGCCCTGCCCGCACTGCGGCATGGACTAGCGCCCCGCCGTGCTGACGACCCGCGCTCGATCGAGCGCGGCGTTCGCCGAGACCATCAGCGTCGGTGCTCGCCGCCGGCGCGCACCGCTCGTCGGGGTCGAGCAGGAGTACGGCCTGCGGGCGGGCTCGGCGCCCGTCGACTTCCGCCCGATCATCCACGACCTCGGCATCGCCGGCCGCCGGCTCGATCCTGGTGACCCCAACGCGTACCGGTCGCCGTCGGGCTCGGTCATCACCTGCGACGGTGCCGAGGCCGAGGTCGCGTCGCCGCCGGTGCTCCTCAGACCCGGCTTCACCGACGCCATCGCCCGCTGGACGGCAGCCGGTGCGGCCGCGCTCGGCGCGGCTGTGCCGGCCGGCGTGCGACTCGAGGGCTACTCGACGCACCTGAACGTCTCCAACCCGGGGCCGTTCAACGAGCTGGTGTGCCGGGTGTACGCCCGCACCTTCGCGGCGGGGCTCATGCTCCTCATGGACCGCGCCACCTCGCCGGGTCTCTTGGTCAGGCCTCGACCCGGTCGCACCGAGCTCGGCGGCGAGCACGTCGACGGCGTCCACCTCCGGGCGGCGACCGCCTACGCGACCGGCAGTGTCCTGGCGTGCACGCGCATCATGCGCGACCGGCGAGGTCACGAGCTGCCAGCGCGACTGGAGCTCGACGTCCTGCCCGCGACCGAGCGGTTCGGTTGGTACGTGGACCGCCGCGCGTTCGCGGGCGTCGACCTCTACGCCGACGGCCGCGATGCCCGGCTGCGGCGCATCGACGGCGCCACCGTGACCGCGCAAGCGCACCTCGAGCACTGCTGGTCGGTGGCCCGGCGGGAGCTCGCCGAACGCGTAGACGACGCCGATCTCGCCGACGCCGACGCCGTGGTCGCCGGTGTCGTACCGCTCCCGCTCGAGTCGGGAGCGGTACGAC
>Ga0247717_1000647_pt1 | contig 10071 bp, 11 predicted proteins | sample 24E_NmetaG_FD_189047 | JGI IMG/M metagenome (GOLD analysis project Ga0247717, IMG submission 189047) | Soil microbial communities from hillslope of Landscape Evolution Observatory, University of Arizona, Oracle, AZ, United States - 2-4-E_N | ecosystem: Engineered > Artificial ecosystem >... | reverse complement strand
GGAGCTGCAACTCCATCATCTCCTGGGCGCTGACACGCGCCGGGGCTCCGAGAGCGTCGAAGACGTCATGCACATCACCACAATAGGCAAGCTGTGACTTGCAGGCAAGCACGCGCCTGCCTGTCCTTCTGAGCGCGGCTCCCCCGACGGCGCCGTCACGTGCCCGCATCACCGCGGCGGGCGAGCGTGATCCCGGCATCCCAGCCGGGGGCTCGGCCTCCGTCCGGCAGCGGAATCGCCTCGGGATCGAGCCCGGCGCGTGTCAGCGCCCAGGAGATGATGGAGTTGCAGCTCCACATCTCCCCGGCGCGCCGCTCGTCCCGGCCCCATGTCAAGGTGGGCACCGTTGGAAGCAGTCCGAAGACGCGCTCGACCGCAGTCGCGTCGTCCGTGAGTCGCAGCGCAGGCGAGACGGCGTAGCAAAGGTCCGGGATGACGCCCTCGTGCCAGCGACGGACCTCGTACCGACAGATCCGCAGTCGCCCGGCCCACTTGATCCCGACCGGCCCCTGGGCGACCACGCCGCGCTCCCAGCCACGACGGTTCGGTACCGGCGTCATCTCGACGGTGTAGGGACCGTCGGGCATCCCGAGTTCGAGCGCCGAGTGGTAGATGTCGTAGCGGGGTCGCCGCTGGATCGACGCCGTTGCTCGGCGCCGGTGGCCGGTCGGTTCGCCTCAACGGATCATCCGCGAATCCGCACGGGTCATAGGCGCGGCCCCCCCGGACCTTGCTTCCATTGCCGCGCAGAGAGAGCGGCCTCGGACAGGGTCGTTGGTCCTCCTCCGCCACGAGATGAGGACCCAGCCGCTCGCTCGTCGCCGGACGCCGTCACACCACGGGGATGCAAGGCGGGCGATCCCGCCTGCGGGACCTTTGGCCCTACTGGCGAGAGCGCGGAACCGCTTCCCTGGGAGCTGAAGCAATCGACAGTGGAAGGAGAGGTCGATGAGTGCCGCGACCTACCCCGTTCGGCTCGACGGCCGGCTCGACGAGCCGCTGAGCCGCTGGCTGTGGCTCATGAAGTGGCTCCTGGTCATCCCCCACGCCATCGTCCTGGCCTTCCTGTGGCTGGCGGTCGTCGTGCTGACCCTGGTCGCAGGAATCGCCATCCTGTTCACCGGCGTCTATCCGCGGTCGATCTTCGACTTCAACGTCGGGGTCATGCGCTGGACCGGTGGCATCGATCCCGGCACACCTCCGACGCCCGAAGTACCGGCGGCGGGCGGCGGATCGGCGGACCTGGCGGCCTGACACCGAGAGGAGCACCAGCCATGCAGACGATCAAGGAGGCTGCGACCAGCTTCCTGGCCCCCAAGCGGATCGCCGTGACCGGCGTCTCGCGGACTCGGTTTGGGTGCACTTCGGGCGGATAGTGACCCGAACTGCACCCAAATCGAGGGGTCGCCGGCCGGTGATCCTCAGCCGATGTCGAGAATGCCGTCCAGGTAGGCGCGGCCCCGAGGCGACAGCCGGTAGCCGCGCTCGAGGCTGATCGTCAGCCCGAGGTTCTTGAGCTTGCGCACGTCGAGCTTGAACGGCTGCGTCTCGCGGCCGACGGCGGCCGCCAGGTCGGCGGCGCGCACCGCGGGTCGGGCCCCGATCAAGCGCAAGGTCTCGCGCGTCCACGGCCCGTGGGAGCTGGCCCGGTCGAGGCGGTCGAGCCGGCGGTCGATCTCGGCGACGTCGGCCGCCGCCAGATCATCCGCCGCCGCCAGCTCGGCTCGCGGGTCGGGCTCGTCGACGACGTGGAACTCGATCCGGTACACGGGGAGGTCCGCCGTCCCCCGCAGGTCGGCCACGAGCGCCGCCGCTGACGGGTAGCCACCCCGGCGGGCGTCGGCGTCGGTGATCGACGACGGATCGACGAGCTCGACGGAGTCGGCCTCGATGATGCCGGCGGGCGTGCGATAGCGGTTGCCGGCCACCGCCTGGCGCCGCTTCCAGCGCCGGAACGTCACCGTCACCGATCCGTCGGCGATCAGCGGCCAGAACCGCTGGGAGAACAGCAACGGTCAGCGCTGGCCGGCCATCTCCAGCGGTCGCCCGGAGCCCGGCGCCACAGTCGAGCGGGACCGCTCCGACGTCCAGTGCACCGCCGTGACGGCCGCCGCCGGCGCCCATATGAGGAACGCCGACGCGCCGAGGTCGTGGGCACCGATCACGAGCGCCACGACGGCCAGGTGGAACACCTGGCCGTGATAGGTCAACAACGCGGCCAGGTGCGGGTGGCGCCGCAGGCCGGTGACGGGACGATCGGGCTCATCGCGCCCGAGCCACGTGAGCATCCCGACCAGGACGACCGAGGTGAGGGTGAACCCGAGCTGGCTGCCGAGCGGCAACCCGAACCAGAAGCCGGGCCCGTCGTAAGCGAACAGCCGGCCCAGGTAGAACTCGTCGCCCAGCCGGCTGACCGGGTCGAGGATCCAGATGGCCCACACCCCGAGCAGCACGCCCAGACCGCACTCGGCGACCACCCGCCCCCGCGTGTGGCGAGGACCGGACGCCAGCAGCCGCCCCGTCGCGAAGGCGAAGTAGCCCATGAACGAGTAGCTGAGCGGGACCATGAGCGGCACGTCCCACGCCCACAGCTCGTCGCCCCGCAGCCCCTCGTTGAACTCGTAGTGCGTGTATGGGAAGCCGACGTGCACCGACGCGTTCTCGAACGCCAGCCCGACGACCATCGAGGCCGCGAAGTAGAGGAGGGTCCGACGCCAACCCATGTGGCGCACCGCGCACCAGAAGAAGGCGATCCCGAAGATCGTGACGTACCAGCGCCCGACGAACGTGCCGACGACCTCGTCCATTACGTGTCGGCCTCCTTGCCCCGACGGCCTTCACGATAGGCATCGCGCAGCTCGTCGTAACGGGCGGCGAGGGCGTCGGCGATGATCGCCAGCGGCCCCTCGGCGGGGAGGTTCGGGTGGGCATGGGTCGGCGCCTGGGCCAGCACCTCGCCCAGCGCGTCACCGAGGGCCACCAGCCGGCGCCGGTCGACCTCGTCGCGCATGCGCGGGAACAGCCCGTCCTCCTGGTGGTCGATGTGCCGGGCGGCCAGCTCGCGGACCCGCTTGCGCACGTCGGGGTCGCCCGCGTGCTTGTCGAGGTCGACCAACGCCTCTTCCAGCAGGTGGTCGACGTCGGCCAGGTCGTCGACCAGCGGGTCGGCGTTCGCGACCGACCGCCGGGCCTCGGCGTACAGCAGGTGGGCATCGGCGACGAGATGGGTCGCCAGCTCGCGGACGAGAACGGCGGTGTCGGTGTCTTCGAGCACCAGGTGCCGCAGCCGGTGGTGGTCGGCGGCCAGCAGCTCGAGCAGGTCGGAGCCCCTGTCCTGGGTGTCGCTCATCGCCCGGCCAGCACCAGGTCGGCCAAGCGGCGGCGTTGCCAGCTCTGGGCGCCGAGCATGAGGTCGTTCTGCTTGGCCCGCCGGTAGTGGAGGTGGGCGTCGCAGTCCCAGGTGAAGCCGACGCCGCCGTGGATCTGGATGCTCTCGCCGGCGACGTGGTTGGCCGCCTCAGCCACGAACCCCTTGGCCATGGCCGCCGCTCGCTCGCGCTGCGGGTCGTCGACGTCGGACGTCCACGCCGCGTAGTGCGTGCCCACGCGCGCCAGCGTGAGCCCGTGCAGCATCTCCGCGCACTTGTGCTTGATGGCCTGGAAGGTGGCGATGGGCCGCCCGAACTGCACCCGCACCTTGGCGTACTCGACGGCGAGATCGAGCGCCTTCTCGGTGCTCCCCACCATCTCGGCGCACAGGCCGACGACGCCGCCGTCGCCCTGCAGTGTGGTCACCGGACGGACCGATGGGCTCCGACGGCGTCGAGTCGAGGACGAGACGGGCCACCTTGCGTGTCTGGTCCCACGTTGCTTCCAGGTGCCCGCCGGGCTGCTCGATGACGAACGACCCGAGGCCCTCGTCGGTGCGGGCCGCCACCACGACCCAGTCGGCGCTGTGGCCGTCGAGCACCACGGGCTTCAGCCCGGTGAGCAGCCAACGGCCGGCCCGGCGGGTGGCTCGGGTGCGGACGCGCTGCACGGGGTCGCCGGCACCCTGCTCCTCGAGGGCGATCGTGCCGCGGCCGCGCGTGAGCAGATCGCCGGCACCGAGGTGGCGGGCGACCAGCGGCGCCAGCACGGCGGCGGAGAAGAACGGACCGGGGAACGGGAGCCGGCCCATCTCCTCCAGGACGACCACCATGTCGACCAGCCCGGCGCCGCTGTCGGGGTGCAGCAGTTCGGTGACGCCGAGGTCGACCAGCCCGTTCCAGACATCGTCGGTGACACCGCGGTCGTCGTCGAGCATCGAACGCACGTAGGTCGAGGGCGCCCTGTCCTCGAGGAAGCTGCGCACCGCCGACCGGAGCTGCTCCTGCTCCGGGCTGAACGTGAAGTCCATGTCTGTCTGTCGTCCTCCGGCCGGGGATATCTGACGAGACGTTAGATTGCCGGGCATGGACTTCGCCTACGCGCCGGAGGACGAGGCCTTCCGCGCCGAGCTGCGGACCTGGCTGGACGAGAACCTCCCCAAGTTCTTCTCCGAACACGGCGACGACGGCCAGGCCGAGGACGGGCGCACCGGGATCATGGGGGCCATGGAGCGGCGCCGAGCCTGGCAGCGCCGTCTCAACGAGGGCCGCTGGGCGGCGATCACGTGGCCGTCGGAATGGGGCGGCCGCGACGCCACCGTCACCCAGTCCGTCATCTACTCCGAGGAGATGGCCCGGGCCAGGACGCCGGGCATCTTCAACGCCAACGGGCTGTGGCAGATCGGGCCCATGATCATCCGCTGGGGCACCGACGAGCAGAAGGAACGGTGGCTCCCCGCCATCCTCGACGCCAGCGAGCACTGGTGCCAGGGCTTCACCGAGCCCGAGGCGGGCAGCGACCTGGCCAACCTGCGCACGCTCGCAGTCCACGACGCGGCCACCGACGAGTACGTGCTCAACGGCCAGAAGATCTGGATCTCCACCGCTCACGTGGCCGAGTGGGGCCTGTTCCTCGTGCGCACCGATCCGACAGCGTTGGAGCGGGGTGCCAAGCACGAGGGCATCACCGCCCTCATCGTCGACATGCGGCTGCCCGGTATCGAGTGCCGGCCGATCAGGGACATCGCCGGCGACGAGATGTTCAACGAGGTGTTCTTCACCGACGCCCGGGTGCCGGCCAGGTACCGCCTCGGCGAGGAGGGTGCCGGCTGGCAGGTGGCCATGGGGACGCTGGGCCACGAGCGGGTCGGCACGGCCGGGCTCACCATCGGCATGAAGGCCGACCTCGACGCCATGATCGCCACCGCCCGATCGGCCAACCCGGCCGCCCTCGACGAGCCCGAGCTGCGCGAGCGCATCGCCCGCGCCTACACCCAGATCGAGTACACGAGGCTGCTGAACTACCGGGCCCTGTCCAAGATCCTCAAGGGCGAACCGAACTGGCCCGAGGTCCCCATCGCCAAGCTCCAGTGGAGCTACCTGGCCCAGACCCTCGCCGAACTGGCCGTCGACCTGCTCGGTCCCGCCGGCATGTTCGCCAAGGGCGCCACCGACGCCGTCGACAACGGCACCTGGAACCGGCTGTTCGTCTTCCAGCGCTACACCTCGATCGGTGCCGGCACCACCGAGGTCCAGAAGAACATCATCGCCGACCGCGCCATCAAGCTCCCGCGCAAGTAGCGCCATGGCCACCCGCGGCCCGTAGTGACAGTCGGATCGCGCCGAATTCGGCGCGATCCGACTGTCACTTCGAGGTGGCCGTTGTGGTGGCGGGGTCAGGCGCCCGGCTGGGGGACGTCGGGGCCGGGGTCGCCGCCGCTGAGGACGACGGCGAGGCGGCCGAGGTAGTGGTCCCCGCCCTGGGTGTGGTCGGCCACGGCGTCGTCGGGCAGCCCGCTGTGGGTGAGGCGCAGGCGGGTCTTGTCGCCCTCGGCGATCAGCTCGTAGGTGACGCGCGTCGACCCGGGCGGGATCGGGTGGCCCTCGTGGTCCCAGCCGAAGGTGAGCACGACCCGCTCGTGGGGCACGACCTCCACGAACTCGCCGGCCGACTGGTACTGGCCGGCGACCAGCACGCGGTAGACGCCGCCGGGCCGGGGGTCCAGCTCGGCCTCGGTGCCGTCCCACTCGACGTGCTTCTCGGGAACGGTCAGGTACTCGAAGATCGTCCCTGTCTTCGTGCGGGCCGACGCCTGCCTCCCGCTCCTCCCCGGCGACGTCGACACCCTCGTCACCGACACCGGCTTCGAGCACGACCCCGGCGTCGTCACCCTCGCCGACCGGGCCGCCGCCGTCCGCCGCGTCGGCCCCTCCTGCTGATGCCGAGGCAATAAGTCGCGGATTCCGCGACTTATTGCCTCGGCATCGACGGGTAGTCCGGGTTCGCCGTGAGCCAATCGGACAGACGGCGCATCGACTCCTCGTTCTGCTTGTTGATGAAGCGGTAGATCGGGCCCTCGAACCACTTCCAGGGCGCCGACGTGAGGTGGTACCGCTCCTCGAAGTGCAGCCGGGTCTCGGAGGGGCCGAGCGGCTCGAGCCGGACGCGACCGGTCTGGTCCTGGCCGGGCTGGCGGCCGATCATCCGGTACGTGTACCCCCGCTCGGGCTCCACGTCGGTGACCAGCTCGATGGCCGTGCCCCGCCGGCCCAGGGGCAGCTTGTAGATCACCCGCCGGAGCAGCCCGTTGCCCCCGGCGTCGCCCGGGTGCAGCACCTCCACGCCGATGACCATCGGGGCGTACACCGCCCACCGGTCGTAGTCCTGCATCAGGGCCCACACCCGTTCGGCGCCGTGGGGCATGTCGAGCGTGTACCGGTGCTCTCTCACGGCGTTCTCCGCTCGTGGCGGCTGCGCCCCCGGGCCGCTCGGGCCCCGTTCGCCTTCGGCTCTCCCACGGGCCCATCATGGTGCCAACCCCACCGCGGCGAGGCAGGGCCGCCCCCTTGCCGGCCCGGCTCCGACCGACTTCGCTGGACCCGTGGGCGCCGCCCTCTTCTGGTCCCGCGCCGAGTGGCGCCGCCGCTGGCCCAGCCTGACCGCCCTCGGCGTCGGCCTGGGCCTGGCCGGCGCCGTCGTGCTCACCGCCCTGGCCGGGGCCGAGCGCACCAGCACGTCGTACCACCGCCTGGTCGAGCTGACCGACCGCTACGACGTCCAAGTGCAGGACGACAGCGACGACGGCGCGATCCTCCCGAGGCTGGGCGACCTCCCCGGCGTGGTTGCCTCCGACCGCGTCGTCGTCACCTTCGGCGCTGTCGGCCACCTCGGGCCCCGGACCGTCGAGGACATGGTGCTCGTCGCCGGCGAGGACGACGGGTTCGGACGGCGCTTCGACCGACCGGTGCTGGAAGCCGGACGCATGCCCGACCCTCGACGCCCCGAGGAGCTGCTGCTCAACAACATCGCCGCCGACGCGCTCGGCGCCGAGGTCGGCGACCGTCTCACCGTCGACGCCCTCACCGGCGCCGAGTTCGACGCCTTCGTCTTCGGCGGCACGTTCCCCCAGGCCGACACAGGGGCGCGGCTCGAGTTCACCGTCACGGCCATCGGCCGGCTGCCCGACGACGCCGACGCACCCAACCCTGCCGCCATTGTCAGCCACCGCATCTTCGAGGCGACGGACATCGGCAACTTCGACAACCAGGTCTGGGTGCGGCTGGCCGACGGGCAGGCCGGTGTCGACGAGTTCATCGCCGCCGCCGAGGCACTGCCCGAGCACCGCGCCGGCGACGTGTACTTCACGACCGCCGCCGAGGCCGACGACCGGGTGATCGACACCATCGCCGTCCAGCGCGTCGGCCTCAGCGTGTTCGCCCTCGTGGCCCTGCTCGTCGTGGCCGTGGCCGGCGGTCAGGCGCTCGGTCGCCAGCTGGCCACCTCGACGGACGACGCCGAGACGCTGCTGGCACTGGGCCTGGGCCGCGCCGGCCGCGTCGCCGCCCTCTCGCTGCCGTTCGTGGCCATCGCCCTGGTGGCCGCCGTCGTCGTCGTCGCCAGCACCGTGGCGGCGTCACCGATCCTGCCCGTCGGGTTCGCCGGCCGCCTCGAGCCCGATCCGGGCGTGTACGTGTACCCGGCCATCCTGGCCGTGGGAGCCCTGGCGCTGATCGTCTTCGTCGTGGGCGTCGCCGCCGCCCTCGCGTTGCTGCGCACCCGCCCCGGCGCCACCGACGCAGCCGGCGCCGACCGGCCGTCGCGAGTGACCAGCGCGGCGGCCGCCGCCGGCGCCGGCCCGTCGGTGGTCACCGGGCTGCGCCTCGCCCTCGAGGCCGGCCGGGGCCGCGTCCGGCTGCCCGTGCGCTCCGTCCTGGCCGGCGTGGCCCTGGGCGCGGCCGGCGTGGCCGCCGTGCTCACCTTCGGCGCCAGCCTCGACCGGCTGCTGACCGATCCCGACCTGCACGGCCAGACGTGGGACGTGGCCCTGTCGGCCGGCGATGACGAGGACGACATCGCCGCCGCCGCCGAGCAACTGGCCCGAATGCCAGGAGTCACCGCCGCGGTACTGGCCGACCAGCGCTCGGTCACGATCGGCGGCGAGGAGCTGGTGGGTGTCTCGCTGAGCCCGGTGGGTGGCGAGGCGCCGGTGGAGATCCCCTACCTTGAGGGCCGGCCACCGGCGGCGGCCGGCGAAGTCGCCATCGGCCCCGAGGCCCTGACCCGCATGGGCGCCGACGTCGGCGGCACGGTCACCGCTCTCGGTCCCAACGACGAGCAGGTCCGTCTGAGCGTCGTCGGATCGCCCCTGCTCGCCGTCGAGGAGGAGTTCGACCGCATGGCGGTGCTGACCGAAGCGGGCCTGGCCCGGCTGGAGCGGAGCGACGGCGCCCGCAACTTCTACCTCGACACCAGGAGCGAGCGCGACGTCGAGCAGATCCTGGGGTTGGGTATCGAGGGGTCGCCGTTCGAGGTGCCCGTCGCCATCGCCAACCTGGAGGAGGGCCGCGGCGTACCCGTCGCCCTGGCCCAGTTCCTGGCCGCCCTGGCCGTCGCCGCCCTCGTGCACGTCCTCATCGTCGGGCTGCGCCGGCGCCGGCGCGACGTCGCCGTGCTCCGCGTCCTCGGCCTCGACGGCCGCCAGGTGGTCGGGCTGGCCGTCGTCCAGGCCACGACGGTGGCGCTGGTCGGGGCGGCCATCGGGATCCCGCTCGGCGTGGCCGCCGGGCGGTGGGTGTGGTCGGAGTTCGCCGGCGGCCTCAACGTGGTCGTGCGGGCCGACGTGCCGGTGGTGGCGCTGGCCGCCGCCGGTGTGGGCCTGCTCGTCGTGGCCAACCTGGTGGCGGTGCCCCGGGGGCTGGTGGCCCGCCGGCTAGCCCCGAGCGCGGTCCTCCGTACGGAGTAGGCGGCGCGCCGCGCCGCCCAGGAACTCCTCGAGCGACGCCTCGTCCAGGTCGACGCTCCGCGCTGCTTCCACGGCCCGCTCCATCGGGAGGAACGGGTGGTCGGACGCGAACAGCACCCGGCCCCGCCCCTGCGACGATCCCATGAACCGCACCAGCTCGGGGTCCATGTACCTGGCCAGGTAGGCGGAGTTGGAGAGGTGCAACGCCGCCCACTTGCGCATGTACGTCATCAGCAGCGCCTCGTAGGGATGGCCCATGTGGGCGCCGATCACCGTCATGCCCGGGAAGTCGATGAGCACGTCCTCGAGCAGCTCGGGATGCTGCACCGCGGAGCGCATGGGTGGACCGGGGATGCCGACGTTGACCGACACCGCGAGACCGGCCTCGGCGCACGCCGCATACACCGGGTAGTAGAGCCGCCCGTTGAGCGGGTGCTGGTCGGTGAGGGGCGTGACCCGCACCAGGGCGAACCGCCGGTGCAGCGCCAGCTCCCGCACCCGGCGAGCCATCGACACGGGTCGCTCGAAGCGGTCGACGGTGCCGGCCACGAGGAAGCGGCCCGGGTGCTCATCGGCGATCTTCAAGAGCTCGTCGGCGCCGTGGCGCAGGCCCGCGGTGAGCACGGCCGTCTCCACCCCGCAGCGGTCCATCACCTCCAACACCTGGTCGGGCGATTCGGGGACGACCTCGGCCCCGAATCGCCCGACCAGGTGTTGGAGGTGATGGACCGCTGCGGGGT
>Ga0247717_1000646_pt1 | contig 10071 bp, 8 predicted proteins | sample 24E_NmetaG_FD_189047 | JGI IMG/M metagenome (GOLD analysis project Ga0247717, IMG submission 189047) | Soil microbial communities from hillslope of Landscape Evolution Observatory, University of Arizona, Oracle, AZ, United States - 2-4-E_N | ecosystem: Engineered > Artificial ecosystem > Mesocosm... | reverse complement strand
GGCGCGCGTCGCGCACGGCGGCGCGGATCGCGGCGCGCCGGTCCACCTCGACCTCGTAGGGGCGGCCGGTCTCGCGCGCGCCCTGCTCCATCTCGGCGATGATCGCCCGCGGCTCCTCGCTGCGCGGGTTGTCGCTGGTCAAGATCGCGCGATCCGCGAGCGCCACCGCGGACGCGCCCATCAAAGGACGCTTGGCCCGGTCGCGGTCGCCGCCGCAGCCGACGACGACCACCAGCCGTCCCCGGCAGATCTCGCGCGCAGCGCGCAGGACGCGCTCGACCGAATCGGGAGTGTGCGCGTAGTCGACGAGCACCGTGAACTCCTCGCCGTCGTCGACCCGCTCGAAACGGCCGGGAACGCCGGGCATGGCCTCGATGCCGGCCGCGGCCTTCTCGACGTCGAGGCCGAGCGCGTACATCGTGGCCAGCGCCGCGAGCGCATTGGAGACGTTGAACGGCCCGGCGAGGCGCACGGACACCGGCACCCGCACCGCCGGGGTCACGCACACGAAGCGCGAGCCGCCGGCCCCCATGACCACGTCCGTCGCACGCACGTCCGCCTCGTGCTCAAGGCCGAACGTGACGTGCTCGATCTCGGTCCCGGACGCAAGGCGCCGGCCGTATTCATCGTCGGCGTTGATCGCCCCGACGCCGGACCGGGACGGGTCGAACAGCATCGCTTTGGCGGCGAAGTAGTCCTCCATCGTCTCGTGGAAGTCCAGATGATCCTGGGTCAGGTTTGTGAACGTCGCGCACGCGTACCGGACGCCGTCCACACGGCCCATCGCGAGCCCGTGGCTCGACACCTCCATCGTGGCGCCGGTCACGCCCGCGGCGCGCATGCGCGCGAGCATGCGCTGCAGGTCCACCGACTCGGGCGTGGTGCGGCCGGCCGGCTCGACCGCGCCGGCGATGTGCGTCTCGACCGTGCCGAGAAGACCGGTTGTCATGCCGAGCGCCGCGAAGCACTGCTCGATCAGAAACGTGGTGGTCGTCTTGCCGTTCGTGCCGGTCACACCCGCGACGGTGATCGCGCGGGACGGATCGCCGAACGCGGCCGCGCTCATCGGTCCCATCGCCTTGCGGACCGACGGCACCACGATCTGGGGAACGTCGAGGTCGAGCGGCCGCTCGCACACGAGCGCAACCGCGCCCGCGGCAACGGCGGCGGCCGCGAAGTCGTGACCGTCCGCGCGCGCGCCGGCGATGCAGAAATAGAGCGAGCCGCGCGTGACCTCGCGCGAATCGTAGGCGAGGTCCGACACAGTCGCGGCGGCGTCGCCGCGGACGGATGCGCCTGCCCGCCGGGCGAGCGCTTCGAGTGCGATCGGTTGGGGGAGCGTCATCATCGTCGCGTCTTCAATGCCGTGCGGCGCCCCCACCCGTGCCGCCGGATCGGCGCTCCGGCCGGCGCCGCGGGCGAGTCTATCACGGGCCCGAGCCGTTTCTCGGGGCTGCTGCGGCGCTCGCGGACGGCTTCGGTGACGGCGATCCGGAACGCTCGGGCGCGGGCGAGGCCGACGGTTTCGGCACGGGCGAAGCCGTCGGCTTGGTCGCCGGCGTTGCCGCGGGCTTGGGCGGCGCCGGCGGCGCGGGCGCGCGGGCGGGCTGCAACGATTTTCGGTATTCCTTCTCGGGCGGCACGACCTGCGGGGGCACGCCCCATCGCGCCAGAACGTACGAGGTGATCTTCTGAAAGGCGGGCGCGGCGGTCGCCGCAGCCATGTGCAGCGACGGCTCGTCGAGCACCACGCCGACGACGAAGCGGGGCCTGTCCACCGGAACCATGCCGATGAAGGTGGTGAAGACCGCGCTGCCGTATCCGCGCTTGCCGACGTTGGGCTTGCGGGCAGTTCCGGTCTTGCCGCCGACCAGATAGCCGGGGATGCGCGCGTTGCGGCCGGTGCCGTTCTCGACGACGTTCATCAGCATTCCGCGAAGCTGCGCGGTGGTGAAGGTGGAGGCGACGCGACGCGGCTGCTGCGAAGGCTTACGCTCGTCGTCGCCGACGGTGGTCACGAGCCGCGGCTGCTTCCAAATCCCGTCGCGTGCGAGCGTGGTGTAGACGTTGAGCATCTGCAGAGGCGTGACCGCGATTCCGTGCCCGATCGAGATCGTCGCCAGCGAGGTCTTGGACCACTTCTCGTATGCCAGCGAGATGCCCGGCGACTCGCCGCCGAACTCGACCCCGGTCCGTTTGCCGAAGCCGAACTTGGTCAGCATCTCGTAGAGACGCTTGCCACCGATCTTCTGCGCGACCTGGATGGTGCCGACGTTCGACGACTTCGCGAGCACCTCGTTGTAGGTGATGTTCCAGGTCGGGTGCGGCTCGAAGTCGGTGAAGTCCTCCTTGCCGACGAACGTGCGATACGGGACCGTCATCATCTCGCCGGGGCGCACGAGGCCGGACTCGACCGCCGCCGCCGCCGTGACGAGCTTGTTCACCGAGCCCGGCTCGTAGGCGTCCTGCACCGCGCGGTTGCGTCGCGTTTCGACCGGATAGTCGCCGAAACGGGCCGGGTCGAAGGGCGGATAGTTCGCCATCGCGAGGATCTCGTTCGACTGCGAATCCATCACCACCGCCATGCCGTGCTTCGCCGTCCATTTGATCACCGCGTCGGCGACGGCGCGCTCGGCCTGGAACTGCACGTCCCGGTCGATGGTCAGCACGATGTCGCGTCCGCGGACCGGCTCACGGACCGATCGCACGCCGCTGGCGATCGGACGGCCTTGCGGATCGACCTCGACGATCTGCTCGCCGGGCGTTCCCGCCAGCACCTCGTCGAAGGTGGCCTCGAGCCCGGACAGGCCCTGATTGTCGGTGCCGACGAAGCCGAGCACCTGTCCCGCGAGCGTTCCCTGCGGATACACACGCTTGGTCTCGTCGAGCGTGCCGATGCCCGGAAGGTCCAGATTCATGATCGCGTTCGCCGCGGCGATATCGACCTTGCGGGCGAGGTACACGAAGCCGCTCTTCTTCTTGGTCAGCCGCGTCAGGATCGTCTCGGTGTCGGTGCCGAGATGCTTGGCGATCAGCACCGCGGTGCCCTCGGGATCGTCGATGAACTGCGGGTTCGCGTAGATCGCGCGCGCATCTACCGACACCGCCAGCGGAACCCCGTTACGATCGTAGATCGCGCCGCGACGCGCGGGCAGCTCCATCTTGCGAATTCGCTGCTTCGCCCCGAGGTCCTCGTAGGCGGACGCCTTGACGACCTGCAGATGCACGAGCCGTCCGCCGATCGCGATCAGGCCGAAGGAGCAGGCGCCGAGCAGCGCGAGCAGACGGAGCGCGGGTCTGGCGCCTCGGCGTCGCACGCGCGCGGTCTCCTACCGTCCCCCCGGCTCGGGGGTGGTCGGGGCCCCCGAACGCGCTGGGCCGCGCGGCGCGGAAGCATCGGATCCGTCCGACGTGGCGATCGCGTCGTCGAACGACGGAAGCGAGCCGGCATCGAGGTCCTCATCCCCGGGAGCCGGCAGGAAGACGATCGCGGGCGGCACGACGAGTCCCAGCTCGGTTGCGCGTGCCGCGACACGATCCAGGGAAGCCAAGTTCGCGACCTGAACCTCAAGCGCCTCGAGCGCGTCCTTTTTGGCGTCGACGCGGCGCTGGATCTCGGTCGTGGCGAGCTGTGTCTGTCCGACGAGCGACTGAACCGTGACCATGCCGAACAGCGCGACCGCGGTCGCCAGCCCGGCCATGATCATGGTGGACGCAGGGGGGCGCCGGGGCCGGTCGCCTGGGGCTTATCTGTGGCTGCGCGGTGGTCGCGCGGGCCTTGCGAGCGGCCGCGGCGTCGGCGGGCGGCGTCATGCCGCGCTCCCCTCGGGGCCGGGAAACTTCGGGAACGGCGACGCGAGCACTTCGGCGGCGCGCAACATCGCCGACGACGCTCGCGGGTTCTGCTCGATCTCGTCTTCGGTGGGGCGGATGGGCTTGCGCTTGATCAGCCGCAGGCGCGGCGCCTCGCCGTCGGCTTCGCCGCGGAAGAACCGCTTGACGATGCGATCCTCCAGCGAATGGTACGAAACGGCGACGAGACGCCCGCCAGGTCTGGTGACGGAGAGCGCCTGCGGTAGGGAAGCTTCGATCTGCTCGAGCTCTTTGTTGACCTCGATGCGCAGGGCTTGAAAAGTGCGGCGCGCCGGGTGCGGCCCGCCCCGGCGCGCCGCTTTGGGCACCGCCGCTCGGATGATCTCGACGAGCTCGAGGGTTGTCGAGATCGGGGTACGGCGGCGGTGGAGGACGATGAAGCTTGCGATGCGAGCGGCCCAGCGCTCCTCACCGTAGGTGCGGATGATCCGGGCGAGCTCGGTCTCTTCGTAGGTGTTGAGGACGTCGGCGGCAGTGAGAGTCTGCGACGGGTCCATACGCATGTCGAGCGGAGCGTCGTGACGGAACGAGAAGCCGCGCGACGGATCGTCCACGTGCATCGAGGACAAGCCGAAGTCGTACACGACCCCGTCCACCTGCCCTCCGTGTCCGTCCCGCACGATCTCCTCCAGCCTGTCGAATCCTGCGTGCACGTATCTCACTCGTTCGCCGAACCGCGCGAGCCGTTCCCGCGCGATTCCCAATGCCACCTCGTCGCGGTCGATGCCGATGACGTTTCCGTTCGGTCCCATCGCCTCGAGGATCCGTTCCGCATAGCCACCCGCGCCGAGCGTCGCATCAACGATCGTTGCTTCCGTGGGCTCCGGGACCAGCAGCGCCGTAACGGCGTCCGCCAGCACCGGGACGTGCACGGCCCTACTTGGTTCCGAGCAGCCGCACCGCCACGAGCGCAATGCCGACGTAGGCGCCGAGACTCGTTACGGTGAGGCCGAACAGCAGGAGCGAATCGGCGAGCTCACGGACGGTCCCCGGACGCGTTGCCGCATCCGTCGCCACCGTCGCAACCGCCGCTGCTCCCACCGACCGCTCCTGCTGCGTCATGCTTGGTTCACCTTTCTCGTTCAGGCGGGGAAGTCCGTCATCTCGCGCAGATGCTGCGTTCCCGTCTGATGACGACGCTCCCAAACCGTTGCCGGCCACACATCGATGCGATCCCCTTGCCCGACGAACGCCGCGTCCCGCTCCAACTTCGCGTAGTCGCGGAGCACCTCGGGCAACAAGATCCGTCCTTGCGCATCCGCGGTGGTGTCGTGTGCCAGCTCGATGACCATGCCCGCCGCGTCGGGATCGACCTTTCCGTCACGGCGCATCTGGTTCAGCCTTTCGACGAACGGTTCCCACGACGGCAGATCGAAGATCCAAAGACGGCCGCCCGGCCCCGCCGTGACCACGAGCCCGACCGCAAGCTGCGGCCGGAACTTCGCGGGGAGGAACACCCTCCCTTTCGCGTCGATCGTGTGCTGCGCGGCGCCGTGAAACGACACGTTCTCATCCTTCGATCCGCTCCTTCAGAGGGAGCCCTCGCGGAAGGGGCTTCGGCTGGCATCTGGCTCCACCGTCCACCACTTCCCACCACAATGCTCCCCGAAGATACGCCCGCTCTCTTCTGATGTCAATGCGCTCTCGGTGGCCGATGTTCACAAAGTTCCGAACGTTTGTTCGCATTCACGACCACAGAACGTCACAAATACAACACATGACTCTCTAAGAGTCTCGTAACACGGAAATGATCAGCGGAATCGTTGGCGACCCGGGTCGCTCGTTTCACCGTCCGGGGTGAGGCGCCCCGCTATACGCCGTGGCGCGACGCGAACGTAGTCGTCCTTCTCGGCATGGGGCGAGCGCTCAACGTGCTGCTATCGAAGCGATCCGGACGTGCTGCGAATCGCGGACGGACCGGGGAAGACGAAGGGTCTGCACGGTTCGCCCAGGATTGATCTCGCGAACGACGCTAAGGGATTCCTTGTTGATCTGGAATGCATAGCCCGCATACGCCCTGGGCATTCGATCGGATAACGCAGATGTCGCGGATGTCGGAGCGGGCCCGCGCGAGGGGATGGCGGCCCCGCCAATCCCCCACACGGATCGATCCGTCACTGCGATTCGCAGGACCCCCTTGGGAAATCTGGCGGTTCTCGTCACGACCCCGGTTTCCAGGTCAATCCGTAGCAGACGATATTCCGAGGCGATCGTTCCGTTCTCATCAGGATCGCTCAATTGCTTCCACCCGAGAGCCCACAACCAGTCCCCGTCGGAGTCGAGCCAAAGGAACGTGTCATTGCCTGGCACGACGACCTCGGTGACAGCCCGATCGGCTTCGTTGATCCGGTACAGGCGAGTCGTTCCCGCGGCCCATACTGCCCCCCGGTTCCCCCGAGCGACGCTACGAATCGGATCGTCGACAAGGATCTCCGGCCCGAGCCGCCGCGATTCGTACTCGACGCGACGCACCAGTCCCACATCGCCCTGGCTACGGGATCGACATACCTATCCAATTACGACTGCACCGCCCGAAGCATTTCTTCAAGGCTCACGTACCGGACCGAAACGCCGGGCAAGAGCTCGCGCTGGAAGGACCGTTCGACGTCGGAGGTCACCACGAGGCTTTCGCCCTTCGGGTAGGCGCGACGAAATGCCTTGAGGCCGGTGAGATCTTCACGGCCGTCGGCGCGCCATTTGCATTCGACCGCCAGCGGCGGCCGTCCGCGCCGCACGATCACGAAGTCGACCTCTTGATGCTTCGTCGAGCGCCAATGCCTGATGTCGATGACCCCGCCCCGCGCATGCAGTTCGTTCAGAACATAATGCTCCCAGAGCACGCCCAGGTCCTCGTCGCGCATCTCTCCCCATCCGCGAAACGTCTTCACGAACCCGGTGTCGAACGCATAGACCTTGGGTGCATGAACGATCTCGGTTGCCCGGCGCGTTGAAAACGGCCGCACTACATGGGCAACTTTCGTGATCTCCAGCGCGGAGAGATAGTTGGCGATCGTTTGCCGGCTGACCTCGGATGGTCCTGCGAACGCCGTCGCTTCGAAGATGCCGCCGCTTCGAGCAAGGATCAGCTCAACGAACCGCACGAACGAGGACCGCCGCTCCAATCGAAACAGCTCCTGCACATCGCGCGCCCAGTACGCATCGAGCCACTCTTGCATTTCCTGCTCCGACCCGCCCCGCAGGAAGAACGCGGGAAGTCCGCCGCGCTCCAGCCTGGCCGGCAAATCGCCGCCCGAACTGCGGCGGTCGAGCTCGATCATCGGCGTCAGCCACACCTCTTCCTTGCGTCCGCTGAGCGAGTCGCGAAACTTCGCGGTCGCCTGCAGCGTCGATGAGCCGGTCGCGAGCACGCGCGCCGTGGGAAAGTGGTCGGCTGCGATCTTGAGCAGCTCCGAGGGATCGGGCAGTCGATGCACCTCGTCCAGCACGACCCGCTTTCCTCGAACCGAGCGCAAGAACGACTCGGGATCGGCGAGCAGGCGCCGCACGCTGGGCAGCTCGCAATCGAGGTATTCGACATCGTCCAGCGCGCGGCTCAGCACCGTTTTGCCGGACCGCCGCACCCCCACCAGCCACACCAGCGAGCGTCGCTCCCAGGCTTGCTCGATTCGGGATGTCCAAAATGGCCGGTCGAACATGCAACCAGGATGGCATATCCTGGCACTATCTGCAATCCTGGTTACGAATCCTACCGCTAGGCAGTCGACTGGGGGGCGACCAGGTCGCGGACCCGTCCTAAGTAGGGCTCCCATTTGGGATCGACGCGGCCGACGGCGACGACGATCCAGACGGTTTCGCGCGGGGCCGAGGGCTTTGACCGCAGCTTCAAGCCGGCCTGCTGCGGCGTCTTGTCTTCTTTGGTCGAGTTGCAGCGCTTGCAGGCCGCAACCACGTTGTCCCACGTGTGCGTCCCGCCTTTCGAGCGCGGCACGACGTGATCGACATTTTCCGCGGTGCGTCCACAGTATTGGCAGGTGAAGTTGTCGCGGACGAACACCGCGCGGCGCGATAAAGAAACGCGCGCCCGATAGGGGACGCGCACGACGTATTTCAGGCGAATGACCGACGGGATCGCGAAGCTCATTCGCTCGGAGTGAAGGGCGCCGCCGTTGTGGTGGACGACTTCGGCCTTCTCTTTCAGGACGAGGACGACCGCCCGCCGGATGGGAACCACGCACAGCGGTTCATACGTCGCGTTGAGGACGAGTGCTCTCCCCAAGCGGGTACGGCCTCCTTACCGGCCGGGGTGGCCGGCTCGTCGCGGAGTATAGCAGCGGGAATCGGGCCGATCCCGTCGGGAAAACGGGGCCGAAGCCGAACCTATCCCTCGACGACGGCTTCCGCGTCGGCCCGGATCCGGCCGTCCCGAATCTGTTCGGCGTAGTGACAGGCCACCCGGTGTCCGGCCTCGATCTCGCGCAGCGCCGGGGTCTCGTCGGCGCACCGATCGGGCTGACGGAACGGGCATCGGGTGTGGAAGCGGCATCCCGGCGGCGGGTTGACGGGCGAGGGCAGGTCGCCGGAGAGCAGGATGCGGCGGCGATGCTCCTCAACGGTGGGATCGGGAATCGGGATCGCCGACATCAACGCGAGCGTGTAGGGATGCAGCGGCTGCTCGTAGAGCGCGTCGGCCGAGGAGGTCTCGACGATCGTGCCCAGGTACATCACCGCGATCCGGTCCGAGATGTGTCGCACGACCGCGAGATCGTGCGACACGAACAGATAGGTCAGCGAGAACCGCTCCTGAAGCTCCTCGAGGAGGTTGAGCACCTGCGCGCGAATCGACACGTCCAGCGCGGAGACCGGCTCGTCGGCCACGATCAGATCCGGGTTCAGCCCGAGCGCACGCGCGATCCCGATTCGCTGACGTTGCCCGCCGGAGAACTCGTGCGGGTAGCGGCCGCCCGCCTCCGCCGGCAGCCCAACCGTATTCAGCAGCTCGCGGACGCGATCGTCGACCTCGCCGCGTGAGGCGAGCCCGTGCACACGCATCGGCTCTGCCACGATGCGCTGCACGCTCTGACGCGGATCCAGCGACGAGAACGGGTCCTGGAAGATCGTCTGCATGCGCCGGCGCAGCACCCGAAGCTCCTCACCCTTCAAGTGCGTGATGTCGCGGCCGTCGAAGACGATCGAGCCCGACGTCGGCTCCACCAGCCGCAGGATCGCCCGGCCCACCGTGGTCTTGCCGCAACCCGACTCCCCCACCAGGCCGAGCGTCTCGCCGCGTTCGATCTCCAGGTCCACGCCGTCGACGGCGCGCACGGCGCCAACCTGCCGCTCGACGACGATGCCTTCCTTGATCGGGAAGTAGACGCGAAGATCCTTGACCTCCAGCAGCGGCTCGCTCACGCGTGCTCCTCCGGCGCCGCCGGAACGGGGTTGAAGCAGCGCAGCGTCCGGCCGAAGCCGATCTCTGCGAGCGCGGGTGTCCCGGCCGTGCAGGCATCGATCACGTTGTCGCATCGCGGCGCGAACGCGCAACCGGTGTGCCACGGGATCACGTCGCGCGGGTTGCCTCGGATCGGGTTCAGACGCGTGCCGCGGGGCTCGTCCAGGCGCGGCACCGACGCCAGCAGCCCGGCGGTGTAGGGATGGCGAGGCTCGGCGAAAAGCGCATAGCGCTCGGCGGTTTCGACGAACCGGCCCGCGTACATCACGTTCACGGTCTCGCACATGTTCGCCACGACACCCAGGTCGTGCGTGATCATGATCAGCGCGGTGCCGCGCTCGACGACCAACGCGCGGATCAGTTCGAGGATCTGCGCCTGGATGGTGACGTCGAGGGCGGTCGTGGGCTCGTCGGCGATGATCAGCGACGGCTCGCACGCGAGCGCCATCGCGATCACGACGCGCTGCCGCATGCCGCCGGAGAACTGATGGGGAAAGTCGCCCAGCCGCTTGCGTGCGCCGGGGATGCCGACCGCGTCGAGGATCTCGGCAGCGCGGCGGCGCGCCTCCTCGTCGTCGGTGCCGAAGTGGCGGCGGATCGCCTCGCTGATCTGGCGGCCGATGGTCAGCACCGGATTCAGCGAGGTCATCGGATCCTGGAAGATCATCGCGATGCGCCGGCCGCGGATGCCGCGCATGTCCTCGTCGCTCAGCCCGATCAGCTCGATGCCGTCCAGCCGCACCGAGCCGGACGCCTCGACGCCGCGGCTCGGTGCGGCTGGACGGCAT
>Ga0247717_1000644_pt1 | contig 10083 bp, 1 predicted proteins | sample 24E_NmetaG_FD_189047 | JGI IMG/M metagenome (GOLD analysis project Ga0247717, IMG submission 189047) | Soil microbial communities from hillslope of Landscape Evolution Observatory, University of Arizona, Oracle, AZ, United States - 2-4-E_N | ecosystem: Engineered > Artificial ecosystem > Mesocosm... | reverse complement strand
GGGTGGCGGTGGCCGACGGCGAGTCGGAGCCCACGATCTTCGCCCTCGACGTGCGCGACCGGCCCTGGGACGGCAGCGCCGGCCTGCGCCTGATCGCCGAGTGGGACGGCATGGGCATGGCCGCCACCCAGAGCCACGCCATGCGCCTCGAAGCGGCGCCGGCGGTCCGGCTGGCATGGGGCGGCGAGCTGGCGCCGATCACGGCCAACGCCGGCCCGATGGTGGCGTTGCTGTTCACCGCCGTGATCCTCGGCGTGCTCGACGCCGCCGTCGCGCTGGCCCGCGAGCAGATCGGCAAGAAGGCGGCCGAGCTGCGGCCCTACGAGCAGGTCGAGTGGACCCGGGCCGAGCAGGACCACTGGGTCGCGGTGCAGGTGTACGAGGGCGGGGTGCGGGCGGCGGCGAGCGGCGATCTCGGCATCGGCCTCCACGGCGCCCTCCGGGCCAAGCAGGCGGTGGCCGATCTCGCCGAGGACACCCTGCGCCGGCTCACCCGCGTCCTCGGCGGCGGCACGTTCAGCCGGCGGTCGCCGTTCGCGTCGTGGTTCGAGGACGTCCGCGCCCTCGGCTTCCTCCGCCCGCCGTGGGGCCTCGCCTACGACAACCTCTTCCTCACCTCGCTCGGCCCGCCGCCCGCCTGACCCACCGTCGGGCTGTAGCGGGGCGACCGGACGCGCTCCTGAGCCTCGCTGGCATACCGCGGGGGATCGCGAGCGGGCCTACCTCGAGCAGCACCAGTCGGACGACGCGGCGCCGTCGAAGCGAACGGGTTCCAGGCCGGCCTCAAACAGGGGGCTCGAACACCGCCTCGTCGACGACGTCCTCCAGCAGGTCGACGACCAGCTGGGACTCGGTGGTGCGGATCTGGAGCGGGATGCCGTCGGGCGAGATGCACATCTCGGTGGTCTGGGCGTCGTAGGTGACGATGAAGCAGCGGGCCGGCCGACCGTCGACCGCGCCCTCCTGCTCGCCGACGGCCGCGTGCTTGAGCTGGGCGAGGGCGCTCCCGGTGAGCGGATCGGCGCCCTGCACCTCCGACCGGGGGAGATCGGTGCAGCTCCACGGCTCCTCGCCCGAGCGCTGGCACGACACGCCCCGCTCGTCGAGCACGAACGTGCTGCGCTGCACGGCGACGCCCCCCACGTCGAAGCCGACGTCCTGCCGGAAGCGCCCGTCCTTCGCCCAGCTCTCGATGACGATGGCGCCGTCGTCCTGACCGACGGTGCTGCCCTGGTAGCGCGCGTGGTAGGTGCGCGTGCGTCCCGCCGCGAGCAGCTCGGCGAGGTCGCGCGCCGGACCGCTGAGCTCGTCGAGGGTCGCGACCTCGGTCGTCGTGGTGTCGTCCGGCGTGGTGGTGGTGGTCGACGACGCGCCGTCGCCGTCATCGCGTCGCAACGCGAGTCCGAGCGCGCCAGAACCGACCGCGATCATCGCGATCACGGCCGCGATCAGCGCAGCGCGCGTGAACCTTCCAGGTGAACGGTCCATTCGGGTCAGTCTGTCGCAGCAAAATGTGACGATCGCGTGTAACTAGTCGAAGTGAGCAAAATTGCTCATTGACCCCATGGCCCGATCGGCGGAGCATGAGCGGCCGAAGGCGACGGGGCGGTGCAGCCCACCGCAACCCGCATGGGGAGATTGGGGAACGCCTTGAGCAGCATGATCCGGTCGCGGCGCGCGTTCGCGACCTCCATGGTCGCGTGTCTCGTCCTCGCATTCGGCGTGCTCGGCGTCGTCCGGGCATGGGCCGTCGATCCCGATCCAGGGGCCGCGCAGCTCAGCCAGCAGCTCGGCCGCTCGCTGCAGCGGCTCGCCGACCTCGAGGGCTTCGGCCCGCTCGCCGACACCCTGCCGGCGAGCGACGTGCTCCCCGGTGAGGCCCTCGGACTCGGCGATGTGTTCGACGACCTGGCGGCGCGCTTCCTGAACGGCGACGGCACCGGCAAGCTCACCAACTTCGACGCCATCTTCGACGCGCTGCAGGTCAGCGAGACGATCGCCGGGCTCGACGTGACGATCGCCGAGCCCGACGTCGACGACGACAGCAACGGCGACGGGATCGACTTCGTCGTCGACGAGGACACCGGCGACATCGACTTCGCCGTCGTGATCAGCGTCAACGGGTCCTTCGACGCGCCCGTGCACCTCCCGACCTACCTCATCGACCTCGTCGCCGTGGGCGGCGACGGCGTGTTCGCCGTCCCCGTCGCCCTGACCTCGACCCCCCTGCACTTCCACTTCGACCTCGACCTCGGCTACGACGCCGGCGCCGACGCGGCCGCCGAGACCGTCGCCGAGTCGCTCTGGATCCAGACGAACCCGGCCGCGGCCCTCGTCGGCCCCGACGTCGCACCGCCGTCGTTCTCCCTCGCCGTCGGCGACGGCGCCGACCACGACCTCTCCGATCTCACCGATGCGCTGAGCCTCGGCTTCGCCGGCGTCGACGTCGCCGGCGCGGTTGCCCTCCAGCTGCTCTACACGCTCTCGCTCATCGATCCCGACTCGCTCAACGGCGGGTCGTCCGACTTCAAGATCGCGGTCGACGAGGTCGTGCACACCGACCTGAGCGAGCTGGTCTCGGTGGCCACGCTGGCCCCGCCGTCGGGCAACGCCGTCGACGCCCACTTCGAGATCGGCACCGACCTCATCGGCACCGACACCGACGTCGACCTGGTGATCGACTACGAGGCGGCGACCCTTGCCGACCTTGCCACCGCCACCCCGACCTTCACCCCCGGGGCCGGCGTCGACCTCGAGCTGCTCGAGAACCTCCGCAGCTTCACGCCGACCGACGCGCTGGGCGCCGTCGACCGCCTCGTCGGCATGCTCGGCGGGATCCAGTCGACCGGCTTCTTCGACCTCGACCTGCCCTACATCGACGGCGGCACGTGCAACAACGGCCAGGACGACGACGGCGACGGCATCGCCGACGACGGGTGCCTCGGCTCCGGCGTGCCCGCTTCCGGTGCCCCCGAGACCGGCGCCACCGGCGGCTTCAGCGACGTGCTGGCCCTCGGCGCCGCCCTCGGCAGCGCCGTCACCAACACCACCAACGGCCTGATCCTGCCGCCCGACCCGGCGACCCTCGCCTCGGGCCAGCCCAGCTTCGCCAACGCGCAGCAGCTGCGCGACAAGCTCGAGAGCGGGCTCGGCACCGCCCTCAAGAACGTCACCGGCGACGACATCACGCTCTCCCTCGACGCCACCGACCCCGCCGCCCCGCAGCTCGTGTACGAGCTGACGATCCAGGACGAGGCGACCACCAGCGTCGCCCTGCGGTTCGGCAACCTCGACATCCTCAGCGGTGTCGTGCTGACCGCCGGCGGCACCGCCACGCTGCTCGCCTCCTACGAGATCCCGCTGCGGTTCGCCCTCGACCTCTCCCCGGAGCCGGTCGAGGACGGCGGCGAGCCGGGCAGCTGCAGCGACGGCGAGGACAACGGCGAGGACGGTCTCGCCGACGCGTTCGACGACGACTGCGAAGGCTCGCGCACGTTCGAGCAGCGGGTGAGCATCTTCGTCGGCGACGGCGTCGAGAGCCGGCCCGAGGTGGCCGCCTCGGCCGGCCTGCTGGCCACCAACATCGCGGCCAAGGCCCGGGTCGGCTTCCTCGAGGTCGGCATCAGCGGCGGCTCGCTCGTGTTCGGGCCCGCCGACGGCGCCGAGGACTGCACCGACCCCGGCGACCTCGCCGACGCCGAGTGCCGGGCGTCCTTCGACGTCGACCTCGTCGACACCGACGACGGCTGGCTGACCGTCGAAGAGGTCTACGCCGCGCTCGGCAACCCGAACCCGGCGGAGAACCCCGCCTACCAGCCGGGGTGGAGCCGCACCGTCGACCACCAGGCCGGCCTGTGGGCGTCGCTCCCGGTGGGCGCCACCCTCGAGGGCGTCACCATCCCCGGTGCGGCCCTCGCCATCACCGGCTCCTCGACCGGGCTGCTCGAGGACTCGAGCGCGCCCGGACCCTTCAACGGCAGCGCACTCGTCGACTCCCTCTCGGTCGACGCCAGCGCCGTGCACCTGTCGAAGCTCTTCAGCTTCAGCGCCTGCGGCAACGGCAAGGACGACGACGGCGACGGCGTGATCGACGACGGCTGCGGCGACGGCTTCCCCGACGCCGTCGAGGAGCCCGAGACCGAGAGCCTCGCCCTGTTCGACGCGCTGCTCGACGCCGTGCGCGCCATCGCCGCTCAGTTCGACGCCAGCTCGCTCCCGGCCGCGTTCAGCCAGAAGCTCCCGTTCATCAACCGCAGCTACGCCGACGTGTTCGACCTCGCTTCGGCCCTGGTCGAGCTCGCCGATCTCGCCGCGCTCGGCGCCGAGGCGTTCCTCGGCCCCGACGCCTGCACGAACACCCTCGACGACGACGGCGACGGCTTCTTCAACGACGGCTGCCCGCAGGTGGGCGGCTTCGCCGAGGGCGGCGCCCAGTGCGCCGGCACCGCCAACGACGACGTCACCCTCGAGTCGAACAACGGCACGCCCGAGTCGGTGGTCAACGACGGCTGCCCGGCGGTGGCGCCGACCCTCCAGACCTTCGACACGATGCTGGCCGAGCTGCTCCGGCGCGCGCTCGCGTCGGGCTTGGACACCACGCTCGCCCCCGGCGCGGTCACCGTCCAGACCGTCTACGACGAGGACGACGAGGACATCTCCTTCACCGTCGCCATCGCCCCGTTCTCGGTGGCGCGATCGTTCCCGTTCACCGCCAGCCTCCCGAGCGGCCTGCCCGACCTCGTCTCGCTGGCGGCGGGCGGCACCCTCGACCTCACCGTGTCGGGCGAGGGCGTCCTCGGCTTCGGCGTCGACCTCGCCGCTGCCGAGCCCTACGTCCTCGGCTCCACCGCCCTGCAGCTCCAGATGGACGCCGCCCTCGCCGACGGCACCACCTTCGATGCCGGCGTCGGACCGCTCACGGTCCAGGTCGGCAAGACGTCGCCGGGGGCGGAGACCGACTGCGCCAACAACCTCGACGACGACAACGACGGGTTCATCAACGACGGCTGCGCGCCCGTGGATGGACCCGGCGAGAGCCTCGCGACCGGCCAGTGCTCCTACGGCGACACCACCGACGACGACGGCGACGGCCGCGTCAACGACGGCTGCCCGGCCCGCACCGACTCGGCGCGCGCCTTCATCGGCGCCCAGCTCCACGTCGTGGAGACCCATGCCGACTCGGCCAAGGTCGCGCTCGGCGATGTCGCGTTCGGCGGCGGCCTGCCCGGCAACAAGGTCGTCGGCGGCGTCGACCAGCCCGAGTGCCTCGACCTCCACATCACCTCGGCGCCGTCGGCCACGGCCGGCACCCAGAAGCACGCCTGCGCCATCCTGCCGCTCTACTTCAACGACGCACCGGTGGGTCTGGCGGGCACCACCAACCACCACGTGCTGCTGGCCATCAAGGACCTCGGGAGCCCGGGGACGATCAGCACGCGGTTCGACGGGGCGGGCGACCTCGACAGCATCATCGCCGCCCAGGTCCTCGACCTGCTGCTGCTGAAGTCGGGCATCGGGCCGCTGATCGACAAGCTGCTCGCGCTCATCAACGACCAGCTGCTCGGCATCAACCTGCCCGTCATCGGCACCGCCCTCGACCAGGTCGTGGCCCTCGCCAACGGGCTCGGCGACCTCGCCGGCGCCGTCACCGCGGCCATGGAGGGCGGCGATCCGCTCGCCGCCGTCGACGCCACCGCCAGCGCGTCGGCCGTTGCCGACGTCGTGCAGGGCGCGGTGGCCAGCACGCTCGGCCAGTCGCTGCTCGACGCCGGCATCCTGCTCGACCCGAACGTGCCGGGCCGGGTGCCGGCCACCGACACGTCGGCCCTGCAGGTCCTCGTCCGCTGCGGCGACGACCGGCCGTGCGACTTCGGTGGCGAGCTCGACGACCCCAACCCCGCCCTCGACGCCAACGACGCCGACGGCATCCGCGGCAACAACTGCGACGAGGGGACGGTGCTCGACGACGACGACGACGGGTTCGCCAACGACGGCTGCCCGGCGCAGGCGAACGCCGAGTCGGGCCCCGACTGCGACGGCTTCGCCGACGACGACGGCGACGGTGTCGAGAACGACGGCTGCCCGCCCGTGCCCCAGGTGGGCGACGTCGCCGAGTCGAACTGTGACGGCGTCGACGACCTCGAGGAAGAGGACGGCAATCCCGACGGCATCGACGACGGGTGCGAGTGGCCCGAGACCACCGCCGGCCCGAACGACGGCGAAGACCAGATCGACGGCGCCTGCGACGCCGGCAACGTCGACGACGAGGACGGCGACGGGCACGTCAACGACGGCTGCCCGCCCCGCTTCGACCGCGCTGCCGACGTGACCGACATCGCCTTCGTGTTCCGCATCGGCCAAGCCGCCGGAGCGTCCACCGGCCCCGTCAGCGACGGGATCGAGTTCGATCCCGGCATCCCCGGCCTCGGCCTCGGCCTCCAGGTGGAGAACGCCGAGCTGCAGGCCAACGCCGGCTGGGACCTCGACGTCGGCATCGGCGTCAGCAAGGACGTGGGCTTCTACTTCGTGGCCGACGAGCTGGCCCTCTACGGCGTCGACGGCGACGGCGTGGGGCCGGAGCTGAACGTCGACGCCACCGTGCTGGTGAGCGACCCGAACGGTCCCGCCGCCAGCCTGACCGGGACGCTGGCGTTCCTCGAGGCCAAGGCCACCGACGGCGCCGCCACCACCGATCCCGGCTCGCCGGCGTCCTCACCGCCGCCCGGCGTCCCCGCCGGACGGTCGTTCTTCAACATCGGGGCGTCGGTCGACCTGAAGGACCCGGGCCCGACCGCCGACCATCGCGTCGCCCTGTCGGAGATCGCCGCCGGACCGAGCTTCTCGGACCTCATCGACTTCTCCTTCGGCGGCCGCGCCGAGCTGCACCTCGGTCTCGAGGTCGGAGTGAGCAACGGCGAGGGACTGCCGCGCCTGCGCTCCGGTGTGCACCTCATCTGGGCGTGGAACATCGTGGACGCGAACAAGCCGGTCGCCCTCGAGCCGGGGGCCGGCAGCGACCTGTCGATGTGGATGGACGGCCTCTACCTCGACGCCGGCTCGTTCGTCAGCGAGTTCCTGGCGCCGGTCTTCGGTGACATCCAGAAGTTCACCAAGCCGTTCGAGCCGATCATCGACGTGCTCAACGAGCCCATCCCGGTGCTGTCGGACTTCGCCGGCGAGCCCGTGACCATGCGCACGCTCGGCGTGGCGCTGGCGGCGGCGTACGACATCGACCTCACGCTGCTCGACATGGTCATCGACCTCATCGACTTCGTGAACTCCATCAAGACGTTCAACGACGTGGGCAACCCGTCGCTGCTCATCCCCCTCACCGCGGTGACGGGTGGCGCCCTCGACCTCGAGGCGTCCACGCTGCGGAAGGGCAAGCTGCCCGAGTCGAAGGCGCTCGACGCCTACTCCGGCAACGTGGCGTCGAAGATGGTCGGCGACCTCCGCGCCGCGGTGAACGGCAAGGTCGGCGGCCAGGGCTCGGCGTCGTCGAACGAGTCGTCCGGCGGCCAGCTCACGATCGGCAACCTCGACTCCGTCGGCGTGAGCTTCCCGTTCCTGGAGCACCCGGAGCGGCTCGCCGGCCTGCTGTTCGGCAAGCACGTCACGCTCGTGCAGTGGCAGCCGCCGCCGCTCGTGCTGAAGTTCTGCTACTCGCAGAAGTTCGGGCCGATCTGGTCGCTCCCGCCGGTGTTCATCGAGTTCGGTGGCTGCATCGGCCTCACCGGCCGGTTCGGCATCGGCTACAACACCAAGGGCTTCCAGCGGGCGCTGTTCGACCCCGACGGCGACCTGAGCGGCCTGCTCCAGGGCCTGTTCCTGATCGACCGGCACCCGCTCGAGGGCGGCTCCGACCTCAACGAGCTCGAGTTCCGGGGCGAGATCTTCGTGAACGCCCAGGTGAGCGTGCTGATCTTCTCGGCCGGCGCCCAGGGCTCGCTCTACCTGCAGATCGGCCTCGACCTCGAGGACCCGAACAGCGACGGCATCGTCGAGTTCGGGGAGGCGGCCAACATCATCCGCACCACCGGCAGCGTGCTGTGCCTGTTCAACCTGAACGGCGAGCTCGGCCTCGAGTTCAGCGTGTTCGCCGAGGTCGACCTGTTCTTCTGGTCACAACGTTGGACCAAGGTGCTGGCCGACATCATCCTCTACGAGTTCAAGATCAAGTGTGAACCGCTCGACGAACCCGAGCTGGCGCGCTCGAGCGGCAGCACGCTGTTCCTGAACATGGGCACCGACGCCCGGTTCCGCGACAAGGACGACACCGGGCCCGACAACTCCATCGGCTACGACGAGATCAACGAGAAGTGGGTCGTCACCCGCACGCCCGACGGCGTGAAGGTCCGGGCCCTCGGCTTCACCCAGAGCTACCCCGGCGGCTGGACCAAGGTCGTGGTGACCGACGCCGGCAACGGCGACGACGCGGTCGCGTTCGTGGATGGCCAGCTGGGTGGCGAGGACGGCGAGCAGTGCGAGAACGCCGTCGACGACGACGGCGACGGCGTGGTCAACGACGGGTGCCCGGCGATGGGCGCCAACCCCGGTGACCCGCCGGTGCCCGAGAACGCGCCGTCGAACGGCGGTACGCCGGCGTCGTGCCTGAACGCCGACGACGACGACAACGACGGCTTCATCAACGACGGCTGCCCGATCGTGGGTGACATCGTCCTCCTGCCCTTCAACATCCGGGTCGAGGTGTCGATGGGCGACGGCAACGACGTCGTGACCGGCGGCGTGAACGGCGGCATCATCAACGGCGGCAACCACGACGACGTGCTCATCGCCCGCGGCGCGGTGAAGTACACGATCAACGGCGGTGACGGGCACGACTCGATCACCGGCTCCTACGGCGACGACACCATCGACGCCGGACCCGGCAACGACACCGTCGACGCCGGACCCGGAGCCGACAAGGTCATCGGCGGGCTCGGCGACGACACCATCGACGGCGGACGCACGGTGAAGACCGATCCCGCCGCCGGACCCGTCGTCGTCTTCGCCGACAAGAAGGACATCATCTGGGGCGACACCGAGGGCGACCACTCCGGTGCCGGCCACGGCCGCGACACCATCGACGGCGGCGAGGGTGACGACGAGCTGTACGGCGGCGGCGCCGCCGACCGGATCACCGGCGGCCCCGGAAGCGACACCATCAAGGGTGGCGACGAGCCGAACGACGGCTGCGGTGGCGACGTCGACGACGTGATCGTCGGCGGACCCGGCAGCGACACCATCGAGGCCATGGGCGGCGACGACATCGTCGTCGGCGGCAACACCATCGCCGGCGAGCCCGACGTCGGCGACGCACTGCTCGACGGGGGCCCCGGCTGCGACGTGATCATCGGCGACAACGCCGTGTTCAACTCGAGCACCAACCCGCGGGCGTTCACGCTCCTCGACCCCAACATCGGTGGGGCCGACCTCATCAAGGGCGGGACCGGCGCCGACACCATCCGGGGCCAGATCGGCGACGACACCATCTTCGGCGACACCGCCGAGACGTCGGGTGCCGGCGACGGCGGCGACCAGATCTGGGGCGACCACGGTCACGACACCATCCACGCCGGCGGCGGCAGCGACACGGTGTGGGGCGACGGCGGCCCGAGCCATCCCCAGTTCCCGCACGGCAACGACGTCATCTCCGGCGGCGGCAGCGGCGACACCCTGCGGGGCGAAGGCGGCACCGACACCATCTTCGGCGACCACGGCAAGCTGGTCGGCGGGGCGCCGGTGTTCACCAACGCCGCCAGCGGTGGCAACGACAACATCCTGGGCGGGCCCGGCAGCGACCGGATCTACGGCCAGGAAGGCGCCGACGTCATCAACGGCGACGGTGGCGACGACGAGATCCACGGCGACACCGACACCACGCCGTCGGGTAACGACGGCAACGACGAGATCCGGGGCGGCACCGGCGACGACCGCATCTTCGGCAACGACGGCGCCGACCGGCTCTACGGCGATGCCGGCAACGACCTGATGGCGGGCGGCTCGCAGACCGCGGGCAACCCCGACAGCGGGACGAGCGGCGGGTTCCAGGACCGGATGTTCGGTGGCAGCGGCGTCGACGTG
>Ga0247717_1000643_pt1 | contig 10100 bp, 11 predicted proteins | sample 24E_NmetaG_FD_189047 | JGI IMG/M metagenome (GOLD analysis project Ga0247717, IMG submission 189047) | Soil microbial communities from hillslope of Landscape Evolution Observatory, University of Arizona, Oracle, AZ, United States - 2-4-E_N | ecosystem: Engineered > Artificial ecosystem >... | reverse complement strand
CTGCGACCATCGGGCTCGGCCTGTCCCTCCGCGGCGACGGCGGCGAGGTCGTGCGGACGGCCGGGGTGAGCCCGACGGACGCGATCGGGACCTGGCTCGAGGTCAACCGGCACGAGGTCTTCCCCGGCGCCACTGGCCCCTATCTGGGGGCCTGCCCGGCCACGAGCGCCGAGGTGCTCATCGGGCTGTGCTCGTCCCTGAGCGAGGATCTCGGCGACGTCCGGATCCATCGGGTCGGCGTCTACGCCACCGACTGGGGCGCCGACGTGCTGCTCGAGTCGACCCCTGCTGGATGGACCGTCACCGCCGTCTCGCCCTGGCCCGAGCTCGGCACGCGGTACGACGGCGCCCCCTGGTCGCCGGTGACGACGATCACCGGATGGTGGTTCGACCGTGCCGAGGCCCGCTTCGGCGCCGGTGCGGTCCACCTGCACGGCTGCAGTGACGCCGAGGGGGCCATGGAGACCGGCCAGCCGCTGCTGTGCAGCACCCTCGTCGAGCGGTCCGACGACGGGGCCCGGCGGGTCTACGACTCCGGGCTCGTCGGCGAGGACCCCGTCGTCCGCATCGAGGTGGAGCGCCGGACCGACCACACGTGGACGGTCACCTCCGTCACGCCGGCGCCGTGAGGGTGACCGGGTCGCCCACGCGGAGGCGACCGCCGGCGGCGACGTCGGCGTAGGCGCCGGCGCACGCCCACGTGCCGAACCCCGGGATCTCCACCCGGTTGTGGGCGGCGATGGCCCGCAGCGTGTCACGGTCGCGGAGCAGGTCACCGTGGCCCTGGGCCAGCGTCGTCATCACGCACCGCATCGTCACCATCGAGACGGGCGCGACGACCTCGGGACCGAGGTGCAGCGCCCGGCCCGGCCAGTCGTTCTCGACGAAGCCGGTGCTGCCGTCGATCTCGACGAGCACGTTCGGCCGGTAGCGGCGGACGTCGAACGTGGCGTCCGGGGCGAGCGCCGCGAGCCGCTCCAACGTGGCGGTGGTCAGCACGTGCAGCAGCGTCATGTCGAAGAAGGTCCCCTCCGGCGCGAGCGAGCCGAGGGGGAAGGCGCTCACCGACTCGCCGTCGACCTCGCCGATCGCCGAGCCCCGGATCACCTGCTCCGGCGCGAGGCCGTCGATGTCGCTCGGCCACACCTCCTCGAACGAGCGGTCGGCCGGCGCGGTCGCGGCGAGGCGCACGTCCCGGCCGACCGACTTCGACAGCACGGCGTCGACCTCGGGATCGTCGCTGCGCACGACGGAGCCGTCGGCCAGCGTGATCACCGCAACGTCGCCGTCCATCTGCGCCCGGCAGTCGAGCAGCGACCCCCACTTGCGGGGCTGCTTGGCGCTCGCCACCCGGCCGTCCTCGAGATCGATCAGCGCGAACGCCCGATCGCCCTCGAGCCCGCGGGCTCCGACCTCGCACGCGTCGAGCGACTCGCCCAGCATCGACTTGACCGGGTATCGCCAGATCGACGCCACCCGGCCCACCGTGGAGCCGGTCACACCCCGGCAGCCTTCTTCAGCTCTTGGAGCGCCTCGGGGATGAGATCGGCGAGGTGGTCGACGTCGGGAAGCATGTCGGGGCACGCCACGAGCCCGAAGTGGATCTGGCCCATGTAGCTGATGAGGGTCATGTTCAGCCCGGAGCCGTCGTTGAGCGGGCCCATCGGGTACATCGCCAGCATCTTCGCCCCCGCCATGTAGAGCGGGAACTGGGGGCCGGGCACGTTCGAGATCACCGTGTTGTAGAGCGGGCGGTGCCGGTCGGCGACCTTCATGCGCGAGTAGAGCCGCATGGCCATGTTGGCCACGGCCGGCGCCGCGAACTCGGTCCAGTTCATCAGCGTGTCGGCGCCGATGACCTCGGCCTGCTCCTTCGCCCGCCGGGTGCTCTCCTGGATGACCCGCACCCGTTCGGTCGGGTCGTCGAGGGTCGTCGCCAGCGACACGAGCATCGAGCTCACCTGGTTGCCCATCGTGTTCTTCTGGTCCTCGGTGCGCACCGAGATCGGGCACATGGCCACCAGCGCCTCCTCGGGCAGCGCCCCCTTCTCGTCGAGGTAGCTCCGGAGCGCGCCGGCGCAGATGGCGAGCACGATGTCGTTGACGGTGCCGCCCATCTTCGTGCGGATCGCCTTCACGTCGTCGAGGGCGATGTCGGCCATGCCGAAGGACCGGCGGGCGGTGATGGCTCCGTTGAACGGCGTGTGCGGCGCGCTGAACGGTGCCGGCGGCGGCGTCACGTCGGGCTGGCGGTTCCGCTGGCGCAGCGTGAGGGCGGCGGTCGCGGTGCGCCGGACCGCCTTGAACGCCGACACCGGCTGGCGGGCGAGCGACTGGGCGGCGTAGCCCACGAGCTCGATGTCGGTCGGGATCCGGTCCGGCTTCCACTCCTGCTCGGGCGGTGCGATCTCGGCCGGCTCAGGGGTGAGGTCGAGCAGGTTCACGGTGATGTCCATGCCCGACGCACCATCGATCGCCGCGTGATGGGTCCGGGTGACGACGGCCATGCTGCCGTCCTCCAGCCCCTCGACGAAGGTCATGTCCCACAGCGGCCGGCTGCGGTCCATCGGCCGGGAGATGATGTCGCCGGCGAGCGCGGCGAGGTCGTCGCGACCGCCGCGGCCGGGGGCGGCGACCTGGCGGACGTGGTAGTCGAGGTCGAAGTCGGGGTCCTCGATCCACAGCGGATGGTGCAGCTGGAACGGGATCTCCTTCAGCCGGCGCCGGAACGGCGGCACCAGGTGCAGCCGCCGACCGATCTCCTCCTTGACCCGCTCGGCGTCCCAGTCGCCCTGGAGGCTGGACGGGTCGTAGACCACGGTGCTCGCCACGTGCATGTGCGAGGTCGAGGTCTCGAGGTAGAGGAAGCTGGCGTCGAGCCCGCTGAGCCGCTGCATGGGCGCAAGCCTCTCGCGGAACGTCTCGCAGCCGCAACGGGTCGGGCGATCAGCCGCGGGCGGCGGCCTCGGCGTCGCGGCCCAGGTCGGCGAGCAGGGCGGCATGGGCGTGCTGGATGACCGCCACCACCGAGGACGCCTCGTCACCGACCACCCCCTCGAGCGCGCCCAGCGCTCGCCGGTAGTCCTCGAGCGCCACCGCCAGACGACCCTGTGCGCGATGGACGGCGGCCAGGTCGGCCCACGCCCCGGCGAGCCCGACGCTCGTCGCCGGCTCCTCCCGCTCGCGGAGGCGGACGCCGCGCCGGGCGAGCGACTCGGCGGCCGCCAGGTCACCGCGGCCGAGAGCCTCGGCGACCTGGTCGGCGACGGACACCGCGTCGGCGTCGCTCACGTCACCGGCCGACGAGGCCGTGCTCGAAGGCGAACGCCGTCGCCGCCGCCCGCGTCGACACACCAGCCTTGGCGAAGATGTTCGAGAGGTGGCGGGCCACGGTCTTGTCGCTCACGTACAGCGCCGCCGCGATCTGCTTGTTGGTGTTCCCCGCCGCCACGAGGCGCAGGACCTCGACCTCACGGCCCGTGAGCCCGGCCGGCGAGCCCCCCTTCCCGTCACCGCCATCGGTGGCGAGGTCGACGACGGCGCCGAGCCGGTCGAAGATCGCGGCCGCCGCCGCCAGCGACGCCTTCGCCCCCTCCTCGTCGCCGGCGCCGCGACACGCCTGCGCGAGCAGCACGCGGGTCGTGGCCGCCTCGTACGGCACGTCGAGGTCGGCCCACTGCTGCACCGCGCCCCGAAGGGTGGCGACGGCCTCGGCGTCGCCCGCCGCGAGGCCGACCCGTCCACGCGCCGTCTCGGCCGCGGCCAACAGGATCGGGCTCTCGTAGTGCGTCGCCGTCGCCGCCAGCTCGCGGGCGGCGCGCTCGGCCCGGTCGAGGTCGCCGAGGGCGACCGCGATCTGCACCTCGGCCGGGAGCAGCCACGCCCGCCCCAGGGCGACGGTGGCAGCAGCGAGCGCGCCGGCGATGATCGCGTCGGCCGCCTCCAACCGCCCCTGCGCGAGGCGCAGCAGGGCCCGGCCCGCAGCCGGCGATGCGTTCAGCTCCTCGGCGCGGGCGAACGCCGCCTCGGCGCCGTCGAGGTCGCCGAGCCGGCGGCGGATCTCCCCCACCTCCACGTGGGCGGCGGCCGCGGTGGGCACGTGCACGCCGGCGAGGTCGTCGCCGGCTCGCCGGGCCTCGGCCTCGGCGGCGGCCCACTCGCCTCGCCACTGGAGCAGCTCGGCCCGGTGGAGGCGGCACATGCCGGGGAACGCGCTGCGGGGATGGGCGTCCGCCCACGAGCTGACGGCGTCGGTCCAGTCGCGGGCCCGGCGGATGTCGCCCAGCTCGTGACAGGCGGTGACGAGCGAGCAGTAGACGCGGCCGGCGACGAGCGGGCTGAGTCGCCCCTCGCGGGCGAACAGCATCGCCTCGTCGAGGTGGGCCAGGCCGTCGGCCGGCTCGCCGCGGTCGATCAGGACGCGCGCCATCGCCTGGAGCGCCTGGGCCTCGAGGTCCGGCGAGCGGAGGCGGCGACCGAGATCGAGGGCCATGCCGGCGAGGTCGCTGGCGCGCGCCAGCTCGCCGCCCCCGTGGGCGACCTCCGCCTCGTACAGGAGCAGGAACCCGTACTCGACGCACTCCATGTCGCCGTCGAGCCAGCGACGGGCCCGCCGGAGCCACCCGGTGGCGATGGCGGGCTTGCCGTTCAGCGCCCACGCGAAGTACAGCTGCACCGCGCAGCCGCCGGCCGACCGGTCGGCGCCGGCCCGCTCGTAGGCGGCGTACGCCCGCTCGCGGGCGTCGATGCACTCGTCGAGGCGCCCGATCCACCACGCGGCCTCCGCCAGCACGTCGAGGGCGTCGCCGCTCGGCTCGTCGGACGCCGCCACGACCGCGGTGGCCGCCGCATGGGCGGCGGCCCAGTCCTGCGCGACCAGGGCCGACCGCGCCTGGTCGAGAGCAGCGGCCGGCGCCGCCGCCGTCACGCCTGGCGACCGCAGAACGCCACGAGCCGCTCGATGGGCGTGGCGTCCGGTTGCGGTTCGACCTCGGGGCCGAAGACCCCGGGCACTCGCAGCTCCGGCGTGATGGCGGCGCGGGCGAACCCGTCGACGGCGGCGACCAGCTCGTCGGGCACGTCGAGGTCCTGGCCGGTGGCGGTCGCGAGGTCCCAGCTGTGCACGAGACCGTCGAGCACGACGAGACGGGCGAACGTCTCGCCCGGCATCGTCCCGAACGGGGTGTCGAGGGTGCGCTCGAGCGCGCCCGGCGCGCGGAACGCGTCGTCGATGTCGGCCACCGCCGCGGCCGTCATCGCCGCCAGCGACTCGGCCGTGGTCGCCGGCACCGGGCCGGCGGCCTGCCCGCGGACCACGGCCGAGAACTGGGTGGCACCGCCGATCATGTGGTCGAGCACGTCCCGCACCGCCCACCCCTCGCACGGCGTCGACCGGTCGAGGTCGCCGGCGCCGGTGTTGGCGGCGAGCTTCTGGAACGTCGGCACGAGCACGTCGAACTGGGCGAGCACATCCATCTGGGGTTCCTTCCGGCGCGGACCGCGCGGCCCGCCGCCGGATCAGCATGCCCGACGGCTGGGCGCACGCGCATCGGGGCGATCCACCATCTCGGCGACCGGGCCTCATGGTGCAAACGACCCACGCGCCGGGTCGGCCCGGCGTGGCCAGCCGGCGCCTGCCGTTACGAAGCCGAAACGAGGCATTTCGGACTCGGTGGCGAATCGCTCGTCGTGGGTCGACGGGGTCCGGCGCTGCTGCTCGTGCTGGCCGTCCTCACCGTCATCGCACCAGCACCATCCGAAGCGATCCCCGTCGTCGGCCCGGTCGGCACCTACCGCAACCCCGTGCTGGCCGCCGACTTTCCCGACCCGTTCGTGCTCAACGACAACGGCGTCTACGTGGCGCTCGCCACGAACGCCTACGGCCACAACGTGCAGCTCGTCACCTCGCCCGACCTGCGCACGTGGGTGCTCCACCGCGACGCCCTTCCCGCGCTCCCCGCTTGGGCGGTGCCGGGGCGGACCTGGGCACCGTCGATGCTCCGCACGACGGGCGGCTACGTCCTCTACTACACGGCACGCCATCGCACCGGCGGCATCCACTGCATCGGCCGGGCCTTCGGCACCGCGCCCACCGGCCCGTTCGTCGACCCCAACCCCATCCCGCTCGTGTGCCAATCGGGCTACCGCGGCGGCTCCATCGACCCCAGCCCCTACGTGGACGAGCGGGGCCGGCCGTGGCTGCTGTGGAAGTCGGAGGGCACGCCCGGCATCGAACCGACCCGCATCTGGTCCCGCCCGCTGCGAGCCGACGGCCTCGAGCTCGCCGGTCGGGCCACCGAGCTGCTGCGCACCGACCAGGCGTGGGAGGGACCGATCATCGAGAACCCGGCCATGGTCCGTGCCGGCGGCAAGCTGCTCCTCTTCTACTCGGGCGGTCGGTGGCAGACCGCCGGCTATGCCATCAACTGGGCGCACTGCCACAGCCCCGCCGGTCCGTGCACCAAGGACCTGGGGCCGTGGGTGGCGAGCGCCGGGGCGGTGGCCGGACCGGGGGGTCAGGAGTTCTTCCGCGACCCGAAGGGCGCCCTCTGGATGGCGTACCACGCGTGGGACGCCGACCGGGTCGGCTACGACCGGGGCGGGCGGCGCAGCCTGCGCATCGACCGGGTCGTCATGCGCGACGGCAACCCCGTGCTCTACGGCCCCACCCACACCGAGGGCGTCCCCTTCGGCTGACCCTGATCAGACGGCGGCGATGGCCCGCTCGACGAGGGTGCGGGAGCGGTCGTCGTAGGTCAGCGAGGCGGCGGCCACCCGGCCCGCCGGCGTCATCTTGCGCAGGGTCTTGGCCAGGACGTCGACGAGGTGGTTGTCGTCGAGCTTGGTCGCCAGGTCGCGCAGCTGGGTCTCGAGGAACACGAGCGAGAGCGCATCCTCGAACGACTGCACGTCGGGATCGGTCCGCAGCCGCTCCTTGCGCACGATCGACTGGACCCGCGCCACCATGTCGTCGTCGTAGCCGACGTCGCGCAGCACCCGGCCGACGATCTCGGCGTGGTGCTGCTGGAGTCGCCGCTTCCAGCGCAGGTACCCGGCCCGGCCCTCCGGCTCGGACGACCGCGGGATCTCCCACCGCCGGACGTGATGGCCCCGCGCCGCCAGCAGCAGCTCCTCAGGGGCGTCGGGCCGCAGCCGCGCCAGCCACGCCACCGCCCGCTCGGCGTGATCGAGCTCCTTGCCGAACGGGTCGCCCGCGTTCTCGGCGTCGAGCGCGGCACATGCCTGCTGGAGCCGCTCGTCCACGCCCGTAGCGTGCCACGGACGCCGGTGGCTACTCCTTCGGACGGAGGTCGACGGTGAGCGTGAGGATCCCGCCGTCGAGGGTGCCGGTGGCATCGCCGATGATGGCGAAGTCCATGAAGTCCTGCTGGGCCTGATCGATGAACTTGGCCCGCTCCTCACCGGCGATCGGCGGGAGGGGCCGGTCCTTCACCGCCCGCGCCCGCTCCTTGAACCTCGCGATCATCGCGTCGACATCCAGCGACTCGGCCATGGGAAGAACGTAGAGGACGCGCCGTCAGCGTCCCGACGGCGATGCCTTCACCCGCGGATCGGTGATCCGCCAGTACCACCACGTCGCGCCGCTCAGCACGACGGCGATCAACAGCAGCGCGCCGACGATGAGTCGCACCAGCGTGTCGGTGCTCAGCCCGTCACCCGCCGACCCTCCCGCGTCGGGCACCGACGTGGTGGTGTCGAACACCGACGTGGTCGGCGGGAAGACCGGGCCCTGCTCGGTGGTGGGTGGGAAGGTCGACGGCGACACCTCGGGAACGGTGGTGCCCGGCTCGTCGTCGCCCGCCGTGGTCGTGGTGGTCTCCTCGTCGGGTTCGGTCGTGGTGGTCGTGACGTCCTCGGGTGGCGTGGTGATGGGCGGGAGCAGCGTGGGCGCGGTGGTCGTCGTCTCCTCGGCCGGCGCCTCGGTGGTCGACGTGGTCGGGTCCTCCTGGGCCGCCGAGGGCTCGTCCTGAGCGGCGGCGCGCCCGGCGACGAGCAGCAGCACGACGGCCGGCACCGTCGCGAGCCACCGGCGGGACATGGCCGGCGACGCTATTGGGTCGTCCGCTGGTGATGGGGGCAGGACCACGTGGTGCGGCCCCCCACCGTGCGGCGCACGAGCGCGGTCCCGTCCTTCGGACAGCGGCCGCCGGCGACCCGATGGGCCTGCAACCGGCCGGTGTGGGAGCCGCCGCCGGCGAGCAGGTCGGCGAAGGTCGCCCGCAGGTGGCGGTGGAGGCGTCGCACCTCGGCGTCGCTGAGGCCGCCGGCGGGCCGCGCCGGGTCGAGCCCGGCCCGCCACAGGATCTCGTCGGCCGCCAGGTTGCCCACGCCCGCCAGCCGGGCCTGGTCCATCAGCCGAGCCTTCAGCGGCGCGGTGCTGGCGCCCAGCGCCGCCCGCAGCTCGCCCAGCGTCGCAGTGGCGGCGTCGGCTCCGAGGGCCCCCTCGTCGGGGTCCAGCACCACCCCGCCGAGGCGGCGCGGATCGCGGATGCGCAGGTCGCCACCGCCGGCGAACCGGAACGTCACCCGGTCCCAGGCCGGCTCGTCCCGCTCGCTCGCGTACAGGAGGTCCTCGACGCCTCGCCCGCCGTCGACGAGCAGCACTCCCGTCATCCCGAAGCGCAGGCCCACGACCGGCCCGGCGCCGGAGTCGAGCAGCAGGAGCTTGCCGATCCGGCGAGCGGCCGTGAACGAGCGACCGACGACCGCTCGCCGGAGCGCGGGACCGGTGAGGCCGCCCTTCAGGAACCAGGCGTCGGGGGTGTCGACGTCGGCGATCTCGCGGTGGAGAGCTTGCTCGGCGAGCCGGCGGTAGTACTCGACCTCGGCGAGCTCGGGCACCTCCGAGGTCTAGCCGCTAGTGCGACTGCAGGATGGCGTCGTCGACGAAGTCGGCGAAGACGTCCGCCGCGTCGGGCTGGCGGGGGAACACCACCGACGCCCGGCCCACCGCCCCGATGCGCGACGGCATCGTGTAGTTGCGCACCTGCCCGGGGTCGATGCGCAGCGCCGCCCGACCCAGCCGGTAGAGATCGGTGGCGCTCACGCCGTCGACCCGCACGTTGCGGAAGAGCACGTCGAGGTAGCCGACCACGTCGATCGGCGACCGCCCCTTCTGCCGCAGCTCGGCGAGGGCGTGGATGATCAGCTGGCCCTGGTTCGCGGTCCGGCGGATGTCGCCGTCGGGGATGTGCCGGTTGCGGGTGAACGCCAGTGCTCGCTCCCCCGTCATCCGCACCGGTCCCGGGTTGAAGGCGGCCCCCGAGTTGGGGTCGCTCATGAGGAACGGCACGTCGACCTCGACGCCGCCGAAGGCGTCGACCATGGCGATGAACCCGTCGAAGGTGGTGACCAGCACGAAGGAGATCGGCGCGCCGGTCAGCCGTTGCACCGTCTCGGCCTGGAGCTGGGGGCCGCCGCGGTCGTAGGCCTCGTTCACCCGGCCCGGGCCCCGGCCGGGGATGTCGACCCAGGTGTCACGCGGGATGTTGAGGATCGTCGCCTTCCCCTCCCGGGGGTTCAGGCCGATGACGTGGAGGGCGTCGGCGCGGGCCCCGCCGAGCCCGGCCCGCTCGTCGCTGCCCACGACGAGCACGAAGGTGGTGTCCGTCCACTGGCCGGGGTCGTAGCCGGCGAGGCGGGTGGGCTCGACCTTGGTGAGGACGGTCTCGGCCGATGCGTGGTCGTGCACGAGGTCGGCGGTCCACACCATGGCGACCGCCACGAGGACAGCGAGGGTCCGCCTCACTCGCTGGCCGCCGTCGTCGTGGTCGTCGTCGCCCCGATCGTGCGGGTGACGGCGATCGTGTACGCACCGATCCGCCAGTTGCCGCCCTGCCGGACGAGTGACAGCTCCCCGCGCCGCTCGACCCGGTCGCCGGGCCGCTCTCGGCTCGCCGCCGACCAGTCGAACTGGGCGACGACGAGCGCGGCGGCGGGGCCGTCGAAGTCGGCGAGCCCGGTCATCTCGATGGTGCCGGTCGTGCGCCGCAGCCGGCCGAAGCTCGGCACGCCCTCGTCGAAGAACGCGGCGCGGTCGGCGCCTGCCGCCCGTGCCCCGGCGTCGGGGGTGAACAGCG
>Ga0247717_1000642_pt1 | contig 10103 bp, 6 predicted proteins | sample 24E_NmetaG_FD_189047 | JGI IMG/M metagenome (GOLD analysis project Ga0247717, IMG submission 189047) | Soil microbial communities from hillslope of Landscape Evolution Observatory, University of Arizona, Oracle, AZ, United States - 2-4-E_N | ecosystem: Engineered > Artificial ecosystem > Mesocosm... | reverse complement strand
GTCGGGGCGGCTCTTGAACTCGGGGTGGGCCTGGGTGCCGATCCAGCAGGGGTGGCCGGGCAGCTCGATGAACTCCACCAGCCGGTCGTCGGGCGACGTGCCGGAGCACACCAGGCCGGCGTCCTCCAGGCGGTGGCGGTAGCGGGGGTTGACCTCGTAGCGGTGGCGGTGGCGCTCGTACACCACCGGCTCGCCGTAGGCCTTCTCGATCAGCGTTCCCGGCTTCAGCTTGGCCACATAGGCGCCGAGCCGCATGGTGCCGCCCATGTTCACCACCTCGCGCTGCTCGTCCATGAGGTCGATGACCAGGTGGGGCGACGCCGGGTCGAACTCACGGGAGTGGGCGGCCGGCAGGCCGGCCACGCTGCGGGCGAACTCGATGACCATCACCTGGAGCCCGAGGCACAGGCCCAGGCACGGGATGTCGTTCTCCCGGGCGTAGCCGGCGGCCGCCACCTTGCCGTCGATGCCCCGCTCGCCGAACCCGCCCGGGATCACCATGCCGTCGAGGTCGTGGAGCCGGCTGTCGGCCAGCATCCCGGTGACCTCCTCGGCCTGGATCCAGTCGATCTCCACCCGGGCCCCGTGGTGGAACCCGGCGTGGCGCAACGCCTCCACGACCGAGAGGTAGGCGTCGGGGAGGTTCACGTACTTGCCGATGAGGCCGATGCGCACCGGGGTGGTGGCCGCGTCGACGCGGTCGACGAGCTGCCTCCACCGGGTGAGGTCGGGCTCGGGAGTGTCCAACCGCAGCAGCCGGCACACCTCGTCGTCCAGTCCCTCGTCGTGGAGCACGAGGGGGATGGCGTAGAGGTTGCGGGCGTCGACGGCGCTGACCACGGCGTGGGTGTCGACGTCGCACAGCAGCGAGATCTTCCGCTTCAGCCCCTCCGAGAGGGGCTGGTCGGACCGGCACACGATGACGTCGGGCTGGATGCCGCGGCTGCGCAGCTCGGTGACGGAGTGCTGCGTGGGCTTGGTCTTCTGCTCACCGCTCGGGCCCAGGTAGGGCACCAGCGTGAGATGGATGTAGCAGACGTTGTCCCGGCCGGCGTCCTTGCGGAACTGCCGAATCGCCTCCAGGAACGGCAGGATCTCGATGTCGCCCACCGTGCCGCCCACCTCGGTGATGACGACGTCCACGTCGTCGGTGGCGAGGCGGAGGATGCGCTCCTTGATCTCGTTGGTGACGTGGGGGATGACCTGGACGGTCCTGCCCAGGAAGTCGCCCCGGCGCTCCTTGGCGATCACCGACTGGTAGATCGAGCCCGTCGTCGTGTTCGACTCCCGGTGCAGGTTCTCGTCGATGAAGCGCTCGTAGTGCCCGAGGTCGAGGTCGGTCTCGCCGCCGTCGTCGGTGACGAAGACCTCCCCGTGCTCGAACGGGTTCATCGTCCCCGGGTCCACGTTGATGTACGGGTCGAGCTTCTGCAGGGTGACCCGCAGTCCCCGGGCCTTGAGGAGGCGGCCGAGCGATGATGCGGTCAGCCCCTTGCCGAGCGACGAGGCCACGCCCCCCGTCACGAAGATGTGTTTCGCCACGGGATTTCACCCTACCCCACCGCCCCGCCCCCTCGGGTGGACCCACCCGGGTGCCTACGATGGGGCCGTGGCGCGCCCGCGGCGGCTGTTCTGGGTGGCGGGCGCGGCGGCGGGCGTGTTCGTCGTCCTCCTGCTGGCCGTGGCCGTCCACCGGGGCCCGCTGCCCCTCGACGGGACGGTCCGCGACTGGTTCGACACCATCGCCACCGCCGACAACCGCCACCTCGTCCTCCCCCTGGCCCGGCTGGGCGCCCGCGAGGTGCTGGTGCCGCTGCTGCTCGCCGGCGGCGCCCTCCTGTGGTGGCGGCGGCGCAACCCGGGGCCGATGATCCTGCTGGTGGGGAGCTATCTCGGCATGGCGATGGTGGTGGGGCCGGCCAAGAAGCTGATCCACCGGGCCGAGCCGTTCGACCTGCCCGGCGAGATCGGGCGCAGCTTCCCGTCGGGGCATGCCGCCCAGGCGATCCTCGTGTACGGGATGCTGGCCGCCCTGGCCGCCGCCGGGCCCGTCGGGCCACGGGTGCGGGCCGCCGCCACCGTGCTCCCCGTGGCGGCGTGCGCGGGTGTGGGCTTCGCCATGCTGTTCCGCAACGCCCACTGGTTGAGCGACATGGTCGCCGGCTACGCCATCGGGGTGGCCTGGCTGGCCGGCCCCCTGGCCGCCGCCGAGGTGGTGGCGCCGTGGATGCTGGGCCGCACCGCCGAGCCGGTCCGTTCGGGCTGAGCCGCCGGCCCACGTCGTCGCCTCGTTCTCCGGACCGCGGCAGCCGCTCTGCGGCGGGCCCGGTGCACGGAACCCTCGGGCACAGCCGGCTCCCGCTGAGGGCGAGGGCTGGGGCTAGGGACGCCGGCCCCAGCGGTCGACCGCCCGCAGCGGCGGCACGGCGTCGATCACCCGCCCGAACGACACCGCCTCGCTGGCCAGGTTGAGGGCGACGACGCCCACCAGCGCCGCCGTGCGGACCGCCGGACCGCACGCCAGCACCACGCCCAGGCCGACGGCGCCGCCGAGGGCGTTGGCCCCCGTGTCGCCCAGCATGAGGCGCTCCCGGAGGTCGTCGAGCAGGAGCCCGGCGGCGGCGCCCGCCACCACGGCCACGGCCGTGAGCTCGTCGGCCGCCGCCGTGGCCACGGCCAGGGCGGCGAAGGCCGCCACGCCCGCCTTGGTGGCCCGCCCCGGTCGGCGGTCGAACAGGTTGGCGAGGTTGGCGGCGAGGGCGACCAGAGCGGCGTCGCCCACCAGCTGGGCGAACGACGGGTCGGCGCCCCGGGGGGCCACGGCGACGGCGACGACGGCCACCGCCAACCCCCCGAACAGCTTCACGCCACCGGTGGTGAGGCGGCCGGCCGCCAGGGCGGCGAGATGTCCCCTGAAGCCCCGGGCGCCGCCGCCTCCGGCCAGGTCGTCGAGGAGCCCGACCAGGGCCATCCCCAGCACCACCACGACGACGGCGGCGCGGGGGGCATCGATCCCCTCCGCTCCCACCCCGGCGGCGCCGGCGACGATCCGGCCGCCCTCCACGACGAGTACGGCGAGGGCGACGACCAGCCCGGCCGCGGTGGGGACGTCGGCGTCGCGGAAGTTGCGCCGGAGCAGCGCGGGCGAGGCGAAGGCGGGGCGGAGGAGCACCCACAGCAGCCGGGCGACCAGGTAGCCGGCGACGGCGCCGAGGCCGACGGTCACGTGCCGGCGGCCATGCGCCGGGGCGGGGCCCCGACCGGGGACGGCCGGACGGCCGGCGCCCTGGGGTCCAGCACCAGGGGTGGGGCAGGGTCACGGTGGAGGGCGAGCAGGGTCAGGAAGGGGCCGACGAACACCAGGGCCAGCGCCGTCACCACGACGCCCGAGTCGTTGACGGCGTAGCCCACCACGCCGGCGCCCAGGACGCCGGCCAGGCCGGCCCGCAGCGCCGATCGCGGGGGGAGCAGCCGGTCCCAGCCCCGGGCCCACGCCAGCACGGCGAGCAGGTAGGCGCCGATGATGGGCACCATCCAGGCCCACACCGACCGGAAGGAGCGCAGGTTGGCGGACACCTTGCGGCCGACGGTGGTGCGCAACGGCTCGATCCCCTCGTCCGCCACCCGGGCCACCAGCTCACCCAGATGGGTGCGGGCTGCGGGCGGGCGGAGGAGGTCGATCCCGGTGGCGACCGCCAGCAGCACGGCCGCCGCCCCGCCGGCCAGGGCCACCGCCCGCAGCGACAGGCGGCGCCCCGACAGGGCGACGACGGTGAGGGCGAACACGGGCACGAGGGTGAGGATCCCGCCCACGTCGGACCCCAGCGACGGCGCGCCGTCGGCCAGGGCGACCAGGGCGAGGACGCCGGCCGCCGTGACCGTCGCCTCCGCCCGGCGCGGCGCGTGGTGGACGTGGAGGGCGACGGCGAGGACGGAGGAGGCGGCCAGGACGCCGAAGGCCGTGTTCCCCAGGCCCGTGAACCGGGCGGCGGTGTTGTACGAGTACCCGAGCAGGCTGGACGTCTGGAGGTGGCCGCCGGTGGCGAGGTCGCCGACCAGCAGCGCCACCGTGGCGCCCGACACCCAGGCCAGCGGCGCCAGCGGGCGCCCCCGCCCCGCTCGGAGGGCCAGGGCGGTGATGCCGGCCACCAGCGCGGCCAGCAGCGGCACGGCGCCCGCTCCCAGCACGGCGACGTCGGGGATGGCCCGCAGCAGGAAGGTGGCGAGGGGCCAGGCGCTCACGGCCACCGCCCCGCAGCGGAGGAACGCGCTGGTGCGACCGCGGCCCCCGAGGCGGGCGAACGCCACCAGCGCCACGGCGTACGCCGCGGCCTGGGCCATGATGAAGGAGGCGACGAGCGGGTAGTAGAGCGACTCCCGGAACGCCTCGTCACGGTCGGCGTCGCGCAGGTTGGCCAGGTCGACGGGGCGGGATGCGTAGCGCAGCGGGTGCCCGATCATCCCCTCGGGGACGGGCACGCCCACGGCGTCCAGCACCGTCGGCGCCACGTCGGTGAGGGCGACCACGCCGAGTCGGCGCGTGGACGGCGAGTGGAGGTAGCCGCGCTGCACGCCGGCGCCCGACGCCACCAGCGGCGTGAGGCTCCAGTCCTTGCCCGGGGGCGCCACCGACACCACCAGGACCAGGGTGCCCGGCCCGCCGAGATCGGCCACGGCACCGAGGATCCGGTCGGTGGACGCCACGGCCTGGCGGCGGGCGACGGCGGCCGCCGCCGGCGTGGACAGAGCGGCGAACTCGGCCGCCCGGTCCATGTCACCGGGGTCGACGACCACCACGTCGGCCGTCGACAAGGCGTCGGCCACCGCCCGGGCCACCGCCGTCGGGTCGGCCCGGAGGCCGAACGGGGCGGACGCGTCGCCGACCAGCAGTTCCTGGCCCACGTCGCCCGTCCCTATCCACCCTCGCCTGTCCATCACGGCCGCCGCCGCCGGTCGCAGGAGCACGCCGCGCCGGGGAAGGGCGGGAGGAGCGATGTCGGCGTTGCCGACGACCGCCGTCGTGACGTGGGCCCTGCGCAGGGCGTCGCCCAGGGCGCCGGGCATGCTCGGGAGGTTGCGGCCGTCGTTGAGGCGGGTGATGGCGGGGGCGCCGACGACGGCCACGCCCCCCGCCGCCGGCTTGCCGGTGCGCCGCTCGAGCGCCTCCGCCGCCGTGCCGCCCTCGAGCGGCGCCGACGCCTCGAAGGCGTAGCCGGCTCCGTCGTCGGCCCGCACCTTCGCCCCCGCCCCGAGCGTGGCGTACCCCTCGGCGGTAGTGGGGCGGCCGCCCAGGGTGCGGACCGTGGTCGCCGCCACGGCGCCGCCTTCCATCAGGCGGTCGAGATTGGGCATGGCGCCGGTCCCGACGTCGTCCCATCCGAGCTTGGGGACGCCGAAGATCACCACCTTGGACCCGCGACCGGTGGCGGGAGCGCTGGCCGCCTCCCAGCGGTCGCCCGACCAGAGCATGGCGGCGCCGGCGACGGCGACGGCCACGAGCACGAGGGCGACCCGCTGGCCCGCCGAGGTGAGCCGCGGCCACAGGGCACGGAGGATCTGGGCGCCCTGGACGGCCCGGTGGCGGAACCCGGCGAGGGTCCGGCCCGTGTGGCGGTGGTCGAGGTCGACGTCCATCTCCACCACCCGGGCACCGGCCCGCACGGCGTCGATGGTGAGGCCGGTCTCCAGCCCGAAGCGGGCCGCCAGCGGCAGCGACCGGAGCAGGTCGGCGCGCACCGCCCGCTGCCCCGACAGGGGCGCCCGGGGCACGAAGCGGCCGCCCGTGGCGCGGGCGATCCCGGCGGCGGCCAGCCGGCGGACGCCGCCGAGCCCGCCCCGCGTGCCGGCGGCGGGCAGGACGGCGATCGTCATGTCGGCCTCGCCGGCCCGCACGGGCCCGACCAGCACCCCCGTGCGGGCGGCGGTGGCGCCGAGGTCGGCGTCGGCCAGGAGGTAGATCCCGGCGTGGGGCGTCGCCTCCACACCGGCCCGCACCGCGTCGCCCTTTCCGACGTTGACCTCCAGGCGCACCACCCGTGCGCCGGCGGCCGACGCGGCGGCGGCCGTGCCGTCCGTCGACCCGTCGTCGACCACCACCACCTCGTCGACGGCGGCCACGCCGGCGAGGGCGGCGACCGTGGCGCCCACCGAGTCGGCGCGGTCCTTGGCCGGGACGAGGGCGACGACCGGTCCGGGTGTCACGCCGGTCGCCCTCGGGAGGCGAGGCGACCGGCGACGCCGGCCAGCTCCGGCGAGCGCAGCACCCACAGCACGCCGGCGCCGGCGGCCACGGCCAGGGGGCCGGCGACGGCCACGTCGGCGAGCGCACCGGCCCGGCCGCCGCCGCCCACCAGTGAGGCGCCCCCGGCGGCCACGGCGGCCACCGCGGCCGCGGCGGCCACGGCCCGTCCCACCGCCGGTGCCAGGCGCACCGCCGGCGGCACCCGTCGCCGGAGCAGGCCGTACATCACGAACGCACCGGCCGTCATGGCCGCCGAGTGGGCGAGGCCGAGGGCGACGACGCGGCCGGTGCCGGAGGCGGCGGCCGAGCCCGCCACCATCGCCACCACGCCGCCGGCCGCCACGCCGAGGCCCACGAGGGCGGGCAGGCGGGCGTCGCCCGCCGCCGTGGCCGCCCGCACCAGCAGTTGGAACGCGGCGTACCCGCCCAGCCCGACGGCGTAGGCCGCCAGCACGCGTCCGACCAGGGCGGCGTCGCCGGCGTCCAGCTCTCCCACCCGCACCAGGTCCAGCACGGGCGAGGCGAGGGCGGCCAGCAGGGCGGCCGCCGGCAGGACCAGGGTGAGCATGCGGCCGAGGCCCTGCCCGAGGTCGGTGCCGAAGTCGTCCCACCGCCCGGCGGCGGCGGCCGACGACAGGCGGGGGTGCAGGGCCGTGAACACCGGATGGGCGACGAGCGCGAACGGCAGCAGGAAGAAGGTGAAGGCGATCTGGTGGGCGACGACGCCGCCCTCGACGCCGTTGGCGAGCACGAGGGTGACGGCGAGCAGGACCTGCACGGCGGCCAGGAGCAGCACCCCCCACGCGCCGGCCCGGGCCAGGGCGCCCAGGCCGGGGTGGCGCGGGTCGAGGCGCGGCCGCAGGCGAATGCCCGCCCGGGCCAGCGCCGCGACGGGGACGGCGGCCATGGCCACGACGCCGGCCGTGGTGCCCACCGCCAGGAGGATGGCCGGTCCGGTGCCCAGGCCGAGCCCGCGCTCGCCCGGCGAGGTGACGGCCACGAAGCCGAGCATGGTGAGGGTGACCACCACGTTGTTGGCGACGGGGGCGAAGGCGGCCGCCGCGAACCGCCGGCGGGCGTTGAGCAGGGCGGTGGCCACCGCGCCGGCCGCGTAGAGGAGCATCTGCGGCAGGAAGAACCAGAGGAAGAAGGCGCCGAGCCGCACCTCCCGGGCTCGGACGGCGGGGTCGTCCACCCCGGCCGTCAACAGCCGCATCAGGGCGGGCCCGGCCAGCGCCATGGCCAGCGCCAGGGCGCCGAGGGCGGCCAGCGTGACGCCCAGCAGGGCGCCCGCCAGCCGCTCCGCCTCGCCCGGGCGCCCCCCGTCCAGGAGGCGCACGAATGCGGGGACGAGCGGCGCGGCGAGCAGGCCGGCGGCCAGGAGCTCGAACGTGATCGTCGAGACGAGGTTGGCGCTGTGGTAGGTGTTCCCGAGGTAGGTCGCGCCCAGGGCGCCGCCCACGGCCAGCACCCGCACGAAGCCGGTGAGGCGCGACAGGGCGTTCCATGCCGAGATCCCCAGGGCGGCCCGGCCCAGCCCGGCCCCTCCGGTGGGCCCCGCGTCCACCGGCGCCTCGCCGTGCGCCGGCGCTGGCATCACCGGGGCGACGGTCCCCACCCCGTCCGCTCGCCGGGGCTGCGTCATCCCGCCGTCTCCGGGACCAGGCGCACCGCCCCCGGCCCCGACCCGTAGTGGCCCACCTTGGCCGAGCCGAGGTCACGAAGGGCGAAGACGGCCGAGAACCGGCCCCGCCAGTCCTCCAGGTTGTCGACGCTCGACAGCAGGGGCGCCGCCGGTCCGGACCGGAGAGGCCCGACGAAGACGCCGGCGTGCTCGGGCGGCGCGGCGCCGGAAACGTCCTCGCCGGCCTCGACGGCCAGCACCCGGGCCCGGGCTCCCTCCGCCAGCTGGGTGGCGAGAGGCACGGCCAGCTGCTCGTTCGGCACCTCGGCCCTGCCGCCGGACACCACCACGAACCGGGTCGACCCGGTGGCCAGGGCGGCCGGGTCGACGGGCGCCCCGGCGGGCGCCTCGAACTCGACGAAGGCGGCGTCGCGCAGGCGGGCCACGAGCCCCGTCGCCGTCTGCCCGGTGAGCTCGGAGACGAGCAGGTCCACCAGGTTGCGGCGCACCACGTCGCCGCTGCGGGGCGCCACCCCGAGGAGGTCGGCGAGGGCCACCGCGTCCTCGTCCTTGTCGAGCCGCATCTTGGAGGTGAACCAGACGGTGCCGACCAGGTCGGCGTCGGCGGCGTTGAGCGTCTGGCGGAACGCCTCGACCGGCCCCCGGTCGATCCCCTGCACGCCGATCACCAGGACCGGCACCCCGTCCAGGCGCCCGGCCACCGCCTGGTCCCGCGCCTGCTCGGTGAACGTCGCCCACTCCGCCAGCTGGCGGCGCAGCTCGGCGTTCTCGGTGTCGGTGGCGTCCAGCCGGTTCTCCACACCCGCCAGGCGGTCCTCCAGCAGGTCGACGGTGGCCCGGTCGACGACGCTGGCGCCGACGGCGATGCCGATCCCGAGGGCGAGGAACACGGCGGTGAGGGAGACGAGGTGGAAGCGGAAGCTGATCATCGGGGCACTAGTGGGTGAGCGAGCGCCACGCCTCGCGCACCAGGAGCCAGAAGCTGTCGAGGAACACCCGCGGGAACACGGCCACCACCACGACGACGAAGCACAGCATGGCGGCCAGCAGGAAGAACACCAGGTCGGCCTTGCGGATCCGGCTCTGGTACAGCTTGCTCACCCCCTTGGCGTCCACCAGCAGCTGGCCGACCTTGAGGCGGGTCAGGAAGGTGGACGCCATGCCGGCCCGGCCCTTGTCGAGGAACTCGACCATGGACACGTGGGTGCCGACGGCCACGATGAGCTCGGCGCCCTTCTCGAAGGCCAGCAGCATCGCCGCGTCCTCGCTCGTGCCCATGGGCGAGAAGGTGTCGTACTCCAGCCCCATCGCCTCCAGCCGCGCCGCGCCCGGCGCCTGCCCGCCCCGGTACGAGTGGACGATCAGCTGGGCCCCGCAGCCCAGGGCGGCGTCGGAGACGGAGTCGAAGTCACCGAGGATGACGTCGGGGCGCAGGCCGAACTCCAGGAGGGCGTCGGCCCCGCCGTCGACGGCGAGCAGCACGGGGCGGAGGTCGCGGACGTAGCTGCGCAGGTGGGCCAGGTCCTCTCGGTAGTCGAAGCCGCGGACGACGATCAGCACGTGGCGCCCGGCCATGTCGACGGCCAGGTCCGGCATCTCGGGCGACGTGAGGACCATGTCGTGCTCGTGGCGCAGGTACTCCAGGGTGTTGGAGGCGAACAGCTCGAGCGCCTCGCCCATCGTCTCCCGGGCCGCCTCGTAGTCGCGCCGCAGCGACGCCAGGTCCTGGCGCACGCCCCGGCCGACGATCGCCCCGTCGACCCACACCTCGTCGCCGTCGACGCGCACGGTCTGGCCGTCGCCGACCAGGTCCATGACGTGACGACCCACGCCGTCCAGGAGCGGGACCCCGGCCTCCGCCAGCACCAGCGGGCCGCCGTTCGGGTAGCGCCCGGAGAGCGACATCGAGGCGTTGACGACGGCCGCCACCCCGCAGCGCACCAGCGCCTCGGCGGCCACCCGGTCGAGGTCCTCGTGGTCGATGACCGCCACCTCGCCGGGCTGGAGCCGCTTCGTCAGCTCCTTGGTGCGCCGGTCCACCCGCGCCACGCCCATCGGCACCAGGGGCGTGGCCTGGCGGCGGGACATCATCGGGCCCGGTCCTCGGCCGCCGCCGCCAGCAGCTCCTCGGCGTGCCCGCGCGCCGCAGCGCTGCGGGGGTGACCGGACAGCATCCGCGACAGCTCGACGACCCGGTCCTCGCCCGACACGACCGCC
>Ga0247717_1000641_pt1 | contig 10133 bp, 8 predicted proteins | sample 24E_NmetaG_FD_189047 | JGI IMG/M metagenome (GOLD analysis project Ga0247717, IMG submission 189047) | Soil microbial communities from hillslope of Landscape Evolution Observatory, University of Arizona, Oracle, AZ, United States - 2-4-E_N | ecosystem: Engineered > Artificial ecosystem > Mesocosm... | reverse complement strand
CGGTGCCGCTGCTCATCCCCTGCCACCGGGTGGTGCGAGCCGACGGGCGGATCGGCGACTACGCCCTGGGGACGCCGGCCAAGCGGGCGGTGCTGGCCGCCGAGGGCGTGGTGCTCGACGTACTGGGGCGGTTGGCGGCACCGGTCGCCCGGGTTGCCTCCTGAGCTGACTCGGCCAGGGAGGCAAACCACCGGGCCTCAGCGCTGGTGGAGGGGGCACCACCAGGTCGTGCGGCCGCCCACGGTGGCCCGGCGCAGTTCGGCGCCTTCCCTCGGGCAGCGACCGCCGGCGTGACGGTGCGGGCGGAGGTCGCCGGCGTGGGACCCACCCCGCTCGATCAGGTCGGCCACGGTCGAGCGCAGGTGCCGGTGAAGCCGGCGCAGCTCGGGCTCGCTCAACGATGCCGCCGGCCGGCGGGGGTCGAGCCCGGCCCGCCACAGAGCCTCGTCGGCGATCAGGTTGCCCACGCCGGCCAGGCGGGACTGGTCCATGAGCCGGGCCTTGAGCGGCGCCCCGCTCGTCCCCAGGGCCCGCCGCAGGCCGGCGGGGGTCACGGTGGCGGCGTCCACCCCCAGTGCCGCCTCGTCGGGGTCGACGATCACACCGCCCAGCCGGCGGGGGTCGCGCATGCGCAGGTCGCCGCCGTCGGCGAAGCGCACGCTGAAGCGATCCCAGCGCGGCTCCGTGCGGTTGCTGGAATACAGCAGCTCCCCCACCCCTACCCAGCCGTCGACCACCAGCCGGCCGGTCATGCCGAAGCGCAGGCCCAGCACTGGGCCCGGTCCCGCACCCGGGCCGGCGCCGCCGGTGTCGAGCAGTAGGAGCTTGCCGATCCTGCGGGCCGCGGTGAAGCTCCGGCCCGACAGGGCGTCGGCCACCTCGCCGGCGCCGAGACCGCCCTTGAGGTACCAGGCATCGGGGGCGTCGACCGCCACGATGGCGCGGCCCAGGGCCCGCTCGGCGGCCAGCCGCCGGTAGGCCTCGACCTCGGGCAGCTCGGGCACGGCGGGGAACCGTAGCCACCCCCTATGGCTAGGCTCGCGGCCGGTGGACCTGCTCGTCGTGGTCGGAGACGTCGACGTCCCGGAACGGCTCGAGGCCCGCGCCGGCCACGTCATCCGGGTGGCCGAGCTGGCGGCGGCCGACATAGCCCATGCCCGTACCCACATCCCCCGCAAGGTGGCGGTGGTGGGCCCCGCCTCGGCGGCTTCGGCCCTGCGTCAGGCGGGGCTGGCGGTCACCCTCTACACCGACGAGGACGTGTCGCCGCCGGGCGTCCCGGTGCGGCCTCTCACCGACCCCGGCCCGCCGCTCGACGCCGCCCCGTCGCTCGTCGAGATCTTCGGCCACACCCCACTGGTCCGCCTCGACCGCATGGGCCGCGACGTCGACTGCCACCTGCTGGCCAAGCTCGAGCTCCTCAACCCGGGGGGCAGCGTCAAGGACAGGCCGGCGCTGGCCATGGTCGAAGACGCCGAGGCTCGGGGCCTGCTGCAGCCGGGCGGCACCATCGTCGAGCCCACCTCGGGCAACACCGGCGTGGGGCTGGCCATCGTCGCCGCCCGCCGGCGCTACCGGTGCATCTTCGTCATGCCCGACAAGATCGCCGCCGAGAAGGTGTCGCTGCTGCGGGCCTACGGCGCCGAGGTCATCGTGTGCCCCACCGCCGTGGCGCCCGAGCACCCGGATTCGTACTACTCGGTGTCAGACCGCCTGGCCCGCGAGATACCGGGGGCCTTCAAGCCCGACCAGTACGCCAACCCCATGAACCCCGAGGCCCACGCCCGTTCCACGGGGCCCGAGATCTGGGACCAGACCAACGGCCGCATCACCCACCTGGTGGCCTCCATCGGCACCGGGGGCACCATCTCGGGCCTCGGGCGCTACCTCAAGTCGAAGAACCCGGCCATCCAGATCGTGGGAGCCGACCCCGAGGGCTCGGTGTACTCCGGCGGCACCGGCCGGCCCTACCTGGTGGAAGGGATAGGCGAGGACTTCTGGCCCGCCACCTATGACCCCTCGGTGGTCGACCGGGTGATCATGGTCAGCGATCAGGACTCGTTCCTCACCGCCCGCAGGATCACCAAGGAGGAGGGCATCCTCGCGGGCGGTTCGTGTGGCACGGCGGTATCGGCGGCGCTGACGGTGGGGCACGACCTGGGGCCGGCCCACGTCGTGGTGGTGATCTTCCCCGACTCCGGGCGGGGCTACCTGTCGAAGCTCTACAACGACGCCTGGATGGCCGACTACGGGTTCCTCAGGGCGGCGGGGCAGACGGCCGGCGACGTTCTCGAGCGCAAGGGCACGACCCTGCCCCGACTGGTCCACGTGCACCCCGACGAGACCGTGCGCGACGTCATCACCATCCTGCGCGAGTACGAGGTGTCCCAGGTGCCGGTGGTCAGCGCCGAGCCGCCTCTGGCCTTCGCCGAGGTGGTGGGCTCGGTCCACGAGCGCCAGCTCCTGCAGGCGGCCTTCGACGACCCGGGCCTGCTCGACAAGGAGGTGGCGACGGTGATGGCCCCACCCCTGCCCACCATGGGATCCGGAGAGGCGGTCGGGCTGGCCGTGGAGAGGCTGGAGGCGGCCGGCGCCGTCCTCGTCGTCGACGCCGGCCACCCTGTCGGCATCCTCACCCGCTCCGACCTGCTCGACTTCCTGGCCTCGCCGTGACGTCACCCACACCGGCCCCCAGCGACGGCTGGGGCTTCGAGACCGCCGCCATCCACGCCGGCGGGGGCCCCGACCCCGGCACCGGCGCGGTGGTGCCGCCCATCTCCGTGGCCACCACCTTCGCCCAGGAGGCGGTGGGCCTCCACCGGGGCTATGAGTACGCCCGCTCGGCCAACCCCACCCGCTCCGCTCTGGAGGAGTGCCTGGCCGCCCTGGAGGGAGCCGGCGCCGGCCTGGCCTTCGCCAGCGGCCTGGCCGCCGAGGACGCCGTCTTGCGAACCGTGCCGGACGGTAGCCACGTGCTGCTCGCCCCCGACGCCTACGGGGGCACCTGGAGGCTGCTGACGCGCGTGCACGGCGAGCGGCTCCGGGTGAGCACCTGTGCCTTCGACGATCGGCGGGCACTCGTTGAGGCCTGGACGCCCGAGACCCGGATGGTGTGGCTCGAGACCCCGAGCAACCCCCTCCTGTCGGTCATCGACATCGAAGCCGTCGCCGCTGTGTGCCGCGAGCGGGGCGCCCGCTGCGTGGTCGACAACACCTTCGCAACCCCCTACCTGCAACAGCCCCTGGCCCTGGGCGCCGACGTGGTCGTCCACTCCACCACCAAGTACCTGGGCGGCCACTCCGACGTGGTTGGCGGCTTCCTGGCCGTGGACGACCCGGAGCTGGCCGAACGCCTACGGTTCGTGCAGAACGCCGCCGGGGCGGTCCCGGGGCCCTTCGACTGCTACCTCGTGCTGCGGGGCCTCAAGACGCTGGCCGTGCGGATGGACCGGCACTGCGCCAACGCCGCCGCCGTGGCCGAGCTGCTCAGCGGGCACCCGGCGGTGTCATCGGTGCTGTGGCCGGGGCTGCGGGAGCACCCCGGCTTCGCCGTCGCCACCAAGCAGATGCGTGGCTTCGGCGGCATGGTCTCGTTCGTCTGCGCCGGCGGCGAAACGGCCGCCCTGGCGGTGGCCGAGCGCACGCGGATCTTCACGCTGGCCGAGTCCCTGGGAGCCGTGGAGTCGCTGGTCGAGCACCCGGCGCGGATGACCCATGCCAGCGCCGCCGGCTCGCCCCTGGCCGTCGACCCGGCCCTGGTGCGCCTGTCGGTGGGCATCGAGACCGAGGGGGACCTGGTCGAGGACCTGCGCCGCGCCCTCGACTCGCTGTAGCCGGGCCCGCCTCCGCTCACGACCGGGTAGATGAAGCGGGGCGCTTAGATTTGAACCCATCATGGCTGAACGCTGGACCGCACAATGGAAGGAGCTCTACACGGAGGTCGTCGCCTCCGGGCTGTGCACGGGTTGTTCGGGGTGCGTGGTCGCCTGCCCCCATGACGTGCTCGGCTACAACGACGGCGACGGCGTCTACAAGCCGTTCCACGTCGAGGAGGAGCTGGGCCCGGAGAACTGCATCCACGGGGAGAAGGGCTGCACGTCGTGCACCCGGGCCTGCCCCCGCTTCCGGGCCTGGGAGCCCGACATCGACAACCACCTGTTCGGCCGCAGCCGCCAACCCGAGGAGATGGCCGGGATCTCCAAGGACATCATCCTGGCCCGCGCCTCGGAGGAGATGGTCCACAAGATGGGCCAGGACGGCGGCCTGGTCTCGGCCATCCTCATCTGGTGCCTGGAGAAGGGCTACATCGACGCCGCCCTCGTCTCCTACCTCGAAGGCGACAAGAGCACCTGGAAGGCGATCCCCGGCGTGGCCCGCAACCGCGACGAGGTGCTGGCCGCCGCCGGCAGCCGCTACACCTACTCGGCCACCCCCATGGCCTACGAGGAGGCGGTGGCCGGCGGGGCCGAGAAGCTCGCCCTGGTGGGCATGAGCTGTGAGTCCTCCGTGCCGCCGGTGATGGCCGTGCGCAAGGTGGGCAAGGTGGCCCGCCGCTTCGCCCTCAACATCGGCCTGTTGTGCTCCAAGACCTTCGACGACGCCATCTTCCCGGAGCTGTTCGAGGCCAAGTACGGCCTCAAGAAGCAGGACATGGTGAAGATGAACATCAAGGGCGTGTTCCAGATATGGATGCGCAACGGCGACTACCACGAGGTCCCCCTCAAGGAGTGCCACGCCTGGACCCGCGAGGGCTGCAAGCTCTGCCCGGACTTCGCCGCCGAGCACGCCGACATCTCCACCGGCGGCATCGGCGCCTTCAACGACTGGACGCTCACCATCGTGCGCACCGACATCGGCCGCGAGATCATCATGAAGATGCTGGAGGATGGATCGATCTACGGACGCCCAGGCGACGACGACCCCGGCGCCATCGAGCTGCTGCGCAAGCTGTCGATCGTCAGCCGGCGCCGGTGGCCCGAGTGGCACCCCATCCAGGACCCTAAGGTGGGCGTGCCGCCGCCCAAGCCCAAGAAGAAGGTGGCGGCCACCCCCGCTCGTTAGTTCCCATGGCCCTTGTCGGGCCGCCCTCGCGGGATGAGAATTTGGGCGTCGGGCGGGCACACGTCGATTTTCTATGGCGCTTCGGAGCCCGTCGTTAGTTTGACGCGGGGGCCTCGGGCGCTCCGCCTTGTTGCCTTGAGCACGTATCTCAGTCTCTTCGTGACGAGTCCCCCTTCCGGCCCGGCGTCGAGAGCAGTCGAACCGGAGGGGGTTGATCGATGTGGAAGTGATCGTCGAGCGGTGCGCGTTCTTGGACGTGCACCGCGACACCGTGATGGCGTGCGCCCGAACGCCAGACGGCCACGGCGGGCGCCGTGAGGAGGTGAGCGAGTTCGGGACCACGACCTCCCAGCTCCTCGCTCTGGCGGACTGGCTAGCCGAGCGTCGCGTCACCTTGGTGGGGATGGAAGCCACCGGCGTCTACTGGAAGCCGGTGCACTGGGTGCTGGAGGCGTCGGTGCCGGAGGTGTGGGTGATCAACGCCCGCCACATGCGCAACGTGCCCGGCCACAAGACCGACGTGGCCGACTCGGTGTGGGGGGCATCGCTGCTCGAGCACGGTCTGGTCCGGCCGAGCTTCATCCCACCCGAGCCGTTCCGGGCGCTACGGGACCTGACCCGCTACCGCAAGTCGGTCATCCAGGAACGGGGCCGGGAGTCCCAGCGTCTCCACAAGGTCCTCGAGGACGCGGGCGTGAAGCTGTCGTCGGTGGCATCGAGCGTGTTGACGAAGTCGGGCCGCGAGATGATCGACGCCCTCATCGCCGGCCAACGCGATCCCGAGGTCCTCGCCGCGATGGCCAGAGGCTCGATGCGAAAGAAGATCCCACAGCTCCAAGACGCCATGGCCGGGCGGTTCAACGAGCACCACGCCTTGTTGTGCCGGGCCAATCTCGGTGTGGACGCGTCGGGGCGGGTCACCTTGTACCAGAGCTGCCCCGACGCGTCCGAAGTCGTCGGTGACCACCAGGTTCACCCCTTGGGGCGACGGTGGACACTGCACTAGTTGCGGCGGGGCAAGACCGCGAAGAGCAAGAGGCCGATCAGCAGCCCTGGTAGAAGAAAGACAAAGAAGAACGCCAACACCCGCCCAGCCGCCAACGAGCCTGTCGTCGGATCCTCGGATGGGACGAGCAGTGCCAGTGAGACCGCCGAAAAGACGGCGCTCAGGAACAACAGCCCCAGCGCCGCGTCCACTTCAACGTTGTGGAAGACCCTTCGCAGCAAGAAGGCGTTGAGAGAGAAGCTCGCGATGCTGACAAGCACGAGGATCAACAGGTGTTGAGCGCCACGCTGGCTGAGGACGCGCGGGTCTTCTAGCGACATCGAGGGTGGAGACGTGGTGGGGGCAGCCTTCGGGTTGCCCTTCTTCGCGTCAGGCGACAGCGTGCCCACGACCTGAACGCGCAAGGACCCTCCCGCTTCTCACTTGACGGTGACAGGAGGGCCCTTCCTGATGCCCGGAGGCACTGTTGGTAATCGTAGGAACCGACGTGGCCGAAGTCGAACGCGCTCTCTGCGCCGGGGAGCTGGCGTGCCCCGACTGCGGGGGTCGCCTGGCGCCTTGGGGCCGGCTCGATGGCGGAATGTTCGCCGTGCTGGCGGTGAGGAGCGTCGCCGGGCGCGCCGGTCCCGTTGTGTCGGTTGCTCGGCGACACATGTCCTCATCAGGTGCGACTCCTTTGTCCGCCGGCGCGACCTGGCCGAGGTGATCGGCGCCGCCCTGGTGGCCAAGGCGTCCGGGATCGGCCATCGCCGGGCGGCGCAGGCCGCGGGGGTGCCGGCCTCGACGGTCCGTGGCTGGTTCCGCCGTTTCGCCGCCAACGCCGAGGCGATCCGGGTGTGGTTCACCGTCCTGGCCCACGGCCTCGACCCGATGCTGGCGCCGGTGGCACCGACGGGGACGTCCTTCGGCGACGCCGTGGAGGCCGTGGCCGTGGCCGCCCGGCGGCGTCGTTGCGCCTCGCCCCCGTCGCTGCCTGGTCGTTCGCCTCGACGGCGAGCGGTGGGCGGCTGCTCTCCAACACCGGTTGCCCCTGGGCGGCGGCCCTTTGAGCGGCCATCCTCCCGGCCTTCGTCCCCCGAGGTGCCAGGAGGCCCCATGCAAGACCGCCGCCGAGACGTGGCGCTGTTCCGCTACTCGCTGATCCGCGAGGCGGCCGACCCGGCGCTGTCCAAGGCCGAGCTAGGCGTTGTGGGTGGACGTGCCCATGGGTTCGGCCTGCAACGTTTGTTCCCCGTGGAGGGTGTAGTCGTAGACGGTGGGCCCGCCGGAGACGTGAAAATGCTCGTTCGCTCATCGGTTCAGCAGCTCTCGAGAACTTGTCGCCTCAGACTCGTCAAGGGCAACGAGCGTCAAAAACCAGGGAACGTCGCAAGCATGGGCTTCAGCATCTTCGTGAGGGCAGACGAGCGTCGCAACCTTCGCCATCAGAGACTCGATCCATTCGCCGTCGTTCGTTTCGATCAGTAGTTCGATGCGCCAGAGATCGGATACGGATCTCTTCGGTTCCGTCATGCGATCAAGTTCTCGGGGCACCGCGAAGAGTTAGGAACGCTACAGGGCTCGACGATCGGCCGAATTAGGCTGTACGGGATCGGCACCCAGTATACAGGGAAGTTCCGAATAGCCCAGGTGGGCAACTTCGGGGTCTTCCCGCTCCAACAGGCGCATTGGCAATGACCGGCATTGCAACCCGCCGGAGTTTGTTGTGTGCAGACGCGCTTTCCTACCTTCGACGCCCCAGCTTGAGTCGATCCTGTTCCGACGCCGTAGGTATGACCCGTACAACGAGGGCCACCCCTGATCGCGCAGCTACATCTGCACACCCATCGCTTCGTCGGTGAGTGACCGTCGTCTGCCATGTTGGCCGGATTCGCGCCAGCGTAGAGGTAGCGATTGCCGGTTAGTGGGTCGAGCTGAAGTTCCTGGTTGGCGCCGGATCCGATGAATTGGTCGGCGCCGATGAAGCGGTAGGTGCCGGGATCAAACATGCGAGGGCCCACGGCATACGCGGTGGCTTCGCACGCGAGGGAGTGGCGCCCCCGTAGACCGCCGGCTCCCTGTCGCGCGTCTCGGCCCATGTGGAACCCAGTCTTCTGCCGACTCCCAAGCTCAGCGCCGTTACGCAGTGTCACCGGACCTGCCGACGGCGACTAGCAGGGCCGCAAACACGACACAAAGAACGAGCGCGACAAGGACGGCGATGGCTGATCGACCCGAGTCGTCAGCGAAGAAGTGGCGGGCAGCTGCGAACGTCGCGACAACGACAACCGCATGCAAGCTGAGCGACCATGGCCTCATCGGCAGCTGCCGGCTCGCAGCGGCTCCGACCGCCACCGACCACGCCGCACCAGCGCCAGCGACTACGAGAAGGTCTCTCGTAGTTCGTTCACTCAGCAGAAATCCGGCCACCGTCGCACATACAAGCCCCGCCTCGATGAGAAGAGCCAGCATTGTCGAGATGGCGTAGATGTGGCGAGGAGTCACTTTGGACCGACGCCGAAGGTGCGTACGCCTCGATAATACGTGTGGGCTCGGCTTCGGCACTTCGCTCGGTTGCCCCCATTGAAGAAGTTACAGCTTGATCGCATGTCGTCGTGGAACATCCGATCAATCCCTTGGCGGGTCTTCCACGCGAAGCCCCCGAGGATCTCGCTGCGCAGCAAGTCGTAGCCGTAGTCGTGGATCAGGCACGGTGTCTTGAAGTCGAAGTAATCGCCGCGGGCCTTGATGTGTGAGCACTCGCCGTTGGGGTTGATAAATCGATCACCCCAAGGTGTCTTGACACGCTCTGGCCAGTACCCGAACTCATCGTAGAAGTCCTCCGGTGGACACGCTTGACCGTGGAGATACTGACGCGCTGTGGCGTTCTTGATCTTCTTGCACTTAGTGTCCGTGAAAGCGGGTGCGGTCGACCCGCCCTTCGCCTTCTTCGGCGCGTGGCCGTCGTCGATGAGGTTGGCCGGATTGGACCCCGCATACAGATACCGGTTCCCCGTGAGCGGGTCTTGCTGTAGTTGTTGGTTGGCGCCGGCGCCCACGAACTGGTCGGCCCCGATGAAGCGGTAGGTGGCCGGGTCGAACATCCGCGGCCCGATCGCATACTGCCCGGTGACGCCGTCCCGTGGCGCCAGCTGGAACCTGAGTCGCGAGTCCCAGGTACTTGATCCATTGGGCGACGTCTGGGTCAGGGCCTCCTTCTGCTTGCCGAAGTCGTCGTAGCCGAACACGGCGATGACGTTCTGCGCGCCATCGAGGAGTTGCGTAAGGTTCCCGCGGGGGTCCGTCGCGTAGTAGGCGCGGCCGGTCGGGAACGCGACCGCGTTGTCGTCGCTGAGCAGGGCCTCGCCGTTGGCGTCGAGGGTGTAGGTGGTCCTGGTGGCGCCCGCGCCGTCGGTCTCGAGAGCGATCGCCTGGCCGGGGCCGTCTCGGAAGAACAGGGTGACGTCGCCGGTCGAGTCGCTGCGGCGGACCATGCGGTCGAGGGCGTCGTAGGTCTGGGAGATGTTGAAGCCGTCCTGGTTGCGGGTGACGCTGTGGCTGGCGGCGTCGTAGGTGTTGGTGGCGGCCACGTTGCCGGGGACGTGCTCCTGGGTCTGGTTGCCGAAGCGGTCGTAGTCGTAGGTCGAGTAGTCCTCGATCTGGGGGAAGCGCTCGCGCTTGGTCAGGCGGTTGGCGGTGTAGGTGTAGACGAAGCCGCTCTCGGTGACCACGTTGCCGGCGTCGTCGAGGGCATAGGGCATGACCAGGGGCTCGAGGGGGTGCTTTGAGGTGGTGAGGCGGTTGAGCTTGTCGTAGCTGTAGTGGCCGTCGCCGTCCTTGGTGGTGCCGTCGACCTGGCGCTGGGTGTAGTGCTCGGCCAGCTTGGAGTCGTTGTCGTCGTAGGCCAGGCGCTCCCAGCCCGAGAGCACCGATCCGGCCGAGCTGCGAAGGACCCGGCTGGTGACCCGGTCGGCCAGGTCGTAGCCGAGCGACCAGGAAGCCCCGTTGGGCAGGGCCTTGGAGGCCAGGGCCCCCGAGGGGTGGTAGGCGCTGGTGAAGCTGGCCTGGGACGAGACCATCTACAACC
>Ga0247717_1000639_pt1 | contig 10151 bp, 11 predicted proteins | sample 24E_NmetaG_FD_189047 | JGI IMG/M metagenome (GOLD analysis project Ga0247717, IMG submission 189047) | Soil microbial communities from hillslope of Landscape Evolution Observatory, University of Arizona, Oracle, AZ, United States - 2-4-E_N | ecosystem: Engineered > Artificial ecosystem >... | reverse complement strand
CCAGCCTCGTGCTCGTCGGGCTCCTCGCCTGGGGGTTCATCGAGCTGACCCAGCTGTCCGGACGGGCCGCCGAGGAAGCCGGCCTGTTGCAGATCTCCGCGTCGCAGGTCCAGCTCCAGGGTCTGCTGCTCGCCGGCATCGTCATCGGCACTCTCGGCGTGCTCGACGACGTCACGGTCCTGCAGGTCTCCGCCGTGTGGGAGCTGCACCACGCCAACCCCGAGATGTCCCGCCGCGACGTCTACCGCGCCGCGGTTCGCATCGGGCGCGACCACATCGCGTCGACGGTGAACACCCTCGTGCTCGCGTACGCCGGCGCGTCACTCCCCCTGTTCCTGCTGCTCACCCAGGCGCGACAGAGCCTCTCGGACACCGCCAATGCCGAGATCGTCGCCACCGAGATCGTGCGCACGCTGGTCGGCTCCATCGGGCTGGTCGCGTCGGTGCCGCTCACCACCTTGCTCGCCGCGTGGGTGGTCGGCGAGCACCAGCGCGGCGGCCGCAGCCGGAACCGCAACGATCCCCGTCGCTACCGCAGCCGGACCGAGCGCCAGCTGTGGGACGGCGCGTCGACGCCGGCCGAGCCGCCCGACCGCGCCCTCTGATCCCGGGTCACCGGCCGGTGGATCCGAAGCCGGCCTTGCCCCGCGCGGAGTCCCCCAGGTCATCGACCTCGACGAGCACGGCCTGCTCGACGCGCTGGAGCACGAGCTGCGCGATGCGATCGCCGCGGTGGACCTGGTAGTCGTGCTCGGGGTCGGTGTTGACGAGGAGGACCTTCAGCTCGTCGCGGTAGCCGGCGTCGATGAGGCCCGGCGAGTTCAGGCAGGTGACGCCGTGCTTGAGCGCCAGCCCGCTCCGGGGCTGGACGAAGCCGGCGTGCCCGACGGGGATGGCGATGGCGAGCCCCGTGGGAACGAGGGCGCGGCCGCCCCCGGCCCGCAGCAGTGCGCCCTCGCGCGCCAGCAGGTCGAGCCCGGCGTCGCCGGCATTGGCGTACGCGGGAAGGGGCAGGTCGGGATCGAGCCGCACCACCGGGACCTCCACGGCGCCAACCTACGATGATCCGATGCTCGTCTGGATGGACCTCGAGATGACGGGGCTCGACCCGGCGCGCAACACGATCGTCGAGATCGCGACACTGGTGACCGACGACGCGCTGGAGATCGTGGCCGAAGGGCCCGATCTCGTCGTGCACGCCACTGCCGAGGATCTCGCCCGCATGGAGCCGGTCGTGCGGGAGATGCACACGCGGTCGGGTCTGCTCGCGGCCATCGAGTCCTCGACGATCTCGCTCGCCGACGCCGGCGCCCAGACGCTGGCATTCATCAAGGAGCACGTGCGCGAGCCGCGCACGGTGCCGCTCGCCGGGAACTCGATCGGCACCGACCGCCGGTTCCTCGCCGCTCACCTGTCCGAGATCGAGAACTGGCTGCACTACCGGTGCGTCGACGTGTCGACGGTCAAGGAGCTCGCCCGCCGTTGGTATCCCGATGCCGTGGCCGGCGCGCCCGACAAGGAGGGCGGGCACCGCGCCCTCGACGACATCCGCGAGAGCCTCGAGGAGCTCCGCTACTACCGGACGGCGGTCTTCCGGGCCACTTGACCGTGCGGTCAAGTATGGTCCGGCCCGTGGGGGACCAGCCGGCGAAGCCGCGGAAGCAGGAGCAGGAGCAAGCCTCGGAGGAGGTGACCGAGGTCGGTCCCGGTGTCCTGCGGATGATGCTGCCGATCGCGTTCACCGGTCTGGGCCACGTGAACATGTACGGCCTCGTCGACGACCGGGGCGTCGCCATCATTGACCCCGGACTCCCGGGTCCGAAGTCGTACAAGATCGTCGAGCGGCGGCTGCGCGCCGCCGGCATCCCGCTCTCGCGGATCCACACCGTCATCGTCACGCACTCGCATCCCGATCACTACGGCGCCGCCGGGCGCCTGGCGCGGGAGGCGAGCGCCGAGCTCGTGACCCACGCCGCGTTCCAGACCTTCTGGGGCACACCGCACCGCTGCCTCGATCCCACGCACGGGCACGACGAGGGCGGCGACGAGGACTGCGAGGAGCTCACCTCCAACGACGCGCCCTGGAGCCGGCCGACGCCGTGGGGCACCGACTTCCACCGGCCGCCGATGGGGCGGCGGCTGCAGATGACGATGTTCCGCAGCCTCATGCGCAAGCGGTTCGCCCCGCCGACACCGACCAAGACCTTGCGCAGCGGCGACGCCATCCGGCTCGCCGGCCGCGACGTGTTCGCGGTGTACACGCCCGGGCACACGACCGACCACCTGTGCCTGCACGATCCCGAGGAGGGCCTGCTCTTCTCCGGGGATCACATCCTCCCGACGATCACCCCCCACATCTCCGGCCTCGGCCAGGACCCCGATCCCCTCGCCAGCTTCTTCCGCTCGCTCGACACGTGCGCCGACCTCGAGAGCGTGACCAACGTGCTCCCCGCGCACGGCCACCCCTTCGAGGACCTGCGGGGCCGGATCAAGGCCATCAAGGGCCACCACGACGACCGGATCGGCGCGCTCCGCGACGCGTCAGCCGAGCTGGGCTGGGCCACCGTGGTGGACCTGTCGAAGAAGATCTTCCAGCCCCGGGTGTGGGGCTCGATGGCCGAGAGCGAGACCTACGCCCACCTGGAGCACCTCGTCGTCCTCGGCGAGGCCGAGAAGCGGGGCGCCGACCTCGACCTCGAGTACCTCGTCAACCCCCGCACCTGAGCGCGACGCCGCCCTGAGCGAGAGGGAGGCTCAGGGGTGGAGGTGGACCTTGATGGCGCCCTCGTCGCGGGCGTTGGCGACCCGGGTCGCCTCGCGGACCTGCTCGAGCGGGAACGCGTGCGTGACGATCAGATCACTCGGGAATGCTCCGGCGGCCAGCACCTCCAGCGCCAGGTCGAAGGTGTGGCGGCGCTCGCCTCGCAGCTCCTGCACGGCGTACCCGAACGTACCGACGACGTCGACGTTCTTGAACCACAGCGGCCCGAGGTCGACGGTCGCGTTCGCGACCGCGCCCAGCATCAGCAGCGTGCCGAGCTGACCGACGACCTTCAGGCACAGGTTCATCGACGCCGGCGCGCCCACAGCATCGACGACGTACGGGAAGCCGCCGAACACGAGCGATGCCCGTCCGGTCCCGGTGACCCGGCCGCCCGCCACTTCGGCGAGCGCCGCCACGTCGTCGCCGCTCTCACCCGACACCATTACGTGATGGGCGTCGAGGGCGGCCGCCGCCTCGGCCTGGTGGCGGTACCGCGCGAGCACGGTGACCTCGCTGGTCGGGGCCAGATGACGCAGCGCGGCCACCGTGGCCAGCCCGATGGTGCCGGCGCCCACCACGAGGCACGGCGCCCCCCGGTCGGGAGCCCGCCGGAGCACGCCGTGCAGCGCGATCGACAGGGGCTCCACCAGCGCCAGACCCCGATCGTCCACGGTGTCGGGCGCTGGGTGCAGCTGCGTGCGGTGGGCGACGACCTCGTCGGACCACCCGCCGCCGACCCCGGCCGCGAACCCGTGGGCGAAGCCCGACGGCTCCCCGACGCTCCAGTTCCGGCACGACGAGAACGCGCCGGCTCGGCACGCGGCGCACGGCTCGAGGCCCCGCGCCACACACGCGATCGTGGGGTCGACGGCCACGCGGGTGCCCACCGCCACCGGGCAGTCGGCACCGGCCTCGACGACGACCCCGCCGAACTCGTGCCCCAGCTCCATCGGGAAGCCGACGAGGGGGAGGAACGTCGGCGTGCCCGACCCATCGGGGAAGATGGCGTGGAGGTCGCTGCCGCACACGCCGGCCGACGCCACCTGCACCCGGGCCCAGTCGCTCCGGGGCAGCGGCGGCGGTTCGACCTCGGCCAGGCTCACCGGGTGGTCGGCATCGGCGAAGTCGAGCCGGGCGCAGCGCATCCCCGAAGGCTTACCTGACCACGGCGCTGCCGCGCACCGTGCCGTCGACCGTGAGCCAGATCCCGTCGCCCTCGGTGTGGAGGGTGACGGCGTCGCCGGCGTCGATCCCGCCCGCGTACTCGACCTCGGCGAAGGTGGGGACCAACCGCCGCTGGTGGCACACCTCCTCGACGGCCTCCCAGTACGCGGCGTTGTTCACGTGCCCGACGACGTCGAGATCGGTCCACCGGACCGGCCACGGCTGCACGGCCGCTCCCGCCGGCGGCGGCGGATGGAGGAGGCGGGCCTTGATGGTGCGGCCCTCGGCGGCCGCTGTGTAGGTGTCGTGGAACCACTGCGGGAGCCGCGCCGGGCGGCCCCGCTCGTCGACGTGCACCCAGGTGGCCGCCACCTCGACGGTCCCGGTGGCGGACCGCAGCGTCGTCCGGCGCTCGGCGTAGTGGGTCCCGATGCCACCGCACCAGGTGGTGATGTCGAGCCGCTCGCCGATCCGGGGCCAGGCGTCGACCTCCACGGTCGTCCGGCGCGTGACCCAGGGCGCCGACGCATCGTGGCCGGCGTCGGCCGTGTCGTCGTTCCCGACGTCCTGCAGGAAGCGGGCCAGGGCGTCGAGCCGCAACCGACCGGTCGGGTCGGCGTCGGCCAGGCGCACCCGGCGGGAGGTCTCGTAGCGGCGCCCCGTCACGCCGTCACGGACGCCCGGAGGTCGCGCGAGGAGCGGCCGGCGTGGAGGACGACCGGCCCGGGCTCCTCGACCCACTCCCCGTTCACCCACGACGAGCGGTGGCGACGGTGCAGCTCGACCGCCACGGTGACGGTCTCGCCCGGCCCGAGGTGCACCTTGGCGAAGCCGGCGAGCTGGCGGAGCGGGCGGCGGCGGGCCGCCTCGGGCAGCTCGACGTAGACCTGCACGGTCTCCTCGGTGGCCCGGTGGGCGTGGTTGGTGATGTCGACCTCGAGGGTGGACCCGTCGGCGCGCGCCTCGCCGTAGTGCACGTCGCCGTAGCCGAGGCCGTGGCCGAAGGGGAAGAGCGGCTCGATGTCGCGGGCGTCGTACCAGCGGTGCCCGATGAACAGGCCCTCGTCGTAGCGGGCCCGGCCGTCGGTGCCCGGGTGGGACAGGAACGCGGGCGTGTCGGCAAGCCGCTTCGGGAACGTGACCGGCAACCGGCCCGATGGTTCGGCGGCGCCGGTGAGAACGTCGGCGAGGCCGTCGCCGAGCTCCTGGCCGGCGAACCAGACCTGCAGCACGGCGGCGACATCGGCCAACCACGGCATCGGCACCGGGCTCCCGCTGTTCAGCACCACGACGGTCCGGGGGTTGACGGCGGCCACCGCTGCCACCAGCTCGTCCTGATCGAGCGGCAGGTCCATCGCGCGGCGGTCGTTCCCCTCGGTCTCCCACTCGTCGTTGGTGCCGACGATCACGACGGCGACCTCGGCCGCGGCCGCCGCGGCCACGGCGCGCTCGAACGCGTCCTCCGGCAGTGGTGGGCGAGCACCGACGAGCAGGCCGGCGACGTTGATGGCGGTGTTCTTGTGCTGCTCGACGACCAGCTCGTAGGGCTGCCCCGCCGTCAGGGCCGCGGTGCCGGTGACCTCGGTGCTGGCCGCGCCGTAGAACGCGGTACCCCGCTGCGGGTTGCCGTTGTCGACCACGAGCGAGCCGTCGAGGAAGAGCCGGCTCGGACCTGTGCTGGTGAGCGCGAAGGTCCACTCCCCGCTCTCGTCGGGCGTGATGGTGGCGCTCACCCGCACGCGGTACTTGTCCGGCACCTCGGGCGCGGGGGCTCCGAGCCAGAAGTGGCGGAGCCGGTCCGAGCCAGTGACGGCGACCGTCGTGCCGTCCTCGGTCTGGAACTCGAGTGTGGCGCCGCGGTCGCCGAGCAGGGACGACCCGATCGGTGGCACCCCCTTGAAGATGCTCGTGCCGGGCTCGTGGCGGACGTCAGCGAACCGCTCCCGCAGCGCATCGACCGGGCGCACGATCCGGTACGGCCGAACGGCGGCGCTGCCCCCGCCATGCGCGGACGGCGTCGCCGCGTTCGGCCCGATGACGGCGATGGTGGCGTTGCCATCCAGCGGCAGGAGGCCCTCGTTCTTCAGCAGCACCGATCCCGCGGCCACGGCTCGCCGCAGGATCTCCCGAGCCGCGGGATCTTCGTCGCTCTCATCGGGCGGCAGCTCGCCGGCGTCGAGGCGGCCGGCCCACGCCGCCAGCTGTAGCACCCGGCGAGCTGCCCGGTCGACGTCGGTCTCGGTGGCGTCGCCCTGCTTCACCGCGTCGACCAGCTTCTCGCCGCGGTGGGCCGGGGGGCCGGGCATCTCGACGTCGAGACCGGCGGCGAGCGCCTCGGCGGTGGAGTGCGTACCCATCCAGTCGGAGATGACGACGCCGTCGAAGTCCCACTCGTCGCGCAGCACGGTGGTGAGCAACCACGGGTGCTCGCCGGCATACACCCCGTTCACGCGGTTGTACGACGACATCACCGACCGCACGCCGGCGTCGACGGCGTCCTCGAAGGGCAGGAGGTAGGCCTCCCGCAGCGTGCGCTCGTCGACCTCCGAGGAGATCGTCATGCGCTCGAACTCGGTGTCGTTGGCGACGAAGTGCTTGATGCACGACGCCACCCTGTGGGCCTGGACGGCGCGCACGTAGGCCACGGCAAGCCGGCTCGTGAGCACGGGATCCTCGGCGAAGCACTCGAAGTTGCGGCCGCCGATCGGCGTGCGGTGGAGGTTGACCGTCGGCGCCAGGTGGACCTGCACCCCTCGCGCCGCCGCCTCCCGGCCGAGCACGCCCGCGACCTCGCCGACGAGCGCCGGGTCCCATGACGCCCCGAGCGCAGCGCCGCACGGCACGCACGCCGACCGGGGTCCCGACCACGAGATGCCGCGGATCCCGTTGGGCCCGTCGCTCATGCGGATCGGCCCGACGGACCCGGTGGCGGGGAGGTGCCAGAGGTCGGTGCCGGCAAGGAGCGCGACCCGCTCCTCGAGCGACAGGGCGGCGAGTCGCTCCTCCAGGTCTCCGTGGTCGTCCATCGGCTCGGGACACTACGAAAGTACCGTCGCACTGTGTCCATCGAGCCGCCCGCCGACGCCGACGACGAACGCGGCCACATTGACTACCGGTTCTCCCTCGCCAACGAGCGCACGTTCCTCGCCTGGAACCGGACCGCGCTCGCGCTCGTTGCCGGGGGCCTGGCCGCCGTGCACCTCCTCGACCGCGTCGAGCCGGTGGCGTTGCGGCGGGGGCTCGGCGTGCCGATGGTGCTCCTCGGCGGGCTGATCGCCGCCCTCTCCTACTCGAGGTGGGAGCGCAACGAGCGGGCCATGCTCGAGGACGCACCCCTGCCCGGCTCGCGGCTCCCCCGCCTGCTTGCAGTGGGCGTGACCGTCGGCGGCATGATCGCCCTGGCGCTGGTGCTCGTGGCCGATGTCAGCTGACGACGACGGCCTCGCGATCGAGCGGACCGCCCTCGCGTGGCAGCGCACCGGGCTCAGCCACATGGCGGCCGGCGCCCTGTTCCTGCGGCTCCTGCCCGTCAGCCCCGCCCGGGCGGCCCTGGCCTCGTCGCTGATCGCCATCGGCGTCGTGATCTCGATCGGCAGCCGCCGCATGCACCCCGGCACCCCGCACCGGCGATCGATCGCACTCGTCGGCGCGGCGACGACGGGGGCCGCCGCCGTCGGTCTGGTCCTCTCGTTCGCCTAGCGCCGGGCCCCGCCCCGGTCAGGCGGGATCCGACCGGGGCGTAGCCTCGGCGCCCGTGCCCGAGCCCCGCCTGCGCCGCGCCGCGCTCGTCGCCGGGGTGGGCGAGGGGGTGCTGGCCACGACGCTGCCCCTGCTGGCGGCGGCGGTCACCCGCGACCCGCTGGCCGTCGCTGCAGTGGTCGCGGCCCAGCACCTGCCCTGGGTCCTGGTGGCCGCCGGCTGGTCGCTCGTGGCCCGCGCCGACCGCCGCACGGTGATGGGCTCGGTCCACACCGTCCGAGCCCTCGCCGCCGCCTACCTCGCGTTCGCCGTGCTCGCCGGGAACGACACGATCCTCAGGATCCAGCTGGTGGCGCTCGTCGTCGGGCTGGGGGAGGCCCTCACCGGTTCCGCCGAGGACGAGGCCGGCGATGCCGAGCTCAGCACCCGCGGGATGGTCGGCATCGCCATGATCGGCATGCCGTTGGGAGGGCTGCTGTACGAGGTCTTCGCCGCCGTCCCGTTGCTCGCCGACGTGCTCTTCTTCGCGCTGGCGGCCCTGTTCGTCCTGTTCGTGCCCCGACCGATGGCGGCACCGAGTCGGACCCCCAGCCGCCTCCGCCTGGTCCCGGGCACCGGTGCGGTCACGGCGGTCAGCGCGGTGGCCACCGCCGGGCGCAGCGGGGTCCTCGGGATCCTCGTCCTGTTCTCCCTCGAGGACCTCGGCCTCGGCGCTCCCGCCTTCGGCCTGCTGCTCGCGGGGCTGGCGGCCGCCACGGCACTCGGCGCCTGGATCGCGCCGGAGGTCGGAGCCGCCCTCGGCCTTCGCGCCGGCTTCGCCGTCACGGCCGTCGTGGCGGCCGGCGGGCTCGTCGCGGCCGTCCGCGTGGCCGATCCCGCTCGTCCGTGGGCGGCGGCCGGGGCCCTCGCCGTCACCTGGGCGGCGGCGACGACCGGCGGGGTGCTCCTGCGGGCGCTCCTCCCCGCCGCCGCCGGCCAACCCGTCACCGGTGGCGCCCTGCGCGCCGTCCATGTGGCCGAGTGGGCCGCCGTGGGCGCCGGGGCCCTCGCCGGCGGCTGGCTGGCACGGGAACGGGGGGTCGCCGACGCCGTCGAGCTGGCCGCGGCCGCCTGGATCCTGGCGGCGGTGGCCATCGCCGCCGTCCGCCGTCGGGGGCCCTCGGCCCCCACGCGAGATTCGTCGCGAAATGTGCTTGACGCCGCCTGACCGGGCAGGGAAGCATTCCCTCCGTCTCCGGAACAGGTCGGGGGCACCGCATTCCCGGGAGGAGGGTCCGACGCTCATGAGCAGCACCGTGGTCATGCCGATGCCGATGCGCAGCATGGGAGCCGTCGCGCCCTATGCCCGCGTGCGCGGCTCGTGGCAGCGGTCGCTCGCCCCGGTGTCGTTCGGCTTCGGTCTCGGTCTCGGCTCGCCCGCCGTGTGCGTCACGACCGAGAACGACCAGAACACCGGCATCGACACCAAGGCACACGTCCGCCGGCCTCAGGAGACTTCGACATAGCCAGCTCGTCGAAGAGGAACTCCGAAGGCCGTCGGGACATCCCGACGGCCTTTCTGGTTTTCCGCCCACAACGAACAGATGAAGCGCAAGAACCGAACAAGAAGGAGATCCCGATGTTCGCCGACGTGCGAATCGAGGACGCCGACGAGTGGGAACGTGAGGTGGATCTGCGCGCCCTGGCCGCCTGCAACGAGGGCTCGGGCACGCTGACCCACCTGTTCTTCTCCGAGGACCTCTACGACATCGCACACGCGAAGCACATCTGCCGGTCCTGCGAGGTCCGGGAGGCGTGCTTCGAAGGTGCGCTGGCGCGACGGGAGCCGTGGGGGGTGTGGGGTGGCGAGCTGTTCCAGAACGGCAAGGTCATCGCCCAGAAGCGCCGGCGGGGCCGGCCCCCCAAGCAGCGCGAGGCCGAGACCATCGTCATCGACGGGGTCGAGGTCGTCGTGGTGCCGGCGATCGTGAGCGCCTGAACCGACCACGACACCATCGCCGGCGGGCGGGGGTGACGCAATGCGACTCGACCCCCCAGGTCGTCATGCCGTGCCGCCCGGTGGCGCACGCTGCGAGCCCCCGCCTGCCGCGACCCAACCAGCACGACGCGAATCGGGACCCCGAGAGGGGTCCCGATAGCGTTTTCGGCTGTGCGTCGGCGCTGGCACCCCCTGACGATCGGCTTGGTCGCGGCGGCGGCCGGTCTCGTCGCCGCGGTGGCGACCGGCGCCGTCGTGCAGGCGCTCGATGGCGGCCAGCCCGCCCGTCCCACGCCCGACGTCGAGCTCAGCTTCGGCGCCGAGGACGACGAATCGGGCGTCGACGACCTCATCGGCGGTGACGTCGCCGGGACGGCGGCGCCAGCGGCCAGCTTTCACCTCCTCGACGGTGGATCGATGAGCCTGGCCGACCTGCGGGGCACCCCGGTGGTCGTCAACTTCTTCGCGTCGTGGTGCGCGCCCTGCATCGAGGAGATGCCCGACTTCGAGGAGGTGCATCAGGAGCTCGGCGACCAGGTCGCGTTC
>Ga0247717_1000638_pt1 | contig 10152 bp, 7 predicted proteins | sample 24E_NmetaG_FD_189047 | JGI IMG/M metagenome (GOLD analysis project Ga0247717, IMG submission 189047) | Soil microbial communities from hillslope of Landscape Evolution Observatory, University of Arizona, Oracle, AZ, United States - 2-4-E_N | ecosystem: Engineered > Artificial ecosystem > Mesocosm... | reverse complement strand
AATTGGACGCGTCCGGATCGGGCGGCGGCGTGGCCTGCGGAAGCTGATACGGCACCTGTGCGGGCACCGGCTCCCACGGGTTGCGGCCGTGGCGGTCCAGCGCGTCGGCGAAGACCGCCTCGGGAAGCTCGCCTTCGATGGCGAAACGGTGGTTCTTGTTGAAGGGGATCATCGGGCGGTCGTCGAGCGCGACGAGCTTGACCGCCTCGCGCGGCACGACCATCGGCTGCGACCATTCCGGCAGCGAGATCGTCATCGTCTGCGAGCCGACCGTGACGACGCAGGTCTCGCGATCGGCGCGCAGCCAGAAGTAGGCCGCGAACCCGAACCCCACGAGCGCCACCGTGATGCCGGCGATCTCGGGCACGGCCGAGTCGGAGGAGCCCATGAACGAAAGGATGAGCTCGATCAGCGTCATCGCCCCATACGCGATGAAGCCGCCCACCAGGCCCCCGACCGCGAAGAGCACGGCGATCACCTTCGGGCTGCGCGTGCCTCGCGGCGGCACGATCGGGATCGCCCCGCCGGGCGCGACGGTTGGCGCGGCAGGCGGCGGCGCCGGGGCCGCGCGCAGCGGCACCGGCAACATCATGTCGTAGCCGTCGCTGGTCCAGGTCATTCCCTTGTGTATCGGTCGAAATCCGGCGGACTTGAACGATAGGATGGCGCCCGCCACCAACCTTTTTAGGAGCGTTCATGAACCTGCAAGGAAAGACCGCGCTGGTCACGGGCGGTGCATCAGGCCTGGGCCGCGCGACCGTCGAGACGCTGCACGCGGCCGGCGCGAACGCCGTCATTGTCGATCTGCCGCATGCCCCCGGCGACGAACTCGTCAAGAATCTTGACGAGCGTGCCGTCTTCTCCCCTGCCGACGTCACCAACACCGAAGAGGTCCAGGCCGGCATCACGGCGGCCGTCGAGCACTTCGGCGGCCTGCACATCGCGGTCAACTGCGCGGGCGTCGGTTGGGCCGCGCGCACGTTGTCCAAGGACGGTCCGCACGATCTGGGTGTGTTCTCCAAGGTCGTCGAGGTCAATTTGATCGGCACGTTCAACGTCATCCGTCTCGCGGCCGCGCAGATGGCCTCGCAAGAGCCGGCCGCCGGCGACGAGGAGCGCGGCGTGATCGTCAACACCGCATCGATCGCCGCCTTCGACGGCCAGATCGGCCAGGCCGCCTACAGCGCATCCAAGGGCGGCGTGGTCGGCATGACCCTGCCGATCGCGCGCGATCTGGCACGGATGAAGATTCGCGTCTGCACGATCGCGCCCGGCACGTTCGACACGCCGATGCTGGCCGCGCTGCCGCAGGAGCATCGCGACGCGCTCGCGGCCGCGATTCCGAATCCGTCGCGCCTGGGTGATCCGGCCGAGTTCGGCGCGCTCGTCAAGCACATCTGCGAGAACAGTTTTTTGAACGCCGAAACGATCCGTCTGGACGGCGCGCTGCGGATGGGGCCGAAGTGATGCCGGACATCGGCGCGCTCCTGCCGCAGATCCGCGCGGACCTGGAAGAGCTGGTCCGCATCCCGTCGGTCAGCGCCGACGGCTTCGACCCGGCGCACGTGCGGGCATCCGCGTCCAAGACCCTCGAGCTGTTCGAAGCCGAAGGGCTCTCCACCGAGCTGCTCGAGATCGACGGCGCACATCCCGCGGTGCTGGCCACGTTTCCCGCGCCCGCCGGCGCGCCGACCGTGCTGCTCTACGCGCATCACGACGTCCAGCCGCCGGGCGAGGAGTCCAAGTGGACGTCGCCACCGTTCGAGCCCACCGAGCGCGACGGGCGCCTGTACGGACGCGGCACCGCCGACGACAAGGCCGGGATCATGGTGCACCTGGCCGCGATCCGCGCATTCGAAGGCACACCGCCCGTCGGGCTGACCATCCTGATCGAAGGCGAGGAGGAGACCGGCAGCGAGCATCTCGGCGCGTTCCTGTCGGCATACGGCGACCGGCTGCGCGCGGATGCGATCGTGCTGGCCGACAGCGGCAATTGGCGCATCGGCGAGCCCGCGCTCACCACGTCGCTGCGCGGCCTGGTCGATTGCGTCGTCGAGGTGCGCACGCTGGATCACGCGGTGCACAGCGGCATGTACGGCGGGCCGATCCCGGACGCGCTCACGTGCTTGGCCCGGCTGCTTTCGACGCTGCACGATCCCGACGGCAACGTCGCCGTCGGCACGCGAGTGCATGGCAGCGCCGATCCGCTCGACCTGACCGAGGACGAGCTTCGCGCGCAGGCGGGCGTGGCGGACGGCGTGCGGATGATCGGCGGCGGCGCGCTGACCGAGCGGCTGTGGGCGCGGCCGGCGATCAGCGTGCTCGGCATCGACGCGCCCACCGTGCAGGCGGCCTCGAACCAGCTCGTGCCCGTCGCGCGGGCGAAGATCTCGATGCGGATCGCGCCCGGCGACGATCCGTCGCAGGCCTTGGACGAGCTGGTCGCGCATCTCGAACGCAACGCCCCGTGGGGCGCGAAGGTCACCGTCCGTCGCGGCAGCACCGGCCGGCCGTACGCGCTCAAGGCCGACGGCCCCATCTACGAGGCGGCCCGGCAAGCCATGACCGAAGCGTGGGACGGCAAAAAGCCCGTCCACATGGGCGTGGGCGGATCCATCCCGCTCGTCGCAGCGTTCGCGGATCGGTACCCGGACGCGGCCATCCTGCTGACCGGAGTCGAGGATCCCGACACGCGGGCCCACGGCGAGAACGAAAGCCTGCACCTGGGCGAGTTCGCCCGCGCGATCCGCGCTGAGACGCTGCTGCTGGAACACCTCGGCGCGCGGTAGCGACCAAAGGCACGCCGAAAGAACGGCCAAGGGCCGTCGGGATGCATGGTGATCGTCCGCGGCTCGGCGGCCGGAGCGTTGCCCGCTCACCCGGCCGCCATTCGTTCGCCGCCCTCCCGATGCATCGACGCCCGAAATTCCGGGTTCGGCAAACGGGGCGAATCCGGCAAGTGATCGGTTGAAGGTCCCGATCGAGGCCCACTCATAACCGGCGGAGATCTCGCGCGTTGACTTCCGTGACGGCTCCCCGACAATAGGACCGCTGTGAAACGACATCTCGTCATCTTCTTCGCGATCGTGGCCGCGCTCGGCGCGGTCATGCCGGCGCGCGCCCAATCCGACCGCCTCGAGGAGGCCCGGCGCAAGATCCGCCAGTACCAGGACACCTCGCTGGTTGGGCTGCTCCGCGCGGCCGACGACAAGCGGCGAGCGATCGAGGAGTCGATCGCTCGGATCGAGCGTGAGATCGTGGACGTGCAGAAGCTGATCGACCTGTACAAGCCCGAGCTCGAACGGGCCAAGATCGAGCGCGACCTCGCCTCGCAAGCCGTGATCGCAGCGACGGGCGCGTACAAGAACAGCAGGTTCATGCTCGGAGCCAACGCGCTGTCGATGTACGCGACCGGGCAGTTGCCCGAGATGTTCGTGCTCATGGGCACCGGCGACATCAGCGACTACGTCACCGCGCGCGTCTACATGGACACCGTCGTGGACTCGAGCTCGCGCGTCGTGGACGGCTTCCGACGCTCGCGCGACCGGCTCGAGAAGGAAAAGGCCCGCGTCGAGACGCAGACCCAGGCAATCCTGGATCGCGGTACCAAGCTCGAAGCCGAACGGGCGCGCCTGGTGAAGCTCGCGGAGTCGAAGCAGAAGATCGCCCAGGACCTGGACGCGGCCAGCGCCGCGCGCGAAGAGGCGATCGCGGCGATCAAGTCCGATCCGGCCGGCTTCGACAGCATCCTCGCCTCGTACGGCTCGGCGACCGAGGCGATCCGTATGCTCGTCGTCGCGGCCCAGCGCGGACAGCCCGTCCAGGATCCCGAGAAGGCCGCGGTGTGGGTTCCGGTCGATGGCCGCGTGTCGTCGAAGTACGGCTGGCGCATCCATCCGATCTTCGAGAAGCGCTCGTTCCACACCGGCACCGACATCGCCGCACCCTACGGCGCGGACGTGCGCGCGGCCTCGCCCGGCACGGTCGTCGACGTGGTCTACCTCGGCGCGTACGGGCTCGTCGTGGTCGTCGATCACGGGTTCTCGCTCGCCACGATGTACGCGCACCTCGCTCGCTCGCTCGTTCATCCGGGTGAGCGCGTGCAGGCCGGTCAGGTGATCGGCAAGGTCGGATGCACCGGCTGGTGCACGGGCCCGCATCTGCACTTCGAGGTCTGGAGCCGCGGAAACCCGCAGAATCCGCAGGCCTGGGTCTCCTAGAGCGCCATCCGGAACTCACCGGCACCGCCTTTACCGCTCCGCTAGGCTCCGCGGCGCATGAACATGCGCGCGGCGATCTCGCAGCGGCCCCACGCGGCCCGCGTCGCGCTCGCGCTCGGCCTGGTGTACATCGTGTGGGGATCGACCTATCTGGCCATCCGGGTTACGGTCGAAACGATTCCCCCGCTGCTGTCGGCCGGCGTTCGCTTCCTGACCGCCGGCGCGATCCTGTACGCGTTCGCGATCCGCCGCACGCCCAAGGACGAGCGGCCGACACCGATTCATTGGCGCTCCGCCGCGATCGTGGGAACCGCGTTGCTGCTCGGCGGCAACGGCGGGGTGGTGCTCGCCGAATCGTGGGGCGTGCCCAGCGGCATCGCAGCGCTCCTGGTCGGCACCGTGCCGCTGTGGATGGCGCTGATCTCGTGGGTCGCGTTCCGCGACAAGCTTCCCGCCGTCGGCATCGCCGGCTTACTCGCGGGATTCACCGGCGTCGCGATCTTGGCCAAGCCGAGCGGCGACTTTCCGCTCGCGGGGTCGCTGCTGATCGTGCTCGCGGCGCTGATCTGGTCGTCGGGATCGGTCTACGCGCAGCATGCGCCGCTGCCGCCCCGCCCGTTCCTGACGACCGCGATGGAGATGCTCACCGGCGGCGCGTCGCTGCTGATCGTGGGGCTGTTGCGCGGCGAGGCCGCGGGCGTAGACCTCGCGGCGTTCAGCGGCCGCAGCATCTCGGCGCTCGTGTACCTGATCTTCGTCGGTTCGCTCGTCGGCTACTCGGCGTACATCTGGGCGCTGCACAACACCCGCATCTCGCTGGTGAGCACCTACGCCTACGTGAATCCGGTGATCGCGGTGATCCTGGGTGCGGCCATCCTGAGCGAGCCGTTCAGCGCGCTGGATCTGATCGCGGGCTCGATCATCGTCGGCTCGGTCGCGTTGATCGTGGCGGCCAAGAAGCCGACCCCGCCGGCGAGCCCGGCCGATGCTCCCCCACCGCCGGACGAGGCGATCGAGGCACAGCCCGCACGAAATTGAGAATCATTCTCACCTAGTGGTACGCTTGCCCCGTGCAAGCATTCGGAGCCGCCTCCGCCTCGGTCTGGGCATGGTCGCTGCTGTCGGTCACCGGCATCAGCGCCATCGCGCTCGTCGGCGGCTTGACCTTTCTGCTGCGCGAGCAGGTGCTGCGGCCGGTCGTGCTGCTGCTGGTGTCGTTCGCGGCCGGCGCGCTGCTCGGCGACGCGTTCATCCATCTGATCCCCGAACTCGCGGAAGAGGCCGGATTCGACCTGAGCCTGTCGCTCCTGATCCTGGCCGGCGTCGGGGTGTTCTTCGTCATCGAGAAGGTCCTGCACTGGCACCACGCCCACCTCCCGACCGAGGAGGTCATCCACCCGGTCGCGTGGACCAATCTGATCGGGGACGGCATTCATAACTTCATCGACGGCACCTTGGTCGCCGGCGCGTTCCTGACCGACACCAAGCTCGGGATCGGCACCGCGATCGCGGTCGCGCTCCACGAGATCCCGCAGGAGCTCGGCGACATGGGCATCCTGGTCCATGCCGGAATGAGCAAGAAGCGGGCGCTGCTGCTCAACCTTTCGACCGCGCTTGTTTCGCTCGCCGGCGTTGCGCTCGCGTTGCTGCTCGCCGGAGCGGTCGATGATCTGTCGCGCATCCTGCTTGCCTTGACCGCGGGCGGCTTCGTCTACATCGCGGGCTCGGATCTGATCCCCGAGCTTCAACGCGAGACGCGCATCCCGACCGCCATCCTCCAGCTCACCGGCCTCAGCCTCGGCGTCGGGCTGATGGCCGCGCTTACCTTGCTCGAGTAGCTTCGCCCGATCCGCCACGCTTTGGGGCGGTAACCTGAGGGCTGCCCCACTCGTTGGACCTGTTGAGGAGCCCTCGCCTCACCAGCGACGCGCGCGCCGACCGAAGGGGAACGTCTTATGAGCAGGCTTTACCGGACCGCAGCAGGCGTCGCGGCTCTCATCGCGATCGGGCTCGCGCCGATCACCGTGCCCGCATCCAAACCGCCGAAGCACGCGGCGATCCGCTTCGCCCCGAACGTCGTCGTCGATCCCGCGCGCATGGGCGGCGAGCCGATCATGGTCACCGACTCCACGGGCAACATCTATATCTCTTCGATCATCGGATTCTCGAACCACACTTCGTTCCTGTGGAAGAGCGAGGACGGCGGCGAGTCCTTCGACCTGCTGCGCGTCCCGCTGCCCGCCATCCAGCGGCCCGACTTCACGCTCGGCGGCGGCGACACGGCGCTGATCGTCGGTCCGCCCGCGCCCGGCTACAAGGACGATACGTTGATCTTCATCGACCTGGAAGGGCTCGCGTCGTTCGGCACCGCGACGACCTTCGACGGCGGGAATACGTTCGTCAACGACAACGTCTTCGCCTCCGGCGACCAGCCGCTGGGCGACCGGCAGTGGGGCGGCCACTGGCGCGACAAGAACGGCGTGGACCACTACTACAACTTCTTCAACGGCCTGTTTTCGCCCGACAGCGGGACCAGCACCGCCTCGTACGCAATCATCGAGACCACCGATTACGGCAAGACGTGGAAGGACTGGAAGCGCAACGTCGTCACCACCCCGGGCCGCTCCCGGCCGGGCCCCCTATTCGTGGATCCGGACACCGGCGACCTGATGCTGACGTGGACGATCAACCGCAGCGGCACCGGCGGCGCGGGCTTCACGCTGTGCAATCATCTCAAGCGATGCGAGGACACGATCATCGCCGAGATGCCGAGCTACGACACCAACAATACGTTCGTGACCGGCGCCCGCGACCGGCAGGGCAACCTGTACGTGGCATGGTCGGCGATCCCGCGCGGCGAGCTGGATCCGGCCGAGGTCCCGACACGCATCTACCTGTCGAGCTCGCGTAACAAGGGCCGGACCTGGACCAAGCCGGCCGTGGTGTCGGGCAACCTGGGCGCCGCGTCGATGCCCTCGATCGTGGCGGGCGACAGCGGCCGCGTCTCGGTCGTGTACTACGGCACGCCCAAGCAGGGGAACCCCAACGACAACGCCGGCCCGTGGCACGTCTACATGAGCCAGAGCCTCAACGCGCTCGACGCGAAACCTTCGTTTACCCGCGCGCAGGTCACCGACCACACCAACCACATCAACCCGATCTGCACGATGGGACTGGGCTGTACGCTCGACCCGAACCGCCGCGACGACCGGAACCTTATCGACTTCCTGTACGCGGCGATCGGCAAGAACGGCGAGACGCTGGTCACCTACGGCGATACCGCGCATCAGATCGGCCCGAACCCGCCGGCGTCGTCGTCGATCACGATGTTCGCCAAGCAGATCGAAGGCCCGAGCCTGTATGCGAGCGTCGGCGAGCTGACGCCGCCCGAGCCCGACGTGCTTCCCTATTCGGGCGGCCAGAACCGCGTCTCCAGCTATTGGGCGTCGGCGGTGCCGGACAACTGGCACGCGGACTTGGTCAAGGACGTTCCGTTCCCGCGTCACGGTCCCGGCGGACCGGGGCCGCAGAATCCCAGCCTGGACATCACCAGCGCGTGGCTCGAGGCCGCAGGCCCGAACACGATGCGGGGAACGATGATGCTGCGAGACACGTTCAGCGTGAAGATCCCCCAGCCCTACACGAACAACTTCTACATGTTCTGGTGGTGGAGCAAGAACAAGGTGCACTACGCCGCCGCCGAGGTCGGCCCCGCCGAGTACGGGATCAGCCAGACCGAGGACGCGATCTCGGACTGCTATGCGGGCGAGCCGTCGTATTCGAACCCGGCGAGCGCGCGATGGGCGCTCTACGTCGCGGCTGCCGTGCCCCCGCCGAACGTGACGCGCATCGACTGCCACCTGGACCTGCTGACCGGCCGCCTCACGATGGACATCCCGCTGGACGCGGTCGGAGCCGGCATCGGCGACACGCTCTACTCGGTGACGGCGTCGTCGTCGGCGATTCACATTCCGAACATCGCGTTCAATGCCGTAGCGAATCTGCCCGACGAGGCCGACGCGGTCTCGCCGTTCACCTACAGGGTCGGCTCGATCCGCCAGCAGACCACCAAGCTCCTGCGGCCTCCGCCGCGCAGCAAGCGCCGCTAGACGGCTATTCGGCCCGGTCCGAGCGAACACACGTTCGTTCGGGTCCGGGCCGATTTGCCCAGCCTCGGCTGCGGCGGCTACAAATGCCCCGTGGCCAAAGCCATTCGCGGCCCGCGTATTCCGCGCCGCTCCTTCCCCCGAGGACGCATTTTTCGTGCGTCGCTCGTGCTCGCGCTCGCCCTGTCCGCCTTCGGATTGATGCCGCAGACCGCACATGCCGCCTCGACCAAGCAGAAGCTCAACGCGATGGCGAACCGCATCAACCGGCTGCAATCCGCGCTTGCGACCAGCGAGCGGCGTGCCGCGTCCATGAACAAGTCGATCGCTTCGGCGAGCTCGCGGCTCAAGGCCGCGCGCGCCGGCATGACCGCGCTCACGCAAGGCTTGTACATGAGCGCGTTCGACGAAACGACGGCGCTGCTGGCCGCCGAATCGGTCGCCGAGTTCGGCGAGCGGGTCGCGTTCGCCGAGCATCTGCAGTCCGGCCAGAAGGACGTGCTCGAGCGCGTCGCGATCGCGCGCACCCAGCTGGAGCGCCAGCGCAAGGCGCTTGCCGGCGTGCTCGCGAAGCAGAAAGAGCTGCTGAAGAACCTCAACAAGGAGCAGGCCGCGCTGGCGAGCGAGTTCCGCAAGGAGCAGCAGCGGCTGGCCGCGATCGAGCGCGCGAAACGCGCCAAGAACCGTCAGCGAGCCTCCCGTGCGGACGCGCCCTCGCTGATCTCCGGCACGGGCCCGTTCCGGGTCTGTCCGGTAGATGAGCCACGCGCCTACTCCAACGACTGGGGCGCGCCGCGCAGCGGCGGCCGGAGCCATGAGGGAACCGACATCCTGGCCCCGCGGGGCACGCCGATTCGCGCGCCGTTCGACGGCACCGTGAAAGCCAACAGCTCCGGACGCGGCGGCAAGCAGGTGCGCGTCTACGGCTCGGAAGGCTACGTGTTCAACGCGCACCTCGACCGACATGCGGGCGTATCGGGCTTCGTGAAAGCAGGCACCGTGATCGGGTACGTGGGCAACTCGGGCAACGCCAGCGGGGGCCCGACGCACAACCATTTCGAGTGGCATCCGCGCAACGGCGGCGCGGTCAATCCATTCCGCTACTTGAACAAGGTCTGCTAACCCCCCGCGCGCCGGGACCCCGCCGCACCATCGCGTACGCTAACGCTCCCTGAAAGGAGCCGGCGTTGCTGATCGTGGAGTTGGGTCTGGTGATCCTAGGCCTATCCGTCCTGGCTCGGCTCGCGCTGCGCATCGGGATCCCGCCGATCCCGCTCTACGTCATCGCCGGCCTCGCCTTCGGCGACGGCGGCCTGCTGCCGCTGGTCACCACGCAAGAGTTCATCCGCATCGGCGCCGAAATCGGTCTGATCCTGCTGCTGTTCATGCTCGGTCTCGAGTACCCCGCCCGAAAGCTGATCGGAACGCTCAAGCACGCGCCACGCAGCGGCGGTCTCAACATCGCGCTGAACTTCACGCCCGGCTTCGTGGCCGGCCTGCTGATGGGATGGGCGCCGCTTCCCGCGGCGTTCCTGGGAGGCGCGACCTACGTGTCCTCGTCGGGCGTGGCGGCGCGCCTCATCGAGGATCTGCGCATCGGCCAGGAAGAGCGAACCCCGATCGTGTCCACGCTGATCCTGGAAGACCTCGCGATGGCGATGTTCCTTCCCACGATCGGCGCGTTCCTGATCGGCGGAAGCGCGGCCGGCAGCCTGATGATCGCGGTGAGCGCGGTCGCCATCGTGATCTTGCTCCTGCTGTTCGCGCTGCGAGCCGGCACCGGCGTGAGCCGTCTGGTCTTCGCCAACGCCGACGAGCCGATGCTC
>Ga0247717_1000635_pt1 | contig 10175 bp, 7 predicted proteins | sample 24E_NmetaG_FD_189047 | JGI IMG/M metagenome (GOLD analysis project Ga0247717, IMG submission 189047) | Soil microbial communities from hillslope of Landscape Evolution Observatory, University of Arizona, Oracle, AZ, United States - 2-4-E_N | ecosystem: Engineered > Artificial ecosystem > Mesocosm... | reverse complement strand
TGGCCCGCGAATTTCGGCGCAAGGAAACGGGCGGGAATCACCGAGAAAATAAACGGTTTCGGCCATTTCGGCCGGCACCCTTTTCCGGAGTTTCCCCAAACCCGTGTATGTGACCGACGCGGGCCCGCCCTGCCAGGAAACGTGCAGGACAATGGCACCGTTGAGCGACCAAGAGCTGGACCAGCAGATGCGCCGCTTCGAGACCTACATGGTTATGCGGAAGGGCGAGAGCCGCCAGACCGCCTACATGCGCCTGGGCCTCGTCCGGCGGTTCCTGAAGGCCTGGGGAACGCTCACGCCGGCCAAGGCGCAGTTGCAGGAAGCCGTGGACGCCATTGGCATGGCGCGGACGGACCGCGAGTACGAGGAGCTGACGCGCCGCTACGGCTGCGAAAGGCCGCGGAGGCCGGAGAAGGGCTACCACGCCGGCTCGATCAAGAACCTCTGCCTCGCCTTCAACATCTACGGCGACTTCCTCAGCGTCAACTGTCCGATCTGCCGCTTGCGCGACCCGAAGATGAAGGCGGGATCGAAGCGGCCGCCTTGCAGTGTGCAGACGTGCCTGTACGTCGAGCGGCCGCACGTGCCCGACAACGAAGCGCCGGACGACGACAAGGTTCTCGAACCTCATGAGATCGAAGCGTTCTTCCGCGTCCTGCCGAATCTGCGCGACCGTGCGATGTTCACGTTGCTGTTCACGAGCGCGGTCCGATGTGCCGAGCTGACGAACATCAAGGTCAGCGACGTCAACTTTCAGCGCAAGACCGTGTTCGTACGCGACGGAAAGGGCGCGAAGAGCGAGGAGGCGACGCTCAACGACTCGTGCCTCCGCGTCGTCTCGTCATACCTCAAGGAGTACCCGCGCGGCCCGGGCGACTACTTATTCTCCGCTCCAGACGGGAAGCGATTGAGCACGGCTCGAATTCGGAATCTGGCCGCCCGCTACGGGCGACGTGCGGGCATCGCGCGCAGGGTCACGCCGCACAAGTTCCGCCATTCGTGCGCCACCGTCCTGCAGGACAGCGGCTTCCCGCTCACGTACATCCAGAAGCACCTACGGCACTCGCGGCTTCAGACGACCCTAAAGTACGCGAGGCGGACGACGAGGGCACAGGTCGATCTGTTTGAGAGGACGATGCCGGACCTGACGGGTCCGCGAGAGGCCAGAACCAGAACCGGTTCAACGCGAATCGGCCTTGCTCCATTGGAATGAGACGAGAACACCCCCGTTGACGAGCCAAGTGGCGATTTCGGCCGCCAACGGAAGCACTCCCGTTGCTGTTGCTGCGACACTCGCCCCTCCAAGAAACCATATGAACCAGGGTACAACTCGTCCAATGTCTACAGGCACCTGTTGAAGGCGGCCGTCATAACCCTGAACCGTGACATGTAAGATGTGTCTACCAGGCGCTTTGAGCTCGGTCCAACGGCGAAACAACGAGTTCTCTCGCTCTTTTGTGGCGGCGGCAATCGTGGAATGTGTTAACAGGAATCCGATTTCTTCTGCTTCGACTTGAGCGAAACTCCCTTGCCGGGCCACCAACTGAAGGGCATCTGCATCTACGTGCGGTTGCGCGTCAAGACGCGCGTCCTCTAAAGAAAAGAATGGCACTGCCGACGATTCAATGGAATGCAGAACGGCTTCCTGTTTGGGAAAGCGCGAACCCAACCCAAAGCTGCGGCAAAATGTTTCCCACTCCGCGCGCTGGTAAACGCTAGATCCAGGTTTCAATATAGAGGGAACAAATAGTCGAGTCTCGGAATCCTGCGTAGTTCGTACAATCCGCTCGAAGATCTTTGGTTTCAGTGTGAGTGACGGATCAACGAGAACATGTTGACCCTTCACCGTTGCGCTTTCGGCGTTCATGGAATCCGAACCACGCCCTAGCCTTTCCACAGAGACGCGGCCCCAGGCGCAAGGGTGCGTTCGATTCAAGAACCTTGGGAAGCTGACGGGAAAGAGTTCATAAATGGCCGATAGGCCTTCGTCACCAAGCTTCTAACGCGGGCTGGCCAGCGCGGGTCTTGTGCTCGCTCAGTTTCGCCGTTCTATCGTTTGAGCGATCTGTGCGGCAACTTTCGCAACACCCCCCTCAATCTCACACTCCCAGAAGCGCATGGGGCTCCAGCCGCGCTGACGCAATGCTCGGAGAACGTTTCGCCTGCGATTCCGATTGTAAGAGACTTTCGCGCGCCAATACGCGGCGTTGTTCCTTGGCGCAGCGTAATGCTTCCTGCAACCGTGCCAAAAACAGCCGTCGATGAACACCGCGATTCGCGATGGCCCATGGACTAGGTCAGGTCGCCCCGGCACTCGGGCATCGTGAATTCGATATCGTACGCCCAAGCGCCATAGCTCGCGTCGAACTGCGAGCTCTGGTTTTGTATTCCTCGAGAGAATGCGCGCCATAACAGCACTTCTGGACTTGGTTGTCCGCAGCTTCATGTGGATCCCAGTTTCCAGCCGCTCGCCGGCAGCCATTCATCGATCGCCATGTTCCTCAAATACCACTCGACCGCGGCATGGAGATCGCGAGCTGCCCGGCCACCCAGAACAATGCCCGCCTCGAAATTCTGGGAATATGCATAGCGAGTGAGATTGCCACTTCCGACATAGCACTGTTTACCATCGACAATCACTAGTTTGGCGTGACTGATTCGACCTTCCTCCTTCCGCGTTGCACAAAACCGAACAGCTTTGCGCGCCGTCGCCGACATATCATTCCAAAGTGCACGAAAGAACGGCGCATGGTCGTAGGCCTCACTCTGTTCGAGAACGAACCGGATACATGCGCCGTTCGCGATTGCCACCTCCAACCAGGGGACGAGGTCTCTCGCGACGGGGGGATCTGAGTACGGGGCCATCAGAATGACTTCTCTTGCTGCCGTCTCGATTAGTGTTCGCAAGGCCGGGCGTGTACTAGGAATCCTCGATCGCAGCGTAATTGGCATCTTGCTTCGAACTTTCGGAGGCAGCGTGAGAGCAACCAGGGGATCTTCGATTTCTGCGACTTGCGCGAGATCCTTCGCGATCGCATGAAGGTTGATAATCTCCCCCTGCAGCCCCCGCCTAACGGTTTCCAATGCGAGCGCCCGCGCAGCGCCACTATGGCTCCTCTCAAAATCCGATATCGTGAGTTGAGTGCGTCTCTGTAGAGATGGATCCTCGCAAAATGCCTGTGCCGCCAGGAGGACTATGTTGGTGCGCGCCATGCGTAGAAACCCTTCCTGTTCGTCTCACCGTACAGAATTCGGCGATCCAAGTACGCGTTCATGTGACGGCAGCTTGTCTCAGAAATGGTTAGACAGGCGTGGCAAGCCGCACGCAAGGACATGCAACTGGGATCGTGCAAGCAGTCCTTATGGATAGACTCAAACCGATTCACAAATGAGTCGAGTTGATCCTGAAACATTGAGTGCAGACCGCCAATGCCGTTTTCCTGAGTTCGGTTGATCGTAATAGCGAAACGGAGCGAGCCCGGAAGCACATACTCTGCGAGACTTGTCAAGTTGAACCCGCTAAGTCCCGCCGCAGCTTTTATCGCCGCATGGCTAATGGTGTGCATCAAAGTCCATGCTGCCGCCCCGAGTTCGTCATGCCAACGGATGCCACTGTCAAGCTTTTCACGTGCCTTCGTTCGGTGTATTGAGGCAAGGGCACCCATTGCGAAGGACTTGGGCAAATTCTCAATTTGTGGGACTTGTATCCCCAAACGGTCCTCTATGAAATCGACTACGCGGTTGCCATCAAGTTCAAAAATGAGGGCTTCTGTGTTGTACGGTTCGACGAAGAGAGGGTACTTGTCTCGGCGGTCCCCGACCTTCGGAAAGGTCACGAATTCCGCATCTTGCGTTGTCTCGTTCTTTGGGACTCGCTTGTACCCAAGGCATGCTAGAAGCATCGGGAAGTCCTCGACATACACCAGATCCTCTATTCCCAGGTGCTGGAGCCGCACTAGAGCCGGATCAGTGCCGCGCTCACTCAGACGCAAAGCCCCTGGCAGATGGAGCGCCGTTCTTGCCTCAACACGGTCCATGGCGACCGACAAGACCTGATCATGATCACCGGCGAAAAGCTCGTCAAGGGCTCGGACGTTCAGATCCTTTCCCCCAGCCCGGAGGTACGCGACGGCATTTGGCGGAAGATCCGGATTGAAGCTGCGAAGTGTAGTGTTAATAGTAGAGTCATCGACCTTACCGGTCAGATTCGCAAGCACTTCTAACAACCGTTGCCGCTCAACTGGATCCATGCCAACAGCGTCTACGTCCAACCCTCCAAGTTGGCGGACGTCTGGATTGGCTAAGAGGTAACTCGCTGGGTCCACTACAGCTTTCCGATAATCGCTGCCGACTTGGCGGAGATACACCATATTAGCATATTGGGGGCGGTAAACGCCGCTTCGCGTAGGGAGGTCCAAATCCATTCGAGTGTCGCTGCTACTTTTCTTCTTCATCGCCATCACCCCCGGTCTTGCACTTCGGATTCTGGCACCATTGCATCACAGCAACACGCTCACCGCAGACTGAACACACCCACGCCCAGTCGCTGGGTCGTTGCGCTCCCCGATCCAGGCGCATCACCGCCGTTCGGTGCGTTTTGCAGGGCCTGACCCACAAGGATTCCGCGCGGCCGCACCGGTGAATGGCGATGTGGGACAACTGCTCTGTGCGGGCCTCCCGTTTCGTTTTCCCACAATTTGGGCACTTCGTGCTTGAGTTGCCGCGAGGGTCAATCTGCCAGGTTGCTTGACACACGCCACAGACCAGCGTAACCGGAAAGACCTCGCAAAGGACAAGTCCTGGGCGGATGAGTTCAAGTCTCGCCTCCACGGAGCGCTCGCCTCCAGGCATGAGGAGGATCCGCCGCAGTGTGGGGTCCTGGTAGAGCAGGTGCTTGATTCGAGGAATAATACTTCCGATATCAATGGCGCTCAGTCGATGTCGCTCGGTGTCGGGATAGACTGTCGTCGTCCTAACGAGAGCTGACCCACCCTGATAGCGATATATTGCTTCAGGCATGTGACGGAACAGAACCTGGACCCGGCTTCTGCTCATCCCGGCCCCTACGCCGAATTCTTCGGCCAGTCCCTCGCGGTAGCCAGACTTCGGATGAACAATCTCGATGCCTTCGTCCACGTCGCGGAGTGACTTCATGGGCTCGTACGGGAAACGCTTCTGCGTGACTCGTTCGGGTTCCGTAGTTGACTCAAGGAGGCTAACGAAATTGTCAAAGGTGTCGCGAACAATGTTGTCGAACGTTGGGTGATGTCCTTCCCCGACGCCGTAAATTTTCTCGATCGCACGCCCGATCTCAGATCGATTCTTGCCGGTGTTCAAGACCTCGCTTGCCCGGTCGGCCCACCAGACTTTCATTCTTCCAGTGCGATCTTCATCGGTGTTGTATAGGAGCGCCATGAGTATGCCCGGCATCGTACGCTGGACACTCCGCATGCTGAAGCGATTCACCGGGACTGGCTCCACCAGCAAGTCACGATTAACGTGATAGGGCTCGAAGAGTTGATAATGCGTCAGGTCGCGCTCGCGAATAGGATGGAAGAGGCGGACAACCACGCCTGCATGTCGGCGTCCAGTTCGACTCGTAACCTGAATGTCTTCCGCGGTGCGGCGCGGCTGGCCCATCAACACCATGGTGTTAAGATTCGCGATGTCAATTCCATTGCTGATACTGTTCGTGGCGCAGATTGCTTCCCAAACTGGATTCGGAAAGGGCGATTCCATGTTTCGAATGATCTCGGCCTGCTCATTAGGGTCAAGATCACTGTTGATAAAGCGGGTATCTTCGTAGGGATGCCTCCCGTTGGGAAGCTTCTCGAGATCGACCTGTCGCATCAGACCAGGCATCTGCTCGCGCAAGCTACCGATGATGTTTTCGCCGGCGTGCTTTGCCAGTACGTAGACTAGCGCCGTCCAGTACGGCCGAAGCATTTCCTCGCGAGTCTTGTCATCGAGAAGTTCCGTTCCTAGGAGCTTGTCAAGGAAAATTGGACTCAATGGATTCTTCATGGATTCCATTGTCCAATGCAGCGCACGAAGTGTGTACAGAATCGTGTCTTCTTGCGTCTTCCCGTGTGGATGCACGCCGACAATGAAGCGTTGCACGTCGGCAGATTGTTTGAACCAGAAGCCCTCCTTATCTTTTGGAGGTGCACCAGGAAATCGGCGTGCCTCAAGGCCCGTAAGACGCCCTACGTGGTCCTTGTACTCGGAAACGGTCGCGCTCGCGAGAACGGTTTTCGCGACGGGATAGTTTGCACTAGTCTGAATGTACCTGAGGGCGGCCTCGTATTGAGCCGTGAACGCACCCAGCTCCTCCTCGAGCAAATGGACCTCGTCGATGATGACCATGCTCGGCCCCCAATCCTCACTAGGACAGGCTACCATCGGGCGGCCGCAAACTCCCGCCGTTTCTGTGCTGCAGATTGGCGCCTTGTTGGCGTCTTTGCGGTTCTGCGGAACACTTGCGCCGTGGATAGCGCAAATGAAGCTCGGACTCCGCAGCAAAGGCTGAAACCGTCGCGTTAGCCCCACACCGCTTATCTTGTCGATGGTTCCGACGAGAAAGGTGGGCGGATACCGGCGAATCTCATCATCGACCACCAGGACGGGAAGAGAGTCTACGTCGCAGATCGGATTGGAACATTTGCAACTGAGGCTCCACTTGCCTTCGATCCACTCCCCCACAACCGAAGATTCATGGCATTCGGGACACTCCGGCGTGAAAACGTACTTCTTCGGTTCCTTATCGAGCGTTTTCAGGACCGTTTCCAACCGGCGATTGTGCTGGTGCTGCGCCCCCTTGGCGTCAATCACCATTGTCGGCGTGTAGGCCTCGCCGACAAAGAAACCCAAAGTGAAACTCGCATCCCCGCCAATGCGGCGAGCGCGCCGAATCTGCTCCGCGTGATAAACGAGCTCAAGAAGCCGGCTCGTTTGTTGAACTGTGAGCGCACGCAAAGCAAACCTGAGCCATGCGCTAATGCCACGCTCTTTCCCGTTTAGCCGATCGTGGAACGCGGTGAACAAGGCGAGCAATTGGAACGCCTCGGTCTTCCCGCCACCAGTGGGAAACCAGATCAGGTCCGCCCTCGGATCATACGAGGAGGATCGGCGGATCCGGTGGTCCGCCCGCTCGACAATGTCTGGTAAAGCCGTCAGGAGATAGCCTAGTTGAAAGGGGAACAGGCGCTCAATGGGGTTTCTGACTTCCAGCTGCCTTCTGCGCGCGATCGCGCGGAACTTATTCACGCGCATTATCGCCTCGAAGACACATTGGAACGCTGTTAAGACGCTGTTGTGCGCGGACTGATCTTCGAGAAGTGCAAGGGCGGCTTGCATCCGAGCCAATTCGTCCTCGTAATCTTTGAGATCCTCGTCGAACGACTTTACGACTTCTGGCGATGCTTGCTGCTCAACCAGCCTAGCCCGCTCGCTTCGCCAGGTTGCGCGGTACTTCGCGACGTCCTCGATGAATTCGCGTACCGCCACCATAGGAGTTTCAGCGAGATGCTTGACATCTAACCCCCGGACATCGGTGGGAATCAGCATTGCAGGTTGTCGGTATGTCGGCGCGTTGGTCGTTTCTGCCGCCAGCCTGTCCGGCATATTTCGCGCAACACATCCAATCCCGAGCGCAAGGAGCCTTACCGGATCACGACGAAGAGACGCCGCACGGAACTCTCGCGGCTCGAATTCGCGCACGTTTTGGCGCATCGCTGTGAAGTCAACTTCGATTCGAGGACGAAGGAAGTGCTCGCTCACATACTTCCTCGCGCTCGCAGGGGCTTCCGAACTGTTGACCAGAATCAACTTGACCAGGTGGAATGCCGATCCATTGTGGTCCGTGCCAGCTTCGCTTTGCAATTCGACCGCCGCACGCCAGCGAGGGTCATGCTGCTTTCCCTTACTATCGACGTAGCCCGATCGGCTCGCGAGATTGGCTAGTTGTAGATTGACTTGCGAGGCGAGTTTCGCAGTCCCTTCCGAGGGTGATGCCAGGTCAATGACGCCTGTAGCGCTAATAGTTCTCGGGGAAGCTGCCAATCGTGGTGTGGATCTACCATTGTCGTCCGCCCCTGAACCCGCCGGGATCCACTCCGGAACACTTTCGCCTTCACTCATGGCAGCAGCGCTGTTCTGGCGCCGCCGCCAAACGTCGAATTCAATTGTCGCGGTGACGTGGCCGGCGAGAACACCAACGCGAAACATGATCCCATGGCGGCTCGGACGCACGCGACTAACACCCGCATCATCGTCAAAAAGGTCCTTCTCATCTTTGAGGTCCTCTTCGGTGAGCTCCAATGGGAAGAGCACACCGACGGGAAATGTGTCATTGGGCTTGCGCTCTCGCACTGGCGCAAAGCGCGGATCGCCTTCAAGACGCCGAACAACTTCATCAGCGACCGTTGCGGCGATAATGCGGCTCTGTTCAGGCTTCATCTGAAACTTCCTCCGTAAGGTATCCGGCAATTGACGCGGCCGCCTCGAAGGGCGGGCTCACACTAAGAACTGAGAATGGTCTGACAAGCGCCATGAGATCTTTCTTGGTCAGCCCAAGTTCCTCATCGAGCGCCTTTTCAAGCTCTTCCTCGCGTGCAAAGAAACCTGTCGCGGCAAGATCGTTCAGAACTCGACCCGCAGCCCGGTGAAGCCCACGCTTGCGCCTGATTCCCCGCACGATAGCGTCTGTAGAAAGGTCAGCGCCCCTCTCGCCAAGAATTCGGACCGTGGCAGCAACGAGGGCCTCTGGTGCCTGTAGCGCGATCTTTTCCTCTGTGTCGGTTGTGACGAAAATGTCTCGCACGTCGGATGCGGAGATCGTGATACCGTGGGTCTTGAGCACCATGGCAAATCCCTTGGCGTCAAGAGAACTCGCCTTCATGTGCTCCACAACCCGGGACTTCCAGAGCCTCACCGGCGCAACGACATGCTTGTGAGCGGCTCGGTTTTCGAAGGATTCGTATGCGGCGTCCTTTAGGTCGAGCGCGGGGTCGTCGACGGGGAGCAGTACGATATCGCCCGACTTGAGAGACGCCGCGAATACGTGCCGAACGCCGCCCCTCACGACCGCCGCTAACGTTCCCTGCTCGCGGCAGTAATAGCGAACACCGCCCTGAAGCGCTATGCAAACCATCCGACCCCGCATGCGATTCCCTGTTCCGGTTGTCTCGCGAGGTCGGGCGTCCAACCGCCTGAGAACATCCTCGAATCGTTCCGGAAGCTCCGCCTCTTCGGCATCCGCGGCTTCAGCCTTGCGCGTAAGCTCTTCAAGGGCGCTATACCCGCGGCCGCCTCGGTTGACGCCGAGACTTGCAAGGCCGCGCTTCAGATACCGTGCTTCCTGCGGCGTGAGCATGATGCTGACATTCTGACCGACCCCCGTGGTCGTAATCCACGTGAGTCCTCGCGGAGGTGGACCCATAATCGCGACAGTTCCTTCATGTGGAATCCAGTCGACAGGATCACTCCAGCGCACTACACGACCGTGAAGCTGGTTCTCGCGCAACACTTGCTCGAGGCCGGCCGCAATTCCACGTCCATTGACAACAAAGAGCGGATTGGCGCCATCCCGCGCGATCCGCAACGCTTCATCGCGCTTGGGATTTTTCTCATTCAGACGCGCGATCGCCTCTTCGATGCTGTGAAGCACAATCACCATGTCTGCACGACTCTGATGCCCTGGCGCGGCCGCCAAGAGTGCTTTGAGCGCCTCGACTCCGCTCTCAATGGGATGGGTCTGGTAACCCCTTCGATACACGAATTGGACTTGCGCTTCACGTGGATGAATCGGAATTCCCATGAGTGTCTGCACCATGCTCCACGCTTCACGCGCGAACGCTCCACCAATCCCGTCGACTTGGGCATGGAGATTGTAGAGTGGCTTCCAAACGCCGGGAATGGGATCGGCAATCGGCAACGGGCGCACATCGCCAGCCCGAACGGTAGGAGTCACAAGCAACGAAGTGTGCGGTTCCGCGCGGTGCACGAGCGACCATTCTCGTTTCACAGAGACAGGCTTTGCAGCACTCGGCATCTGCCGCTGGGCGCCACACAGAATGACAACACTCTGAACCCGGGAACTCAATCCTCTTTCAAGAATTGTTTCCGGGTTGATGCTTCGGCCATCGATGATCAAGCAGCGGACGGTGATGCCGGCA
>Ga0247717_1000634_pt1 | contig 10181 bp, 10 predicted proteins | sample 24E_NmetaG_FD_189047 | JGI IMG/M metagenome (GOLD analysis project Ga0247717, IMG submission 189047) | Soil microbial communities from hillslope of Landscape Evolution Observatory, University of Arizona, Oracle, AZ, United States - 2-4-E_N | ecosystem: Engineered > Artificial ecosystem >... | reverse complement strand
TCCCCGCCCGCCCGCTCGAGCACCAGCGAGCCGGGCGCTTCGCCGATGCGCTCGCTCGCGACACGGCCGATCGCGTTGCCGGAGGCGAGCTGCTCGTAGCATCCGTTCGCCCCGCAGGGACAGGCCGGCCCGCCGGGTTGGACGATCATGTGGCCGATCTCGGCGCCGAAGCCGTGCGCGCCGCGGTAGACGCGCCCGTCCAGGATGATGCCGCCGCCGATGCCGGTCCCGACCGTGATCATGACTTGATCGCCGCGGCCGCGGCCGGCCCCGAAGCGCGCCTCGCCCCACGCGGCGACGTTCGCGTCGTTGTCCACGAACACCGGCAGCGACAGCCGCGTCTGCACGTAGTCGCGGATCGCAAGGTTGCGGTACGAAAGGTTCGGCGCGGCGATGATCAGGCCGCGGGCGGTGTCGACCAGGCCTGCGGCGCCGATGCCGATCGCGCCGACCGACGGCGCGACCGCGCGGAGCTCGCGGGCGATTTTGACGATGCCGGTCGCGATGGCGTTGGGCGCGTCGGCGTCGGTCGCGACGACGTCGCGGGCGATCACGCCGCCGGTCTCGTCCACCACCGCCGCGGCGATCTTGGTGCCGCCGACATCGATGCCGATCGCGGGCGCGGCCACGGCGCCCTAGAAGCGCAGCAGCGCGCCGATGCCGTCGGGCAGCGGCCGGGTCTGGGCGGCGACGACGCCGCAACGCTTGCGCAAGGCTTCGTCGACGATCTCCTCGTTGAGGTCCGCCACGCCGAGCATCGCGCCGCCACACGCGCCGCATGCGCCGTCGGTAGCGGCGAGGCGCGCGCACACATCGCATCGGTAGCCGGCTCGCGGCTCGCCGTCGGCGATCGCCAGCGTTTCCACGCGGCCCTCGCCCAGCGCCGCCAGGGTCTTGCCCAGGCCTACCACGGCGGAGCGCCCGGCGGCGAACTCCTCCAGAATGCGCGCCACCGCCTCGGCCGCGCGTTCGTCCTCGATTCGGTCCTCGGCCTCGCGAACCGCCTCGGCCACCCGGGCGATGCCCGCGGTCATCGGCAGGGAGATCCGTCCCGCGACCCGCTCGGCGAGCCACGGATGCAAGTCCTTCTCGAAGGTGCCGGCGGCTTCCTCGGGCCCGGCGAGGATCAGCCGGTCGAACGGCTCCTTGCGCGAGAGCTCGAACAGGACCTCGGCCGCGTGCTTGGAGTGCCGGTGCGCGATCTCGTCGATGTGCCGCGAGTAGTTCGCCTGCGACCAGCCGCCCTGCCCGTGCTTGCCGGGCACGTCGTCGAGCACGCCGCTGCGTTCCTCGGTGTGACCGAGGAACGTCGTGAAAAGCCGGGCCTTGTCCCGGCTGATCAGCACGGTGGCGAACCGCTCGGCGCGCGAGACGAGCGCCTCGAGCCGCAGCACGTGCGGATGGCGGTCGGCGACGGCGCGTGTGCGCACCGGCGCCGGGAGGTGGCACACGTTCCACAGATCGATCGCATCGGAGGCGAAGACGGCGAGGCCGCGCGTCGAGTTCCGCTGAAACTCCTTGGCGACGTACTCGCGGATGCGCGCGCAATCGGCCGTGACCGAGGCGCGCGCGGCGCGCGACAGGTCTTGGGACTCGACGGCGCGCAGCGCGTCGGCGGTGGCGCGTTCGAGGTCGGATCGCCGGGGAGACCGGCGCCCGTCGGTGTCGAGGTAGAACGACACGACCGCCGCATCGCCCGCGTCCATGGAAGCGAGCGCGCGCAGGGACTGTTCGGTCGGGATGCCGCCGGGTTCGTGCCGATCAGCCATCGCCGCGAGTGTACCCGCCCGCGCGCCCGCGAATCCAGACCGGGTCAGGAGATGTCGATGCGCTGCAGGCCGTCCTCGGGTCGGCTCGTGTGCCCGAGCTTGTCGGCCGCCGCGTCGGCTAGGGCCTTGAACGCGAGCATCAGCTCCATACCGGCCTTGACCAGATGCTCCATCATCTCGGGATTGGTGTTTCGAACCGCGAACGCAACCAAGCCGAACGGGCACAGCATGCAATCCTGCGTCTGGCCCCAATTCGGCTGCGGGATGCCGCCGAAGAGACCCCCGCCGGATCCGCCCTTGGGCTCCTCGTTCACCGATCGCTCCCCTCGGCCTCGGCGGCGCGCGCTGGACGCGGCCGCGCTGCGGACTTCTTCGCGGCCTCGCCGTGCGCGCCGGACGCGGCGCCGCGCCCCCGGCGCCGCTTCGCCGGCTCGGCGGGCTCGGGTTCCGGCTCCTCGCCGGGCGGCCGCTTGAATCGTACGACGAGCGCCTCGCCCTCGAAGGCCGCGCCGGCGACCTCGAGGCGCGACAGCGACACGGGGAGCATGATGGCGCGCTTGTACGGCCCGACCTTGACGTAGAGGTCGTCGCCCTTGCGCAGCAGATCGATGTCGGCCTTCTCGGTGAACGGCAGGTGCAGCGACATCGTCGCGCCCTCTGCGGTCTTGCGGACCACGACCGGATCGACGTCGTGGAGCATGGCCGCCGGGTCGGTCTCGCCGTAGAGGTTCTCGGCGAGCACGCCGAGCCGGTCCAGCCCGACCATCTCGCGGTCGTAGAGCGGCACGTTCATGATCGGCACGGGTGCGAACGATTCGTGGATGGTCCCGAGATGCATCTTCTGCAGCGCTTTCCACTCCTCGAAATACGGATCGGTGATCGTCTCGGGGAGCAGCCGGTTGCACACGACCGCGTCGACGCGATAGCCGAACAGGTTCAGATACGTGTAGGTGCGGCGCGCCTCGGCGATGACCATTCGTTCGGCGTTGACGACCAGCCGCACCGACGAGGTCTCCGTGTCGATCAGGAGCCGGCGCACGGACTCGAGCGTGCGATGCAGCCGTTCGACCGCTCCCATCACGGTGTCCGAGGCGATGATCGGGGCCTTGACCATGCGGTTGACCACGGGGCGCGCTACCTTGGCGATGCGGCGCTCCATCGGGAAGATGCGCTCGAAGTACCAGTTGAGCGCGTCGGGCAAGCTCAGCAGGCGAAGCGTCTCGGCCGTCGGGGCGCAATCGACCACCAACAGGTCGTAGGCCATGCTGTCGGCGGCACGCCGCACGTCGGTGAGCGCGAAGATCTCGTCGAGGCCCGGGATCACCGAAAGCTCCTCCGCGGCGATGGCATCCACCCCGCCCCAGTCCAGCAGCGTCAGCACGTACTCCTGGATCTCGCGCCAGCCTTCCTCGAGCCGCTTCTGCGCATCGATCTGCTGGCCCCATAGGTTCGGGGCGACCTCGCGCGGCTCACCGTCGAGCGGCTCGGCCATCGCGTCGGCGAGCGAGTGCGCCGGATCGGTTGACATCACGAGCGTGCGCAGGCCGCGTCGCGCGGCGTGCACCGCGGTCGCGGCGGAAACGGTCGTCTTGCCGACCCCGCCTTTGCCGGTAAAGAGGAGGATTCGCATGGAGCGGCCAGCATACCGGGGGCGCGGGACCGCCGCTTTCGAACGTGAAACGAGCTTTTAGGAGCGTGATTCGACGCGCTTTTTCAGCCCTTTGAGCGCCACGTCGATGATCTTTTTCTCGACCTGACGCTTCATGAAGCCGAGCATCGGGATCGGCGTGTCGACCTTGAGCGTGTAGGTGACGTTCGTCTTCCCGGGCGCTTGCGCCGCAAGCGTGTACTCGCCTTCCATGTTGCGAAGGTTCGTGCCTTCGACGAAGGTCCACGACACGCCTGCGTCCCCGGGCTTGTACCGGTAGTCCAGCACGTAGTCGGCCTTGAGAGGGCCGCTGGCGACTTCGAAAGAAACCCTTTTGCCGCGGCCCTGGTCGTCGGTCTCGCGGATCTCGACCTTCTTGATCTCCCCGGACCACTCCGGATAGGAATCGTAGTCTGCGATCTCCGCCATGATCACGGCCGGATCCGCCTCGATCACGATCGAGCCTTGCGTCTGGTCCGCCATCTGCCCTCCCGCCGCCGGATGTGCGGAAATCCTAGCGTGGCGCCTGTGCCCGTGAAAGGAGCGAGCCGCGCCTTCAGCGCGTGCGCGCGCCCGCAGCGAGCCCGACGAACAGCAGGCCGGTCAGCGCCGCCGACGCCCACAGCAGGACCTTGCCGGGAACGAGCGGATCGTCGTCGCCGCGCGCGAGCCGCTGCGCTTCGAGCATCGTGATCAGCCACGTGCCCGCCGCGGTGATGACGAACACCGCGCCGATCGCACGGAACACGCCCGTGCCGCGCGCCGTCGTCCGTGTCAGCAGCAAGATCCCGATCGCCGTCGTCCACACGAACAGCACGCCGCGCGCGATCGCGTCGGCGGCCCGCCCGGCATAGCCATGGCCCGCGCCCGGAAGCACAGCGGAGAGCACGATGACCATCGGCCCGGTGCGCGCGGGCCCGCTCCCCCGCTTCGTCGCGCCGAACAGCACCGCGATCGGCGTCGCGCAGACGGGACACGCCGTGTGCGACATCTCGTTGACGGCCGCGCAGGTCGGGCAGGTCCACACCAGATCCTCGCCCCGGCGGTGCACGCCTTCGGACGCGACGCTTCGCAGCGGAGCCGGCGCGGGTACCGCCGGGCCGGCAGCGGCAGCCGCCGGGGCCGCAGCGCTCGCGGCGGGTCCGGCTTCGGCCGCGCCCGCGGCAGCCGAATCGAACCGGGTCAGGCATTGTCCGCACCACGACGCGCCGGCCGCGTTGCTCGCCCCGCACGCGGGGCAGCGAACCGGTTCGCTCATCGCCCCTCCATGAAGTCCTTCAGCGCGTTCATCCCGCGACGCACCGCCACCCGATGCTTGTCCACGAGCGCGTCGAGCCCTCGCGTGCCGCCGGCCTTGCCGGCCTCGATCAGGTAGTAGTGGACGATGGTGCCGTCCTTGAACGGCTCGAGCCACCACTCGCCGCGGCCGGTCAGCTCCCCGTCCTCGAACACCCAGGTGAGGCCCTCGTCCGGACGCACGTTGTCCACTGTGGCCGAGAAGCGCACGCGCGTGAGCGCGCCGACCGGCAGGGTGACCGTGATGCGCTTGCCGGACGACTCGGACTTGGCGCCCGGCCACCACGACGCGTCCTTGCCGAACGTCAGCAATGCGCGATAGACGTCGGCGGGCTCGGCGTCGACGAAGATCTCGTCCGTCGTGTTGACCGTCACGCGCCCGAGTATAGGCGTGGCTCGTGCGGGGTTCGCGCAGCCACGATGGGCCCGAAACCACGATCCGGCCGGCGGTGCGGCAGCCCCATCGTGGTCGCGGCTAGCATGTACCCATGGCAGAGCGCGACCGTGACGAACAGGGACGAGCGAAGAACGCGCGTCCGCGCGACGCCCTCGGCCGCCCGCTGCCGCGCGAGGCGGCTGCCGAGTACGTCGAGGAGCCCGATCCGCAGAGCGAGGACGAGGCGCTCGACCGCGGCATCGAGCATTTCAACAACGGCCGCTTCTTCCAGGCGCACGAGATGTGGGAGTTCGCCTGGCATCCCTCGCCCGAGCCGGACCGCGACTTTTGGCAAGGCATCACGCAGGTGGCGGTCGGCTTCACGCACTTCCAACGCGGCAACGTCAATGGCGCGATCACCCTGCTCGATCGCGGCGCGGCCAAGCTCGAGAAGTACGGCAAGGTCCACAAGACGCTTCCCGTCGCCGAGATCGCATCCGCCGCGCGCGCGGCGCAGCACGAGATCGAACGAAGCGGGACGGAGGCCAGCCCCGTCCCGCCCGAGATTCGCCGCGTCTAGAGAGCCCCTACGGAATCTCGCAGCCGTCGCGACGCGAGTCGTCCCACGACGGACCGGTCGTGTTGCCGCACGCGAGCGGCACATACACCGGCGCGTAGGGACCGCCGCCCGGACCGACCTCGCCGCCGCCGTTGCTGCCGCTGCAGTCGGTGTTGTTCCGGCAGCTCGTGCTTCCGGTCTCGTAGTTGGAGATCCCGATGTAGCCGTCCACCGGATCCGGGTTCTCCAGGTTGTCGCCGTCGGCGATGAGGTAGAGCCCGTTGTGGATGCCGAGGCCGTACCAGGCCGAGCGGTCGGATCCGAGGGTCGCGCTGTGGCCCGCCTCGAACGAGCCCGGGCCGGCGCACACGCCCGCGGCCTGATCGGCGGTCCCGCTGGTTCCGCCCCCGCCGTCGGTGTCGGCGTAGATCACCACGCTTCCCACGGTCGTCGAGTGCTCCTGCGAGGCGGTGTAGTCGCATCCGGTGCCGTGGCCCGCGAGCGCGCCGGCCGGCGCGAGGAATGCGGCGCCGGCGATGCCGAACGCCATCAGACGCTTCTTCATGGATCCTCCCGATCGATTCGCCGCCAGGCCGCACCGGCCTCGCGCCCCTCGCCCCGTTGCCCGGTTCGATGCCTACTTCGATGCGCGCCCCGCGGGCTCCTTCCGCGGGACCCCGCTCAGCGGCCGCGGACCGCTGCCACCGCCTTCGCCGGCCGGGTCAGCACGACGCGGTCCACCGGCGCCATCAGGTCGGTCATGAACTCCCGCGCGGTCAGCGTGAGCGTGGTCGTGCCGCCCGGCGCGCCCGGGTCCACGTCCACCACCGCGACCGTGTAGCCCTCGATGCGCGAGGCGCGCCACAGCGCATGCTCGATCTCGCGCTCCCCGGCCTCGTTGTGCAGCAGGCTCGCCGGGTAGGTCGAGACCGACCGCGGCGCGGCGAGCTGGCCGCCGCCGCCCGCGCACACGTAGGTGACGCCCATCGTCGCGGGCTCGACCGGCTCGCCCGGCATCAGCGTGGTGTGGCCGTGACCGCGGATGGGATGGGTGCGCTCGTAGCAGTGGTTGTGCCCGTTGAGCACGACGTCGACGCGATAGGCATCGAACAGGGATTGCCAGCGAGTTCGGCATCCGCCGTCGGAGCCGTGCACGACGTCGGTGCAAAACATGCAGTTGTGAAACGAGACCACGACCCAGTCGATCGTCGGCGACGTCCGCGCGGCCTGCAAGGTCTGCTCGATCCACGCGTCCTGCGCGCCGGCGAGATAGCCGCGGTTGAAGTGGTAGCCGTACTCGCTGGCGGCCTCGTTGCCGTCGAGCATCATCACCAGGACGTTGGAGTATTGGAAGGCGTAGAAGGTGCTCGTCCGCAGCGGCCCTGAATCGATGCCGTTGGCCGGAAGCCGGAAGCGCGACCGGAAGGGGTCGTAGCCGCGCGGACCGAAGCCGAGCTCCATCTCGTGGTTGCCGAGCGCGACCATCCAGGGCATGACCGCCGCGCGCGACTGGATCTGCTCGAACCACACGTCCCAAGCGAGCTGGGGACCGCCGCACGAGTACGACAGGTCGCCGTTGTGCACGTGGAAGGCGGGATCGAGCGCCGTGACCGCGCGCACGGCCCGCGGCGAGAACGCGGTTCCCCACGACACGCGGCTCGTGGCCGTTCCCGGATCCGTTCCGTGATCGCCGAAGGACGTGAAGCGAAACGGCACGATCGCGCCGGGCGCGGTCTCGAAGGTGAAGGCCGGGCTGACCGCCCCGTCGTGCCGCACGCGATAGTGGTAACGCGTGCCCGGCTCGAGCCCGGTCGCGGTCGCGTGATGCTGGCGGCTGATCGGCTGCGGGATCGACGGCGGCGGCGAGTACGTAGTCGATGCCGCCGGGATCGTGGTGCCGAACGCGGGGGTGTCCCCGATCTCGAGCGCGGCGCCCGCGACCGGCCCGCCCGTGAACCAGGACACGCTCATCGAGGTGCCCGGGTCGTCTCCGTAGGCCAGGTGGATGCCGCGCGGCGGCTCGCTCGCGCGGCCCGGACGCGTCCACAGGACCGGCCCCGCGAGGGCCGCGGCCCCCGCGCCCTTGAGCACGCTGCGACGGGTCACCGGACGACGAAGGATCTCGTAGGCCTCCTCGGACGAACGCACGCCGCGAAGGATTCGCTCGGGAATCCCGCCCCGGGCGGCTTCGGAGACATCGAAGGGAACGGGTGGACGGCTCATCGTGGTCCGATTCGCCGCGGCCCGGCCGGGATCCTGCCCGGCGTCAGCGCAGCGCGACGCGAACCGCGGCCGCGAGCACCAGCACGGCGCCGGTCACGACCGACGCGCCCAGGCTCGCGCCGAGCACCCGCACGTAGGCTTCGTTGCCCGGGTCCTCGGCCGCGCCCTGCTGCGCGAAGGCGACCGGAGCGAACGACAGCGCCGCGAGGAACGCGGCCGGCGGGAACAGCGACAGCGCCAGCGTCTGGATCGCGAGCGCAATGGTGGTGGCGATCAAGGCGATGCGTCCGACGACGAGCGCGATATCGGGCTTGAGGGCCGCGACCGGCGTCATCTTTCCGACCGAGCGATCCGACTGCCAATGAAGGAAATGATGGTGGTAGAGAACGAGCATGGCCAGCAGCCCGGGAACGACCGACGCCCACAGGGCGGCCGCGTCGAAGCGGCCCGCCTGCACGTAGGCGGAGCCCGCGACGGGCAGCAGGCCGAAGGCGAGGAAAATCCCCACCTCGCCGAGGCCGCGGCCGACGAACCCGTAGCGCAGCGGCGGGCCCACGTACTCCCACGCGAGCACGAACCCGATCACGCCGAGCCACAGCACGTGCGGCCGGCCGAGCGCCGCCAGCACCCCCGCGCACGCGAGCGCCACGCTGAAGAGCGCGCCCGCAAGCCCGAGAAGCTGCCGCTTCGACATCAGCCCGGCGCCGAGCACGCCCGACCCGGTCGCGACCGAGCGGTGGTCGGCACGGGCGCGCACCTCGGCGCCCGACTCCTCGTCGTAGATGTCGTTGATCACGTTGGCGGCCAGATGCATCGCCGCCGCGCCGGCGACCGTGAGCGCGAAGCGCGGCCACGACCACACGCCGGATCGTTCCCACCCGACCGCCGCGCCGACGGTCACGGGCGTGAGCATGACCGGCAGCACCTTCGCGCGGGTGGCCCGCACGAACAGCTTCATGCCCGTCTCGTTTGCCATCAGCCCGGCCTCCCGGCGTCGTCGCGCGCGACAGGCTACGGGCGGCTTGCTCGCGCCGCAAAGCGCACGCGCCGGGGGCCTCTCCCCGCCTACGATGGCCGGACACGATGACGATCGAGACCCCGATCCCCTCCGGCGGCTTGCTCCGCCGCAATCCCGGGTTCGCTCGCCTGTACCTGTCGGCCATCGTGTCCTTCGCGGGCGACTGGTTCGCGGTCGTCGCGCTCCAAGGGCTGGTGCTCGAAACCACGGGCAAGCCCGCGCTCGCCGGGCTGATGCTGGCGACCTCGACGCTGCCGTTCGCGATCGTCTCGCCGTTCGCCGGCGTGATCGCCGATCGCGTGGACCGCCGCAAGCTCATGATCGGTGCCGACCTCGCGCGCGCGGCGGTCGCGCTCGGCTTCCTGTTTGCGCGCGACGCGTCCACGATCTGGATCGCCTTCGTGTGCACGGCCTTGCTCAGCGCGTTCGCGCCGTTCTTCGAGCCGGCCTCCTCGGCGTCGTTGCCGAACCTGGTCCGGCGACAGGATCTGGCGCGCGCGAACGTGCTGATGGGTTCGGCGTGGGGAACCATGCTCGCAGTGGGCGCCGCGCTCGGCGGCCTGGTCGCCGCCACGCTCGGCCGTGAAGCGGCCTTCCTGATGGACTCCGGATCGTTCCTGGTGTCGGCGCTCCTGTTGCGCTCGATCCGCGAGCCGTTCCAGGAGAAGATCCCCGAGCCGACCCAGGTCACGATCGTGCAGGACATTGCGGTCGCCCTGCGGTTCGTGCGCGAGGAAGCGCGGGTACGGGCCATCTTGGTGGCCAAGGGGCTGTTCGGCTCGGCGGGCGGCACGATCGCGCTGCTGTCCACCATGGCGGTGCAGGTCTTCGAGCGCGGCGACACCGGCATCGGCATCCTGATGGGCGCGCGCGGCGTCGGCGCGCTCGCCGGACCGTTCCTGTTCCGGCGCTTCCTGCTCCGCAACAAGGACGAGCGGCTGCTGGTGTCGATCGCCTTCGCGTTTGCGGTGTTCTCGATCTGCTACGCGCTGTTCGCCGGCGCGCCCAGCCTGTGGCTGGCCGCGGCCGCCGTCTGCGGCGCGCACATCGGCGGCGGCGCCAACTGGACCATCAGCGCCTACGCCCTCCAGCGATTCACCCCCGACCACGTTCGCGGCCGCATCTTCGCCTTCGACTACTCGCTGATCACGATGACGATGACGACATCGCTGTCGCTCGCGGGCTTCGCCGCCGGGATCTTCGACGTGCGCGCGGTCGCGTTCGGCTTCGCGATGATCGGCATGGTGATGATGCTGGGCTGGACCGCCTGGGCGTGGCGCCTGATCGGCCCG
>Ga0247717_1000633_pt1 | contig 10185 bp, 8 predicted proteins | sample 24E_NmetaG_FD_189047 | JGI IMG/M metagenome (GOLD analysis project Ga0247717, IMG submission 189047) | Soil microbial communities from hillslope of Landscape Evolution Observatory, University of Arizona, Oracle, AZ, United States - 2-4-E_N | ecosystem: Engineered > Artificial ecosystem > Mesocosm... | reverse complement strand
TCGACGGCCACCACGACGAGGCCGCCACCCAGGAGTACTTCGACCAGATCGTCCCCCACCTCACCGACCCCGCGGTCGTGGTGTTCGACGACATCGCGTGGTCCGACGGGATGGAGCGGGCATGGGCCGCGCTCCGTCGCCACCCCTCGGTGCGCGTCGTCGTCGACCTCGATCGCATCGGGATCTGCGTCGTCGGCACCGGAACGGGCAACCGACAGGTTCAGCTCCCCCGGCTCACCACCATGGCGAGGACGGTCCGGCGATGACGACCGCGCTGGTGGCCGGCGCCGTGGCCAACAAGCCGGGGAACGGCGGGGCGGCGTGGACCCGACTCAGCTGGGCCGTCGGCCTCGCCCGGCTGGGCTTCGACGTGCACGTGGTGGAGCAGCTGGCGCCGGGTGCCGATGCCCACGCCGAGGACTGGTTCGCCGAGGTGATGGGCGACTTCGGGCTCACGTGCCGGTCGACGCTGCTGCGCGCCGACGGCAGCACCGCCGCGGGCCTGCCGCACGCCCAGCTCGTCGACCTGGCCGCCTCCGCTGCGCTGCTGCTCAACATCTCGGGCCACCTGACGGACCCGAAGCTCACCGAAGGTCCGGCCACGACGGTGTTCGTCGACCTGGATCCCGGCTACACCCAGCTGTGGCACGCCGACGGCACCGCACCCCTCGAGCGCCACGACCACTGGTACACGGTCGGCGCCCTCATCGGCACGAAGGGATGCGCCATCCCGACCGACGGCATCGCCTGGCGGCCCACCCTGCAGCCGGTCGTGCTCGACGATTGGCCGGTGCAGCCGCCGGTGCCGTGCGACCGGTTCACGACGGTGGCGTCATGGCGCGGCGCGTACGGCCCTGTCGCGTTCGGCGGCGACACCCTCGGCACGAAGGCCCACGAGTTCCGGCGGTTCCTCGACCTCCCGCGCCGCGTCGAGGCCGACCTCGAGCTGTGCCTCGAGATCCATCCCGGCGACGACGCCGACCGCACCGCGCTCGAGCGCAACGGCTGGCACCTGGTCGAACCGGCCGCCACCGCCGGCAGCCCGCACGCGTTCCGCGCCTACGTCCAGTCGTCGCCCGCCGAGCTGTCGGTGGCCCAGGCGGTGTACGTGCACCCGCGCACCGGCTGGTTCAGCGACCGGAGCGTGCGATACCTCGCGTCCGGCCGACCGGTCCTGGTGCAGGACACCGGCTTCTCCGAGGTGCTCCCCGTGGGCGAAGGGCTCCTCGCCTTCGACGACGACGACGCGGCCGTAGCCGGTGCGCGTGCCATCGCCGCCGACGTCGATCGCCACGCCCGCGCGGCGCGCGCCCTCGCCGCCGAGTGGTTCGACGCCAAGCGGGTCCTCGGCCGGCTCTGCGAGGAGGTCGGTGTTGCGCCCTGACCGACTGCGGATCGTCGTCGCCGGCATGGTTGCAGGGGTGCCCCACCACGGCGGCGCCACCTGGGCCGTGCTCCAGTGGGTGCTCGGGCTGCGACGGCTCGGCCACGACGTCGTGCTGGTGGAGCCGGTCGACGTGCTCCGGCCACCGAGCGTGTCCTACTTCCGTTCGGTGGCGGCCGACTTCGGACTCGCCGATCGCGCCGCGCTGGTCGACGGCCGAGGCCGGACCGAGGGCGTACCGTTCCCGCAGCTGGCGGCGTTCGCCCGCCACGCCGACGTCGTCGTCAACGTGGCCGGCATGTTGCGCCACTCCGAGCTCGTGCACCCGGCACCGGCGCGCGTCTATCTCGACCTCGACCCCGCGTTCACCCAGCTGTGGCAGGCCGACGGGATCGACATGGGCTTCGACGGCCACACGCACTTCGTGACCGTCGGGCTGAACATCGGCGCCGCCGAGAACACCATCCCGACGGACGGGCGCCGCTGGCTCACCACGCTGCCCCCCGTCGTGCTGACCGCCTGGCCGGCAGCCGGGCCGGTGACGACCCCGGCGTTCACCACCGTCGCCAGCTGGCGGGGCTACGGGTCGGTCGAGCACGACGGGGTGCGCCACGGCCAGAAGGCCCACGCGTGGCGGGCGTTCGTCGAGCTCCCGCGCCTCGCCCCCGCGGCGCTGCTACCCGCGCTCGGGATCCACCCCGGCGAGCACAAGGACGTCGCCCTGCTCGAAGAGCACGGATGGCGATGGCTCGATCCGGAAGCGGTTGCCCACGACCCCGACGCCTACCGGTCGTTCATCCAGGGCTCGCTCGGTGAGCTCGCCATCGCCAAGGAGGGCTACGTCGTGTCCCGATCGGGGTGGTTCAGCGATCGCTCGGCCTGCTACCTGGCGAGCGGGCGTCCCGTGGTCGCCCAGGACACCGGATGGAGCGAGCACCTTCCGGCCGACGCCGGGCTGTTGGGGTTCGACTCCGCGGACGGCGCCGCCGCGGCCATGGCCGACGTCCTCGCCGAGCCGGAGCGCCACCGGGTCGCCGCCCGTCGGATCGCGGAGGAGCACCTCGACAGCGATCGCGTGCTCGGCGCCGTGCTCGAAGCCGTCCTCGAGGCGACCCGATGACCGCCCTGGAGCAGGACGCCCGCACCGAGCGCGCCAGCGAGCGGACCGTCGACCTCGTCCGCCGCACCGTGCCCGCCGGCGAGCGCGTGCTCGTGGTCACCCGCGGCGACGACGCCTTGCTCGCCGTCGGCGACGCCGTCGGCATGCACTTCCCCCAGGCCGACGACGGCTCGTGGCTCGGATACAACCCGGCGACCGGTGGCGAGGCCGTCGCCCACCTCGAGCTGCTCCGCGAGGGCGGGGCGCGGTACTTCGTGCTGCCGACCTGGGCGCTCTGGTGGCTCGACTACTACGACGAGCTCCATCGCTACCTCGACAGCGCCTGCAGCCTGGTGGCGTTCGACGAGGTCGGCGGCCTGGTGTTCCTGCTCGAGCGTCCGGGGCCCACCGACACGCGCGTGTCGGTCAGCCCGGTGTTGCCACCCCCAGTGGCGAAGAAGACCTCGCGGGCGAAGCGCCGGGCGTCGGCCGGCCCCCTGCAGCTCACCACCAACGAGCCGATCGAGGTGCACCTCCCCGTCACCGACGACCGCTCGTACCTGCTGTCAGGAACGATCGTCGGGACCGAGACACCGTCGGCGCGGGCCGTGCTCGTGGCCGTCGAGTTCGTCGACGGCGAGGGCCAGGCCATCCCCGGGCCGTACCGCCACCTCGCGCGCTCGGCGCGCGACGACATCGGCTGGTACCGGTACCTTCCGACGACCGCCGGTGGCTCGGTGAGCCCCTTTGCGTGTCTCCTCGAACCGCCCGGCAGGTCGACGATGGTCCGCCTGCAGTTCCGGGCGTGGGACCGCGCGGTGGACGACGTCCTCTTCCTCGGCGGCCAGCCCGTGGTGGAGCCGATCACCGGACCCGCCCTGGGGCGGCGCATCGCCAGCGGCGACGCCGATGCTGACTCCCTCCGGATGCTCGCCCGCCTCCAGCTCGCCGAGGGCCGGCTCTCGGACCACGCCGAGACGCTGCGCGAGCTCGCACTCGTGTCCGGCTCGGAGCAGGCGACGGCGGCGTACACGCGGGCCGTCGGGACCCTGCGGGAGCTGGACACCGAGTGGTTGCCCGAGGTCCCGGGACGCTCGGCGGCCGCCCCCACCGCGCACGAGACGATCCAGCCGTGCCATCTGTTCAAGGTGAGCTACCCGTTCGAGAGCACGGGCGGGGCCATCCGGAACCTCAACGTGGTCCGCTCGCAGCGTGAGCTCGGGCTCGCCCCGTACGTCGTCACCCCGCTCGGGTACCCCGCCAGTCACGGCCGCGACGACTTCTCCGACGAGCACGACGTCGAAGGCGTGCGTCACGTCCACCTCCGGATGCCCGGCGACAGCACCTCGCTCCCCCTCGACCGGCGCCTCACCCTCGATGCCGTCGCCACCGCCGCCGTGATCCGCCGGCGGGGCGCCGACCTCATCCACGCCGCTTCCGGGTTTCGGGGCTACGAGCTCGCGCTCAAGGGGATCGCCCTCGCCCGCCACTTCGATCTCCCGCTGGTGTACGAGGTCCGTTCGCTCCACGAGCACCTGTGGGGCTCACCCCGGCTGCACGACAAGCTGACGCGCGAGTGGACCCGGCTCCGCATCGCCCAGGAGAACCGATGCATGGCCGAGGCCGACGCCGTCGTGACCATCTCCAACGCGATGGCGGCCGTGCTCGTCGAGCGGGGAGTGCCCGAGTGGAAGATCACCGTGGTGCCGAACGCCGTCGACATCGGCGTCTTCGAGGTCGCCGGTCCCGACGTCGACCTGAAGCAGCGGCTGGGCATCGCCGTCGACGCCCCGATCGTCGGCTACATCTCCAACATCTCGCACCGCGAGGGGCACGACGTGCTCCTGCGTGGCTTCGCCGAGGTGGCGCGCGCTCGCCCCGACGTCCGGTGCCTCTTGGTCGGAGAAGGACCCGACCGCCCGAGCATGGAGCGGCTGACCCGGTCGCTGGGGATCCGTGATCGGGTGGTGTTCACCGGAGAGGTCGACCACCGCGACATCCACCGCTACTACTCGCTCATCGACCTGTTCGTCGTGCCCCGCCGTCCCGACTACGCCGCCGATCACGTGACGCCCCTGAAGCCCTACGAGGCCCTCGCGCTCGAGCGCGCGATGATCGTCGCCGACCTTCCGTCGCTGCGGGAGATCGTCGGCGCCGAGGAGCGGGGCCTGCTGTTCCGCCCCGGGGACGAACGCGACCTGGCACGTCGGATCGACGAGCTGCTCGCGTCACCTGCACGACGCCGGAGACTCGGGACCGCCGGGCGCACGTGGATCCAGCAGGAGCGCACGTGGGACCGGAACGCCGAGCGGTACCTCGACCTGTACCGGTCGCTGCTCGACGATCGTCAGGGCACGCGATGAGGCCGCACCGCGCCGACTTCCTGGCGGATCGATTCGACCAGCCGCAACATCGCCGCGGTCGAGGTCTCCCGGAGCCAGTCTCGCGTCTGGCGAGGGATGCGAGGAAGGTACGGCGAGAAGCGATCGGGGAGGTGCGGGTCGGACAGGTTCGAGAGCAGCTCGGGGCGGTCGATCATGTTCATGAAGTTGCGGTTCTTGTCCGTCGGGGAGAGGACGAGCGACGGGACGCCGTACATCGCGGCCACGACCGAGCCGTGGAACTTCATGCTGGCCAGCGCCGTGCAGCGACCGACAGCGCGGCACAGCTCGAGCAGATCGTCGGTGCGCACCGTCTGCTTCCCCGGGAACCTGAACTCGGCCTCGACCGCCTCGTCGGCCGCTCCGGTGCCGCCGGTTCCGAGCACGAGGTGGTGGATGCGGTAGTCGAGCCGGGCCGCCTTCTCGCAGAGGCGCTCGAGCCACAGGAAGTCGTCGCCCTCGTTCCGTCGCTTCCGGGTGACGACGCCGAGGATCCGCTCGTCGGTCGGCTGGACTGCCGGCAGATCGAGCGAGCACACGATGTCGGGGGCACAGTCGATCTCGATCTTCGGCTGCAGGTGCCGTTGCACCCAGTCGCGACTGGGCTCGTCGCGGACTCCGATGTAGCGGACGTTGGGGTGCTGGATGAACTCCTTCATGGTGTCGACCACCGCACGCGAGTAGCCGCCCCAGCGGGGGACGCCGATGCCCGTCAGGAACACCGGGCGCTCCAACAGCTCGCGGCGCCAGTAGAGCTCCGACAGCTGCCACGGGATGACGAGATCGCCGCCCCCGATCACGACGGCGTCGACCTCGTCGACGACCTCGGCGACCGGGCGGCTGAAGTACGGCTTCTCGAAGCGATCGTGCAGCAGGTCGACGTCGAAGTCCGCCGACAGGAACTGCCGGTGGACGAGCATGAACAGCTCGTCGCCGAAGTTCCCCCAGCCGATGAACCCGACCACGCCAACGCGCGGCTTCGACGACGTCGGTGCCGTGTCCGTCATGGATCCATCATCGCATCGCACCCCGCCCCTTCCGACCGGTCGACGAGGCCGCGTGAGGTCCGAGCATGAGGACCGGACGCGTGCTGCGGAACGAGCAGAGCATCCTCGACGCCGTTGCCGAGCTGGCCATGGAGCTGGAGGCGAGGGGATACCGGCTCGGCGGAGGCGACGACGACGACCCGCACGCGGTCCTGCTCGCCTTCACACCTCCGGCCCGCACCAACCCGTTCCAAGCCCTGCTGTACGGACGCACCATCGACCATGGCGTCGGCACGCTCCCGGTCAAGACCATCGGTGAGCTCGCCGAGCTCCCGTGGCCCGGTCGGGTGGTCTGTCACCTCCACTGGATCGCGAACGTGCTGGCGGGGGCCGAGAGCGAGGCCGAGGCCGACGATCTCGTTGCGACGTTCTCCGACCAGCTCGACGCCGTGCAGCGCCAGGGTCACCGTCTGGTGTGGACGGCCCACAACGTGCTGCCGCACGACGCCCGCCACCTCGACCACGAGATCGCCCTGCGGCAGGCGCTGATCGCCGCCGCAGACGCCGTGCACGTCATGACCGACGACACCGTCGACCTGTTCCGGGAGCGCGCGCCCATCCCCGAGCACAAGGTCTTCCACGTGCCGCATCCCACCTACGCCGGCGCCTATCCCGATCACGTGAGCCGGGCCGAGGCCCGCAGCGAGCTCGGAGTCAGGCCCGGCGAGGTCGTCTTCCTGCTCTTCGGTTCGTTGCAGCCGTACAAGGGCGTGGAGGAGCTGCTCGCGGCGTTCGAACGACTCGCGTCCCGCGACCTCGACCGGCCGGCGCGACTGGTCATAGCCGGCAACGCGCCGGACGAGCGATTCGGCGCCGAGCTGCGCGTGTGGGCGGCGGGACGCCTCGACGCGACCGTCGAGATCGCCCGGGTGCCGATCGAAGACGTGCAGTACTACTACCGCGCCGCGGACGTCGCCGTACTGCCGTACCGCCAGGCGCTGAACTCGGGCGCGGCGATGCTCGCTGTCACGTTCGGCGTGCCCGTGCTCGTGGCCGCTCGCGGAGGCCTTGCCGGCCTGGCCGCGATGCCGGGCGTGCTCTCCTACCAACCCGACCGACAGGACCTGACCGACGCCATGCATGCTGCACTCACGACGGACCTCGCGCCGCTCCGACGGGCGATCGTCGAGCACCGGGCCGCGCTCGCACCTGACAGGATCTCCGACGCGTTCGCGCGCAGGCTGCTCGAGATGCTCGGATGGTCCGCCCAGCTGCGGCGGTCGGCATGAGGGTTGTCTGCGTCGCCGGGGCGCGGCCGAACTTCATGAAGGTCAAGCCGGTGCTCGACGGGCTCGAAGACCGGGACGTCGAGACCTGTCTCGTGCACACCGGGCAGCACTACGACCGCGCCATGAGCGGCGTGTTCTTCGACGAGCTCGGCATCCGGGCTCCCGATCACCACCTGGAAGTCGGCTCGGGCAGCCACGCCGAGCAGACCGGCCGGATCATGACCGCGTTCGAACCCCTCCTCGAGAAGCTGGAGCCGGATGTCGTGGTCGTCGTCGGCGACGTGAACTCGACGATGGCATGCGCCATCGTCGCCGCCAAGGCGGGACCGCTCGTCGCCCACGTCGAAGCCGGGCTGCGCAGCCGGGACTGGGCGATGCCGGAGGAGATCAACCGCGTCGTCACCGACCGCGTGAGCGACGTGCTGCTCGCTCCCTCGCCCGACGCCGTCGACAACCTCCATGCCGAGGGCTACCGGTCCGACCAGATCGCGCTCGTCGGCAACGTCATGGTCGATTCGCTGCTGACCAACCTCGACCGGGCGAAGGCGCGTCCCGTGCTGCGGCAGCTCGGTCTCGACGCCCGGGGGTACGGGCTGGTGACCCTGCACCGGCCGGCGAACGTGGACGACACGCGGACGCTCGCCGCGCTGGTCGACGCCATCGACGTGGTCGCCGCCGACGTGCCGCTGGTCTTCCCGGTGCACCCGCGCACGCGGGCGCGGCTCGACGAGCTCGGGCACGGCGCCGGTCTCCGCCTCGTCGACCCGCTCGGGTACCTCGACTTCCTCGCCCTCGAGGCGCAGGCCGCCATCGTGTTCACGGACTCCGGCGGCGTGCAGGAGGAGACGACGGTGCTCGGCGTCCCGTGCCTCACCCTCCGGGACAACACCGAGCGGCCGATCACGATCACCGAGGGGACCAACGTGCTGGTGGGACGCGACCGAGACCGCATCGTGGCCGAGGCCCGCCGCGTCCTGCGCGACGGCGTGCCGGCCCGTCGCCCGGCATCGTGGGACGGACGCGCCGGGGTCCGGATCGCCGACGAGCTCATCCGTCGCGTCGCCGCGGGCCCGCCGGCGCGACCGACGGATCTCGCGGTGTGAGCAGCGACGGCTCACCGACCCCTCAGGAGCTCGTTGCCCGCGCCGCGCGGGGCGACGCTGCGGTGGTCCTGCACCGGCACGCGTACTCCACCAGCGCCCCGATCGACCTCCTCGTCCCGCCGGGCGCGCGGACACCGTCGGGCGTGCTGCGGAAGGACCTCAGCCCGGGGTCCCTGCTGCCGACCGCCCGCGCCACCAAGCCGGACTTCCTTCTCGATCCCCGGCGGGAAGTCGCCGTGTACCGGGATGTCCTCCCCCCGTGGCTCGAATCGCCGATGTTCCACGGTGCCGTCGAGGACGGCGAGCGCCGGTGGCTGTTCCTCGAGCACGTCGACGGCATCGAGCTCTGGCAGGTCGGCGACCTCGCCGTCTGGACGGCGGTGGCCCGGTGGGCGGCGTCGTTGCACGCCGCCCACCTCGAAGAGGACGCCCCGCCGACGGTGCGGTCACTGCTCGTGGACTACGACGCCGACTTCTATCGCCGGTGGGCGAAGCGGGCGGCGGCCTTCGCCGGCTACACCGACCGGCGCCTCGAACCGGTGCTCGCCCGGCACGAGGAGGTCGTCGAGCGACTCCTCGCGATGCCGAGCACGTTCGTGCACGGCGAGCTCTATCCGTCCAACGTCCTCGTGGTCGAGACCCCCGAGCCGCGGGTGGCCGTGATCGACTGGGAGACGGCCGCGGTAGGGCCGCCCCTGGTCGATCTGGCCGCGCTGGTGGAGGGCTGGGACGACGAAGCCCGGCGCGTGCTCGTCGACGCCTACCGGCAGGCCCTCGGCGCGGTGGACCCGACGGCGGCGGATGCCGTCACCGACGATGGCCTCGACGCCTGCCGGCTGCACCTGTGCATACGGTGGCTGGGGTGGGCGCCGGCGTGGGCGCCGCCCGAGGACCACGACCACGACTGGCTGGCGCTGGCGCTCGAGCTGACGGAGCGGCTCCGGTGACGCGCCACGTCGTCGTCAACGCCGATGACTTCGGCCTGTGCGACGGGGTGAACGCCGGCGTGGTCGAGGCGTACGTCCGTGGCATCGTGACGAGCACCAGCCTGATGGTGCGGGCCGAGGCGGTGCCGGCGGCCGCCGACCTGGCCCGGCGCCACCCGCAGCTCGGCGTCGGGCTGCACCTCGACCTCGGTGAGTGGGTCCACGGCAACGGAGGGTGGGAGCCGGCGTACACGGTCGTCGACACCGACGACGACGACGCGGTGGCGGCCGAGATCGACGCCCAGCTGGCCGCGTTCGACGCGCTCCTCGGCCGCCCGCCGACCCACCTCGACTCGCACCAGCACGTCCACCGTCAGGGCCCGGCACGGCGGCTGCTGCGCGACGCCGGGCGCCGGCTCGGGATCCCGGTGCGCCAGGTGACGCCGGGCTTCGTGTACCGCGGCGAGTTCTACGGCCAGAGCGGGACCGGCGACCCGTACCCCGAGGGGATCACGGTCGACGCGCTGGTCGGCGTCATCCGCAGCGTGGGGCCGGGCTGGACCGAGATCGCCTGCCACCCCGGCCGCGGGACGGCGGCGCTGTCGTACGGCCGCGAGCGCGAGCAGGAGCTGGCGGTGCTGTGCGACGGCGCCGTCGCCGCCGCCGCCCGCGCCGCCGACCTCACGCTGACCCCCTTCGCCCCCCTGCGCTGACCAACCCACCAGGCCGTTGCCGTGATCCCGTGAGCCGGCGAACGTCTTGCACGCACAACCGTCAGGGGCGGCGGAGGGCGAACGTCCTCGGGGGTGGTCCGGTGCGGCCCCGGAGGAAGTCGCGCAGGGCGCAGAGTCGGGCGCTGAGGTGCCAGAACGGCGTGCGCCGTCCGCCGAGGACACCCCGGGCCGTCGTGGCCAGCGCCATGAGGAACCGGATGAACGCGTGGTAGCCGCCCCAGTAGGTGCGTACGAGCAGCAGGGAGTTGCGCAGCATCAGGTACTCGGGGACACCGGTCTCCGA
>Ga0247717_1000632_pt1 | contig 10196 bp, 9 predicted proteins | sample 24E_NmetaG_FD_189047 | JGI IMG/M metagenome (GOLD analysis project Ga0247717, IMG submission 189047) | Soil microbial communities from hillslope of Landscape Evolution Observatory, University of Arizona, Oracle, AZ, United States - 2-4-E_N | ecosystem: Engineered > Artificial ecosystem > Mesocosm... | reverse complement strand
ACGTCACCCTCAACTCGCCCATGGGGGCCCAGCAGGCCACGCTCACCCTGGCCACCGATGGCTCGACCCTCACCGGCACCATGGCGGGCCCGCAGGGCTCGATCGACCTCACCAATGGCACGGTGGACGGCGACAAGCTGGCCTGGAACGCCGAGCTCGAGCAGCCCATGAAGCTGACGATGGAGTTCACCGCGACCGTCGATGGCGACAGCATCTCCGGCGAGGCCAAGCTCGGCTCGTTCGGCTCGGCCGGCTTCACCGGCGCGCGGGCCTAGACCCTCCCCGCGCCCCGCGTCGCCTTGACGCGACGCGGAGACCATCCGCCCCTAGCGTGCGCTCCGTGGCGAGCGTGACCTTCACGGGGGTGACCAAGCGGTACGGCGACGTCACCGCGGTCGACGACCTCGACCTCGACGTCGCCGACGGCGAGTTCATGGTGCTGCTCGGACCCTCCGGATGCGGCAAGAGCACCGCCCTGCGGATGATCGCCGGGCTGGAGTCGATCACCGAGGGGTCGCTGCGGATCGGTGACCGGGTCGTCAACGGCGTGATCCCGGCCAAGCGCGACGTCTCGCTCGTGTTCCAGAGCTACGCGCTCTATCCGCACATGAGCGTGGCGAAGAACATCGAGTCACCACTGCTCAACCGCAACGTGCCCACCGCCGAGCGCAAGACCCGCCTCGCGGAGGCCGCCCGCATGCTCGGTCTCGAGCCCTACCTCGACCGCAAGCCGGGCGAGCTCTCCGGCGGGCAGCGCCAGCGCGTCGCCCTCGCCCGAGCCGTCGTCTCCCGACCCGCGGTGTTCCTCATGGACGAGCCGCTGTCGAACCTCGATGCCAAGCTGCGCACGCAGACCCGCGCCGAGCTCGTCGACCTCCACCGTCGGCTCGGCACCACCTTCGTGTACGTGACCCACGACCAGGTCGAGGCGATGACGATGGCCGACCGGATCGCGGTGATGAGCGACGGGCGGCTTCGACAGGTCGGCACGTCGCGCGAGGTGTACGACACCCCGGCTGATCTCTTCGTCGCCGGGTTCATCGGCACGCCACCGATGAACGTTGCGCCCGATCCCGCCGACGCCGGCGCCATCGTCGGCGTGCGGCCCGAGCACCTGAGCATCAGCGACGCCGGGGAGTACGCCGGCAGGGTGCACCAGACAGAGTGGCTCGGTCACGAGGCGATCCTGCGCGTGACCATCGAGGGCGCGCCGACCGACTGGATGGTGCGCCTGCCGAGCGGGTTCGAGCCGCCTGCTCCGGGCGCGCCGATCCGCCTCGCCGCCGACCCAGCTCGCGTGCACCGCTTCGACGCCACCACCGGTCTGCGCACGTGATCGCCCGCCAGGAGGCAACCGTCTCCGACTCCGGTCGGCTGCGCGAAGCGCTCACCGCGCTCGCGTTCATCGCGCCGTCGCTCGTGGTCTTCTGGGCGTTCTCCTTCTACCCGTTCCAGCAGCTGATCCTGCGGGGCCTCTACCGGAACAATGCCTCGGGCACGAACCTCCGGTGGGTGGGCTGGGAGCAGTACGGCGATGTCCTGGCCGGCAACGAGTTCCGCGACGGGCTGTGGCACAGCATGCAGTTCGTGCTGTTCACCGTGCCGGCGGGCCTGGTCCTCGGCACCGTGCTGGCGGTCGCCGCCAACCGCCGGCTGCGGGGCATCAAGGTGTTCCAGACGATCTTCTCCTCGACGATCGCGACGTCGACGGCCGTGGCCTCCGTCGTGTTCCTCGTGCTCATCAACCAGCAGATCGGCGTCTATCAGGGCGGGGTGCCGGGCTTCGGCAGCCAGGCCATCCTCGAGAACCCCTCCACCGCGATGTTCGGCGTGTCGCTGTCGGCGATCTGGCAGAACCTCGGGCTCTCGTTCGTCATCGTGCTCGCCGGCCTGCAGGCCATTCCCCAGGAGGTCGAGGAGGCGGCCACCCTCGACGGCTACGGACCCGTGCGCCGGTTCTTCCGCATCACCCTCCCGATGATCAGCCCGGTGCTGCTGTTCCTCGTCGTCGTGCTCGTGATCTTCGCCCTGCAGGCGTTCGCGCCGATCGAGCTGCTCACGAGCGGCGGCCCGGCACGGTCGACCGAGACGCTCGTCTACAAGATCTTCGAGCGGCAGACACCGGACCTGCTCGGCGAGGGAGCGGTGCTGTCGGTCGGCCTGTTCGGGGTGACGTTCCTCGTGACCCTCGGCCAGTTCCTCCTGCTCGAACGGCGGGTGCACTATGGCAGCTGACGTGAGCGGACAGCGCATGTCGCGGGGGCGCGCCCTCGCGTGGTACCTCCTGCTCACCACGTTGTCGGTGCTGGTGCTCGCCCCGATCTACTTCCTGCTCGTGCGGGCGATCTCCGACCCGACGAAGGCCTTCACGTCGTCGGTGCTCACCCCGCAGGGCGTGCGCTTCGACGGGTTCTCCCAGGCGTGGGAGCGCGGCAACCTCGGCGGCGCACTGGTGCGCAGCCTCGTGGTCACCGTCGGCATCACGACCCTCCAGGTCACCACGTCGGTGCTCGCCGCCTACGCGTTCGCGTTCCTCCGCTTCCCGTTCAAGCGGGTCCTGTTCGCGGTGTTCATGGCCACCCTGCTGCTGCCCCTCGAGGTGACGCTGCTTCCCAACCTGCACACGATGCGCGACCTCGGCTGGTTCGACAGCTACCAGGGCCTCATCATGCCGTTCGCGGCGGCGGCCTTCGGCACGTTCCTGATCCGCCAGGGGTTCCTCGGGATCCCGAGCGAGATCCGCGACGCCGCCCGGCTCGAGGGCTGGAGCCACCTGCAGTTCCTCGTGCGCTTCGCGGTGCCGCTGACCCGGCCCGTGATCGCGTCGTTCTCGGTCATCTCGTTCATGGGGGCGTTCAACCAGTACCTGTGGCCGCGGGCGATCATCACCGACGCCGAGAGCTGGGCGACCGTCCAGATCGCGCTGCGGGGCCTGACCAGCCGGATCGAGCAGTCGAACGTGCCGGTCGCCGGTGCCGTCATCGCCGCCGTGCCGATCGTGATCGTGCTGATCCTGTTCCAACGCCAGATCGTGCGCGGCCTCACCGCCGGGGCGGTGAAGGGATGAGGGTGAGAGGAGCCGTCGCCGCGCTCGCCGTCGTGGCGCTTGCCGCCGCGTGCGGCGTCCGCGACGAGAGCAGCGCGCCGGACCAGACGGCCCCTCCCGTGACCGGCGACGAAGGCCCCGTTCTCCCCGACTGCCCGGTGGGCGCGCTCGACGACGCCGACGGCGTGGTCGACGTCGAGCTGTGGCACGGCCTGGGTTCGGAGTCGGAGAACAACCTCGACCAGCTCGCCGCCCGCTTCAACCAGAGCCAGGACCGCGTGCGCGTCCTCGTCCGCAACCAGGGCGTCTCCTACGACGAGGTGCTCCGCAAGTTCGTCGCGGCCATCCCGAGCCGCCAGCTCCCGCCCCTCGTGTACCTCGAGGACACCTCGCTGCGCCAGCTCGTCGACAGTGGCGTGATCCTGCCGGCCGAGGCGTGCGAGAAGGCCGATGGCTTCGCCTCCGGTCAGCTGCCGGCGGTGCGCAACTACTACACCGCCGACGGCGTGTACTGGCCGGGCTACACCAACGTCAGCGAGCCGATCCTCTACTACAACCAGAACCACTTCCGGCAGGCCGGTCTCGACCCGGAGTCGCCGCCGCACACCCTCGAGGAGCTGCGGGAGGCGGCGCGAGCGCTGAAGGCGTCCGGCATCCGGGCCCCGCTCTCGTACATCCTCAACTCGTGGTTCGTGGAGTCGTGGATCAACGGCGCCGGGGGGTCGGTCGTGAACGAGGACAACGGGCGGACCGGCCTCGCCACCGAGTCGACCTTCGACAACGAGCTGACGCGCGAGCTCTACACGTGGATCGAGGAGATGGCGGCCGAGGGGCTGCTCGAGGGCCACTCGGCCACCGCCGGTCAGATCAACCAGTACCTGGCCGTCGCCCAGCAGAACAGCTCGATGCTGATCGAGACGAGCACCGCGGCCACGACCATCAAGGCGGTGCTGGCCGGCGGTAGCGACGACATCGACCTGGGCTCGGCCGACCCCTCGGTGATCGCACCGGCGGCGGGACCGTTCCCGGGGCTGCGCGAGCCCGGCCAGGTTCGGGTGTCGGGCGGCGCGTTCTTCCTCACCAACACGCCGGCGCCCGAGGTGCAGGCGGCAGCGTGGGCGTTCATGCGGTTCATGTGGGAGACCGAGAGCCAGGTCGCGTGGCACCTGGTCGGGTCGTACCTGCCGACGACGCAGGCAGCGGTGGGGGCGCCCGAAGTCGCGGCGTACTGGGTCGACGACCTCGCGGGCCGGATGCTGAAGGTGTCCTACGACCAGCTGCTCACCGTCGACCCCGCCCGGCCCGGCCCCCAGATCGGGCCGTACCGGGCGTACTCGGAGGCGATCAAGAACTCCCTCGACCGGCTCGTGCTGCGCGGCGACTCGGTCGACGCCGTCGTCACCGCCGCCGACCGGGAGATCCAGCGCGCCCTCGACCGCTACATCGAGGACAACGGCTGACCGTCGGGCGCGCTACCGGAAGACGGGCTTGCGCTTCTCCATGAACGCAGCGACCGCTTCCCTGTGCTCGGCCGACGCATAGGCCTGCTGGAGCATCGCCACCTCGCGCTGCTGCACGACGGCGGTGTCGGTCTCGTTGGCGTTCTGCGAGAGCAGGTACTTGATCCACCGGAGCTGCGGGGTGGGGTTCTCGGCGTAGGAGCGAGCGCGCTCGATGGCGGTGTCGAGCACGGCGTCCTCGGCCACGCACTCGTCGGCCAGACCGAGCGCCACCGCCTCGGGACCGAGCACCGTCCGCCCGGACAGCATCAGGTCCGACGCCGCGCCGAGGCCGCACCGCTGGGGCAGGAACGATGACGATGCCAGCTCGGGCACGAGGCCCATCTTCACGAACCGCACGCTGAGCTTGGCCGACTCGGCCACGACGATCCGGTCGAAGGGAAGGATCATCGTGAGCCCCACCCCGATCGACGGACCGTTCACCGCGGCGACGATCGGCTTGGTCGAGCGGATCAGCTCGATCCAGTCCCGCGCCCGGCCAGGCCGTGATGCGCTGTTGCGGGGACCCCCCTGCACCCCGGGAGCGTCACCCTGGATCTGCGCGTCGAACACGGCGGAGATGTCGGCCCCGGCACAGAAGCCGCGACCGGCGCCCGTGACCACGACCGCCCCCACCGAGGAGTCGGCGTCGGCGGCCTCGATGGCGTCGGTGAGCTCGGCGCTCATCGTCGGCGTCCAGGCGTTGAGCTTGTCGGGGCGGTTCATGGTGAGCAGGACGATCTCGTCCCGCTGCTCCCGCGTGATCTGCTCGTACGACGGCATGCGCCGACCCTATGCGGTTCCCCTGAACGCTCGCTCAGTTTCCTGGCTAGTGTCCGCCGCATGGTGAAGATGCGCAGGCTCCCCGAAGACGACTACATGCACGAGCCGGAGTCGGCCTCGAACTACAACGAGAGCCGCTACTACAACTGGTTCGACGCGAAGTCCGCCATGGGCGGCTGGGTTCGGATGGGCAACCGCGTCAACGAGGGCTACGCCGAGCTCACCATCTGCCTCTACCTCCCCGACGGCCGGGTCGGCTTCCAGTTCAAGCGGCCCAAGATCACGACCAACGCCGAGCACAACGCCGGCGGTCTCAAGTTCGAGGTGCTCGAGCCCTACGCGGAGCACCGCATCACCTACGAGGGCAAGGTGTGCGTGCTGGCCGAGCCCCGCGACATGGCCGAGCCGCGCGAGGCGTTCACCAACAACCCGCACGTCGAGTGCTCGATCGACCTGCACCTCACCGCCGTCGGCCCCGCCCAGGGCGGCGAGCCCGAGTGGGAGGAGGGCGAGCAGAAGCCCGACCTCGACCCGGAGAAGATGTTCGCCCGCGGCCACACCGAACAGCACATGCGCAGCGTCGGCACCGTGAGGGTCGGCGACGAGACCTTCGACATCACCGACGGGTTGGGCTTGCGCGATCACTCGTGGGGCCCGCGCTACTGGCAGAACATCTGGTGGTACCGGTGGCTCACGGTGAACCTCGGGCCCGACCTCGGGTTCGCCTGCACCATCGCCGGATCGGAGGGTTCCGACCAGAAGAACGTCCACGGGTTCCTCTACGACAAGGTCCGCTACGGCGACGACCGCTGGGTCCCGATCCGCAACGTCGAGCTCACCTCCGACTACGACAAGGAGTGGTTCCCCCGCTCGAACAAGTTGCAGGTCACCACCGACGACCACGTCTACGACGTCGAGGGCGACGTCTGGTCGAACATCCCGCTGCGCAACCGCCGCGAGGGGATGGTCACCCGCATCACCGAGGGGATGACCCGGTGGCGCTACGAGGACCTGGAGGGGGCCGGGCTCTCGGAGTACCTCGACCAGATCGTCGACGACACGCCGGTGGGGACCGAGGTTGGCATCTGAGGCGCTGACCCGGGTCCTGCCCGGCGCCCGCATCGAGGACCTGGCGCGGCTGTCGGGGGGCGCGTCCCGGGAGACGTGGTCGTTCACCGCCGACGGGCGCGAGCTGATCCTGCGCCGCGACCCGCCCGGCCGGCCGGGCGTGCCCGGCTCCATGCGCCTCGAGGCCGACGCCATGCGGGCCTGCGGCCGCGCCGGGCTGCGGGTGCCGGAGGTGCTCCTCGACGACGACGGGACGCTGCTGGGGACGGCCGGTCTCGTGATGGCGCGGGTGCCCGGTGAGACCCTGGCGCGGCGCATCCTCCGCGACGACACCTACGCAAAGGCCCGGAACGTCCTTGCCGGCCAGCTCGGGGAGTTCCTCGCCGGGCTCCACGCACTCGACCCCGCCGAGGTGCCGGGGCTCGCCGAGGTCGACACCCTCGCTCAGTACTGGGAGCGGTACCAGGCGATGGACGACCACTCCCCGACCTTCGACAAGGCGTACGAGTGGCTGGCGGCGAACCGTCCGGCGTCGACCGAGCGGGTGATCGTCCACGGCGACCTCCGCCTCGGCAACGTGATCGTCGACGGGTCGGGGTTGGCGGCCGCCATCGACTGGGAGCTGGTGCACCTCGGCGATCCCCTCGAGGACCTCGGATGGCTGTGCGTGAAGGCGTGGCGGTTCGGCTCACCCCTGCCGGTGGCGGGCGTGGGCGAGCTCGACGACCTGTTCACCGCGTACGAGTCGGTCTCCGGGCGGGCCGTCGACCGCGACGCCTTTCACTGGTGGCTCGTGATGAACACCCTCAAGTGGGGCATCGGCTGCATGGGCCAGGCGTCGGTGCACCTCACCGGGCAGGTGCGGTCGGTGGAGCTGGCCGCCATCGGTCGACGGGTGTGCGAGCAGGAGTGGGACCTCGTCGAGCTCTTGGCCCCCGAGGAGTGGGCGGCGGCCCGGGCCGAAGAGGCGCCGATGCCGGCGCTCGACACGCCGGGCGTCCACGGCCGGCCGACGGCACGCGAGCTGCTGGAGGCGCTGCGGGAGTTCCTCACCGACGACGTGATGGTCCACACCGAGGGCCGGCTGCAGTTCCACGCCCGGGTGGCGGCCAACGTGGTGGCCATCGTCGAGCGCGAGCTCGCCGAGCCGGCGCCGGCGGACAGCGGCGGGAGCGACTGGGCCTCCCTCGCCCGCACCGTCCGCCACCGGCTGTCGGTCGCCAACCCCAAGCACCTCACGCGCTGACTGTCTCGTGGCGCTTCCTTTCGCTGGACGACAGGAAGCGCCACAAGACGCGAGGATGCGGCGTGCGTCAACACCGGTTTGCGCGGCCGCCGGGGGCGGCCGAGATCTTCCTCGTGCGCCATGGCGAGTCGGCGGCCGCCGTCGAGGGGCAGCCGTTCCCGCTCGTCGACGGTCAGGGTGACCCGCCGCTGCACCCCGAGGGACACCGCCAGGCGGCGGCCGTCGCCGATCGGCTGCAGCACGAGGACATCAGCGCCATCTACGTCACCACCCTGACCCGCACCCACCAGACCGCGGCGCCGCTGGCCGACAAGCTCGGGTTCACGCCGGTCGTCGAGCCGGACCTGCGGGAGGTGCACCTCGGCGAGTGGGAGGGCGGCGTCTTCCGGAAGCACGTGGCCGAGGGCCACCCGATCGCCCAGCGGATGCGGCTCGAGCAGCGCTGGGACGTCATCCCCGGGGCCGAGCCCGCCGACCGCTTCCGCGAGCGGGTGCGCCGGGGCATCATTCGCATCGCGGAGCGGCACGCGGACGAGTGCGTGGTGGTCGTCTCCCACGGCGGGACGATGGGCGAGATCCTCGGCATGGCCACCGGCGGCCGGCCGTTCGCGTTCAACGGCTCCGACAACGGCTCGATCTCCCACCTGGTGGTGCTCGGCGACGCGTGGATCGTGCGCCGCTACAACGACACCGCCCACCTCGGCCTGCATCTCACCACGCGGCCCGAGCCGCTGACCTAGCTCCCGCGGGCGAGGGCGCGGGCGAAGCCCTGGTACAGCGCGATGACGTCGTCGAGGCTGCGGCCGATCTCGACGTAGGGCTCGACGAGCGACGTCGCCAGGGTGATGATCGCCCGCGCCGCCTCCCTCGGGTCGGCGGAGCCCATCTCCCCCACGACCCCCTCGACGAGGTCGAGCAACGCCTTGCGCTTCACCTCGATGGCTGCTCGCTCCGGCGGGTTCAGCCGGGTGTACTCCCGCATCGCCACGTTCGACGCGAGCTGCGCGAAGTCGTCGTGGAGGTGCGACCAGATCAGCGTCGACACGATGGAGTCGAGCCGCTCGGCGGGTCCGTCGCCGGCGGACGCGAGGCGGCGGTCGATGCGGGCCAGCGTCACGTCGTAGGCCTCGTCGAGGAACTCCCGCAGCAGGTCGTGCTTCGACGGGAAGTGGTAGTAGAGCGCGGCCACCGACACGCCCGCTCGGGCGGCCATGTCTCGCATGGACGCGCCCTCGTAGCCGTCCTCGCCCATCACGGCGACGGCGGCCCGCAGGATGGCGGCCTTGCCCGGACGCTCACTCATCGCCCCGGCACGCTACCTGAACGAACGCTAAGTTCCGCACCATGACCGAAGCCGATCCCTTCGAGATCGAGGTGGTCGACGTCCGGGGCGTCCCGACGAAGGTGTTCCGGCACGCACCGACCTCGCTCCGGACCATCTGGGACCTGAGCGCCGTCCACGGCCCCAACGACTACCTCGTCTACGGCACCGAGCGGCTCACCTTCGACGATGCCCACCGCCTGGTGCGGGCGCTCGCCCACCGCATGACCGCCGACTTCGGTGTCCGGCAGGGCGACCGGGTCGCCATCGCGACCCGCAACTACCCCGAGTGGGCCATCGCCTTCTGGGCCACGGCCGCCCTCGGCGCGACGGTCGTGCCCCTCAACGCGTGGTGGACCGGCCCCGAGCTCGCGTACGGGCTCACCGACTCCGGCGCCGTCGTGCTCGTCGCCGACGACGAGCGCATCGAACGCCTGCAACCACACCTCGACGGGACAGGGGTGCGGCACCTGGTGGCCGTTCGCAGCAACCGCGACGGCGCGGCCTGGCCCGAGGTGGTCGGCGGCGACGCCCCGCCGCTCCCGGACGTGGTGATCCAGCCCGAGGACGACCTCGTCATCATGTACACCTCCGGCACGACCGGGAAGCCGAAGGGCGCGGTCGGCACCCACCGCAACGTGTGCGCCTTCCTCTACAACGGGGTGTACCGGGCGGCGATGGCCAGCGTCGGCACGCCCTCGCCCGCGACCTCGCCGACGACACCGCCGCCTCCGCCGGCGACCCTGCTCACGTTCCCGCTCTTCCACGTCGGGGGCCTGCAGTCGTTCCTCCTGCCGTTCACGATGAGCGGCGGCAAGGTCGTCCTCATGTACAAGTGGGATCCGAAGGAGGCCGTGCAGCTGGTCCAGCGCGAGCAGATCACCACGGTGGCCGGCGTCCCCACCACGATGTTCCAGCTGCTCGAGGCGGCGGCCGAGGCCGGCACCGACCTCCCGTCGCTCGCCGGCATCTCCTCCGGTGCCACCCTCGTCCCGCCCGAGCTCGTGCGCCGCATCGACCAGCAGTTCGCGTCGCGCGCGGTCCCCGGCAACGGCTACGGCCTGACCGAGACGTCGGGCGCGGCGATCGCCAACTTCGGGCCCGACTACGTGAAGAACCCCGAGAGCGTCGGCAGGCCGATCGCGCCGGTCATCGAGGTCAAGATCGCCCGGCCCGACGGGAGCGACGCCGAGGTCGACGAGCCCGGGGAGATCTGGCTCAAGGGCCCAACCG
>Ga0247717_1000629_pt1 | contig 10224 bp, 9 predicted proteins | sample 24E_NmetaG_FD_189047 | JGI IMG/M metagenome (GOLD analysis project Ga0247717, IMG submission 189047) | Soil microbial communities from hillslope of Landscape Evolution Observatory, University of Arizona, Oracle, AZ, United States - 2-4-E_N | ecosystem: Engineered > Artificial ecosystem > Mesocosm... | reverse complement strand
GAGCCGGGTGAAATGCTCGACGCACAAAGCGTCGCGCTGATGGTGCTGGACCGCATCCACGCCTCCGATCCCGCGCACGTCGCCGAGATCGAACGCGCCGATCTCGTGTACTTCTCGGGCGGCAAGCCGGCGCGGCTCATGGCCGCGATCGAAGCCTCTCCCCTATTCGACGGCATGCTGCGGGCGCGGGCGAACGGCGCGTGGATCGTGGGCGCGTCGGCGGGCGCGATGGTGCTCGGCGACTGGACGCTCGTCCACACCGAGGCGGATCCGCACGGCACGCCGACGATCTGGACGATCGGCCTGGGCATGCTGCAGGGCATCGCCACCGTGCCCCACTACGACATTTGGCTCGAAGGCCCGCAGCTCGCCGCCGAGATCTCGCCGCAATGCACGGTCTTCGGCGTGGACGAGGACTCGGCGCTGCTGCTGGACGAGACCGAGGCGCTGGTGCGCGGACGCGGCGGCGTGGTCGTGTGGAGCGAAAGCGGCGCGCGGCGTTATGCCGACGGCGCGCGGTTCTCGCTCACCGACGCGGTTCGGTCGCTGCGGCGCTCGTAAGCGTCACGGCGAGGAGCAGCCGAACACGCCGGTTCCGGGGCCGCGGTGCCGGCAGCGCAGCATCGTACCCGGAGCCACCTGCAGCACGGGAGAGCGCCGCACGCATTGTGCGGCCGGCGCGCTGAGCGGACCCGCCCCGGTGGCGGGGGCGCTGCACACGAACAGGACCTGCTCGTCGGGCCCTTCACGAAGGACGATCTCGAGCGTGATCGACATCGGCTCGCCCCAGGCGGTCCCGGCGCCGAAGACCGTGACCCGGCGGCCGCCGTACTCGAACGGGCACGAGGACGAGATCGGTCCTTCGATGAAACGCTCCGTGCACGACGAGTACGCGGGATACGGCAGGTGATCGGTCGCCGCCGCGGGAGCAACGAGCGAGGCGGTCACGATCGCGGCGGCGATGGCGCGTGCTTTCACGGCAGCTCTCCCCTGGTCGGCGGCTCCGCCCGGCCGCGGAAAGGAGGGTCCGCCTACCGCCAGACAGCCCCTTCGGCGGCCGAGCTCACGCGGGTAGCATACTTCCCGAAAACCCCTTTTGTGTACCTCGGGGCGGGCGGCCGCCAGGCGCCGCGGCGTGCTTCGAGGTCCGCCGCTACGTCGATGCGCCGGTTCGGTACGTCCACGGTGATCGCGTCACCTTCGGCGACGAGCGCGATCGGTCCGCCGACGGCTGCCTCGGGCGAGACGTGGGCGATCATGTTCCCATGCGTGGCGCCGCTGAAGCGGCCATCGGTGATCAGGCACACGTGCTCGCCCAGGCCCGCCCCGTTCACGGCCGCCGTGACCGCAAGCATCTCGCGCATGCCCGGCCCGCCGCGCGGCCCCTCGTAGCGGATCACGATCACGTCGCCCGCGTTGATCCGTCCCTGGATGACCGCAGCCATCGCATCCTCCTCGCGGTCGAACACACGGGCGGGCCCCGAGAAGGAGCCGTGACCGCCCGCGACCTTGGCCACGCAGCCGTCCGGAGCCAGATCGCCGCGCAGGATCGCGAAGCCGCCGTACGGCGAGATCGGCTGCGCCACCGGGTAGACCACGCTGCGGTCGCTCGACAGCGCCGTGTCCCGCAGGTTCTCCTCGATGCTCTTGCCCGTGACGGTGATTGCGTCGCCGTTGAGCAGATCCGCGTCGAGCAGCTCGCGCATCACGGCGGGGATGCCGCCCGCCTTGTCGATGTCCAGCATGACGAAGCGACCCCACGGCTTGGCGTCCACGATGATCGGGGTTCGCCGGGCGATCCGATCGAAATCGTCGAGCTCGAGCTCGGTCTCGGCTTCGCGCGCGATGGCGAGCAGATGCAGCACCGCGTTGGTCGAGCCGCCGCACGCGACGACCACCGTGATGGCGTTCTCGAGTGAGGCGCGGGTGATGATGCGCCGCGGCGTCAGTCCCTGCTCGAGCATGGGCAGCAGCGCCTCGCCGCTGGCGCGTGCGAATTCGTCGCGCCGGGCGTCCAGCGCGGGCGGGGACGCGCTGCCGGGCAGCGACAGGCCCATCGCCTCGATCGCCGCCGCCATCGTGTTGGCGGTGAACATGCCGCCGCACGAGCCCGCACCCGGACAGGCGGCCCGCTCGAGGGCGAGCAACTCGTCGTCGGTCATGTTTCCGGCCGAGTGGGTGCCCACGGCCTCGAACACGTCCTGGATCGTGACGTCGCGGCCGGCGTAGTGGCCGGGCATGATCGATCCGCCGTAGAGGAACACGCTCGGGATGTCCAAGCGGGCCGCACCCATGACCATGCCGGGCAGCGATTTGTCGCAGCCCGCGATCGTGACCAGACCGTCGAAGCGCTCCGCGTGCGCGACCAGCTCGACCGAGTCCGCGATGACCTCGCGGCTGATCAGCGAAGCGCGCATGCCTTCGTGACCCATCGCGATTCCGTCCGACACGGCGATGGTCGTGTACTCGACCGGGACGCCGCCTGCGGCGCGCACCCCCTCTTTCGCGTAGCCGGCGAGCGTGTTCAGGTGCACGTTGCACGGCGTGACCTCGTTCCACGAGGAAGCGACGCCGACCTGGGGCTTGCCGAAATCCTCTTCGGTGAAGCCGACGGCGCGCAGCATGGCGCGGGCGGGCGCGCGCTGCGGCCCTTCGGTGACGTCGCGGCTGCGGTGCCGCGGATCGAACTGGGGATCGCTCATGGCGAGCAGGATATCGCAGGCCCGCCAGCGGCCCGGACCGCCTACGACGGCGGCAGCACCGGCAGGCCGGTCTGGGGCGCCGGGGATCCGCGCAGATCCATCGCCGCCAGGATCGCGTCCTCGACCTCGTCGTCGTGGTCGAAGTGGCGGTTGCCGTCGCCCATCAACGAGGCACGCCACAAGATCGAGAAGACGCCGAGCGAAAACACCGTCAGCAGCACGTAGGTCGCCGTGGATCGCGTAGGCTGGGGCGGCCGGGCCGGAAACGACGGCGCCATGCCGAGCCGGTACATGACCCACTCGACGTTCTCGGCCCACGAGGTCTCCCAGGTGTCGAGGAAGTTGAAGTCGCGATGCAGCGCCGCGTTCGTGATCGCTCCGTGCACGAGCAGCCCGATCACACCCGCGTCGAAGATCAGCGAGCCGACCGCCACCAGATCGGGCTGACCGGCCACGCCGAGATCCGGATCGTAGAGCGCGGAGAACATCGCGATTCCGGCGAAGGTGGCGAACAGCAGGACCGCGCGGACCGCGGCGGTGGTCTGGGCGTTGCGGCGGTTCTTGCGCTCGTAGGTCTCGATCTGGGCATGGATGCGCGACAGGTTGTCGAGGCCCTCCTGGACATCGCCTCGCACGCGCAGCGAATCCGCCTTCGCCGCCAGCGCGTGCCACAGCGACGTCGAGACCGCGAGCCGCCGGCGAACGTGATCGACGCGCCGCTCGACCAGCTTGAGCGTGCCGTAGATCGAGTACAGACCGCCGGTCAGCACCGCCCAGCCGAAGTAGGTTCCCCAGCGGAATCGGTAGTCGGTCGCGTCGCGGCGGCCGATCTCGGCCAGCAAGAACTGCTCGGGGCTCATGGACATGCGGGTCCATTCTGCCGCACCGGCGAAGTTGACCGCCGCAGGCGGGTCGGGCAGGCTCGGCAATCCGATGCGAGCAGCCTGTCCACGATGCGGCGCGCCGGCCGATCCGGATGCCACGGCCTGCGCGGCCTGCGGCTACGTTCGCGCCCCGATCGCGCAGGCGCGGCGGCCGATGCCGGTCCCGGTCGAGGACCGCGCCCCCGCTGCGATGGTACTTGCAGTGCTCGGGCTCGCGATCCCGTTCGTGTGCAGCATCGCGGCGATCGTGCTGGGGCTGCGCTCGAAGCGAGCGCTGTCGCGGTCACCGGACCGGGGCGGACGCAGGCTCGCTGCGATCGGGATCTGGCTCGGGGCCTTCGGGCTCGCGTCCTGGACCGCGATCGCGACCCTGATCGCGCTCGGATGAGCTAGAGCGGCGGCTGCGGAGGGGCCGGCGTCATCGTCTGCGGCGCGATGCCGAGCGCGGCAAGGATCGCGTCCTCGCTTCGCTCCTCGGCGTCGAAGTGCTCGTTGCCGTCCTTCATGATCACGGAGCGCCACCAGATCGAGAACAGGCCCGCGGTCAAGACCGTCAGGAGCACGTAGAGCCAGGTGCTGCGGTCGGGTGTGCGATGCGCCGGCTTCGCGATCGGGCCGCCGATCTCGAGGCGCTGCATGACCCACTCGGCATTCTCGGCCAGCGCCACCTCCCAGGTCTCGAGGAACCGGAAGTCCTTGTTCAGGAAATGGTTGATGTAGGCACCAACCACCGTGAACACCACGCGCAGGATGGTCCAGAGGCCCGGCTCACGCTTGTTGCGGCGCTCGAAGGACTCGATCTCGGCGTGCACGCGGGACAGGTTGTCGAGCCCGGGCTGCACCAGATCCCGCTTGTCGGCCGCGTCGGCGCGCTCGGCAAGAACTTGCCACAGGTACGACGAGAAGGCGAGCCGGCGCCGGGCGTGCTCGGCGCGTCGCTGCACCAGGCGATACGTCGCGTAGTGGCTGTAGATGCCCATCGTGAGGATGGTCCATCCGATGTAGGTGCCCCATGCGAAGCGGTAGTCGGTGTCCGGCCGGTTGCGAACCGATTGGGCCAGCAGCTGCTCGGCATTCGAAGCCATCGACTATCCCTCCAGGGCCGCACGAAGACGTTCGTTAACCAGCTTGGGGTTCCCCTGACCTTTGAGCGCCTTCATGCTCTGCCCGACCAGGAATCCGAAGACCTTCTCCTCGCCGCCACGGAACCGCTCGACCTCGGCCGCGTTGGCGGTCAGGACCTCGGCGATGATCGCGTCGATCGCGCCGGTGTCGCTGACCTGCTCCAAGCCTTGCTCGGCCACGATGGTCGCCGGATCCTTGCCGGACTCGAACGAAAGCTGAAGGACGCGCTTGCCCGTGTTGAGGTTGATCGCGCCCTCCCCGACCAGCTTGATCAGCCCGGCGAGCGCCTTCGGCGAGACGGGACTGTCCGCGATGTCGGCACCGCGGTCGCCGAGCCAGCGCGCCAGCTCGCCCGCCATCCATACGGCCGCGTCACGCGCGGGTGTGCCTCCGGCGATGACCGCTTCGAAGTAGCTCATGCTTGCCGGCGACGCGCCGACGAACGCGGCGTGCTCTGTGGCCAGCCCGTGCTCGGTCTCGAGCCGCACGCGTCGCGCGGCGGGAAGCTCGGGCAGGGCGGCGCGGAGCCCGGCGACCCATGCCTCGTCCGGCTCGATCGGCACCAGATCCGGCTCGGGGAAGTAGCGGTAGTCGAACGCCTCTTCCTTGGAGCGCAGCGTCTTGGTCACGCCGGTGGACTCGTCGAAGTGGCGGGTCTCCTGCACGATCGGCTCACCCGCGTCCAGCAACTTGGCCTGACGCTCGATCTCGAAGGCGACGGCGCGGCCGAGCGAGCGAATCGAGTTCAGGTTCTTGACCTCGACGCGCGTGCCCCAAGGCGTGCCCGGCTTGTGGATCGAGATGTTCGCGTCGCAGCGCAGGGAGCCTTCCTCCATGCGCACGTCCGATACGCCCAGCGTCGCCAGGATCGAGCGAAGCTCGGTCAGGTAGGTCATTGCCTGCTCGGCGCTGCGCACGTCGGGTTCGGAGACGATCTCCATCAGTGGCACGCCCGCGCGGTTGTAGTCCACCAGCGAGTGCGTCGCCTCCGAGATGCGGCCGCTCGACCCCACGTGCAGCGACTTCCCGGTGTCCTCCTCCATGTGCACGCGCGTGATGCCGACCCGGCCGCCGTCCACGTCCAGATAGCCGCCGGTGCAGATCGGGTTGTCGTACTGCGAGATCTGATAGTTCTTCGGCATGTCCGGATAGAAGTAGTTCTTGCGGTGGAAGATCGTGCGCGGCGCGACGCTGCAGTTCAGCGCCAGACCGATCTTGATCGCGTCTTCGACCGCCCGCTCGTTGACCACGGGCAGCGAGCCGGGTTCGCCGAGGCACACGGGACACACATTCGTGTTCGGCTCGGCCCCGAAGTGCGCCGGGCACGAGCAGAACATCTTCGAGTTCGTGCTCAGCTCGCAGTGCACCTCGAGCCCGATGACCGGTTCGTAATCTGACACGCTCATCGCTTGGGGATCCTTTGCCGGTAGTAGTCGCGGACGTGCTCGCGGTTGCGGATGCCGAGGAAGCCGATCACCGCGACCAGGATCGGGCCGATCGGGATGGCCGCCAGCATCAAAGCGAGGGCCACCATGCCGGCCACCAGCCCGGGCGGGCGCGACCAGCCCGCGGCGAGCGCGAACGGTCCGGTCAGGGCCAGGTACCCGCCGATGATCGCGTACGCCTTGGCCAACCCCTCCCAGTCCAGCGCCGATCCGAGCCAGAATGCCAGGCCGCCCGCGATCAGGAAGAAGCCACCGACGATTTGGAGCATCAGGATCGCGGCGGGCTTGGGCACCCGGCCGCTCCACTGCGGGGCGCCATTCGACTGCGCGTCCACGGCGGTCACGCCCATAGCGGCGGATCGGGCAGCGGGCCGCGGTCGGCTTCGAAGGCGTTGGCGGCCCGGAACATCAGCGGCTCGGCCATCGGCGGGCCCATCAGCTGCAGGCCGACGGGCAGGCCGTCCTCGGCAAGGCCGCACGGCACGCTGATCCCGCAGGCACCGGCAAGGTTGGACGGGATGGTGAACAGGTCCGCAAGGTACATCGAGATCGGGTCGTCGGCCCGCTCGCCGATCTTGAACGCGGTCGTCGGCGAGGTCGGCGACAGGATCAGGTCGAAGCGCTCGTAGGCCTTCTCGAACTCGCGGATCACGAGCGTGCGGACCTTCTGCGCCTTGCCGTAGTACGCGTCGTAGTAGCCGGCGCTGAGTGCGTAGGTGCCGAGCATCACGCGTCGCTTGACCTCGTCGCCGAAGCCTTCGGCGCGCGTGCGGCTGTTCATCTCGGCCACGTCGCGGCCGCCGGCGCGCATGCCGTATCGAACGCCGTCGTAGCGCGCGAGGTTCGAGGAGCACTCGGCGGGCGCGATCAGGTAGTAGGCCGACAGCGCGTACTCGAACGACGGCAGCGAAATCTCGTCGACCGAGGCGCCGAGCCCGGCGAGCCGGTCGGCCGCCTCGCGCACGCGGTCGCGCACCCCCTGCTGCGTTCCCTCACCCATCGACTCGGTCCATAGCCCGATGCGCAGCCCGTTCACCCCGTCGTCGAGCCCCGAGACCATGTCGGGCGCGTCGCCCGGCACGCTGGTCGAGTCACGCGGGTCGTGGCCGGCGATCGACTGCAGTAGCAGCGCGGCGTCGCGCACGGAGCGCGCGAACGGACCGACCTGATCCAGCGAGGACGCGAACGCGATCAGCCCGTAGCGCGAGACCAGCCCGTAGGTGGGCTTGACGCCGACGATGCCGCACAGCGCGGCGGGCTGGCGGATCGATCCGCCCGTGTCGCTGCCGATGCCAAGCGGCGCCTGGCCCGCGGCGACCGCGGCGGCGCTCCCGCCGCTGGAGCCGCCCGGCACGCGCGCGAGATCCCAGGGGTTGCGCGACGGGCCGAATGCGCTGTTCTCGGTCGATGAGCCCATCGCGAACTCGTCCATGTTGGCCTTGCCGACCGTGACGATGCCGGCGTCGTTCATGCGCTGCACGACGGTGGCGTCGTAGGGCGGCACGTACTCGCCCAGGATCTTCGACCCGGCGGTGGTGCGGATCCCGTCGGTGCACAGCACGTCTTTCAACGCGAGCGGCACGCCCGCGAGCGGGCCGAGCGGCTCACCCGCCGCGCGCGCGTCGTCCACGCGCTCGGCCTGCGCGCGCGCGTGCTCGGCCGTCACGGTGAGCATCGCGTGCACATCCGGATCGGTGGCCTCGATGCGCGCCAGGTGCGCGTCGGCGACCTCGGCCGCGCTCACCTCACCGCCGGCGATCATCGCCGCGAGCGTCGCGCCGTCCAGGCGCCACAGATCGCTCATTGCGGCTCCTCCATGATGCGCGGGACCTTGAAGCGGCCCTGCTCGGATTCGGGCGCGGTCGACAGCGCCTTGTCCTGCGGCAGGCACTCGCCCGCCACGTCGGGCCGCAGCACGTTCACCAGCGGGATCGCGGTCGAGGTGGGCGGCACGTCCTCGGCGGCGAGCGCCATGACGCGCTCGGCATGCTCGAGGATCGAGGAGAGCTGGCGCGCGAACTTGCCGACCTCTTCGTCGGTCAGGGTCAAGCGCGCCAGGCGTGCGACGTGGAGGACTTGCTCGTCGGAGATCGCCATAACGGTGGCAGAGTCTACCCGGCGCGCACGGCCGCGCGCCGGGTAGTTCCGCCGGGCCTGCTAGGCCTGGGGACGGCCCCGCCGGAGGCGGGTCGTCAGGAACGCGGCCATCGCAGCCAGGATCACGCCGGCTGCGAACCAGTCGTCCACACCCGTCGCCGCGAGCTCCTTCTTGACGCCCTTCACCTGCGCGGGCGGCGGCGGAGGCGGGGACAGCGCGGAGGGAATCTTGTAGGTGTAGACGCCGCGACCGAAGGTCGCGATCATGATCCGGTCGGTCTCGCCCGGCATGACCTGGACCGACACGACCGGCACGACCGGCAGCCCGTTGGCCAGCGCCGCCCAAGCGCTGCCGCTGAGATCCTTGGACATGAACACGCCGATGTCCGTTCCCACGATCAGCTGGCTGCCGCGGATCACGATTGCGTTCGCGGGCGCGTTCGGCAGGTTGCCCGAGATGTTCTTGAACGTCTCGCCCGCGTCGGTGCTGACGAACACGCTCCCCGTGCCCCGGTTCTTGTTCTTGTCGGCGAAGGTGCCCGGACCGCGCCACGTCCGGCCCGAGTACCCGCCGAGGGTGACGTAGATCGTCTTCGGGCTCTTCGGGTCGATCGCGATGCTCGTGATCGTCCGGTTCGGCAGACCCTTGGCCGAGGCGATGTGCCAGCCGTCCGGCGATGCCTTCGCGGCCGGCGCGTCACCGCCCACGTTCGTCGCGAGGCCCCGCTTGTACGGAACGGTCGTGTTGATGATGTCGCAGGGTCCGCAGAAACCGACGTAGGCGTTCGCGCCCTGAAGCGCGACCGAGGTCGTCGAGTTCGCCGGATCGCTCCCGGTCGCCGACGCCGACGCGTCTCCCGGCTTGGCGTGGGTTCCCAGGTCGTAGACCTTCACCCAGCTGCACTCGATGGTTTCGGACTCTCCGGCCGCTTGCACGGCCGTGCAGGTCCGAGGGCCGTCCACGGTCTCCACGACCTGGCGCCCGCCGGTCATGACGTGATTGCTATCGGTCGGGTCCATCACGAACGGGTTGATGAACTGATAGTTCGTGATCCCCGGCGGTGCGGAGGTCCAAGTCCGCCCGCCGTCGGTGGTCACGCGCATGCCGGCGAACTGAGACTCCGTCCAGGCGTAGTCGCTGTTGTCCGGATCGACGGCGACGACGCCGCCGTCGGCTCCGAAGGTCATGAACTGCTCCCGCGTCGTGCCGTCGATGTAGCCCGAGCCGTTGTCCTGGAGCCCGTACCAGACCCGACCGTCCTTGGCGGCCTGCGCGTGATAGGGCAGCAAGGTGTTGAAGCCTCGGTTGATGCCGATCCCCCACTTGGTCTGGTCGAACTCCTCGGCCTCGGCGACGTGCTGCTTATAGGCGCCGCCGTCGTTGCCCACGATCAGCGTCACGCCTCCCTTGCCGTCGGGCACGTAGATCGCGTCGTGCTGATCGGGATGCGTGGTGGTCTCGGATGCCAGCGGCCGCCCCGTCGGGCAGAACGGCAAGCCGGTGTTGAGCAGCATGCAGGTGTTTCCGGCGTAGTAGCGTCCGATCACCTTGAATGAGGACCGGCCGTTCTGCGGCTGGCTGGTGAGCTCGTTCTGCCAGACCTCCTCGAGCCCGAAGAGCAGACGCGTCGGAACGCCGTTGGCGTCCTGACGCGTCGGGTCCGGCAGGATCCATTCGTTGTACCAGGCCTGCACGCCGGGGCCGGACAGCAGCGCCTGTCCGAGGCCCGCCAGCCCCGATCCCGACGCCGGGTTGTTGGCGATCTCGGAGCCGTCGGCCATCAGCGTCCAGGTGCTGCCGAAGTCGCCCGAGACGTAGATGCCGTTGAGCGTGGTGTTTCGCACGCCCGGCGCGACGCCCTCGGGAGCGTCGATGCTGGGCAGGCCGCCGTTGAGGAGCGCAGCGTCCTGCACGATCGCATACACGATGTCGTGGTTCTGCTCGGAGCCCGTCGTGGCGCCCAGCTCGGT
>Ga0247717_1000626_pt1 | contig 10255 bp, 11 predicted proteins | sample 24E_NmetaG_FD_189047 | JGI IMG/M metagenome (GOLD analysis project Ga0247717, IMG submission 189047) | Soil microbial communities from hillslope of Landscape Evolution Observatory, University of Arizona, Oracle, AZ, United States - 2-4-E_N | ecosystem: Engineered > Artificial ecosystem >... | reverse complement strand
GGAGCCGTGGGAGGCGCCTCGCAGCGCGAGGCGATCTCGCGGTCGAGCCAAGCGCTCTCGTCGCGGAAGGCGCGGAAGAACCAGGCCTCGGCGCGATCGACGCCGTCGAGCGCCTCGGCGCGCCGCCGCATGGCCTCCACCTCGGCGCTCGTGCGCGCAAACAGCAGAAGGTCGAAGTGGCCCAGATCGGCCGACGCGGGAACGTACGCATACACGTGCTCGTCCCGGAACTCCTGCCGCAGCGCGCTCATCGGCCGCGGCCCCGATCCGGCGCGAAGGTACACGAGAAGCTCGAACAAGAACAGCCCGTCGGCTTTGCTTGGGTCCACGATCGGAACGAGAAAGACGCTGCCCTCGGACGCCATCCGCGAAAGGTGCCGCTTGACGGTGCGCGCGCTCACGCCCACACGCGCTGCAAGCTCCGCGGCGCCTTCCCGGGGCGCCGCGCGCAGCGCCGCGAGGATCCGCCAGTCCAGGGACGAGAGAGGACGTTCCGTGACGGGCATCTCGCGGACGTAGAACCGCCGAGGGGCCGCGCCGCCGGCAAGCGCGGCGAAGATCTCGAGCTTCCGTTTCCGCTCCTCCTCGTCGCGGAAGCAGAAATCCACGCACACCCCCTGTCCCAGGAAATCGTGGATCTCCAGGAGGCCTTCGACGCGCAGGAGCTCGGCAAGCGCGGCGTCCTTGGCCGCGTCGTTTGCAAAGCGCAGATGGTAGGCCTCCGCGCGCAATCCCAGATGGCGCAGGTTGACGAAGGCGTTGTAGCCTGCAAGCACGCCCGACTCGTTCATGCGCGCGATGCGTTCTTTCACGGTGTTGAGGCTGGCCCCGATCGATCGCGCGATGCGCGCGGGGGTCAAGGCGTCGAGCGGTTTGGGGGTTCGCTCGTAGGGCCGAAGGCCCATGGCGCGCACGATCGAAACGTCCAGCGGGTCCATCGGATCCGATCCGCCGCCTCGCCAAAAGCCTTTTCCACGCGGGTCCTCACGATCGTTGAAGGACGGCAACGCGGGGCGTCGTCAGCCTCCATCGCGCGCGCGTCCCCCGGGCCACGCCAAGCTTCCCGCGCAGGCGGCCGAAGGACGCGGCGCTGCGCGGGGTCGCGCGCAAACGACGATCGAACGCGCCGCAAACGTCGCCGCGACGAGCACCGGCGCGATCGCGATGAGGCTTGGAACGAGCATCACGGATCCGCAGATCCGTCACTCTTGAGCGGGCGCGACCTCAAAGCCCGCTTCCTTCCACGCCTTGAAGCCGCCGTCGAGATGCGCGACGCGCGCGAATCCCATCTGGCGAAGCGCCGCGCCGGCCAGCGCCGAGCGGCCTCCCGAGGCGCAGTACAGCAAGACGCGGCGGCCCGGATCGAGCTCCTTGCGATGGTACGGGGTCGAAGGATCGGCGTAGAACTCGAGCATGCCGCGGGGGGCGGCAAGCGCGCCGGGAATGGTCCCGTGCTGCGCTCGCTCGCCGGGCTCGCGCAGGTCCACGAGCACGGCGTCGGGCCGTTCCAGCTCCCGCGCGAGCTCCGCGGCGGAGAGGTTGTCGATCGTGCTTCGGGCCTGGCTCACGAGTTCCTTCACGGTTTTTCCGGCGGGCAAAGGCACACCCAGCGGGAGAACGCGCGCGCGCCACGCGAGCGTGTCGCCGGCGAGGCCGACAAAAATGGACAGGTGTCCGTTTTCGGCAGGCGGCCCGGCGACGCCGTCACGTCCCCCCGGCACCCTGCTGGCGGCGGAGGAATCGAAATGATCGCGATCTCGCGCAAGAATCTCGTCGCCAACGTCGACCGCTCCGGACTGGAGATCCGCTCCGCGCCCGCGGGGGACATGATCGTGGGATGGGAGCGCTGGCCCGCAGGCGACGTCTCCGGGCTTTTCCGCGGGCTCCCCGGAGACGCCTGCCAAGCCGAGCACTGGGGGTACACGGTGGCCGGCAAGTGGCGCGTCCGCACGGCCGCGGGCGTGGAGACGATCGAGGCGGGGCAAGCCTACTACGTTCCCCGCGGCCACGTGCTGCTCGAGATCGTGGAGCCCATGGAAGTCGTTGAGTTCACCCGCGCCAAGGATCCCTATCTCACGGAGTCGGTGAAGGCCTTCGAAACGAATCTTCCCGGCGTGATGCGAGCGCTCAAGGTCGCACAACGTTAGCCGCGCCCCTGAGCCGGGCGCGCAGGCGGCGCCCCGGCCAGGGCGTGCAATCGCGCCGCGCGAAATCCTTCGCCCGCGTCCAACCGCAGCGGAGCCGCGAATCCTTAAATACCCCCCTCGCAATCCGCGGCCAACCCGAGGCGTTCCCATGGTCAAGGAGTACAAGACGCTCACCGACGTGGCCGGCCCCCTCATCTTCGTCGAGAAGACCGAACCGGTCGGCTACGGCGAGCTCGTCCAGATCCGTCTTTCCGACGGCTCGATGAAGCGCGGCCAGGTCCTCGACACGAGCAAGGACGTCGTGGCCGTGCAGGTCTTCGAGGGAACCTCCGGCATCAACCGCGAGGCCTCGGTGAAGTTCCTCGGCGAGACGATCAAGCTGCCCGTGAGCCGCGAGCTTCTGGGCCGCATCCTCACGGGCGCGGGCGACCCCAAGGACGGGGGTCCCCCCATCGTGCCCGAGAAGCGCCTCGACATCACGGGCGCCGCCATCAACCCGTACGCCCGCGACAACCCGTCCGAGTTCATCCAGACGGGCATCAGCACGATCGACGGCATGAACACGCTCGTGCGCGGCCAGAAGCTTCCCATCTTCTCCGGCTCGGGTCTTCCGCACAACGAGATCGCGCTCCAGATCGCGCGCCAGGCCAAGGTGCTCGGCGGGACGGAGGAGTTCGCCGTCGTGTTCGGCGCCATGGGCATCACGAACGAGGAAGCCCAGGCGTTCATGAAGGACTTCGAGCGCACGGGCGCCCTCCAGCGCGCGGTGCTCTTCCTCAACCTCGCTGACGACCCGGCCATCGAGCGGCTGCTCACGCCCCGCATGGCGCTTACCGCGGCCGAGTACCTCGCCTACGAGCTCGACTACCACGTCCTCGTCATCTTCACGGACGTCACGAACTACTGCGAGGCGCTGCGGCAGATCGGCGCCGCGCGCGAGGAGGTCCCCGGACGCCGTGGCTACCCCGGTTACATGTACACGGACCTCGCCTCGCTCTACGAGCGCGCGGGCAAGATCAAGGGACGCAAGGGCTCGATCACGCAGTTTCCGATCCTCACGATGCCCGGCGACGACATCACCCATCCCATCCCGGACCTCTCGGGCTACATCACGGAGGGTCAGATCGTCGTGAGCCGCGAGCTCCACCGCAAGGGCATCTACCCCCCGATCAACGTGCTTCCCTCGCTCTCGCGGCTCATGAACGCGGGCATCGGCGTGAAGAAGGACCACCACGGCAACGTCCGCACGCTCACTCGCGAGGACCACAAGGCCGTCTCCGACCAAGTGTACGCGGCCTACGCCGAGGGCAAGGACCTGCGCGGCCTTGTCGCCATCGTCGGCAAGGAGGCCCTCTCCGAGCGCGACCGCCGCTTCCTCGAGTTCGCCGACGTCTTCGAGCAGAAGGTCGTTCGGCAGGGCCGCGAGGAGGACCGCACCATCGAGCAGACCCTCGACCTCTTCTGGGAGCTCGTAGGACAGCTTCCCGAGGAAGCCCTCACGCGCATCGACCGCAAGTTCATCGAGAAGTACCACCCGAAGAACAAGCAGGCGAAGACGGCGCAAGCGCCGGTGCCCACTGCGCGCTAGGCCTGCAAGGCGGGCAACAATCTTATGCCGTCCAGCCGTGCTCTTGGGCCGTGGTCGGTCATGACATTGACGGCGCAAGATTCAGACATCACCGTCGAAGGCCTCCGAGCGCTCCTTCGGTCACGTCTTGCTGACCGAATTCCTGCGGACGCGGCCTACATTCGCAAGCTCGTCGACGATCTGTCCAAGGCCGGGATCGTTCAGCTCGCCGACGTCGACCGCGCGTTGGCCCAAGCCAAGGATGCGGCGCTTGCCTACGAGGCGGATCTCCAAGACAATGAGGTCCTGCGAGGATCCTTCGAGGATGTCGGTCTTGCCCGCACGGCGCTCTCCATCATGCACCCGGCAATGGCCGACGACCCTCGCGGTCTCGAGCCCTTCCGGTCGCTCATCCGTAGTGACGCGCATCCAGCGCCGATGCCCCCACCCGCGCGGGCGGAAGACCTGTTCGAACAAACGGTTCGCGGACACGGCTTCGCGCCCAAGCCGCCCGGTGGCGGTCTGATGGCAAAGCTGGCACGCCCACGCCCCACGTACGAGAAGACCGTCGGCCGATTCCGAATCGAACTCGAGGAAGATCCGGCGAGCAAGCCCGATTCGTGGGTGCTCGTCGGGCGCACCACGATCGAGCCCCAGAAGCAAGGCAAGTACGAGATCTGGTCGGAGCCGGTGGCCCGCGGCCAGGACCCGCGCACGGGTCTTCGCTTCGCATCCGACTCGCGGGAGATCGGTCAATACCTGCTTGAACGCATGGACGTCTACAAGTTGCTGACGTGGTTCGAAGGGCGAATCCGCGTCCGGGGGCGGCAAGTCGAAGTTCGCGCCGACGTGGGTGCATCGTTGTCGGAAGGCATTGGCACCCTCGAGTCGGCGCTGCGCACCGTGGCGGACACCGCGGAAGACTGGACGTAGCCGTCGGCGCGCGTCCTCGCAGATGCCGCGGCGCCACGGCACGGTAGGCGCCGTCGTCGGCTCTCAGGATTGCTTTCGAGGTTGCTTGCGCGCCGTCTGCAACACGCGATGTAGCGTTGCCGCCAGACGACCGAAGCTTACGTCCAGCTCCCGCAAGCGCTCGTGGGCGGCCTCGTTTTCGCGCGGAACCACCCGCTGCAGCGTGGCGATCTGCAAACGCAACGGGGTCATGGGCGTGGCAAACAAGTGGGCCGCTTCGTTGAGGAAATCCGTCTGCAGCTGCTGCAGCGTGCGCAAGCGCTCAAGCTCAAGCTGCGACAGACGAGCGCGCAGGCGCTCCTCCTGGAAGCGACGGTGCGTCCGCAGGTTGTCCATCCAGCGGCGCGTGACCTCGCGCTCGCGCTGCGGGCCGAGGTACACGTCCGGCTCGATGTAGTAGAAGTTGTCGAAGACCTCGGCGCCCAGCATGGCAAACGGGTGCGTCGTGAGCGCCTCCTGCACGAGACGCCCGGGCAGCCGCGTCGTGTCGTACTGGCAGATGGCGGTGAACTTGCGGCCGGGGAAGAAGCGGTTGAGCTTCGCCTCGTACTCCATGACGCGATCGGCGCCCGGGGGCGAGCGCAGGACCCAGGACATCTCTCCGGTGCCGCGCAGCCCGTCAAAGCCGTCGTCCAACGCCGCGTCCACGGCGGCGCCCAAGGCGCCGATCATCTCGTCCGGATCGAAGCGGCCCCCGGGCGTGTAGGCGTCGGATCCAAGCACGCGCAGCTGGCCTGCGTCCACCGCGGCCGCCGCGTCCAGCCCGTCTGCCCGAAGCATCGCCAGGATCGCTTGGGGCGAATGCGCGTCCGCGATGTACTGGACCCGCTCGCCGCGCGCGAGCCCCTCGCGCACGAAGGTCGTGAAGACCGCGCGGTGGTTCTCCTCGGAATCGTAGAGGATGCACGCGTGGTCGCCCGGACGCAGATCGAGGACCCCGCGGGGCGGAGCGGCTTTCCCCGCAACTGCCGCCATGGGCCGTCCACGTTCGTGACGGGACTTGGTTCTTACGGCGGCCCGGCGTTTCGACGGCCCGCCTGGACCGCAGCGTCACGACAGCCTTATGGAGGTCGGCCTCGGTGCGACCGCGGGACCACATGGTCGAGCTCGACCCGAACGTAGGGACGCTGGCGAATCTCGCGACCGCGCTTACCCTCGTCGTGGCGCTCGCGTTCGGGATCGTCCAGGTCCGGGAGGGGCGCCAGAAGCGCCGCGAGATGGCCACGCTGGAGGCCCTGCGGCCCATCACGTCCGCGGACGCCGCCCGCATGTGGGTCCACTACCGCAGGCTGCCGGCGACCTTCGACTACTCCGACGCGCAGTTCATGGCGTCGGACGCCGGCCTTGCGTTGACCTACTTCAGCCTCGTCTTCGAGGATCTGGGGCTGCTCGTCAAGGAGCGCGTCATCGACATCGGCCTGGTCGAGCTTGCGGTGGGAGACGCGGTCACGCAGTTCTGGGCCAAGGTGCAGCCGCAAGCGACGGCGGCCAGGGAAAGGCTGCAGCGCCCCGACATCCTCGAGTGGACGCAATGGCTTGCCGAGAAGCTGAGCGAACGCCGTGCGGGCCAAGCGCGCACGCCGGCGTACGAGGCCTTCCGAGGGTGGCGCGAATGAGGGCGGGCCGGACGCGCAGACGAGGGCGAGGTTCGCGCGCGAGGGGTTAGCATGGCCGACCTCGACCTTGCGACGCTTGCAAACGTGGCCGAGATCCTCGGGCTTGCGACGATCGTGGGCGGCGTCCTGTTCGCCGGCATCCAGCTTCGCAACTTTCGCATGCAGCGCCGCGACGCCGTCGTGATCCCGCTTGTCCAATGCTTCCAGGAGCCGCACCTGGCCGCCTCCCTGCGCCGCGTGCTCTCGCTTCCGGACTCCGCCGACCCCGCGACGATCGAGGCCGACCCCGACCTCCTGCAGGCCGCCGAGGCGATCAACTACACGATGGAGTCCTGGGGCATCATCGTCTTCGAGCGCTCGACCGACCTTCACACGCTCGACCGCGCCTGCGGAGGCATCGTGCGAACCGCGTGGCGCAAGCTTGGGCCGTTTGTCGCGTCGCGCCGCCAGCGGTACGACAATCCCGCCTGGGGCGAGTGGTTCCAGTGGCTGGCCGAGCGTCTGAGCGAGCATCCCGCGCCGGGCAAGGACGTCGGCGCGCACGTGGCCTTCCGGGACTGGAGGCCGTAGCGTGCCCGCGCACTGGCTGTGCAAGACCGAGCCCCACGTCTACTCGATCGACGACCTCGCGCGCGACCGCAAGACGTGCTGGGACGGCGTTCGCAACTACGCCGCCCGCAACCATCTCCGCGCCATGCGCAAGGGCGACCTCGTCTTCGTGTACCATTCGAACGCGGATCCGTCGGCCGTCGTGGGCGTCGCCGCCGTCGCCCGCGAGGCCTACGCCGACCCGACGCAGTTTGCGAAGGACGACGACCCGATGCATTATGACCCTAAATCGGATCCCGCCGACCCGATCTGGAGCGCCGTCGACCTCGCTTTCCGCGAGAAGCTTGCAAATCCGGTCTCGCTCGAGCTCGTGAAACGCACGCCCGCGCTCGCGCGCATGGCGCTCGTCCGGCTCGCGCGCCTCTCCGTGCAGCCGGTCACGGCCGGGGAATGGGCGGCAGTGCTGCGGCTTGCGCGCCGCAAGAGCGGCTAGGAAAAGCGGCGGGCGGGCGGACCCGGCCCCTCCGGTCCTCGTCCCACCGAGCTTTTGGGCCTCCGCGGGAAGCTCGGAGCATGGCGCGGAAAACCCAGCGGCAGAAAGGTCGCGAGCTGGCGCGGCGGACGCGCGAATCGCCATGCCAAACGGCCGCGCGGGCCGCCGTCGCGCGCAGGAAGAAGGCGCGCGGCACGAGGCTCACGCGGAAGGAGGCGGGCCTGCTTGGCGCGCTCGCGAGCGTGGCGACGACCCGGCGGCGGCGCGAGCGGGCGCGGCGCGCGGGCCGCGAAGCCGCGTTCGAGCGGGAGCATCGCGTGAGGACGTGGACGACCGATCCCGGCAGGGCGCGGCGCCCGACCCTCACGCAAAGCCGCGCAAGGCGCGCGCAAACGGTTCGCGAGAAGAAGCGGCGCGGGGAGACGCTCACGCGAAGCGAGGCGGGCCTTTTGGGCGGCGTTTCGCGCGCCGCCGGCCGCGCCCGGGGACGGTGAGACCATGGCGGAGAAGGACAAGCAAGAGGGCGAGTACGGCGAGAAGGCGCGAGGGTTCCTCTCGGAGGAGATCCGGCACCACGTGAAGGAGAAGGGCATGCCGCAGGACCAGGCCGTGGCGGCGGCCATGAGCGAGGCCCGGCGCAAGGGCCTCAAGGTGCCAAAGCGGGAGGAGAAGGGCGAGCGCAAGGAGTAGGCGGGGGAACATGCCGCCCCGCCGCAATCGCAGCGTCGCGCGCAAGGCGCGAAAATCGCGGACGAGGACGTCGGTGAAGGGCGTCGGTCGGGAGCCTCCGGTCCACGCCTCGCGCCGGCACCGGAAGACCACGGAGGCTCCGCCGCCCAAGCGCGGAACGCGCATGCCCTCTGCGAACCGATTCTATCGCGCCAACCGGAAGCTCGGCGAGGGCGCAAACCGCGTGATCCCGCGGGGCAAGCGCCACCCTCGCCGTCGCCTCGGGTAGCCGGTCGCGATGCCGCCTCTGCCGCCCGCGCGGATCCCCGCCCCGCCGGCGGGGTGGAAGCGCTTGGCGTGGCTGGGCCCCGGATTCCTGTGGATGGTGTCGGCCGCAGGCTCAGGCGAGCTTCTGTTCACCCCGCGCGTGGGCGCGCTGTACGGATACGCGCTGCTGTGGGCCCTGCTTGCGGCCGTGGCGTTGAAGTGGGTGGTGAACCGCGAGATCGGGCGCTACGCGGTCTGCCGCGGCGTCGGCGTGCTGCAGGCGTTCCTTCCGGCGCCCGGCCGACGACCGTGGGTCTTTGCGCTCATCGTGCTGCCGCAGGTCGTCGTCGCCGTGGCCACGCTCGCCGGCCTGGCCGGAGGCGCGGCGACGGCCGTGGCGCTTGCCGCCGGCGGCGACGTTCGGCTCTGGGCCGCCGCCTCGCTCCTTTCTTCCACCGCGCTTGTCACGCTGGGCCGCTACAAGGGCGTCGAGAAGGTGGCGACCGGAATCGCCGTCGGGCTTGCCGCCGCGGCCGTGGCCGCGGCCGTCGCCGTCCGTCCGGACGCGGGCGCCCTGGCGGCAGGCGTCGTGCCAAGCGCGCCCCCGGACGTAGACCTCGCGGAGGTCCTGCCCTGGCTTGGCTTCATGCTGTCCGGAGCCGCCGGCCTCATGTGGTACTCCTACTGGGTCCGCGCGCGCGGCTACGGAGCGGCCGCCGACAAGCCCGAGCGGCCCGTCGATCCGCACGCGCTTGCGACCGAGGACCGTCGGCGCCTGTCGGGCTGGATCCGGCAGGTCACGCTCGACACGACGGTGGCCGTCGTGGGCACGCTTGTGATCACGCTCGCGTTCCTTGTCCTGGGCGCCGAGCTCCTTCGCCCCCGCGGCCTCGTTCCGGAGGAGGAGCGGATTGCGGAGGTCCTGGGACACCTCCTGGGCGACGTGTTTGGCCCGGTGGGATTCTGGTTCATGGTGCTTGGCGTGTTCGTGGGATTCTGGGACACGATCCTGTCGGACCAGGACGGGTTTGGCCGCTTCTTCGCGGACGCCGCCGCGCACACCTTGCGCGATCGCCCCCGTGGACGGGTCCTGGCGCTGGCGCGAGCCCCGCGCGCTTGGGTGCTCACGCTTCTCACCGCCGCGCCGCTTGCGCTCTACCTTGCGATCGGCGAGCCCGTCACGCTCCTCAAGATCGCCGGCACGATCGAGGCCGTGCAGATCCCGATCGTGGGCGCCTACGTGCTGCGCCGGAACCTGCGCTTGCCCGCCGATCTTGCCCCGCGGCGCCGCACGATCGCGGCGATGCTCGCAGCCGTGCTCTTCTTCGGCGGCTTTGCCCTCCTGTACCTCGCCCAGGAGGCCGGGATCGGCGCGTAGCGTCAGAACAGGCGGATCGCGCCCAAGGCGACAAGCGAGCGCACCACGCCGCCGACGAAGCACACGACGAGGAACGGCTTCAGGCGCATGCCAAGCAGGCTGAACAAGTACACGAGGAAGGTGTCCGGAAAAAAGGGGATCGAGAACAGGATGAGGAAAGCGGGGTACCCGGCCCGGCGCGCAAAACGCTCCGAATACTCCAGGAAACCGCGAACGATCCCGTGCTGCGTCCAGCGCTCCATCTCCTGGCGCAGGGCGCCTCCCAGGAAGTACACGAACGCGGCGCCAAGCGCGATGCCCGCCGCCGCGGCCGTGACGCCGACGGCCGCGCCAAGGACGCCCTCGCGCGCAAGCGGGATGAGGGTCGGCTCGTAGGGCGTCGGGAGCACGGTCGCGGTGAGAAGCGCGACGGCGAAGATGCCCCAGGCGACGTTCCAAGACCCGAGGAAGTCCGGGCGCATCGCGAGGAGAACCGCGGCGCCAAGGGCCCACGCGATGGCGGCGCCGGCGAGCGCAAAGAGCAGGAGCGCATGCACGTAGCGCGGGGGAACCGAAGGCTTGTCCCGGCGGGCCGCGCCTCGTACCTCCGCCCGCGCT
>Ga0247717_1000625_pt1 | contig 10265 bp, 13 predicted proteins | sample 24E_NmetaG_FD_189047 | JGI IMG/M metagenome (GOLD analysis project Ga0247717, IMG submission 189047) | Soil microbial communities from hillslope of Landscape Evolution Observatory, University of Arizona, Oracle, AZ, United States - 2-4-E_N | ecosystem: Engineered > Artificial ecosystem >... | reverse complement strand
GCCCGCCGCCACGCCGAGGACGCCTACGACGCCTTCGTCGACCGGCGCGACTCGCTGCGGCGGCGGGCCCAGCAGCAACGGGAGTGGGCCCAGCAGGGGCAGAGCAAGGTGCGCAGGAGCGGAGAGCCCGACAAGCACATCCGCCACTTCAAGACGGTGCAGACCGAGAAGCTGGCCGGCAAGGCGCGGGCGACGGAGCGTCAGCTCGAGCGCCTCGACGTGGTCGACAAGCCGTGGGAGGGCTGGGAGCTGCACCTGTCGATCGCGTCGTCGGGCCGCAGCGGTGACGTCGTCGTGCGGCTGCGGGAGGCCGTCGTCCGCCGGGGTGCGTTCGCCCTCGGCCCGCTCGACCTGGAGATCGGGTGGGGCGAACGGATCGGGATCCTCGGTCCGAACGGGTCGGGGAAGACGACGTTGCTCGACGCCATCCTCGGACGGATCCCGCTGGCCGGCGGCTCGCGGTGGTTCGGTCCCGGGGTCGTCGTCGGGGAGCTCGATCAGCGTCGCCGGCGCTTCTTGGCGGACGGCGCGCTGCTCGAGACCTTCGGCGGGGAGGCCGGACTGCTCCCGCAGGAGGCCCGGTCGCTGCTGGCCAAGTTCGGGCTCGGCGCCGAGCACGTCGCGCGGCCGGCGTCGACGCTCTCGCCCGGCGAGCGCACGCGCACGGAGCTGGCCCTGCTCATGGCGCGGGGTGTGAACTGCCTCGTCCTCGACGAGCCGACCAACCACCTCGACCTTCCCGCCATCGAGCAGCTGGAGCACGCCCTGGCGACCTGGGATGGCACCCTCGTGCTCGTCACGCACGACCGGCGCCTGCTGGCCAGCGTCGAGCTGACCCGCGAGATCCGCCTGGGCTGACGACCGTCGCAGACCTCGTGCGCGGGCAGGTCTCGGCGGTCAGCGACGCAGGAGGCGCCGGAACAGCCCGCGGCGGGGCGGCCGATCGGCGTCCTCCTGCTCGGGGCCGGGCGCGTCGAGGTCGACGGCGAGCGCCGCCGCGGTCGCCTCGACGGCCGGCAGCGCGTCGAAGGCGGCATCGACGACGCGGGTCAGCTCGCCGCGGAGCCGCACGACGGCGGTGGCGAGGGCCGCGAGGTCGTGCACGGCCACCTTCCCGGTGGCGGCGGCGTCGGCGGCGATCGCCAGCGTCTCGGCGGTGGCGGACGACTCCGCCGCGAGCGTCCGGGCCCGCGCCGTCTCCGCCTCCGCTTCGGCGAGCTGGGCCCGAGCCTGATCGACGATGGCTGCCGCCTCGCGCCGAGCGTCGGCCACGATCTGCTCCGCTTCGGTCCGGGCGTCGGCGTACAGCCGGATCCAGGCCGCGTCGAGCTCGCAGAGCCAGGCCTCGATCTGCTCCTCGGCATCGCGCAGTGCCTGCTCGGCGGCGTCCATCACCGACAACGGTAGGTCGGTGGTTCGCCGTGGTCGCGGGATGCCATCTACCGTCGCGGCGATGGAGTCGTCCGATCTCGAGGGCGCCGAGCGCGATGTCGAGGACGTCGAGCGAGCGCTGGAGCGGCTCGACGAGGGCACGTACGGGACCTGCGAGGTGTGCGGCGAGCCCATCGGCGACGACGTGCTGGAGGCCTCGCCCGCGGCCCGGGACTGCGGCAGGCACGCGGGGGGCCCGGAGCGAAGCCCCACGGCGTGAGCAGCGCGACAGCCAGGCGGGCGGGCGCCATCGGGCTCCCGGTGCTGGGGGCAGCGGCGATCGCCGCCGCCGTGACGCTGGCCGACGAGGGCCGGCGCGAGCAGCTGCGGCGCAGCGCCCGCATCTGGCGGCTCACCGCGCGACGAGGCATCCACTGGGGTGTCATCCGGGTGCGGGGCGTGGGCAAGGATGCCGAGGCCCGCGCCGCCCTCGACGAGCACTTCGCGATCCGGACGGCCGAGGACGTCGCCAAGGAGCTCGGCAACATGAAGGGCGCCATCATGAAGGCGGGGCAGATGTTCTCCTTCATCGCCGAGGGCCTGCCGCCCGAGGCGCGCGCGGCGTTGGCCACCTTGCAGGCCGATGTTCCGCCCATGGCCCCGACCCTGGCCGAGCAGGTCGTGCGCGAGGAGCTGGGCGCCGATCCCGACCGGCTCTTCCTCGACTGGAACCCGGAGCCGGTGGCGGCGGCGTCGATCGGTCAGGTGCACAAGGCGGTGCTCCGCGACGGCCGCGAGGTGGCGGTGAAGGTGCAGTACCCGGGCGTCGACCGGGCGATCAAGGGCGACCTCGACAACGCCGAGCTGCTCTACGGCCTCTTCTCGCAGTTCGCCATGAAGAACATGGACGTGAAGGGCATCGTCGACGAGCTCCGGGACCGGATGGGTGACGAGCTCGACTACCGCATCGAGGCCCGCAACCAGCAGGAGGTCGCCGACCTGTACCGCGGGCACCCCTGGGTCCGCGTCCCCGCCGTGGTGCACGAGCACTCGGCCCGCCGGGTCCTCACCACCGAGTGGGTCGACGGCATGCGGTGGGACGAGCTCCTCGCCAGCGGGTCGCGCGAGGTGAAGGAGCACGCCGGCGAGGTGTTGTTCCGGTTCGCACAAGGCTCGATCAACAGCCACGGGCTCTTCAACGGCGATCCGCACCCCGGCAACTACCGGTTCCACCACGACGGTTCGGTGACGTTCCTCGACTTCGGCCTCGTGAAGCGGTGGACGCCGGGCGAGCTCGAGCAGATGCAGCCGGTGCTCGACGCCACCCTTGCCCGCGATCCGCAGGGCGCGCACGACGCGATGGTCGCCGCTCGCTTCCTTCCCGAGGGCAACACCGTCGACCCGCAGCTGCTCTTCGACTACCTGCAGCCGCCGTGGGAGCCCTACATGGTGGAGCAGTTCACCTTCACCCGCCCGTGGCTGGCCGAGATGCTCGGGAAGATGATCAACATGCAGGGCCCGATCCTCGACATCGTCCGCCAGCTGAACATGCCGGCGTCCTACGTGATCCTCGACCGGGTGGTGTGGGGCATGTCCGCCCTGCTGGCCCACCTCGAGGCGTCCGGGCCGTGGGGCGCGATCCTCGCCGAGTACCGCAAGGGCGCGCCGCCGGCCACCGAGCTCGGCCGCCAGGAGGCGGCCTGGCGCGCCACCCGCGCCGCCACCGCCTGACCCGCACCGGAGGCCGCCGGCGCCGGCGGCCGAGTCAGTCGCCGTCGAAGCCCTTGGCCAGCAGGTAGCCGGTGGCCCGCTCGCTCATCGGGTAGCGGGCGCACAGCGCGTCGAAGCGGGTGTTGTGCCGGGGCTCGACCAGGTGGGCGAGCTCGTGGACGAGCACGGCGTCGATGACCCAGCGGGGGAACCCGACCATCCGGGAGGACAACCGGATGGTCGCGTCGGCCGGCGTGCACGAACCCCAGCGGCTCGTCTGGTTGTCGACCCAGCGGACGGAGCGGGGCGTGGGGAAGCCGTGTTCCTCGGCCAGCTGGCGGGCGCGGAGGTCGAGGTCGACGCGGTCGGCGAGGGCGCGCTTGGTGAACCGGCGGAGCATCTCCTCGACCCAGTGCTCCTCCTCGGCCCGGCTGAGCGACGCGGGGATCGACACCCGCACGAGGTCGTCGCCGACCTGCAGCGCACTGATGGTCTTGCGCCGCTTCTTCGAGCGCACGACCTCGACCCGCATCGTCATGTCCTACAGATTGGGGTGCGCCGTGACGTGATCGGTGGACGGGTCGAGGAGCAGCACCCGGTCGCCGACGTCGATGCGCTCGCCGTGCACGTCGAGGAAGACACCGCCGAGGTTGGGGCACGGCGGCGGCTTCTCCACCCCGTGGTGGCGCTCGAGCAGACGGATCACCCCGCCGTGGGCCACGACGAGCACCTCACCGCCGTCGAAGGCGCCGGCCACCTCTCGGATGGCGGCCACGACCCGCTCGATGATCGCCTCGTTCGCCTCCCCGCCGGGCGGTGACGGCATCCCGCCCGTGCGCCACGCCTCGTAGGTCCCCGGCCAGCGCTCGTCGATCTCGGCTCGCGTGAGCCCTGTCCAGTCGCCCACGTCTCGCTCGCGCAACCCGGCCTCGACCTGCACGGGCCCGACCCCGATCGCCTCGCTGATGATGAGTGCGGTCTGCATCGCCCGCTGCAGGTCGGACGCGACGATGGCGTCGACGGCGCCGACCGCGGCAGCGGCCTCGAGCGCCTGCTGACGTCCGAGGTCGCTCAGCTCGGGGTCGGCCCAGCCCTGCCAGCGCCCGATGGCGTTCCACGCCGACTCGCCATGGCGGACGAGCAGGATGCGCGTCGTCATCGCCTCGTTCTAGCGTGCCGCCATGGCCCTTCCTCTCGAGAAGCTCGGTACCACCTACGACGAGACCACCGAGGTCATCGACCCCGATCGCGCGAAGGCGTACGCGGCGGCGACCAACGACCCCAACCCCGCCTACGCCGAGGGTCGGTTTGCCCCGCCGGTGTTCGGCGTGGTCCCCACGTGGGGGGCGATGGGCCTCGCTGTGGCCGACGTCGTGCCCGCCGAGGCGCTGATGATGATCGTCCACGGCGAGCAGGACATGCACTTCCACCAGCCCCTCGTGCCCGGCGCCAAGCTGCGGACGAAGGCGAGCGCCCACTCGGTACGGGTGGCCGGCTCCGGCACCCGCTTCACGATCCAGGTCGACAGCGTCGACGACAGCGGCGATCCCGTGCTCACCGAGTACGTGACGATGTTCATCCGGGGCATGAGCGACGGCGAGAGCGGCGGGCCCGACAAGCCCAACCACGATCTCCCCGATCTGGCGGCGGCCAAGAAGGTCGGCTCGCACACGGTGCACGTCGACGACGACCAGACCTACCGCTACAAGGAGGCGTCGGGCGACAACATGCCGATCCACGTCGACGACGCGTTCGCCAAGCAGGTCGGTCTCCCCGGCATCATCGCCCACGGCCTGTGCACGATGGCGATGTGCAGCCAGTCGGTCATCGAGCTGGCGGCCGGCGGCGATCCGGGACGGCTGAAGCGGCTGGCCGTGCGGTTCGCCGCCAACGTCTTCCCCGGCAACGACGTCGAGACGACCGTGTACGCCCTGCCGCCCGATGAAGGCGGCAACGAGGTCTATGTGTTCGAGGCCACCTCGGCCGGCCAGACCGTGATCAAGAACGGCCGGGCCGAGATCGCGCCTGCGTGATCGCCGGGTGACCACGCTGCGGCTGTTCGCCTCGGCGCGCGAGGCGGCGGGCACCGACCGGCTGGAGCTCGAGGCGGGCACGGTCGGTGAGGTGCTGGACCAGGCGCGGGCCCGGTTCGGCGAGCACTTCGCGGCGGTGCTCGCCACGAGCCGGGTCTGGCGCAACGGTGAGCCGACGACCGACGACGCGGCCGTGGGCGAGACCGACGAGGTCGCCGTGCTCCCGCCGGTCTCCGGTGGCTAGCAAGGCGCCGGGAGCCGGGTTCGCGGTCGTCCACGACATCGACGGACCCAAGGTCCGTCTCGGCGCGGTGTGGTTCGCGGCGACGATCGCCGCCTGCTTCGCCGGTCGGCCGGCACTCGCGGTGCTGATGGCCGCGGCAGTTGCCTGCGCCGCCGACCAGGTGGTGCGGCTGCACGATCCGCGAGCGGCGGCGGCGGTGCTCGAGGAGCCGGTGCGGTTGGTCGCGGTGCTCGGCGCGGCGTCGCTCCCGCTGGCCGCGGCCGCCGGCTCCGACACCCTCACCGGCGCCTGCGCCCTCTCGGTGATGGCGGCGGCGTGCGTGGGTGGGGGACGGAGCGCCGTCGTGGTGCTCGGCGTGCTTCCGCTCGGACTCGGGGCGGCGGCGCCGGTGCTGCTCCACCACCTGGGCACGTCGGCGGCACTCGTGCTGCTGGTCCTCGTGGCTGCCTACGACGCCGGGGACTTCCTGGTCGGCACCGGCGCGGGCACCACGTGGGAGGGTCCCGCCGCCGGCGTGGCCGCCGTCGCCGTCGCCGGCTTCGCCTTCACGGTGATCGGTCCGCCACCCGTGCTCGAGGAGGGAGCGGCGACGGCGGCCGTCCTCGTCGCCATGCTGGCGCCGCTCGGGCCACCGTTGGCTTCGCTGATCGTCGGCGACGGCGCCACGAAGGCCCGCTTCGTCCGCCGCCTCGACTCGCTCGTCCTCTGCGGCCCCGTGACCGCGTTCGTGCTCGCCGCCCTCCTCTGACCCATCCCCTCGAACCTTGTCGCGCTCGCCCGCCGTCGGCGGGCGAGCGCGACAAGGTTCGGGTTGGTTGGCTGGTCCTCTAGGGGGTGACCTCGACGGTGCCGTTCATCCCCGGGTGGACGGTGCAGTGGTAGTTGTAGCGGCCGGCGTCCTCGAAGGTGTGCTCGAACTCGCCCTCCTTCTGGAGGTCGCTCGAGAAGTCGTCGGCCACGACGTTGTGGGCGTTGTTCCCGACCCATCGCCACGTGACGGTGTCCCCGGCGCTCACGGTGATGGTCTTCGGGCGGAACACGTTGTCGTCGACGAGCACCACGCCGGGTTCGGTCGGCGCGCCGCTGTCGTCGTCTCCTCCGCAGGCTGCGAGCACGAGAGCGAGCGGCAGCGCCGCGAGGAGCAGCCGCCTCATCCGAAGAGGATCTCCATCACCACGTAGAGGACCGCGAGCACGACGAACCCGCCGATGATCGTGTTCTGGTGCTTGTCGATGTGCCACGCCTCGGGCTTGCCGGGGGCCGGGGCCCGCAGCGCGATGCCCTCGATGACGACGAGCACCACGGCGACCACGATCCACCAGACGGCCCGGTCCCCGCCCTCGGGCAGCAGCTCGAAGTCGGTGAGGGTGAAGAAGTGGCTCGTCGCCACCATGAAGAACAGCATCGGGATCGACAAGAGCGTGTTCGTGCGGGATGCGCAGGCGGCCTTGCGAGCGGCGACGGCGGCGGCGGGGTCGGCCTCGCCGCCGGCCAGCAGGCCCTCGGCGTTGGCGATGACCGTGCGCTGGTTCGGCCAGATCACGAGCCAGACGTTGAGGAACATGATCGTCGCCATGACGATGCCCGTGAGGATGGCCATGCCCGGCGTCGACTTCATGTAGTCGGCGTCGTACTGCTCCTGCAGGATGAAGAGCAGCAGTCCGAAGGCGAGGGTCATCATGGCGCCCCAGCGGAACCACCACAGCGCCCGCGGCGCGAGCTTGGCGAGCGCCTCGTTGCGGCTCCCGGCTTCGAACGCCGCGAACGCCGGCACCTGCACGAAGTTGAAGTAGTAGAGCAGGCCGATCCAGGTGATGCCCGAGATGATGTGGCCGTATCGGGCCAGGAACTCGATGCCGGCCTCGGTGAAGATCTCCATGGGGTCCCCTCCAGTGACGCCAGACGTCGAGCGGCGGATCGCCGCTCATGCCTTCGGCGGGCCGCGTGGCCCAGGCGGACCATAACCGCGCGCCCGTTGGCGTCAAGTCATACGACCTCGACCGGGGTCGAGGTCAAGGGGACCGATCGAGGAGCCGGTCAGTCGGTCTTGGTCTCCCAGAAGAGCTTGTCGATGTCGCCGATGGCGTCGAGCAACCGCTGGGCGACCGTGGGGTCGACGGTGTGCTTCGCCTCGCCGGCGAGCTTCGTCGCGTTCCAGAACAGGTCGTGCAGCTCGGGGTGGGCCTCGAGGTGCTCGGGGGTGAAGTAGTCGGTCCACAGCACCCACAGGTGGTGCTTGACCAGCTCGGCCCGCTGCTCCTTGATCAGGATCGCCCGCTGGCGGAACAGACCGTCGTCGCTGTCGTGGTACTTCTCGATGATCTGCTGGACCGACTCCGCCTCGATCCGGGCCTGCGCGGGGTCGTAGACGCCACAGGGGAGATCGCAGTGCGCCGACACGACCTCGACGTCGAGCACCCGCTCGGCGGCGTGGATCAGGGAGGGCAGGATCTTCATGGTGTCTCCTTCGTCGTGGCTCTCCCGCGCCAGTACCCCCGTACGCCTCGTGGTAGTCGAGGGCGGATCGATGGAGCCGGCGCTCGCTCCCGGTGACCGGCTCCTCGTCGTGCGGTGTCGCCCGCGGCCGGGTGACGTCGTCGCCCTGCCCGATCCCCGTCAGCCGGCGAGGACGATCGTCAAGCGGGTGGTCGGTGTCGAGGGGGACACCGTGACCGTCGCCGGCGACAACGCCGCTGCCTCCACCGACAGCCGCGCCTTCGGCCCCGTGCCCCGCCGGTCGGTGCTCGGCCGGGCCATCTACCGCTACGCGCCCCGTTCGACCGCCGGTTGGCTACCGTCGCGTCGTGGATCTCGACGTCGTGCTCGCGGATGACTACATCGGCGACGTCACGGCCCTGACGATGGACGACCTCCGGGCGAAGCGGGCGGCGTGCCAATCGCTCGAGGTCGGCCTGTCCTACCTGCGGCGCATGGCCCAAGGTCGGCTCGACATCGTGGCGGCGGAGGTCCGGCGCCGGTCCGAGGGCGGACCGCCGCCCGATCCCGACGACCTCGTGCGCAGCCTCAGCGGCATCCTCGCCGACCACATCACCTCCGCCGGCAACGGCCGGTTGCCCCAGCTGCTGGGGCCCAGCGTCGACGACCTCGACACGAGCGAGCTCGACGCCATCGCCGGGCCGGGTCGCCTCGTGGGGATCGCGGGCACCTCCGAGGAGGACCTCGGCGACCTGGTCGAGCGCCTGGCGACGTTCGAGGCCGACGTGTCGGCGCGCCGCCGGGCCCTGCACGAGCGGATCGACGTGCTCCAGGCGGAGCTCACCCGCCGCTACAAGACCGGTGAGGCCTCGGTCGAGACGCTCCTCAAGTAGGGACCATGCCGCCCCGCCCGATGAAGGACCTCGAGGATCGGTGGGCGGACGTCGGCGCCTTCATCCGCGATCAGCGGCAGAACGGCCGCATCTCGCTGCGCAAGCTCAGCGAGATGGCAGGGATCTCCAACCCCTACCTGAGCCAGATCGAGCGTGGGCTCCGCAAGCCGTCGGCCGACATCCTCCAGCAGATCGCCAAGGCGCTGCGCATCTCGGCGGAGACGCTGTACGTGCGGGCCGGGATCCTCGAGGAGCGACAGGGTGAGGAGGACGTGACGATGGCGGTCCTCCGGGACGCCCAGCTCTCCGAGGAGCAGAAGCAGACCCTGCTGCGGATCTACCGCTCCTTCGTGGCCGAGCACGACTCGAGCCCCGCGGTCCCCGAAGCCTGAAAGCGGCAAGCCCTCAGCGAGCGCCAGCGAGCCCCGGCGCAGAGCGAAGACCGACAACGGGGCGGACGCCAGTCCGGCATGTCGGAGCGGCAAGCCCTCAGCGAGCGCCAGCGAGCCCCGGCGCAGAGCGAAGACCGACAACAGGGAATCCTGACTGGCTGGGTAGCGTTTGGTCCGTCGTGCGCCGGCTCGCAGTCCTCTCGTTCCACACCTCGCCACTCGTCCAGCCCGGGACCGGTGACAGCGGGGGCATGAACGTCTACGTGCGCGAGCTCGTGTCCGCCTTGGCCCAGGCCGGCGTGGCCTGCGATGTCTTCACCCGCCGGTGGGCGCCCGAGCTGCCCGCCGAGGTCCAGGTCGAGCCGGGCTTCCGGGTCGTGCACGTCGATGCCGGCCCGGCGGGCGAGGTCCCCAAGGAGGAGCTGCCGGCCCTGGTCCCGGCGTTCACCGACGGCGTGGTCGACCGGATCGAGGTGGCGGGCGACATCGACGCCATCCACGCCAACTACTGGCTGTCCGGCGTGGCCGGTCACGCCGTCAAGCACCGCCTCGAGCTGCCGCTCGTGTCGACCTTCCACACGCTGGCGCGGGTCAAGGTCGAAGTCGACGAGGCCGAGTCCGCCGAGCGGGTGGCCGCCGAGGTCGACGTGATCCGCTGCAGCGACGCCATCCTCGCCAACTGCGCCGAGGAGGCCGACGACCTCCGCCATCACTACGACGCCCCCGCCGACCGCGTCGAGATCGTGCCGCCCGGCGTGGATCACGCTTTCTTCTCGCCCGGCGATCGTGACGGGGCGCGGGCGGCGCTGGGCTGGGGCTCGGCGCCGAGCCGGATCTCCGCCGACGGCGGCCGGCATGCCGTGCAGCACCCCGTGCTCCTCTTCGTCGGGCGCATCCAGCCGCTCAAGGGTCTCGACGTGGCGGTCCGAGCGCTGGCCGAGCTGGAGCGCGACGACGCCCAGCTGGTGGTCGTCGGCGGGCCGAGCGGCGCCGCCGGGCCGGCCGAGCTCGAGCGGGTGCGGGATCTGGCGTGCGACCTGGGCGTCGCCGATCGCGTGACGTTCGAGCCCCCGCAGCCGCACCACCTGCTCTCGACCTGGTACCGCGCCGCCGACGTGGTGCTCGTGCCCAGCCGGTCGGAGTCCTTCGGACTCGTCGCCCTCGAGGCGGCGGCGCGGTACCAGGT
>Ga0247717_1000624_pt1 | contig 10273 bp, 8 predicted proteins | sample 24E_NmetaG_FD_189047 | JGI IMG/M metagenome (GOLD analysis project Ga0247717, IMG submission 189047) | Soil microbial communities from hillslope of Landscape Evolution Observatory, University of Arizona, Oracle, AZ, United States - 2-4-E_N | ecosystem: Engineered > Artificial ecosystem > Mesocosm... | reverse complement strand
GCGCCGCCGCCCGATCAGCATCATGCCGTTCGCGGGCCGGTCCAGCGCGGCGCGGAGCCGGGCCAAGTCCGCGATCAGCGGCGGCGGCGCGCACTCGATCTTTCCGGATTCGGTGCGCAGGATCTCGGGGATGCGCGGCTGAAGCGGGCCGAGGTCGACGCCGTGCGGCGCGGCGAGCAGGTCGTCGAGCGTCAAGTCGTACGGGCCGCCGCGAAGCATGATGTCGAGGATCCGCTCGGGGCCGCGGCGGGCCGCGGTCGCCTCGAGCAGCTGCTCGGCGGTGAGCGACTCCGTCGCGACTCCCTGCGCGACGGTCATCGCGACCAGATCGTCCACGATCGAGGGGTCCGCCCGTGTGCCCGTCTGCGCGATCGTCGCGAGCACCGACAGGATCTCCCACTCGTGCATCTGTCCGTCCTGCAGCGGAAGGATCGCCGGTGAATAGTTCGCCACGTTGCGAACCGACAGCTGCCAGAACGCCAGGTCGTAGTGCGAGCGCTGGAGCGGCTCGGGCGGCGGCAGGATCACGTCGGCGTGCCGCGTGGTCTCGTTCAGATAGACGTCCACGCTGACCATGAAGTCGAGACCGGCCAGCGCGCGGTCCAGGCGCGCACCGTCGGGCGTGGACAGCACGGGGTTTCCCGCGATGGTGATCATCGCGCGAATCTGTCCCTCGCCCGCGGTGTCGATCTCTTCGGCCAGGCAGGCGGACGGGAGCTCGCCGAGCGTCTCGGCCGCCCCGCGCACGCGCGAGGTGAAGCGGCCGATCCGGAACGTGCGTCCCTTGCCGGGACGGGTGTTGGACGCGCCCGCGGCGGCCTTGGGGAACATCACGCCGCCGGGCCGGTCCATGTTGCCCGTCACGATGTTGCACACGTCCACCAGCCAGGACGCCAGCGTGCCGAACTCTTGCGTGGTCGTGCCGATGCGGCCGTAGACCGCGGCGGACGGTGCGGCCGCGAGCTCGCGCGCGATGCGCACGATGGTGGCCGCGTCGATGCCGCACGCGGCCGCGACCGCGTCGGGCGTGAACGGCTCCACGGCCTCGCGGGCCTCGTCGAGGCCGCTGACGTGACCGTCGACGGTGCCGAGCGTCACCAGCCCCTCGTCGAAGATCGTGTGCGCCACCGCGGCGAGGAAGAATGCGTCGCCGCCGGGACGGATCGCGATGTGCTCGTCGGCCTTGGCGGCGGTGTTCGTGCGGCGCGGATCCACGACCACGACCCTGCCGCCGCGCTTGCGGATCGCCTTGAGCCGGCCCGGCCAGTCCGGTGCGGTCGCGAGCGAGCCGTTCGAGTCGAGCGGGTTCGCGCCGAGGATCAGCAGGTAGTCGGTCCGGTCGATGTCGGGGATCGGGACGGTCAGCCCGCCGCCGTACATCCACGCGCAGGCCAGCTCCTTCGGGCGCTGGTCCACCGTCGAGGCCGAAAAGATGTTGCGCGTGCCGATCGCCTTGGCCATCGGCTTCACGAAGATCGTCGAGTCCATGTTGTGGACCGTGGGGTTCCCTATATACAGGCCGACGGCATCGCGGCCGTGCTCGGCCAGGATCGGGGGCAGGCGGCGCTCGATCTCGGCGAACGCCTCGTCGAAGGTGGCCTCGACGAAGCGGCCGTCGCGTTTGATCAGCGGACGGCGGATCCGGTCGGGGTCGTGGTGCAGGTCGCCCAGCGTCGTGCCCTTCGGGCAGATGTAGCCGTGGCTGAACACATCCTCGTCGTCGCCGCGGATGCCGGCGACGCGGTCGCCGTCCATCGTGATCGCCAGGCCGCAGGTGGCCTCGCACAGGGGACAGGTGCGAAAGAAGGTCTCCATACGGGCACTATCCCGGCTTGCTCCCGCGAAGTCAATGCGACGTCCCTATACTCGCGTCGATGAGCACGCCGAAGAAGCGGTCGAAGGATTGGGTCGGGCCGATCCCATACGGCATCGGCGAGGTCAAGCCCAACCACTACCTCGAGATGGCCCGCATCGCGTGGGAGAACCGGAGCCATCCCTGGTACGCGTGGAAGATCCTGCGGGACGGCGTCTGCGACGGCTGCGCGCTCGGCACGACCGGCTTGCACGACTGGACCATGGACGGCGTGCATCTGTGCACGGTGCGGCTCAACCTGCTCAAGCTCAACACGATGGACGCGATGGATCACCGCGTCCTGGCCGACGTGCGCAACGTCGAGGCGCTGTCGAGCGCCCAGATGCGCGACCTCGGCCGGCTCGGATCCCCGATGCTGCGGCGGCGCGGCGAGGCGGGCTTCCGGCGGGTGTCGTGGCAGCAGGCGCTGGGACTGGCCGGCGACGCGCTGCGCGAGACCGATCCGCGGCGGATGGGCTTCTACCTGACCTCGCGCGGAATCACCAACGAGGTCTACTACGTCGCGCAGAAGGTCGCGCGGTTCCTCGGCACCAACAACGTGGACAACTCGGCGCGGCTGTGTCACGCGCCGTCCACGGTCGCGATGAAGCAGATGCTGGGCGTAAGCGCCTCGACCTGCTCCTACAAAGATTGGATCGGCAGCGACCTGATCGTGTTCGTCGGCAGCGACGTCGCCAACAACCAACCCGTCACGACCAAGTACCTCTACTACGCGAAGAAGCAAGGCACGCGCATCGCGATGGTCAACCCGTATGCCGAGCCGGGCATGCGGCGGTACTGGGTGCCGTCGGTCGCGGAGTCGGCGATGTTCGGAACCAAGATCACCGACGAGTTCTACCCGGTCCACACCGGCGGGGATCTCGCGTTCTTCAACGGCGTTCTCAAGCATCTGATCGAGCAGGCGTGGGTGGACCTGCCGTGGATCGCCGCGCACACGAAGGGCTTCGACGTCGCCGCCGACGCCGTCGCCGCGCAGCCGTGGGAGATGCTCGAGGCGGCCTCGGGTGCGTCGCGCGATCAGATGCTGGCGTTCGCACGCATGCTGTCGCAGGCGCGGAGCGGGATCTTCGTTTGGTCGATGGGCGCGACCCAGCATCGCCACGGCGTCGATACCGTGCGCGCGATCCTCAACGTGGCGCTCGCGCTCGGCTGGGTCGGCCGCGAGCATTGCGGGGTCATGCCGATCCGCGGCCACAGCGGCGTGCAAGGCGGCGCCGAGGTCGGCTGCGTGCCCAATACCTTTCCGGGCGGGCGTGCCGTCGGCGAGGACACCGCACGCGAGATGAGCGCGCTGTGGGGCTTCGACGTTCCGTCCGTGCCGGGCCTTGCCACCGCCGACCAAATCGACGCCGCGCACCGCGGCGATCTGGACCTGCTGTGGTCCGCGGGCGGAAACTTCCTCGAAACCATGCCCGAGCCGGCCTACGTGCGTGAGGCGCTCGAGCGCATCCCGTTCCGCATCCATCAGGACATCGTGCTCACGTCCCAGATGCTGGTCGAGCCGCGCGAGTGGGTTCTGATCCTTCCCGCTCGCACGCGCTACGAGCAACGCGGCGGCGGCACCGAGACGACCACGGAACGTCAGATCGCCTACTCGCCCGAGATCCCCGGCCCGCGGCCCGGCGAGGCACGAAGCGAATGGGAGATCTTCATGCAGGCCGCCCAGCGCGCCTATCCCGAGCGCGCCGCCCAGATCGCGTTCCCGTCCGGCGCGGCGATCCGTGACGAGATCGCGAAGACCGTTCCGCTGTACGCGGGGATCGAGCGGCTGAGGAAGAAGGGCGATCACGTGCAGTGGGGCGGCCGGCTGCTGTGCGAGGGCGGGCGTTTCCCCACCGAGGACGGACAGGCCCGGTTCGTTGCGGTGGCGCCTCCTGAATCCCGACTGAAGAACGCGGGCTTTCTGCTGTCCACGCGGCGCGGAAAGCAGTTCAACTCGATGATCCATCGTGAGCGCGATCCGCTCACCGGCGCGTTGCGCGAGGACGTGTTCATGGCCAAGACCGACGCCGAAGCGCTCGGGCTCGCGCACGGCGATCCGGTCTTGGTGCGAAGCGACAGGGGGGAGTATCGCGGCCGCGTGAAGATCGCGGCCATCAAGCCGCGCAACGTCCAGGTGCATTGGCCCGAGTCGCAGGCGCTGCTCCACCGCGGCGTGCGTGATCCCGAGTGCGGCGTCCCCGACTACAACGCGGTCGTGACCATCGAGCCGGACGCCGACCGGCGGGCAGCCCCCGGCGTCCGGGCTTCCGGCAGCCTCCACGAAACCGACGAAGGCTCGCGCTAGGCTTGACGGGCATGCCCGTTCGAGCGAGGGGGAACGTATGGCCGGAAATCGCTACACCCTGAAGGACATTGTGCAGGGCAAGCCGATGGGTCACCCGAGCCATCCGATGTTCGTGCACTTTCCGATCGCGTTCTACGTCGGCGCGCTCGGTTTCGACGTGCTCTCGCGCGTCGGCTCGTTCGAGTCCGCTCCGCTGGCGGCGACCTGGCTGATCGCCGGTGCGGCGCTGTTCCTCCCGGTGCTGCTGTTGACCGGGCTGGTGGACTGGTCCGGCATGCGTCCGGGCGGCCGCGCTCGAAAGATGGCGAACAAGCACATGCTGCTGCAGCTATCCGCGGCGGCGCTGTTCATCGTCACGTTGATCCTCCGCTGGCCGGATCGCGAGATCGCCGAGGCAAAGACGATGTGGATCGCGCTCGAGGCCGTCGGCGTCGTGGCGATGGGCATCGGCAACTACTTCGGCGGGCTTTTGATCTACAAGATGAGCATGCGCGTGGGTGAGACGCCGCCCTCCAAGACGATCGAGGAGCCCGTCGCGTCGTGATGATCGGAGGCGAACCGGCGTCGCGGCGCCCCGGTGCCACGACGCCGGTCACGCCGGTCGTCATCGGCGCGGACGGCTCGCGCCGCCCGCGCAGCGACGTCGTCGCCACTGAAGAGCCCTTGGAGATTCGCGTCGCCCACCGGGGCCGCGAGCATCAGGTGGCCGTCACGATGCGCACACCCGGCCACGACTTCGAGCTTGCCGCCGGTTTTCTGCTGGGCGAGGGCATGGTTCGTGAACGCCGGCATGTCGGCAAGGTCACGTACTGCGCGTCCGGCCCTCCCGAGCAGCTCTACAACCTGGTCACCGTTGAGCTCGCGAACGCGGCTCCCTTCGATGCCGATGCGATGCGGCGAAACATGTTCACGAGCTCCTCGTGCGGCGTGTGCGGCAAGGCGTCGATCGAGGCCGTCCGAAGCGGCGTCCCGGTGACGCTTCCCGCCGGGCCGGTCGTGGACGCCGCGACGCTGCTGTCGCTGCCCGACACGCTGCGCACGAAGCAAAAGGTCTTCGAGCGCACCGGCGGCCTGCATGCCGCCGGACTGTTCGACGCTCAGGGAACGCCGCTGCTCGTTCGGGAGGACGTGGGCCGGCACAACGCGGTGGACAAGGTCGCCGGCGCGCTTCTGCTGGCGGGCGGCATCCCGGCGGGGGAGCGGATCCTTCAAGTCAGCGGCCGGGCCTCCTTCGAGATCGTGCAGAAGGCCGCGATGGCCGGCATCCCGATCGTGGCGGCGGTGTCGGCCCCGTCCTCGCTCGCCGTCGAGCTTGCCGACGAGACGGGCATGACCCTGATCGGCTTCAGCCGCGAAAGCACGCTGGGCGTCTACACGCGGCCGGAACGCATCGCCTAGGCGCAATCGAGTGCGCGGAGGCGGAACGCGGGAGGGCTAGCGGGCGGCGACGCGCTGGGAGGCGGCCTTGAGCAGCAACAGCGGCCCGTCGTCCTGGCGCTCGAACATGTCGATCGCCCGGCGCACCAGCTCGACGACACCGACCGGGTCGACGCCGATCGCGGTTTCGGCCGCGAGCACCAGCCCATGCGCGCCGTCGAGCAGCGTGTTCGCGATGTCGTTGAGCTCGGCCAGCGTCGGCCGGGCGCTCACCACCATCGACTCGAGCAGGTTGGTCGCGACGTACGACGGCGTGCGAAACCGGTTGGCGCGTCGCAGGATGGTCTTCTGGAAGTAGGGCACGGATTCCAGGGGAACCTCGCGCGAAAGATCGCCTCGGTCCACGAGCACCGCGTCCGATGCTTCGATCACGCCGTCCATGTTGAGGACGCCGAGGCGGCTTTCGATCTTCGAGATCAAGGTGGCGCCGGCCGGGATCAGCCCCCGGGCCCGGCGGACCGCCTCGGCGTGGGAAGCAAACGAAAGGGCGTAGCTCATAATTCCGGTGCGGTGGCCGACCTCGATCGCGGCGACGTCGGCCGCCGTCAGGGCGGGAAGCGGCGGCGGGGGATCGACCGTGACGGCCTTGTTCGATCCGACCCGTCCGCTCCGAATCACGACGGCGCGCGCGCCGCGGGATGCGGCCTCCACCACGCGCAGCGCGGCTCCGTAGCTGTCGATGCCGATCGCGCTCCCCTCCGAGAGAACGTCGAAGACCGACACGGGCCAGAGCGAAATTCGTTCGGGGGTGCCGAGAACCGCCTCGGCCGTAAGCTCGACGCTCGATCCCTCCGTCAAGACCACGTCGGGCGCGACCGCTCCGGAACGGACCTGGGCGCCTTGCGTGTCCAGGCACAGCGGCAGCGAGGTGTGACGCCTCACGAAATCGACGGTCTTCTCCAGATCGCGGACCGGGGTATGCGACAGGTTGATTCGCAGAAGATCCACGCCGCACGTGTCGAGGCCGCGGATCACGGCCGGGTCCATCGATGCGGGACCGAGCGTACAAATGATCTTGATGCGGGCAGGACCGGAGTGGCTGCCGTTGCTCATACCGGCAGTGTCGCTCCGCGTCCGCGCCCCGCCATGATGCAAACGACGGAGCCGTGATCCGTTGAGCGCCGGATGCGCCGAATGCCCACGCCCGTCACGCTGTGCCCGTCCGGCCGTCACGCGGCCGGACGGTCCGTGCGCCCGGGAGAGGTGAATGAGCGAACCGCAGGGCAGGCTGCCGACCTTTTTGATCATCGGGGCGATGAAGTGCGGCACCACGAGCCTGTACCACTATCTGCGCGAGCATCCGGGTGTGTTCATGCCCGAGGTCAAGGCTCCCGAGTTCTTCGCGGGTGGCGCGCATTGGCGGCGAGGCATCGACTGGTACCGCGGGCTCTTCGCGGCCGCGAAGCCGGGTACGCGGGCGCTCGGCGAGGCCTCGAACGTCTACGCCAAGTATCCCCGCTATCGCGGCGTGCCCGAGCGGATCGCGCTCGCCGTTCCCGGCGTCAAGCTCATCTACGCGATCCGTGACCCGGTCGAGCGCATCCGCTCGCACTGGCAGACGCGGGCCTCCGAAGGCAGCGAGCGGCGGCCGCTGCACGAGGCGGCCTTCGCCGATCCGATCTATCTGGACTACAGCCGGTACGCGATGCAGATCGAGCAGTACTTGCCGGTCTTTCCGCGCGAGCAGATCATGGTGATCCGCGCCGAAGATCTGCGCGACGACCGCATCGGCACGCTCGCGCGCGTCTACGAGTTCATCGGCGTCGATCCCGCGTTCGTCCCGCCCAACGTGGAACGCGCCTTCTACCGGACCGGCGACCGTGCCGCGCGCTCCCCGGTCCCGGTATGGCTCCGCAAGGGCCTCAAGCGACATCTCCCCGCCACCAAGCGCGCTAAGGAGCTCGAGAACAACATCGTCGGGGCGATCCGGCGCGCGTCCGGCCGGCAGCCGCTGCGCGCCGAGGTCCCGCCCACGACTCGGGCTCGGATCCTCGATGCGCTGGCCGGCGACCGGCGACGGCTCGAGGCCCTGCTGCCGGATCACCCGACACGACCGGAGACCTTCGATGATCCGCTTCGGCGAGGCGCGGCGCGCTAGCCGCGTCCCCTTGTGGCTGATTCCCCTGACCGTCGCCGGTCTGCTGGCCGCCGCGATTCCTGCCGCAGGTTCCTCGGTGGTGCAGGTCGCCGTCGCGACCGGCAGCGACGACGCCGAGGAGAGTCCCGCCGGAGGCGTGAGCCTGACCAGCTCGGACCTCGAGCTGGTGACCGACGGCACGAAGGTCCAGTCGGTCGGCGTGCGCTTCGCATCGCTCGGCGTCCCGCCCCGCGCGACGATCCGCTCCGCCCGGATCCAGTTCCGCACCGATGAGGTCGGCACCGACGCGGCGTCGCTCACGATCGCGGCGCAGGCCGCCGACTCCGCCCCCACCTTCCAGTCCGTCTCGCGCGACGTGTCGAGCCGGCCGCGAACCGCAGCCTCCGTGGCGTGGACGCCGGCGCCCTGGACGACGGTCGGCGAGGCCGGGGTGGACCAGCGCACCCCGGACCTGACGGCGGTCGTCGCCGAGGTCGTGGCACGCCCCGGGTGGACCGAAGGCAACGCGATCGCATTCATCATCACAGGCACGGGGCGGCGCACCGCCGATTCGCTCGAAGGCAGATACGCCACGAGCTTGCGGATCGAGTTCGATCCGCCTTCGCTTCCGGGCCCGGCCGGCGTGACGTTCACGGTCGGCGGCGACTACGGCGCAGCCGCAACGACCGTGGCGAGCCTGGCCGCGATGGACGCGATTCCGCACGACTTCCACATGGCGAACGGCGACTTCGCCTACAGCGACACGGCCACCGAGCAGGAATGGTGCGACTTCGTGCTGGCCCGTATCCCGGCGCTCGGCCCGGCGTTCCCGTTCGAGCTGGTCGTCGGTGACGCCGAGACCGACTCGCAGCCCAAGAAGCTCGTCAACTACGTCGCATGCCTTCCGGATCGTTTGAGCGCGACGCTCAGCCCGACGAACCAGTTCGGTGCCGAGTACTTCTTCGATTATCCGCCGGGCGCGCCGGTCATCCGAATGATCGCCATCGGCGCCGATCAGAAGGTCAACGGGATCCGCTACCGATATCTTTCCGGCAACGCGCGCTACACGTGGCTGGCGGCCACGATCGACGGCGCGCGCACCGCCGGGATCCCTTGGGTTGCGGTCGCGATGCACGAGGTCTGCCAGTCGGCCGGAAAGAAGGCCTGCACCGTGGGCGGCACGTTGATGGATCTGCTGTTCGCGAAGCGGGTCGATCTGATCCTGCAGGCGCACGATCACAACTATCAGCGCAGCAAGCAGATCGCCCTCGACGCCTCCGTGTGTCCGTCCGCGCCGGTTGGCGGCTTCGACGCCGCGTGCGTGGCCGACGACGGATCCGACGACGACTACCTCAAGGGCGCCGGCTCGGTCTTCGTCATCAACGGCGCGTTCGGTGGCCGCGGTCTGTCCGCCGTCAGCACCGCCGACCCCGAGGCCGGCTATTTCGCCGAGCTCGACAGCAGCACGCGCGGCTTCTCGCTCTACACCGTGACGGCGACGCGTATCGAGGGCCGGTTCGTCAACAGCGTCGGCTCGTTCACCGACGCGTTCGTGATCCGGGCGCCCTAGGCGGGTGACTCCAGCAGCGGCTCGAGCCGTTCGAGATCGCCGGGGGTGTCCACATCGGAGAACGGATCGGGCTCGCCCTCGCGGGCGAACATCGACGCCGGCACGATCGCAAGACGCAGCGTCGTGAGCAGATCCCGCATCGAGCGCGCGCCGGCCGCGACCAGGCCGTGGGCGATGACCCGCGCGCGGGGCGCGTAGACGGCGCACAGCGGTTGGAGCCGGCCCTGGTCGATCGGGACGACGGCGTCGGCGCCGTTGCGCATGCGGGTCATACGCGCCAGCATCTCTCCGGTCACGAGCGGCATGTCGCAAGCGAGCAGGATCACCGGGCCGTCGTGTCCGTGCTCGGCGAGCGCGTGCGAGCCCGCGTCGAACGCGACGAGCGGCCCCTGCCGGGGGTCGTCCACGACGGCGCATCCGGTGCTCGCTTCCTGCCCGACGGCGAGCACCGGCGCGGCAACTGCGCGCAGCGCCGCGGCCGATCGCTCCGCCAGCGATGCCCCGCCCGCGACTATCGTTGCCTTGTCGCGGCCCATCCGAGTGGATGCGCCGCCCGTCAGCAGGAGGCCCGCATGAACGATTGGATGCAAGACGTCATCGACTCCCTCGCGCAGCGGACCGGCCTCGACCCGGCGACGCTGACGCTGTCGTCCGACGAGCAGCGCACGATCCTCGATGTCGCCCGGGTCGCCGCCCACTCGTCCGGGGCGCGTATCAACGCGCCGCTCCTATGCTACGTCCTCGGTGTGGCCGCGGCCCAGGGCGCGCCGCTGTCGGCAACCGCGTCGATCGTGCATGAACGCGACACCGAGCAGGCGCAGTAGGACGGACTTCGCGCTCGGGCCTCGCGCTCTGGCCCCGAGCGCGGCGGGCCCGGCGCTCGGGCGGGCCCGCCGCTCGGACGGACACCGCGCTCGAGCGGACCCGGTAGGCTTGCGATGATGAAGCGATTGGTCACGCCCGAAGAGCTCCGGCGGCCCCTGGTTCCCTACGAAGAGGCGGTCGCGACGATCCTGGCGTCGTTCGCCG
>Ga0247717_1000623_pt1 | contig 10311 bp, 10 predicted proteins | sample 24E_NmetaG_FD_189047 | JGI IMG/M metagenome (GOLD analysis project Ga0247717, IMG submission 189047) | Soil microbial communities from hillslope of Landscape Evolution Observatory, University of Arizona, Oracle, AZ, United States - 2-4-E_N | ecosystem: Engineered > Artificial ecosystem >... | reverse complement strand
TTCGAGCTGCGTGGCGCGGACCTTGACGATCGCGAACTCCGCCGCGACGAAGAAGCCGTTCAGGAGGACAAGGAACATCACCGCGAAGAGTTTGAACGCGATGACGGGTAGGGGGTCGAATCCGGCCAAGGCCCTCGCCTCGGCGATGGACGAACTTGTTCAAGAAGGCTTTGCACGGCGGGGATCAAGGGGCACGCGCGGTCACGGGGGCGGCGGTACGGCACCATCCCTCAAGGCTCGCGGCGGCGTCGCCGACGCGCGTCCCGCGCGCGGCCCGTCGTCGCGCGGCCCGGCAAGGCGGTCGGGTCGGGCCCGTTCGCGAGCCGCACGCGCGATCCTGCGCGGATCATCGGGGCGAAGGCCGCGATGGCGTCGGGGCAACGCTCGCCGCGCCGCGCTCGACCCGTCCGCGGAGCCCGCGCGCGACGACCCCTGGACTCAGCCGTCCCGGCGAAGCGGCAGCTCGACATGGAAGACGGTGCCCCGGCCCGGCTCCGACTCGAACGTCACGCGACCCCCGTGGTCTTCGATGGTGCGGCGCGCGATCGCAAGCGCGATTCCCGTCCCGTCGGGTTTGGTCGTGAAGAAGGGGGTGAACATGCGGTCCGCGTGCTCGGGCGCGATGCCGCACCCGTCGTCGCGAACCTCCAGGCGCGCGTGGAAGCCGTCGGCGGACGCGCGGACGCGGACCGCTTGCGAGGAACCGCGCATCGCGTCCCGCGCATTGTCGAGAAGCGACGCGAGGGCTTTCGCGAGCTCATGGCATCGTCCCCGGATCGTCGCCTCCGTCGCCATTTCGAGCGCGACGGGAATCGCGCCGGGACCCGCCTCCTCGACGGCCATTGCGACGAGACGCTCGATCGTGACCTCCGACGTCGGCTCCGTCGACGCTTCGGTGATGCGCCGGAGGGCGTGGGCGAGGCCCGACAGCCGTTCGACACCCGTGCCGAGCGTGCGCGCGCAGCGGGCGGCCGTGTCCACCGAGGCGGAGGGCGTCGTCACCCGCAGCCGCTCCACCTCCTCGGCGAGCCGCGCGGCGGCGATGCGCATGGAGGTCAGGGGATTGCCGACCTCGTGGGCGACGCCCATGACGAGATCGTGCAAGGCGAGGGCGCGCGCCTGCGACGCGAGCAGGCGGCGGGCCTCGTCGAGCTCGCGGGCCGCCCGCCGCGTCTCGAGGAGACGCACCACCTGACGCGCGAGCGCCTGCAGCGTCTCGATCTGCGCGACACTCAGGCGATTGGGGGTCCTGTCGATGACGCACAGCGTCCCGACCGCGGGCCCCGCGCTCGACACGAGGGGGACCCCCGCGTAATACCGGATCCCGAGGCCGCCCAGGACATCGGGATTGTCCGCGAAACGCGGGTCCGCGCGCGGGTTCTCGACGATGCACGGCAGGGCGGGTTCGTGGATGGCGTGCGCGCAGAAGGACACTTCCCGCGAAGTCTCTTCGTCCGCGAGGCCGACCTTGGCCTTGAACCATTGCCGTTGCGCGTCGACGAGCGAAACGAGCGCGATGGGCATGCCTGTCACGTGGGCGGCCACGCGCGCGATGTCGTCGAAGGCCTCTTCGGGCGGCGTGTCGAGGATCGCGTAGGCGTGGAGGATGGCGAGCCTCGCGGCCTCGTCCTTTGTGGGCGGCGAAGCGGGCATGACGCGGTCTGATCCCGTTGCGTCGATTATTTAGCCCATCCGCAGTCGGCCGGTCTACGCCGGCGGCTCGGCGGCGGCTTCCGTTCGCCGGCGGCGCACGTCCCCCAGGATGCGCCCCGCAAGCGCGGGCGACCGGCGCGCAAGATCGTGCAGGGCCGCGTGGGTCGCGGACATCCGCCAGGGCGTCGCCCCGGCGGCTTGCGGCGCGAAGACCGCGCCGCCCACGCCGTAGCCGAGAACGCTGATCGCGCTCGTCCTGACCTCCGCTTCAAACGCCTCAGGTTCGCCGAGGAGCCTCGAATGGCCCTGGCAAAGCTCGGCGAGCAGCGTACGATAGGTGTGCGGATCGAGGGCGTCCGCTTCATACGAGCAGAGGAGGCGGAAGTCCCGGGTGTCCATAGCCGCGTTCCAGCAGGACTCGAGCATCAAGGCGGCGTCGACCTCGCCGTCCTTCCGGAGGAGGTCGACCATCTCGCCCCAGGCGCGCACGGGGCGACCCCCCGAGGAGGCCTTCTCGAGGGCGGGCTGGAGCACGCGCAGGAACCGCTCGTAATCCGGCACGCCGTCCACCATGAAGGCACGCAGCGTCGCGCGCGCGTCGAGGACGACGAGACGATCCGCGGCGACGAGGCCTTCAAGGTCGAGGCCCCTGCGCGCGAGACCCTCCTTCACGAGGGCCGCGTGCGCCGGAGTCGCAACGAGGATGGCCCCGCCGCCGTTCGCGAAGGCCGGCGCGAACCACGCGGAGACGGCGTCCCGCAAGGCGATCGGATCGCTGTACAGGTGGACGAGGTGGCGGTCCTCGACGGCCGCGGTTTCAAAGTCCCACGACATGGGCACCCGAGCACGCGGGCGTCGCTGTCGGGATGGATAAATTCTGCGACAACGAAGCCTCCTGCGGCGACGCGTCGGGCTTCCCCGAAACGTTCAAGAAGGGTTGCGGGCTTTCCGGCTTCGCCTCGGGTCCCTGGGGTAGCTTGGTCCATCCTTGGGCGTTCGGGAGACTTCCCGCGACGTCCGTGTTCGGGTCGTCCGAAACACGCTCAGACTCCTGTTCAAATCAGGGGGGACCCACTCGACGGCTTGGCCGGGTCCGCCGCGGCGGCGGGCCGGCACGGCCTCCTACGCGACCCCAATTCGCGACCTGTACCAGAACCGGCATAGAGCACGGACCCCGGGTTCACGGCGCTCGGCTCCGGAGGTCGTGCTGTGTCGTCCGCCCCACCGTTCCAACGGATTCTGCACATCGAGGACAGCGAGACGGACGCCTTCATCGTGAAGCGGGGCCTTCGGGGCATCCCCGGCCTCGCGATCGACTGGGCGCAGACGGCCGGCGAGGGGCTCGACCTGGCGCGGAAGAACCCCTATGATCTCATCCTGCTCGACTACGCCCTTCCGGACATGACGGGTCTCGAGGCGCTCGTGCGCCTCACGCAGCGTCATCCGGAGGCGCCCGTCGTCCTCGTCTCCGGGTTCGGGAGCGAATACGTGGCGGCGCGGGGCATCCACCTCGGCGCGATCGGCTACGTGAACAAGGACACGCCCGACTTCAAGGAGCGCCTCGCGGAGATCCTGACGGAGCTGCACGAGGAGGGCGAGGAGCGCCGGCGCGCGAAGGAGGTCGAGGACCTCGTGCGCCAGCAGCCGTCGGTGCGTCACCAGCTCGAAGCGGTGCTGAACGACCTGCGCGAGGTCCTCCCGGAGGCGCGCGGCACCTTCCTCTCGTCGATCGACGGGCTCCCGCTCGCGGTGAGCAAATCGGGCCAGGACAAGGACGTGGACGTCCTGTCCGCGATGGCCTGCGCGAGCATCGTGAAGAACCTCGACGTCATCGGCGGCACGCTCGACCTCGAACGCCACCAGGGTGGCCTCGTGCACTACGACGACGGCTCGCTCCTCTTCCACCGCGTCGAGAACGTGGGCGCGCTCGTCGTCGTCCTCGACCGCAACGCGACCTGGCGCACCGACGGCCGCGAGGTCCAGCAGGCCGTGAAGGAGATCGAGGGCGTCATCGCGGAACGCTGAATAACGGCGCCTGCACGGGGCGCGTTTTGTCTTAGGACAAGGTGACGGGACCCCCGCCCTCGTCATTCGCCGTTTGGACCGGCAAGGAGCGTTCAATCGCATGCGCGCGGGAGGCGTCGGGACCCTCGGCCGCCGCAGCGGCCGAGGGTCGCCGACGCCTGCACGGAGCGCGGCGCAGCGCGCGGAGTGCAGGCGTCGGGATTTGAACCCGAGTTGAAGGCTTGGAAGGCCTTAGTCATACCAGGCTAGACCACGCCTGCGGGTGGCGCCTGAATTCCCCCGCCCTTTAAGAACGCTCCGCCGCGGGTGCGGAAGCCGAACCCTTAAGAACGGGTCGCGGGAGAAGCGTTACCCGGATGCCGCCGCCGAACGCCGCGAGCGCGGGCCGCCTCATGCTGCCGGCCCTCGTCTGCTTCGTCATGGGCCCCGCCGTCATGTACGCGGGGCACTCCGTGGGCGACACGTTCGCGCTTGCCGGCTACGCGACCGGGAGCGTCATCGTGCTCATGGGGCTCGTGCTCATGGCGAAGTCGCTCAAGCCGCCGCCTCCGCCCGCAAAGGTGGTGCGCGCGGACCTCGCGTTCGAGAAGTCGAACACGCACGAGATCCCGGTTCCGAACACGAAGGGCCGCGGTCGCGTGCTCAAGAAGGGTCAGCGGCAGGAAGGCTTCGTCGCGCTCTCCGAGAACGACATGGAGATCCACCGTCTCGAGGAGACGATCCGGGATCTCAACAAGAAGATCAGCCGCGCAAGCGTCATGCTCGGCACTGGGAAACTCAGCCCGGAAGGCTACGCGCGCTACGTGGACGACCTGAAGAAGAAGCGCGGCGAGCTCGAGGCCGAGAAGACCCGGCGGCAGTTCGTCAAGCCGTGAGGCGTCCCGGCAGCTTCGGTCACCTCCCCGACCACCGTTCTTGTTGGCCCGGCCGATCCACCGCCGTGGATGCGCTTCTCGAAGGTCTCACCGCGGAGCAGCGCGCCGTCGTCCTCGCTCCGCGCCGCGTCGTCCGCGTCGTCGCGGGCGCCGGAAGCGGCAAGACGCTCGTGCTCGCGCGCGCCGCCGCGCATCGGCTCGCCTCGGGCCGGGCGCGACCCGGCCGCGTCCTCATGCTCACGTTCGGCCGCGACGCCGCGCGCCACCTCGCCCGGCGCGTCGCGCTCGCGACGGGGACGCGCGATGCCGGCGTCGAGGTGCTCACGTTCCACGCCTTCGCCGCGCGGCACGTTCCGGGCGCCGCGGCCCGCTTCCTCGACGAGGAGGCACAGGAGCGCCTCGGCGGCGACCTCCTGCGCTGGGCGCTCGCGCAACCGGCCGCGCCGCACCTGCGCCGCGTCGCTCACGTCGCCGCTCGTCTTCGCGAACGCGAAGACGAGCGGCGACGTGAGCGACGCGGCGCTCGGCGCGCAATTCCCCGGCCTCGCGCGGGCGGGCGACGCCGTGCGCGGCGCGCTCGAGCGGTACGAGCACGCTAAGGCCGGCCGCCTCGACTTCGACGACCTCGTCCTCGCGCTTCGCGACCGACTCGCGCACGACCGCGCCGCGCGCGACGCGCTCGCCGCGCGCTACGACGCCGTCTTTGTGGACGAATACCAGGACGTGAACCGCGCGCAACACGAGGTCGTGCTTGCGCTTGCCGGCGCGGGCGCGCCCCCCGACGCGCCGCGGCCGGACGTCCTCGTCGTGGGCGACCCGCGCCAGTCCATCTATGCGTTCCGCGGCACGCGGCCGCGCTTCCTCGACGGGTTCCTCGACGCCTTCGACGCCGCCGAGCGCGAGGGCCTCGTCCTCTCGACGAGCTTCCGCGTGCCGGCGAAGGCGCTCGCGTGCGCGAACGCGCTTTTCCCCGAACGCGCGGCCGAGGCGCTCGCGCCCGCCTCGGACGACCCCGGCGCGGCGCCCGCGTGGGTCGAGGCCGCGGACGACGAGGCCGAGGCCGCGCTCGTCGCCGACCGGGTCGCCGCGCTCCTCGCCGCGGGCGCCGACCCCGCGGAGGTCGCGGTCCTCGCCCGCACGCGCCGCGCCCTCGCGGCGTACCGCCTCGCGGCCGCGAAGCGCACGCCCGACGGCGAGGTCGGCCCCGCGCACGCCCAGGTGTCCACGATCCACGCGGCGAAGGGCCTCGAGTGGGACCACGTCTTCCTCCTCGCCGCGCGCGAGGGGAGTCTCCCCGCCTCGCCGGCCCTCGTGGCGGATCCCGCGCACCTCGCGGACGCGGTCGCGGAGGAGCGCCGGCTCTTCTACGTGGCGCTCACGCGCGCGCGGCGGGCCTTCGTCGCGACCTGCGCGCCGACCGCGAAGCGCGGCGCGAGCCGCTTCCTCGCGGAGGCGGGTGTGGCGCGCGAGGCGCCCGTCACGCCGACCGCGACCACGACGCGACGCTCAGGTCGCGCGACCCCGTGAGGGGGTCGCGGACGAGGCGCGCGCCGTACTCGCTCGACGTCGCCTCGAGGTACGGCAGGAACCGCGCGCCGGAAAAGAATCGGATGGCGAGCGTCGAGACGGAGCAGTCGACGCCGCACGCGGCCCTGAGTTGCAGGGCGACGTCCCGGAAGTCCATCGTCTGAAGGCCCGCGACGGCCCACACGTTGTACGCGGGGGGCCCTCCGCGCGGCCCGAAGGCGAGCGTCGTGGGGACGGCGACGCCGTGCGCGGGGACGATGGCCGAGACCGAGACGGACTGCGTCGCGTCGCCCGTCGCGAACGTGAGCACCCACGCATGATGCGCGAGGTCGCCGCGGCTGTAGCGCGCCTCCACGAGCTGACCGTTGGAGACCGTGGTGGCGCCTTCGAGGCGCGCGCGGTCGCGCGCCGCGCGGACCGCGTCCTGGAGCGGGAACGGGAGCGTGGTGTCCTTCGCGCCGTCGGCGGTCCACGAGCGGAGCGTGACGGGCTCGGCGTGGGGACCGTTCACGCGCGCGGCGGGGCCCGCCGCGATCGGGGCGGGCGGGCCGTCGGCCTCGACGGAGACGCGGTCGTACCGGACGGTGCCGCGCGCGTCGCGGATCGTGAGCGTCCACGGCCAGGCGTCGAGGTGGAGCCACCAGCCGTCGAACGTCTGCGTCGTGACCGTCGCGCCTTCGGTCGACGTGACCGTGCCTGCGATCGGCATCATCATCCAGCCCTTGTGGGGCGTCCAGTCGCCGACCGAGATGCGGTAGGTGGTCGCGCCCTCGCGAGCGTAGGGTTTGTGGTCGATCGTCCCCGTCACGTTCGCGCCGACGACGAGCGTGCGGTTCCAGAGCGCGGTGAAGGGGACGAGGTCCGCGCCGACGTCGGTGCGGTCGTCGCGCAACGTCCGGGTCGTGCGGCCCTCCACGGTTTCGAAACGATCCACGCGGTCGCGTTCGAGGAGGCCGCCCGTCGCGAGGTCCAACGCGAAGGTGGAATTCGCCTGAGCGATGGCGAAGTCGGGGTAGACATTGGAAGTCACGAGCGCGGGGGTGTGCCGCTCGATCGTGAGGGCCGGGTGAGGGTGCCCGTGTCGGTCGATGCCCGCGCCGAGCCCCTCGACGCGCCACGTCTCGGTCGCGACGCCCCGGACGGGGCTGCCGTACCACGACCGCCAGTCCACGTCCGAGCGCCACGTCGCGACGTCGCCCGTCCCCGGCGCCGGGATGAACGCGGGCGGGGGCGGCGTGTACGCGGCGGCGTTCGGCGCGACCCCCGCGAAGGGGGCGACGAGCACGACGACGAGGACGAGGAGGGCGACGCGCATAGGGAGGACCCGCGCGCGACGACCCGGGGATCCAATATTAAGGGTTGCGGCGGGCGGGGCCTCGCGGCCCGGCGAGCGGGGCGTCAGTAGATGAGGCCGGGCGGGAGCGGCGCGTCGATCCAGTCCGCGAGGATGGGTGTGTCGGAGATGTGGCTCGCCGTCGCGACGTTCACGAATCGATACGTGCCGGGTCCGCTGACGAAGGCTTCGGGCCAATAGATGCCGTAGTCGGACGCGCAGAACGGCGGCTGCTCTTCGCGGGGCTCATGCGGCAAAATCTGGCAGTCCATGCGCAGGCGGCCGCTCGGCTCGATGAACGTGCGGATCCCGATGTTGGGCTCGAAAAGTCCCTGCTCCATCGAAGGGAAATGACCGTAGAACCCTTCGCGCGCCTCGATGGTCGCGAGGCCGCCGACGACGGCGCCCGCCCCCGGGATGATGGGTCCACCCGCTCCGACGGAGAGGACTTCGGTTTCGAGCGTGTCCGGCGTGATGAGCCCGGCGCGCGTCGTCGTGTAGTTCCAGAGGAAGATCTTATTGTCCCCGAAAATTTCGAGCCCGGCCGAGTGGCCCGCGAGGGCGTGGCGGTCGTAGGAACTGCTGACGATCACGAATTCGCTTGCGGCCCAAGCCCAGATCATCACGCCGTTCGAGCAACGAGGTTTGGCCCCGACCTCGGAGCGAGACCCAATCTCAATGATCGTTTCCCCGTCCGTGTCAGCTCGGAGATAAGGAGGCGCGTCGTAATACGTCGTGTAAGGTTCTGTTTTCTCATAGACCACTTTCAACTTGTGTGTCACGGGATCGACGCGGTAGACCGTGGTGGCGATGACCGCCGTGGGGCTCGTGAGGTCCTTTTGTCCATGGTGCTGGAATCCGACCCAGCCGCCGGCCTTGAAATGAGTAATGAAGGCGCCGTGCTCGGGCGGCAATTGGTCGGCGCTCACCGGGGCCGCGCCCGGTGTGCAGACGTAGGGTTCCGAATCCGTCGCGCCGGCAGAGGGCCAAAGAACGGTCGAGAAGACGAGGACGGCGCAAAGGAGCGCAACCGATAAGAGCGGGACTCGTCTCAGCACTTCGGCCACACGCACACGGTGCCTATGTTCATTCATAAGCGCTTCCTCACACCACGTAGGGAATACCGGCCGGGCACGGGCCCGAAGCCCCGGCTCCGTTCCTGACGACGAATTCAGCGCTCAGGGCCGGGTTGGCCGCGTTGCTCCCGTAATCGAGCACACTCCCGTCGTGAACGGGCTGAATGAAACCATACCCGACCACCTGCGCAAAGCGCAGCGTGCAGCTTGCGCCCGGCGGCAATTTAAACGAGTGATAGTAAACGACGTAATTGCCCCTCCCGACCGGGAATGACGCGCCGGGCAGGATGTTAGTACCCGACCGGATGCACTGGGCGGTGACACCTGGGCCTGTGATGACGGTCGTTCCCTTGTCGCAGGTGAGCCACCCCATCGGCCCGTTGAAATTGACCGTCGTGGCTATGGCCTCCATCCGGACGATACAATGCCCGATCTCACCGTCTGGAATGCACTGGTCGGTTTCTTGCCGGTTGACGATGTCGTATTGATAGGGCTTTTCAATAGATACGTCGATATAGCATCCTTCGTCGGGAGCCGGCTCCAAGGGCAGGAGGTACGGTGGCTCCCGGCACTCGGGGAAGGCGCCGGAATACGTCGCCCGAACCTGCCCGTCGACTTCCTCGACGTCCTCCAGCACGAGATCAACAACGTTGTTGACCTGCATCGCGGTGGATCGGCATCCGCCTTGGATCCAGTTCACGGCGTTGGTGGACGCGACTTGCATCGGCCACAGGTTTTGATCCCAGAGGGGCGTCGTGATGACGCACGTCCCGATTCCGCTCGTGATCGTCATGGCTTCGGGTGATTCGCATTCGGAATGGCTGTAGTACTGCTGGTTGTAGATAGCCTCCGATTGGCAGGAGGTTTCGACGCCGCCGCAACTCGCGGTGATCGTTGCTTCCATGGGATCGTCCGACCAGCTGTATTTCGGTGCGCCGGGTTGCCAGGAAATGTGGGCGCTGATGGGTGTGCCTTGGGCACAGGTGAAGACGCAGCGGTCGCTCGGATTCAGGATCGGGTCGTGGGTGAAGTTGATCTCGCATCCTTCGCCCACGAGAGCGTCCTCCAGACTGTTCCACGCGGGCACGTCCTTCAGCGTTTCCTGCACTTATGGAGGCAAATGATTGAGCGGTTCCGCGGCGACACCTGAGAGCGTGACGGCGATGCCGAGGATCAGCACGACGTGGGCTGCGAAGCGCATGGTAGACCAGACCTGCACGCACGAGTGTTGAAATAAACGTTTGTTATGGCAAGGGCCGTGCCTGTCAGGTGCGACTCGAAATCTCGGCAAAATGCGCGCCCCATATAAAAAAAAAGCTAAAGGTCGGTATTGTGCTATTGCGACGGACGCTGAGGTCGAGCGTGTTCGGCCACGGCCGTCAACGTGAAGAGTTAATTCATGAGATCAACCCCTCGGACCCGCGCGCCTGTTTCAGCCGTCACGATCGTCGCTTCCCTCGTCGTCGCGAGTTTCGCGGCGGTGCTGCCGCCGGCCGCGGAAGCGTCGTCGACCTGCGCGCCCGGCGCGGGTGTCGGCGCCTACACGTTCTCGGCCTCCTGCACGACAAGCGGCGTGTTCATGTATTCCACGATCACCGTCCCGGCGGGCGTCACAATCACGGTACCCTCGTCGGAGACGTTGACGCTCTACTCGCGTTTGAGCCTCCGCGTGGAAGGGGTGATCGAAGGCGGCCGTCTCCTTGAACTCGTGTCCGATCAGGTGATTTCGATTCCAGGCGAGGTCCGCGCGGCCTCGGCCGCGTTCGAGGACGGCGCGGGCGGCTCGGTGACGATTTCCGGCCAGACCGGAACCGTGGCCGGC
>Ga0247717_1000621_pt1 | contig 10331 bp, 8 predicted proteins | sample 24E_NmetaG_FD_189047 | JGI IMG/M metagenome (GOLD analysis project Ga0247717, IMG submission 189047) | Soil microbial communities from hillslope of Landscape Evolution Observatory, University of Arizona, Oracle, AZ, United States - 2-4-E_N | ecosystem: Engineered > Artificial ecosystem > Mesocosm... | reverse complement strand
TGCGCGGCTCTCCCGGCATCGCGCTCTGGGCAGAAGCCGCGATGCAGTCCGCCCGAGGGGACGTTGCGCACGACGCGTTCTCCGCCGCCGTGTCGCTCCTGCAGCGCCACGGACTGGCGCGGCAGGAAGCGGACGTGCTCATCGATTGGGGCCGCGCGTGCCTCGCCGCCGGCGATCATCGCGGTGCGATCGAGCATCTCGGCGAGGCGCTGGACATCCTGTCGCGAATGGGGGCGCCGATGGCCCGGCTCGAGCCCGTGCTGGCAGACAAGCTTCGCGCGCAGGGCGTCGATCCCGCCTCCGTGCAGACCTCGGTGCTGGCGCTTGCCGATTCCATCGCCGGTCAGCGGCCCGCATCCGACCGGAGCGAGTTCGCGATCATGTTCAGCGACATCGAAGGGTCGACCGTTCTCACCGAGCGGCTCGGCGACGACCGCTGGCTCGAGGTTCTGCGACGTCACAACGAGCTCGTGCGCACGGCCGTGGCGGCCCACGGTGGTACCGAGGTCAAGGCACAGGGTGACGGATTCATGATCACGTTCCCCGACTGTCCGTCCGCGGTGGCGTGCGCGATCGCCGTCCAGCAATCGTTTCAGGAGGAAGCCGGGCCGGTGAAGATCCGCGTCCGCATCGGGATTCACGCCGGGCAGGTGATCGAAGAGGAAGGCGATGTGTTCGGCCGCAACGTCATCCTCGCCGCTCGCATCGCCGACCACGCCTCGGGCGGCGAGATCGTGGTGTCGGACCGGGTGCGGGAGCGGGCGGGATCGACGGCCGTCTCGCGCGCGCGTTCGCTTCGGCTCAAAGGGATCGCGACGCCGGTATCCGTCTGTTCCGTCGTCTGGCGTGATTAGCAGCGGCGGGCCTGGCGATCTCGGCGGCCGATACACTGCCCGGGGTCATGGAGCCGCTCGTCACACGAATCGATCACGTGGTCATTCCGGACGAAGATCCGGATGATCTGTTCACGCTTTTCACCGAGGGACTCGGCCTCCCCGGGTTGTGGCCGGTCAGTGACGTGGGCCCGTTCCGAAGCGCCGGTGTCGCCGCCGGCAACTGCTGGATCGAGATCGTCGCCGGCGCCGAGTCGCTGACGCCGCTGTATCGCCCATCGCTTCCCGCGGTCGTGCGCGGGATCGCGCTCGACGCAGGCGGAACCTGCTCCGATGCGGCCGAGTCCCTGCACGCCGCGGGCGTGCCGGTGGGACCGGTCACCATGTTCGAGGGACGCCGGCCGGACGGGGTCCACGGACCGCTCGTGACGATCGCGGCGCTGCCCGAGCTGGTCGCCGACGCGGGGATTGCTTACCTGTGCGAGATGGCGGCGCCGGTCTCGGCCGGTCGCGTCGCGGATCGCACGGAGGCGGCGGCGGCGCGGAGCGAGACGGTTGGGATCCGCCGCATCGCCGAGATCGGCATCGGCGCGCGCGACATCGGGGCGGTGAGCCGGGCCTGGTCGCGACTGGCGTCGCCGGACGGCGAGGGCAGGTGGCAGCTCGGAGGCCGGCCCGGGGAGCGGCCCGGGGAGCGGCTCGACGGACCGGCCGTGCACGTCACCGAATCGCCGATCGACGGCATCACGGGAATCACCTTTGCGGTCGTTGCGCTCGACCGCGCGGTCGCCCGGCTCCGCGCGCGCGGCCTGCTGGGCGCGCTGCGCTCGAGCGGGGCCGGCGTCAACCACGCGGCCGCGCACGGCCTCGACCTGTGGCTCGTCGAGGCGTGAGGCCCGGTCACCCCCGGATCCGTCGTCTCGTGCAGAACGCCGCCGATCCGATCTGGATCCTCAAGGCCGACGGCGAGATCCTCTCTCAGAGCCCCTCGGCGGGCAGGACGTCCTCGACGTCGGGCTGTGCGCGAGCTTCCACATCGCCGCATGGTCCGGGCTTTGACGGCTCGCTCGCGCAACGCTACGGAGTCGGCTCGATGGAGCGAGGGCCGCGGTCCGCGTGGCGGGCTGCTCGGTTGAGCGCGTTGAGAAATGCCCGCGCGCTCGCTTCGACGATGTCGGTCGCCAGGCCGCGCCCGCTGTAGCGCTCGCCTTCGATCTCAAGCTGCACGCTGACGTCACCGAGCGCCTCGGCACCTTCGGTCACGGCGGCGATGTTGAACGAGTGCAACGTCGCCGCCACGCCGGTCGCGCGCATCACCGCACCGAACACCGCGTCCACCATGCCGTCGCCCATCGCGGACTCTTGCAAGCTGGCTCCGTCGCGCTGGACGCGCACCGTCGCGGTCGGAGCAAGATGCGTGCCGCCTGCGACCTGAAGGCTTTCGAGCCGGTAGATCTCGTCGGCGGTTTGGATCTCGTCGGCGATGATCGCTTCCAGATCTTTGTCGGTGATCTGGATCTTGCGATCGACGAGCTCCTTGAAGCGCGTGAAGGCGCGGTCGAGCTCGTCCTTGCCGAGCTGGAATCCCATTTCTTCGAGCTGCTTGCTGAACGCGTGCCGGCCGGAGTGCTTGCCGAGCACGATCTTGCCGCCTTCGACGCCGATGTCCTCGGCCTTGATGATCTCGTAGGTAAGCCGGTCCTGCAGCACGCCGTGCTGATGGATGCCGGACTCGTGCGCGAAGGCGTTCTCGCCGACGATGGCCTTGTTGCGCTGCACGTTGTAGCCGGTGAGCAGCGACACCAGGCGGGAGGTGCGAGCGAGCTCGCGGGTGTTGATGCCGGTTTCGACGTTGAGCAGGTCGCGTCGCGTGGCGATCGCCATCACAACCTCTTCCAGCGAGCAGTTCCCCGCCCGTTCGCCGATGCCGTTGACGGCGACCTCGACCTGGCGCGCGCCGGCTCGGATCGCCTCGATCGAGTTCGAAACGGCCAGGCCCAAGTCGTTGTGGCAGTGCACGCTCAGCGTGATCTCGGCCAGGCGCGGCACCGCCTTGTAGCACTCGCGGAGCATCTCGCCGAAGTCGTACGGGATCGCGTAGCCGACCGTGTCGGGAACGTTGACGGTCGTCGCGCCGGCCTCGATCACCGCCTCCACGATGCGAAACAGGAACTCGGGCTCGGTTCGGGTCGCGTCCTGCGGGCTGAACTCGACGTCGTCGGTATAGCCCTTCGCGCGCTGCACGCCCGCGACCGCCTGCGCGACGATCTCGTCCTCGGTCGCGTTCAGCATGTACTTGCGGTGGATGTCGCTGGTGGACAGAAACACGTGGATGCGCGGCTTCGCGTTGACGCGAAGCGCGTCCCAGGCCCGGTCGATGTCCTCGTCCACGCATCGGGCCAGCGCCGCGATCGCCGGACCCTTGATCGTGTCCGCGATCGCGCGAACCCCGTCGAAGTCACCCTGCGAGGTCCGCGGGAACCCTGCTTCGATGACATCCACGTGCAGACGAGCGAGCTGCTCGGCGATCTCGAGCTTCTCTTTCACGTTCAGGTTGATGCCGGGCGACTGCTCGCCGTCCCGCAACGTCGTGTCGAGGATCCGTACCCGATCGCTCATCATCCGTCCCTTTCAACGAAAAAACCCTCCGCGGATGCGAAGGGCCGACGCACGCGATTCCGCGTACGCCGTCAAAGAAGAAGCAGATTGCCACTCATCTCTGCCATCATCGCATAACCGGCCCCGCCGAGGCAAGCGTCGCGCCGTCGGTGGGTCAATCGGCATCGGCCATGACGGCATACAGCGACCAGGTGTCCGGCAGGCCGGAGAGAATGTGGTCGCCGCGGTCCTGGAAGGCAAGTCCGGAGCCGATCACCAGCCCTTTGACGGTCGCGCTCGCAAGGATCTCGTTCGGTCGCGCCAGTGCCATCACGCGCGCCGCGATGTGCACGGCGATCCCTCCGACGTCCTCGCCCCGCCGCTCCACCTCCCCGGCGTGCAGGCCGACCCGAATCTCAACCTGTTCTCGGCGCAGATCTTCGGCGAGCGCGGCGGAGCAACGCACGGCTCGAGCGGGACCGTCGAACACCGCCAGAACTCCGTCGCCGGTCGATTTGACCAGACGCCCGCCGAACCGGCCGATGTGTCGTTGCGCGATCTGATCGTGTCGATCGAGCAGCTCTCGCCACTTCTTGTCCCCCAAACGGGAGGCCCGCTCGGTCGATCCGACGATGTCGGTGAACATGATCGTGGCGAGCACACGGTCGGGCTCGACGGGCGCGTGTCGGCCGGTCACGTGCTCCTCGATCGCCGCAAGATAGCGATCGGCGTCGTCCAGCCAGCCGAACGCTCCCTTCCCCTCCAGCTTCAACAGACGGGAATTCGAGATGTGCTCGGCGAGATATTCGAGGTTGGCGACCGGAACCAGATCGAAGTTGGAGCTGACCAGCAGCGTCGGGGCTTGAATAAGCGGCAGCGCACGGCGCACGTCGGAGTCCAGCTCTTGACGGAACAGACTCGCCGCGCCTCGGGGCGTCGTGGCCGCGCGTTGCAGGCGAGCGACCCACCGCCGGAAATCCGGATCGTGAGCCTTCGTAGGCCACGCAACATCCGGGAACGATCCGTGCTCCCGGCCCCACTCCTTCGACAGCAAGGCGCCGAACGAGTCCGTGAGGGAGGCCGGAATCCCGTAGGGGTAATCCGGTGCAGGCGTCACACGCGCGCCGGTATTCGTCAAGATCAACGACGCGATCCGGTCGGGATACGCAGCCGCGAAGAGCATCGCCATCGGTCCCGCGTCCGTCGAGGCCAGCAGGGACGGCCGCTCCGCTCCGACGGCACCCAGGACGCCGTTCAGATCGCGCACCCAGTCCTCGAACAAAGACACTCCGGAGGCCGGAAGCGCATCGGAGGCTCCCATGCCGCGCCGATCGAACAGAGTCACTCGGCAGAAAGAGCCCAAGCGTGCCAGAAATCGCGCGAGTTCGGGAAGCTCCCATAGGTGATCGACGTGACTGAGCAGGAACCCGATCGAATAGACGAGATCGGGACCGTCACCGAACGTCTGGTACGCGACCTGGTCATCACCGACGTTCGCGTACAGCGTTTCCGGCGTGTCCACAGCGCACCAGCGTAACAAACCGCTCGCGATTTAGAGGACCACGACGACGGCGCTTTTCGCGCCCGAGCCCTTGCCCAGCTCGTCGAGCACCTCGGCCGGGATCTCGGTGTCCACCGACAAGGCCATCAAGGCCTCTCCCCCACGCTCTTGGCGGCCCACGCGCATGTCGGCGATGTTGATGCTCCGCTCACCAAGAATGGTGCCGATCGCGCCGATCACGCCCGGACGGTCGTCGTAGCGGAGAAAGCACATGACCTCGCCCGGCGGCATCTCCAGATGGAAGTCATACACGCGAGTGATCCGTTCTTCGTTGCGGGTGCCGACCAGCGTCCCTGCGACACCGACACCGTCCTCACCGCGGATCTCGAGCACGTTGACGTAGTCGCGCGCAGCGGCGGACTTGGTCTCGCTGTACTCGATGCCGCGCTCGGCGGCAAGCAGCGGCGCGTTGACGAAGGTAACCGGCTCGGTCACGACCGCGCCGAGCATGCCGCGCAGCGCCGACAAGGTGAGTACCTTGGTGTCGTGATCGGCGATCTGACCGTTGTAGCGAAGCGACACGTTGGTCACGCTTCCGCCCGCCACCGAAACGAACAGCCGGCCGAGCCTTTCGGCCAGTCCGATGAACGGCCGCACGGTGTCGCTGATCTCGCGGCCCGCGTCCACGTTGACCGCGTACTGCGCGAGCTCGCCGCGTAGTGCCAGCCGCACCTGCTCGGCGATGGTCACACCGGCCTTCTCTTGCGCCTCTTCGGTCGAGGCACCGAGATGCGGGGTCAGCACGATGTTCGGCTCGGCGCGCACCGGCGTGTCCTCGGGCGCCGGCTCGGACGAATACACGTCCAGCGCCGCTCCGCCGATCGTGCCTTCACGCACCGCGGCCGCCAGCGCCGCTTCGTCGATCATGCCGCCGCGGCTGGCGTTGACGATGCGCGCGTTGGGCTTCATCAGCGCCAGCTCGCGCGCGCCGATCAGCGACGCGGTCTCCTTCGTCTTCGGAAGATGCAGCGTCACGAAATCCGCGCGCGACAGCGCGTCCTCGAGCGTCTCGACGACCTCGACGCCCATCTGCGCGGCACGCTGCTTGGCGACGTACGGATCGAAGGCGATCACCTTCATCCCGAACGCCAGCGCGCGCTGCGCGACGAGCGTGCCGATCCGCCCCAAGCCCAGGATCGCCAAGATCTTGCCGTGCAGCTCGACGCCCTCGAAACGCGATCGCTCCCACTTTCCGGCGCGCATCGAGGCGTCGGCGCGCGGAATGTTGCGCGCCTGGGACAGCATCAGCGCGATTGTGTGCTCAGCAGCCGAGATCACGTTCGACGTCGGCGCGTTCACCACAACGATACCGGCCTTGGTCGCCACATCCACATCGACGTTGTCCAGGCCGATCCCGGCACGGCCGATGACCTTCAGGTTCGGCGCGCGGCCGATCAGCTCGGCATCCGCCTGCGTGGCCGATCGAACGATGAGCGCATCGCAGTCGCCGATCGCGGCGAGCAGCTCGTCTCGCGACATCGACGTGCCGTCCACGACCGAATACTCCGCCGACAGCAGCTCGATCCCGGCGGCCGCGATCTTTTCGGCGACGAGGACCCTCATGCCTGAGCGAACACGTCTTGTGCGGCCGCAACCCCCGCACCCTGTTTGAGCGGGTAGCCGAGCTCGTCGAGCACCATCTCGAGCGCGGCGATGGCCTGCAGCACGTCAGCGCGCTCGAAGTAGCCGAGATGGCCGATGCGGAAGACCTTGCCCTTCCACTGTCCCTGACCCGGCGCGAATACGATCCCGAACTTGGCACGCACCGTCTTCGTGATCGACGACCCGTCGATGCCCTCCGGCGCGCGGATGGTCGTCACGCACACCGCGCGGTCCTGATCCTCACCGACCAGTTCCAGGCCCAGCGCCTGCACGGCGGCCTTCACGGCCCGCGCCAACGTGCGGTGACGCTCGAAGCAGTTCTCCAAGCCCTCTTCACGCAGCAGCTTGATCGCCGCCTGCAGACCCAGGAACAGCGACACGGCCGGCGTATACGGCGACTCGGGTTCGGGCATGTCGTGGGCCTTCTTGACCGGACCCCAATCGAAGTAGAACTTCGGCAGCGTCGAGTTTTCGTAGGCCTCCCACGCCTTGGGCGAGACCGACACGAAGCCGATGCCCGGCGACATCATGAGCGCCTTCTGCACGCCGCCGGCGGCGACGTCGATCCCCCAGGCATCCACGCGAAGCGGCGACGCGCCCAAACCGCTGACCGTATCCACGATGAACAGCGCCGGATGGTCGCGCACGACCTCGGCGATCGACTCGATGTCGTTGACCACGCCGGTCGAAGTTTCGCTGTGCTGGATCAGGACGCCCTTGGTGTCGGGCGTCAGCGCGGCGGCGACATCGGCGGCCTTCGCGGTCTTGCCCCACTCGTAGTCGATTACCTGAACGTCGAGCCCGTACGTGCGACAGATCTTTTCGAAACGCTCACCGAAGTTGCCGACCGAGACCACCAACACCTTGTCGCCCGGGCTGAAGCAGTTCACGACGGCAGACTCCATCGCGCCCGACCCCGAGGTCGTGAACGTCAGCACGTCGTTGCGCGTCTCCATGATCCACTGCAGGCCGTCGATGCAGTCGCGCAGGACCGCGCCGAAGCCGGGACCGCGGTGGTAGACGATGGGCGAGGCCTGCGCGAGCAGGACTTCGGCGGGAACCGGCGTCGGGCCGGGGGTCATCAAGATCTCGGGCTTGCGCACGCGCGAAACACCTCTTTCGATCGGTCGGGCTCGGGGCCCATTCTAGGGCGCGGCAGGGCCGATGCCGAATCGGATTTCGCACGAATCGCTGCTCAGCCAACGGTGAAGGAGGCGAAACCCGACCAGCCGCCGTGCTCGCCGGCCCACAAGGCCCGGACCCGGTACGTGCCGGAATCGATCACCGGGCCGTCTGCTCCGTCGGGACCGCAGGCCCGAAGGTTCCAGGTGGTCTCGACCGCGACCTCCTCGCCGGGCGCGTACTCGGCCAGGCGAAGCTCCTTCGTGAAGGCCTTGCCGTGGCTGTAGACCCACACGACGGAGCCGCCGGCGTCCGTGACCTCGAAGTCGGCGCGCGGATTGCCCTCACCGTTTTCGATCGTGGACCCGCCGGTGTTGCGAAAGACCGCGCGCAACGTGATCGTGTCGCCGCGACGGACCTGTCCCGGGGACGTTTCGGCCGTGATCGACGCGCCCTGGCCCGCGTCCTTGCCTTGGGGGGTGAAGCAGTCCGCCGCCGGAGCCCCACCGGTCGGCGCGACAGGCACCGTCGGTGTCGGAGAAGGCGGGGTCCCCGGCTCGATCGGAACCGCATCGGGCGTCACAATGGTCGGGGCAGGATCGTCCGGCAGCGCGTCGTTCGCCGGCGATCCGGCGGCGGGACGGACGCCCGAGATGCCGTCGTTCGGGCTCGGCAGGACCGACAGGAACAGCGCGATCGTGGCCGCGATCGAGGCCGCCATGCCCAGGCCCGCGGCCGCGGGACGCATCCGCACGCCGCGGCGCGCATCCGGACGCGCGGGCCGCAGCGGAATATTGCCGGACTCCAGCTCGGACTCCAGCTTGCGGAGCCGCCGGCGAAGCTCGTCGTCTCTCATCGCAGCTATAGAGCGGGGACGGGCCCGGCCGGGTTAGTCGCCGAGCAGATCCCGAAGCCGCTCACGGGCCTGGGCCAGATGCGCCTTCACCGTGCCCGGGGCGATCCCGAGGATCTCGGCGATCTGCTCCTCGCTTTGGTCCTGCACGTAGCGGAGCACGATGCACGCACGCTGCTTCGGCGGAAGCCGCCGAACGGCCTGCAGCATGTCGTCGCTCGGCTGGCTCGTAGCGGGCACCGGAGGCGGCTGGACGAACAGGCGGCCGAACGCCTTCAGCTCGCTTGCGGCGCGGCGGCGGCGGCGGCTTGCGTCGCGCACGATCGCGGTGCGCAGCCACGCGTGCACGGTCGCCGCGGTCACAACCTGCGGCGGCTTCCGCAGAAACGAGCTCATGGCCTCCTGAACGAGGTCGTCGGCCTCGAAACCGTTGCGAGTCAGCATCAAAGCGAGCGAGCGGGCCCAGGGATAGGCATCCAGCAGCAAAGCTTCGACGGCCGCGCGATCCAGCCCCTCCATGGAGCGAAACGATACCGGCCCGATCATGCCGACCCCGGCATGCCGGCCGGGGGTAGCAGTCCCGGCGAACGGGTAAGACCGGAACATGACTCCCACGCTGACTCCCCAGACACGCCCGGCCACGCGCGAGGCGCTCCGCGAGATCGCTCGCCTGCCGGACGGCCCTGCTCTGTCGGTGATCTTCAACCTCGATCCCCGCGAATTCGGCACCGCTCCCGCGCGAGCCACCGCGATCCGCTCGCTCCAAGACGACGTGCGGCGCTCCGCCGGCGACGAGCTTCAGGACGAGGCCGATGCGGTGATGACGTATCTGCAAGGCGGCGAGTTCGACCAGTCGAAGGGCCGGGCCGTGGCGCTGTTCGCCTCGAGCGAGGCCGGATACTTCGAGACGATGATGCTGCCCGAGCCGCTGCCGACCTCGGTTGCGGCGCTGCCCTACCCCGGGATGGCTCCGGTCGCGCACCTGATGGCCGCCGAGACGTGGTGCGTCGCGCTGGTTGACCGCGCCGCGGCCCGCATCCTGACGGGCACGGCGCGCGACCTTCAGGAGTTCGAAGACGCCGACGACGACGTGCACCGCCGGCACAGCGCCGGCGGTGGGTCGCAGGCGCGCTGGGAGCGCTCCGTCGAGGTCGAGGTCGATCGCCACCTCGAGCACGTCGCGGAGGTGATCACTCGCGCCTGGCGCCGCGGCTTCGACCGGCTCGCGCTCGGTGCGACCGCCGAGATGGAGCCGCGCACCCTCGACGCGCTCGGCGGCGACGAGCGCGGCCGCTACAGCGGCCGGTTCGACGTGGACGTGCAGAACACCACCGTCGAGGAGGTCGCCGACGCGGCGGGCGTGCTGTTCGCGATGCGCGACTGGGAGCGAATCCGCGAGGCCCTCGGCCGTGCCGCCTCGCGCGCCGGCGACGGCTTGAGCGCGTCGGGCCCGGAGAACGTGTCCTCGGCGCTCGAGCAGATGCGGGTCGCAACGCTCGTGGTCGACCCGTCGCTGGATCGCGCTTCGTTCTTCGTCCGGCAGGCCGCGCTTCAGGATGCGGTCGTGCTGACCGCGCCCGCAGAGCCCCTTCGTGAGCACCAGGGGGCGGTGGCAGTGCTACGGTTCTGACCCGTGGCACCGCCCGTGATCTCGATCGCGCACGACGACCGTATCCAAGCGGCCGTCCAGGGCGCCTTGTCGCGCCTGGACCTGGACGGCGCGGCCAGAGGAAAGCTGGTCGCGATCAAGCCCAACGAGACC